>WNGG01002595.1_pt1 | contig 20452 bp, 15 predicted proteins | sample 5400661 | NCBI WGS metagenome assembly WNGG01 (sample SAMN13153372, study PRJNA577476) | soil metagenome | isolation source: 100 cm soil or saprolite under Garry oak tree replicate 1 | place: USA:California | collected 2016-06-15
GTCAGCAGCCCGGCGAACTGCTCCGCCGGGCCGGACAGCGCCGCCGCCAGCTCCCCGTCCACCGGGGCCTCCGTCCCGTCGTCCCGGACCTGCCTTACCGTCACCGACAACGTGACCGCCACCGCCGTACCTCCGATGCCCGCCAGGAATGGTTTCCGCCCATGATCCCGAAAACGGCCCCGGAACCAGCGGACCCGGCAACAGCAGGCCATCCCTGACGCGCCCCCAGAAACCTGCCGGTACAGCCGCTGACCAGCAAGTATCACGATTGGTAACGCCAGATACGACCGAAAAACCCGGACGCTCCGAATATCGGGAAAATCAACCCGGCATAAGTGACAAGTCATACCGAGCAAAAAGACGCACCCGCTGCCGGGATGAAGATCTTCTTCCTAACCGCTGACTGCCTCGACACAAGTTCCGCCCGTCCACATCGTAAACGGGGAATGCCCAGTCGCTTCCGGGTGGTGAGAGCCGCACCGTGGATCGATCTTAATGGCGGAGATCGCGGTCGTCGCCACCCTGGCATGCCGCAGAACCTGGCCGACCTCGGCGAGCGAGGACCCGGCTGCCAAACTGGGTGGCCAGGGTGTGTCGAAGCCGGTGCGCGCCAGCCCTGGGGACCCCGGACCGGTCACAGGCGTTATGCACCGCCCAGGTGACCCCCGCCGACGTGATCGCGCCGGTCGGAGCCGTCGCCCGCAAGAACACCGCCCTGGTCGTCACCCTCGGCCGGCTGCGCAGGTAGGCGACCAGCGCAGCGCCGACGTCACAAGGCAGCGGGAGCCGGTCATCCCGGCCGCCCTTGCCGTGCACGGTCAGCTCGCCGGCCCGCCAGCCGAGGTCGTCCAAGGACATCGACGCGACCTCGCCGGCGCGCAGCCCCAAGCGGGCCAGCCGCATCAGCATCGCGTAGTCCCGGCGCCCGAGCCGGGTCCGCCGGTCGCAGCTCGCCAGCAGCTTCGCCACCGTCGCCGGCGGAAGGGCCCGCGGCAGGCCGCATCCTCTCCGGTTCGCCACGGCGGGGACCGCCTGCGCCAAAGGCGTCACGACGAGGCCTTCGACGTGGAGGAACCGCAGGAAGGACCGCAGCGCGGACGCCAGGTCCGCGGCGCCTGCCCGGCTGCGCCGCGGCAGCTCACGTGCAATGGGGAGGGGCACCGGCGCGTGCCTGATACAGAGACGGCCGGCGCGGTGCCTTGCGCCCTGACCGAGTGGATCATCAGGGCATCTAACCCGCCGTACCCGCCGGGGTGGTTGGGGCGGGATTCAGTTGCGACACAGCACCTGGACCGACCGGCTGGGCGCGCCGATCACGTCGCCCGGTCTGGCCACGGTCACGCCCTGGGCTGAGATCAGCGGCACCGCCGTGTCGAGGACCTTCGACCACAGCGCGCCGTAACGGGGCGGGGGGAGGGTGAATTCCACGGCGAGCTCGCTGGCGTTGAACAGCAGCAGGAACGAGTCGCTGCGGATCGGCTCGCCGCGCCAGCCCGGTTCGCTGATCGCGTCGCCGTTCAGGAAGACGGCCAGGGACTTGGCGGAGCCAGCCTGCCAGTCGGCGTCGGTCATCTCCCGGCCGGCCGGGGTGAACCACGCGATGTCCCTCAGCTGGCCGGGCACCCTGCGGATGTCCTGCCCTTGGAAGAAGCGGCGGCGCCGGAACACCGGATGGTCCGCGCGGAACTGGACGAGCCAGCGGACGAACTCCAGCAGTGCCTGGTTTGTCCCTTGCGCGGCCGGTCCTCTGCGCCTGGCCGGCACGCCGGCAGCCGGGGGCTCGCGGGCGGCCCCCCAATCGACCCAGGAGATCTCGTTGTCCTGGCAGTAGGCGTTGTTGTTCCCCCGCTGGGTGCGGCCCATCTCGTCGCCGGCCAGCAGCATCGGGACGCCCTGGGACAGCAGCAGCGTGGCCAGGAAGTTGCGTTTCTGCCGCTCCCGCAGCACCAGGATGTCCGGGTCGTCGGAGGGGCCCTCGGCGCCGCAGTTCCAGGACCGGTTGTCCTCGCTGCCGTCCCGGCCGTCTTCGCCGTTGGCCTCGTTGTGCTTGCGGTCGTAGCAGACCAGGTCGGCCAGGGTAAAGCCGTCGTGGCAGGTGACGAAGTTGACCGAGGCGACCGGGCGCCTGCTGTCCTGCTGGTACAGGTCGGACGACCCGGTCAGCCGGGAGGCGAACTCCCGCAGCGTGGCGGGCTGGCCGCGCCAGAAGTCCCGTACCGTGTCCCGGTACTTGCCGTTCCACTCGGTCCACAGCGGCGGGAAGTTGCCGACCTGGTAGCCTCCCTCGCCGACATCCCACGGTTCGGCGATCAGCTTGACCTGGGACACCACCGGGTCCTGCTGGACCAGGTCAAAGAACGCGGACAGCCGGTCCACCTCGTAGAACTGGCGGGCGAGCGCGGCGGCGCGAGCGAACCGGAACCCGTCCACGTGCATCTCGAGCACCCAGTACCGCAGCGAGTCCATGATCATCTGGAGCACGTGCGGGTGCCGCATCAGCAGGCTGTTCCCGGTGCCGGTCGTGTCCCGGTAAAACCGCGGGTCGGCGTTTTCGAGCCGGTAGTAGGCGGCGTTGTCGATGCCGCGGAAGGACAGCGTGGGCCCCAGGTGGTCGCCCTCGGCGGTGTGGTCGTACACCACGTCGAGGATGACCTCGATCCCGGCCTGGTGCAGCGCGCGGACCATGGATTTGAACTCTGGGACCTGCTGGCCCCGGGTGCCGCTGGCGGCGTAGGCGTTGTGCGGGGCGAAGAAGCCGATGGTGTTGTAGCCCCAGTAGTTGCTCCGCCCGCACCTGGCCAGGACACTTTCCGGCACGAACTGGTGGACCGGCATGAGCTCGACCGCCGTGACTCCCAGTCGCTGCAGGTACTGGATGACCGCAGGGTGCGCCAGCCCCTGGTAGGTGCCGCGCTGCTCCTCCGGGATGAGCGGATGCAGCTTGGTCAGGCCCCGGACATGCGCCTCATAGATCACGGTCTCGTCGTAGTGCGTCCGCGGCGGCCGGTCGACACCCCAGCCGAAGTACGGATTCACCACCACCGACCGCGGCACGTGCGCCGCCGAATCCGCGTCGTTGCGCTCGTCCGGGTCCCCCAGACGGTAGGCATACACCGCGGGGTCCCAGCGGACGCTGCCCTCGATCGCCTTCGCATACGGATCAAGCAGCAGCTTGGCCGGGTTGCAGCGGCGCCCGGCAGCCGGGTCACAGGGGCCGTGCACCCGGTACCCGTACCGCTGGCCCGGTCCGACGCCAGGCAGGTAGCAATGCCAGATGAACCCGTCGACCTCGCGCAACGCCACCCGGGTCTCCGCGCCGTCGTCGGCAAACAGGCACAGTTCCACCTGCTCCGCAATCTCCGAGAACACGGCAAAGTTAGTCCCCGCGCCGTCATAACTCGCCCCCAGCGGGTAACTGTCGCCCGGCCACACCGGCGTATCTGCTGCCACCGCTCTGCCCTGCCCTGATGCCGGCTACGACCTCACCGTGCCCTCCAGTACGAGAATCACACCTGTACCGGCCGGGGCCGCAGCGCATGCTCCTTGATCGGGCACACTGCAGGCACGAGCTTCGTGCCGTCCCTCGGCGAGCATCCTGTGTTTCGCATGTTCCTGGGTTAGCTGGGGGTTAGCTGTCAGCGCCCCGTGGCGTCAGATCAAAGGACCAAAGCCCTTGCAGGATGCTATGCCGGGCCGGTTTACTGGCGCGATGTTCGTTGCGAGGAGAAGCGCTTCGATGCTGCCCAGGCGGGAGCTGGCCAACCTGCGTCGCAGCGGTGCGCTGATCACCTCCTCGGTGGACTGCTGCAGGGTGGGGTATATGTGGGGCGGTCCGGCTGGGCCTGCTGGGCCCGCCCCGCCGTTGCCGGACCGCGCTGGTGAGCAGGCCGGTGAGCGCCAGCTAGGCATGACGGAGGCGATAGTGATCAAGTCCAGGCCAGCGAAGGGCAAGGCCAAGGTCACGTTCACCGTTGATCCCTGGGTGGGCGCCCAGGCCGCGGCGGTGTGCGGGGAGTGGAACGACTGGTCGGCCGACGCCGACGTGATGCACCGCGACGCCAAGGGCGGGTTCAGCGTGACGGTCGACCTGGACGCGGGGCGTGCCTACCGGTTCCGGTACCTGCTGGACGGCCAGCGGTGGGACAACGACTGGGCCGCCGACGCCTACGTCCGCAACGACTTCGGCGGGGAAGACTCGGTGGTGGACCTGACGGCGCTGGCCAAGGCGGTCCCGCCGGCCGCGAGGAGGACGCCGGCCAAGAAGGCGGCGTCTGCGGAGACCGCCGAGAAAGCAGCGCCCGCAGTGAAGCGAGCCGAGAGGACGGCCAAATAGCGCGGGCGAGGCGGGGCGGCGCCGCGGCCGCGCTTGTTGCCCCGCACCGCACGACTTGCCCCTGCGGCTTTTTCGGGAGGCAGCCGTGTTCGTGGTGATGGTTGCGTCGGAGTGTGCGCCGGTGGCGCAGGCGGGCGGACTGGGGCAGGTGATCTTCGCGCTGAGCCGGGAGCTGGAGCTGCGGGGCCACGCCGTCGAGATCATCATGCCGAAATACGACTGCATGCACTACGACCAGATCTTCGGGCTCGCGGTCGCCTACCAGGACCTGCAGGTGCCCTGGTACAGCGGGTTCGTGCACTGCACCGTGTGGTTCGGGTGGGTTCACGGCAGGAAGTGCTTTTTCATCGACCCGCACTCACCGGACCAGTTCTTCAACCGCGGCCACTTGTACGGCTCGCCTGACGATGTGGCCAGGTTTGCATTCCTGTCGAAGGCGGCTCTGGAGTTTTTGTGGAAGGCCGGCAAGCGGCCCGAGGTGATCCACGTTCACGACTGGCAGACGGCGGTCGTGCCGGTGCTGCTCTACGAGATCTACCAGCACCTCGGCATGCACGATCAGCGGGTTTGCTATACCATCCACAATTTCGCGCATCAGGGTATCTGCGGCGACTACGTCCTGTGGGCGACTGGCCTGACCCGCCCGGAGCATTTCTTCGATGACGACCGGCTCCGCGATAACTTCAATCACAGCGCGATCAACCTGATGAAGGGTGGCATCGTTTACTCGAACTTCATCACCACGGTGTCACCGCAGCATGCCTGGGAGGTTATCAACACCGATCAGGGGATGGGCCTGGGGCACACGCTGCACGTCCACCAGGGCAAGTTCGGTGGTGTCCTGAACGGCATCGACTACGATGTCTGGAACCCGGAAATAGATATCCTGATCCCGTCGAACTACACGGCCGGCACGGTCGACCGGAAATACGCGAACAAGGATGCCCTGCGCGACCGGCTGATGTTGCGGAAGGAATTCAAGCCGGTCATCGCTTACGTGGGCCGCGTCGACTACCAGAAGGGCGTCCATCTCCTCGAGCATGCCATTTTCTACGCCCTGGCTCAGGGCGCGCAGTTCGTCTTGCTGGGCGCTTGTCCCGACCCCGGCGTCAATGATCACTTCTGGCACCTGAAGCGCCAGCTGAACGACGACCCCGACTGTCACCTGGAAATCGGGTTCGACGAGGGCCTGGCCCACCTGATCTACGCCGGTGCCGACATGCTGGTGATGCCCAGCCTGTTCGAGCCGTGCGGCCTGAGCCAGATAACGGGCCTGAAGTACGGCACCGTTCCGATCGTGCGCGCCATTGGCGGCCTGGTGGACACGGTCTTCGACCGCGACTACTCCGCACTCCACCCCGGCGACCGGAACGGCTACGTGTTCCACCAGGCGGACAACGAGGCGCTGGAGTCCGCGATGGCGCGGGCCATCGGGCTGTGGTTCTCATACCCGGGCGAATTCCGGCAGCTTATGCTGAACGGGATGCGGCAGGATCACTCCTGGGCAGGCCCTGGCCAGGACTACGTGAACATCTATGACCACATCCGCCACAAATAGGATCACGCACACGTCGGGTAAGGAGCCAGAGCATGGGAGAGCTTCCCGAGTACGTTGACGGGCTTCCCAACATCTGCGGCTCGGAGCAGCGCATCGAGGAAGCGATCCGGGACCGGGGCACCGATCCGGTGTTCCTGGCCCCGGGCACCGCCGGGTCCGACGACGTGGACAGTGCCTTCGCCGTCGCTTTGCACATGCACCAGCCGCTCATCCCGGCAGGCGGACCTGATCTGCACACGGCGCCGATCATCAGCAACCTGAAGTGGATGCAAGACAACCCCGGCATCGGCGATAACCACAACGCCCCGGTGTTCCTGTGGTGCTACAAGCGGATGGGCGAGTTCGTCCCCCAGCTGCTCGACGAGGGGCTCGCGCCGCGGGTCATGCTCGAGTACTCGGGAATGCTGCTGCACGGCCTGCGCCAGATGGGCGCAAACGACGTGCTGGATGCCCTGGCCGGCATCACCACCGGCGCGCGCAACCGGCAGGCGGCGGAGTGGCTGGGCTGCCCGTGGGGGCACGCCGTGGCGCCGTCCACCCCGGTCCAGGACTACCGCCTGCACGTGCGGGCCTGGCAGCACCATTTCGCCGCCCTGTTCGGCCTGGACGCGCTGCGCCGGGTCCGCGGCTTCTCCCCCTCGGAGATGGCCCTGCCCAACCACCCCGACGTCGCTTATGAGTTCGTGAAGACCCTGACCGACTGCGGCTACCAGTGGGTCCTGGTCCAGGAACACACGGTCGAGGAACCCGACGGGGTCGGGCTGCAGCGGCCGCACCTGCCACGCCGCCTGGTCTGCGCCAGTTCCAGGGGCGAGGTCGCCAGCATCACCGCCGTGGTCAAGACCCAGGGCAGCGACACCAAGCTGGTCGGCCAGATGCAGCCGTACTACGAGGCCAAGGGATTGTCCCGCTGGGACCTGGACGGCCGTGGCGTGCCGCCGCTGGTCACCCAGATCGCCGACGGGGAAAACGGCGGGGTCATGATGAACGAATTCCCGCCCAAGTATTTCGAGGTGATCCGGGAGAGCTCGGGCACCCAGACCCCGGCCATGAACGTCACCGAGTACCTCGAAGGGCTCCACTCGGCTGGCATCGGCCCCGCGGACCTGCCCGTGATCCAGCCGCTGTTCCAGTCCAGGATCTGGGGCCGGATGGACCCCGGCGACGGGCCGGACCGGCTGGCCGAGGTGATCGGGCAGCTGGAAGCCGAAGACGGGAGCTTCCATATGGAAGGCGGCAGCTGGACCAGCAACATTTCCTGGGTCCGCGGCTATGAACGGGTGCTCGCCCCGATGGAGCAGGCGAGTTCGCTGTTCCACGAGCGGGTCCTGGCCAAAGCCGTCCCCACCGACGACCCCCGCTACCGCAACGCCCTGTTCCACCTGCTCACCGCCGAGGCCAGCGACTACCGCTACTGGGGCGCCGGGGGCACCTGGGCCGACTACGGCGCCGAACTGGCCCGGCGAGCCATCGAGATCGTCACCTACGACCTGTAACAAGCAGGAGCGCTCGATGGTCGACGCAGCCTTCGCCCTAGTCCTCAACTTGCACCAGCCCGCCGGCAACCTCGAGGACCTCCTCCAGACACGCGAGTGGGAGGCCAGTGAGATCCTCTGGGCGATGGACCGGATCCCCCGGTCACTGTGGGCGTATGAGGACATCGGCAGGGTGCACCTGTCACTGTCCGGCACCCTGCTGGAGACCTTGACCAGTCCCGGCTTCCAGCACCGCGCCTACGGCATCGTCGACTGCGGATCGCTGCTGTGGTACCTGCAGAACACCAACATCATCCGCATCCTGGGAACCGGCTACTACCACCCCGTGCTGCCCCTCATTCCCCGCGCCGACTGGGATGAGCAGCTCGAACGCTGGCAGGGAATCGGCCGGCACCTGTTCGCGCGGACCAGCTTCCCCGGGTTCTGGCCCCCGGAAATGGGCTTTTGCATGGAACTCATCCCCGCCCTCAAACGCCAGCACTACCGCTACGTCCTGGTCGACAGCGAGCACGTCGAAGCGGTCACCCCCATGCGCTGGGACGAACTGCGCTACCGCCCGCATATCGCCCGGCTCGGCCGCGAGGAAATCACCGTCGTGGTACGGGACCGCGACCTGTCCAACGCCCAGGAAGCAGGGATGGAGGCCGGCTGGTTCATGCACGAGGTGGCCCAGCGGACCAAGTATTGCGACTTCCCGCCCCTCGTGACTACCTGCACCGACGGGGACAACGGCGGCTGGTTCCGCAACGCCTCACCGGAAGCCAACTTCTGGCACGCCTTCTACCAGGACCTGCTGCACCGGGTACGAGACTACCGAAGCGAGGGCATCCGCCCCTGCTTCATCGAGGACTACCTGGACCGCCACGGCGCCCACGGCGAGGTCACCGTGCGCCCGGGCGCCTGGAACACCGGCTGGCACAACGGCACCGGCTTCACCCAGTGGATCGGCTCGCAAGCCCAGCAGCAGGCCCTGACCCGCCTGGACGAGATCAGCCAGGCCATCTACGCCGCCCGCCGCAACGCCGTCGGCATCTCCGTCCGCGACCCCGATGTGTACCGGCTGCTCGAGCAAGCCCACTGGCGGGTCCTGCGCGCCGAGACTAGCTGCAACTTCTTCTGGGGGGACGCCTGGCTGCAACGCTGCCACGACGACTTGGACCAGGCCGCCAGCTTCCTGGACCAGGCAGGATCGCGCCTGACCTGATCCCACCGCCGGCCAGCCCGGAATACCAGGCGGTCCCGCGGCCCGCTCAGGCGGCGTGACCTGCTCGGCGCCGCTACGACTCGGGGGCGAGCCAGAGCACGCCGAGCGGGGGGAGGGTGATCCGGGCCGAGGCCGGCCGGCCGTGCCAGGGCTCCGGCGCGGCCTCGACGCCGCCGTAGTTGCCGGTGCCGGTGCCGCCGTACACCGTCGCGTCAGTATTGAGGATCTCACGCCACCGGCCGGCTTGGGGCAGGCCCACCCGGTATTCCACGTGTGGTACTGCGGAGAAGTTGGCCAGGCACGCGACGACCCCGGACCCGTCTGGCCGGCCGTCGGAGGCCGCGGGCAACCGGAGGAAAGACAGCGTATTTCCCTGGGCGTCGTTAGCGTCGATCCAGCTGAACCCCTCCGGCGAGGCGTCGAGCTCCCACAGCGCGCGGGTCCGCCGGTAGATCGCGTTCAGGTCCCGGGACAGCTTCTGCACGCCCTGGTGGACGGGGTACTCCAGCACCTGCCATTCGAGCCCGCTGTCGGACCACTCGTCGCGCTGGCCGAACTCGCCGCCCATGAACAGCAGCTGCTTGCCCGGATGCGCCCACATGTAGGCCAGCAGCGAGCGCAGCCCGGCGAACTTGCGCCATTCGTCACCCGGCATCTTGTTCACCAGCGAGCTCTTGCCGTGCACCACCTCGTCGTGCGACAGCGGCAGGATGAAGTTCTCCGAGAACGCGTAGATCATCGAGAACGTTATCTCGTTGTGGTGGTACTGCCGGTAGATGGGATCCTGGCTCAGGTAGACGAGCGTGTCGTGCATCCAGCCCATGTTCCACTTGAAGCCGAACCCGAGCCCGCCCAGGTGCACCGGCCGGGACACCCCGGGCCAGGCGGTCGACTCCTCGGCGATCGTCGTGATGCCGGGATCGCGCTTGTAGCAGGTGGCGTTGACCTCCTGCAGGAACGAGACGGCATCCAGGTTCTCCCGGCCGCCGTACTGGTTCGGCGCCCACTCGCCGGGCCTGCGCGAGTAGTCCAGGTACAGCATGGACGCGACCGCGTCGACGCGCAGCCCGTCCACGTGGAACTCCTCCAGCCAGTAGACCGCGTTGGCGACCAGGAAGTTCCGCACCTCGTTCCGCCCGAAGTTGAAGACGAGCGTGCCCCATTCCGGGTGCGCGCCGCGCCGCGGGTCGGGGTGCTCGTACAGCGGGGTGCCGTCGAAGCGGGCCAGCGCCCAGTCGTCCCGCGGGAAGTGCGCGGGCACCCAGTCCAGCAGCACGCCGATGCCGGCCTGGTGCAGCGCGTCGACCAGGTAGCGGAAGTCGTCCGGGTCGCCGAACCGCGCCGTCGGCGCGTAGTAGGACGTGACCTGGTATCCCCACGAGCCGCCGAACGGGTGCTCGGCGACGGGCAGGAACTCCACGTGGGTGAAGCCCATGTCGGTGACGTAGTCGACAAGCTCGGTGGCCAGCTGCCGGTAGGACAGCCCCGGCCGCCACGAGCCCAGGTGGACCTCGTAGATGCTCACCGGCTCGCGCACCGGCTGCCGCCCGGACCGCGCCGCCATCCACTCCGCGTCGGCCCAGGCATACCGGGAGGTGAACACCACCGACGCCGTGCCGGGCGAGCGCTCGGCCGCGGCCGCGAGCGGGTCGGCCTTTCCCCGCCACACCCCGTCCCGGCCGCAGACCGCGTACTTGTACCGGGCACCATCGGCCACTCCGGGGACGAACAGCTCCCACACGCCCGAGCCGCCGAGCGAGCGCATCGGGAACGCGCGGCCGTCCCAGTAGTTGAAGTCACCGGTGACCCGGACGCCGAGGGCGTTCGGCGCCCACACGGCGAAGGACGTCCCGGTGACCCGGCCAGCCTCGCGGACGTGCGCGCCGAGCACCCGCCACAGCTCCTCGTGCCTGCCCTCGGAGATCAGGTACAGGTCGAACTCGCCCAGGGTGGGCAGGTAGCGGTACGGGTCATCGGCCACCGCCTCGTCCGCCCCCTCTCCCGGGTACACGGTGGCGAGCCGGTAGTCCGGCACCTTCTCATCCGGCAGGGTGACCGTGAACACCCCTCTGCCCAGGTGCGCCATGGGAAACCTGCGGCCGTCGTCGAGGATCACCGTCACCAACGCGCCCACCGGGCGGAGCGCCCGCACCACGACGCCCTCCGGGCCGGGATGGGCGCCCAGGATCGAATGCGGGTCATGGTGATGCCCGGCGACCAGCCGCTCGATCTCCCCCAGGCTGAATTCGGTGTCTGTCATGGCAACTCGATCTTCCTGGCCATATCTGCCGAACGACTCCCGGCCGACCCGGGCGCGTCACAGCCGGACGATGTTGACCGTCTCGGTGACCGGCCCTGCGGTTCGTGACTGATGGCCATGAGCCGAATCTAAGCCCCGGCACCGACGAGGGACACAGCGGGCCACGCCGATGAGAGCGGCTCAACACATCCGCCCGCCAGGTCGAGCCCACCAGCCCGTGTCTGAACGTAGCGTCTGAAATCGCCATGCTATCGACCTGATGGAACCCGCTGACCGATGTCAGGCGAGAAGCCCGGCTCCCGGACGAGGTCGGCGTTCTACTTCGGCCGATGGCGCCGAAGGCCGACGACGAGTCGTCTGGGGCGGACCAGCCATAACCGGCCCGACGAGCGCACACCCGGCAGGAGGTTGTTGTGACGGTGCCGACAAGCAGTGTGGGATCGGCCACAGCATAGCCGCTGAGAGCCCGCAGCCGCCCTGGCCGACCAGCACGTGGCCAGCGCCGAGGATGGCTGATCACGTAAAGAACCCAGAACCGAGAGTTCTGCGCGCCAGCCGACGGAACGTCAAGCGCGCCTTGGCGAGCACAAAATCGGCGATCGGGTCGCTAATACTCCGAAATAGCCGACACACTCCGTTACGATCCCCTGGCTGTGGGCACCGCGCGCGTAGCCGATGTGCGTGCCGTCATGCGCCGGTGGGTCCGTCCATTCCTCGCCGTTAAGCGATGTCGATGCCAGGCTGACCGGGAGTAGGGTGCTGGCGTGGGAGGCAGCTCTGGCCAGCTCGCTTCTGATCTCATCGGGCGTGTTCGCGAGGAGGTCTCCGCGGCGGCGAGCCGGAATCGGTTTGTTGACCTGCTGGAGGCCGGCGGTGTTCCGCGGGACAGGCTGACCTGGCTCGCGGGTGAGCAGTTCCGCATCGTCGGCAGCGACCAGCGCAGTTTCGCGTTGCTCGCGGCCCGCTTCCCGGACCCGCCGGCCGGTGAGATGTTCCTGTCCCTGGCGCAGGGCGAGCTGCACGCGCTGCGGCTGCTGGCCGATTTCGCCGCCGCGCTGGGGTGGCAGGAGCGGGATCTGCGGGCCTACGAGCCGCGGCCGCTGGCGCAGGCATACCCGGCGTATCTGGCCTGGAGCGCGCTGTTCGGGACCTGCAGCGGGGTCGCGCTGGCGATGCTGGCCAACCTGGAGGAGTGGGGCGGCTACTGCGGCCGGACCGCCGAGGCGCTGGTCACCCGCTACGGCCTTTCTGAGCGGGCTGCCGGGTTCTTCCGGTTCTTCGCCGGGCCGCCGCCAGGCTTCACCGAGCAGGCGGCGTCCGTCGTCGCCGCCGGGCTTGCCGCGGGTGAAGATCCGCAGGAGGCGGTGCGGGCGGCCCTGGCCCTGCACGCGTACGAGATCGCGTTCTGGGACGCGCTCGCCGACGGCCTTCGCGATGGACCGCGAGGATCATGAGCGCAAAATAGCCGCCGCTATGTACGTTCAGAGGCTGCCGATGGATTACGGTTGACGTCGCGCAGAATCTGATGTTCTGGACGCCAGTCACCTGTGCCGCCGCCACACCGTGAGCCCCTCATGCTCGGCGGTCGGGCGCGCGTTAAGAACGAGGTGCTTCCGCCGGGCACGCGCCGTCGGCCCGGGTGTTCGCTCCAGCCGCGCTCGCTGGCCGGGTGGGGAAGTTCCAGCCGCCGGGCAGTTGGCCGGCCGCACGGTCTACACCCCCCGCGCGTTCCGTGACAGGCTGGCCAAAGGCAATCGTGGCGCGCGGACCCCTGGCCATAGCGGGTGCCGCATCCACAACCAAGAAGGTCAAGATGGCGCAGGGCACTGTGAAGTGGTTCAACGGCGACAAGGGCTACGGTTTCATCGCGGTCGAGGGCGGCCCGGACGTGTTCGTGCACGTCAGCGCGATCGCCGGTGGCGGCTACCGCAGCCTCGAGGAAGGGCAGAAGGTCGAGTTCGACATCACGCAAGGCCAGAAGGGGCCCCAGGCAGGCAACGTCAGGGTCATCGGCTGACGCATCGGCAGGGGACGACTCGACGCCAGGGCAGATTACCCCTTGCGAAGAGCGAACGGCTGCACACAGCGACGGGCCGCTGATCGGCATGTCACCAGATGAGCTTGCTGGTCATCGGTTGCGCACACAGATCTCCTCATACTCGGCGATGTTGCCGGCCCCGGCGGCTCGCAGTCCTTGGCCGAAACGCTCGCGCCCGGCAACGGTAGCGGGCCTGCGGGCCGATGCTGTCGACGCGCTCATCGGGGGGAGGTTCGGCGTTGACTATGTCGGCAGCCTTGGCGCGGTCAGCGGTCCCGGCGCGGGAGCCGTTCATATGGCCGCGCGGGTGACGGCTCAGGATCGGTGCGGGCCACAGTGTGCGCCCCTTACCGGCCGGGGCTATCGCGTCAGGTGGCTGAGGAACCAGTCCCTGGCCAGCCCGGCGGCGGCGTCGAGGGTGCCCGGCTCTTCGAACAGGTGGGTGGCGCCGGGCACCACGGCCAGGTGGTTCTGGCAGCGCAGCTCGGCCTGGGCGCGGCGGTTGAGGTCCAGTACTACCTCGTCGTGCCCGCCGACGATCAGCAGGGTCGGCGCGGTCACGGCCGCCAGCCGGGGGCGGGCCAGATCGGGGCGGCCGCCGCGGGACACCACGGCCGCGATGCCGGCGCCGGGCTCGGCCGCCGCCCACAGCGCCGCCGCGGCGCCGGTGCTGGCACCGAAGTAGCCGATGGCGGCCCGGGCCGCGCGCGGCTGGGCGCGCAGCCATCTGGTGACCTCGGCCAGGCGCCGGGCGAGCAGGCCGATGTCGAACACGTTGGCCCGGTCGAGTTCCTCCTCGGGGGTGAGCAGGTCGAACAGGAGCGTGCCCAGCCCGGCGTCGTTCAGCACGCCGGCCACATGCCGGTTGCGGGAGCTGTGCCTGCCGCTGCCGCTGCCATGGGCGAAGACCACGATCCCCGGGCCGCCCTCCGGCACGGTCAGGTAGCCGGCCAGCCGGACGACGCCGGCCTGGGGCCGCACTTCCTGCTCACGGGCCGGCGGGTCAGCGGCGGCCCCGGCGCGCACGGTGCCGGCTGGTGCCGGGGACGGCGGCACGGCGGCGCGCTCCAGGCAGGCGATGACCTCATCGTCGGACACCTGGGGGAACCGGGCGTAGAACTGCCCGATGGCGAAGAAGCCCCGCGGCGTGCCGGCGCAGGCCAGTTCGTCGGCATCGGCGCCGGTCCGCGCCTGCCACCCGGGCGGCGCGACGGGCACGGCGAGCACCACCCGCGCCGCCCCGGCCGCCCGGGCGATCTGGCAGGCGGCCCGGGCCGTGGACCCGGTGGCGATGCCGTCATCGACCACCACCGCGACCCGCCCGTCCAGCGGCTGGCGCGGCCGCCGGGCCCGGTAGCGCGCCGCGCGGGCATTCACCACGGCTTGTTCCCGCGCCTGGACGGCCGCGAGCTGGTTCTCCGATACCCCGGCCGCGTGGATGATCTCGGGGTTGATGACCCGCACCCCGCCCTCCCCGGCCGCGCCCATGCCCAGCTCGGGCTGGAACGGCACCCCGAGCTTCCGCACCACGATGACATCCAGCGGCGCGCCGAGCGCCCGCCCGACCTGGAACGCGACCGGGACGCCGCCCCGCGGCAGGCCGAGCACGACGACGGCCTCGCCCCGCAGGTGCTCCAGCCGGGCGGCAAGCCGCCGCCCGGCATCATCACGATCGGCGAAGACCATGACAACTCCTCGTGACAGGCTTTCTCCCGGCCGGGCCGGTGCCGCCAGCATGACCACCTTCGGGCCGGCGCCAGGCTGAGGTCCGCGCGCGGGCATACTGGCCAGGCGAGTGCGGGCGGGAGCGGTGTCCTTCGGGATCGGCGTCCGTGACCGCCGCAAGCGCCCCGGCGCCAGCCACGCCCGGGAACCTGGCAGGGCACCAGGCCGGCTCATAGCCGGGTGAGCAGCCAGCGCACCGACGGTGCCGGCGCGGCCCGGCTGGCGTCCAGGGTGATGTGGTGTACGTCGCTGCCGATCGTGACGGTGGCCTGGGCGACGGCCTGGCCCTGGCTGATCGCGTGCCCGAGCGGGCGGGGTGTGACCGTGATCGTGACCGGGGTGCCGGGCCAGGCGGTCACGCTGATCCCGGTGGCCGCGACCGCGGCGGGCCCGGCGCCCCACGCGCTGGACAGGTTCCCCAGGACGGCGCCGGGCTGGACGACCTGGGCGTGTTCCAGGTCCTCGCCGACGCTGCCGAGCAGGTTCTCGGCGGCGGAAATCGCCCCGCCGAGTTCGCTGGGCCGGGCCGCGGTGGCCGGCACGCCGAGTACCACGCCGACGATCATGACCGGCCTGCCCGCGACCGTCCGGATGGCGGCGAAGGCCAGGCACCCGCCCGCCTGCGAGCTTGACCCGGTCTTGACACCCACGATCCCGTCGTGCCCGAGGCCGGCGTTGACGTTGTACGCCAGGCCGGCGACCGGCAGCGTGACCTGCGGGAGGGCTACGATCTGGCGGAAGGCCGGGATCTGCAGCGCAGCCACGGTGAGCCGGAACTGGTCGCTGGCCGTGCTCACCGTAGCCGGGTCCGCCCCGCTGGCGTCCGCGTACCGCGTGCCGCCCAGCCCGAGCTGGCGCGCCCGGGCGTTCATCTTCGCCACGAACGCCGCTTCCGAGCCCGCGTCCCAGCGGGCCAGCAGGGCGGCGATGTTGTTGCCGGAGGGGATGAGCATCGCCTCCAGCGCCTGCCGCTCGGTCAGCTTCTCCCCGGCCGCCACCTGCACGACCGACTGCCCTTGCCGCTGGTCGCGGGCATAGGCCGCCGCGTCGGCCGCGGCCACGGTGATCACCGGGCCGGCCCCGGCCGCAGGCAGCGGACGGTCGCGCAGCACTATATTTGCGGTCATGATCTTGGCCAGGCTCGCGATGGGCACCGGCCGGCTGCCCCCGTGCGCGCCGAGCAGGCCGATCACCGGCAGTCCGACCGCCGCCTCCGCCCGGCCGGGCCAATCAGGGCGCGGCGCCACCCCGGGCAGAGCCCGTACCGTCGTCGCCGAGGCCATCAGGGCCATCGAGGGGACCGGGCGCAGCAGCTGCACCCCCACCCAGGCCGCGGCGGCGGCCAGAACGACAGCCCCCGCGATCAGCGCCCGTGACCGCAGCTTCTGACCGCCTGCGACGGCCCGGGGCCGGAGCCCCAGTCGGCCGGCGCGTCGCAGAAGCAGACTGCCACGGCTCACGGCCCGCGGCCGGAACTCCCTGCGGCGCATGACGCATCACCGGAACAACGATCGGCCACCCGGTCCTGCGCGGCTCCAGAAGCCGCAACAGCTTCACGGCTGGTGACAGCAATGGTACCGGCACTGCGGGTCGCTGAGGCCGGCCGCTCACCGGCAGGGTCTGCGTCGGCACCGGCCGGGAAACCCCAGGGGGCGAGCTGAGCGTTGGCACATAGCATCTTGATCGCAGGAGGAGGAGGAGGAGGAGCACCGTGCCAGCGCTGATATCAGCCTTGAAGAATGAGCGCACCAAGCGGATCCTGCGTGCCACCAGGATCAGGCCGCCGGCCGCGCGGCACGGTACGACGGCGCACTACCGGATGCCGGTGCTGGAGGCCGCCGGCGGGTACCTCGTGCTGTGCACGTACCGCGGACCGGAGATTCCCCGGCGGGAGTGGGAGGACCTCACCTACACGACCTACGCCACCGATCCGGCCACGTTCTTCGCGCCGGTCACCTCGGCGACCGGGACGATGGAGCTGAAGGGTTTCTGGGAGTACGGCAAGGCCGACCTGGACGGAGTCTGGACGGAGAACGCCAGCAAGTGCCCGGCACTGGTCAGGTGGGTCGAGTCGGCCGGGGCCCGGTTCGGCCGCGTGCAGTTGCTGCGCATGCCGCCCAACACCTTGCGCGAGTGCCGCTGGGGGCTGCACCTGGATAACAACAACCAGGGCAACCCGCAATCCAGCGGCTGGATCGTCCGGGTGTGGATGGAGCTGACCGACGACCCCGCCAGCGTGCTCGTCCTGCGCCCGGCCGAGTTCGACCGCAAGGCGGAGGCCCGGATCCCGCTGCCCCGCTACCAGCAGGTGGTCGTCGACTCACAGGCGCTGTACCACGGCGGCTACCACGCCGGGCCGCAGACCCGGTATGCGGTCATCGTGAGCGTCGAGAGCGGCCCCGCCCTCGAGCGCTGGATCCACAGCCAGCTCCCGAAATAGACGCCCCCCCCAGTTCGCCCGCGGATCACCCACGGAGCGGGCACCGACACCGGGAACCGCTCGAGCTCATTATGAACCCCGGCTCGCGCGGTCCCGGGCCGGCACGTGCGTGCCGCAGACAAACAGGAGCACGACGAGACCTGGAACCATCAACCCCCAAACCCGGCAGGCCCTTTGCGCCCACGACGCGCGACATAACTGGACAATCGGCACGTCTCCATCATGTGCGCCCTCGCGTCTTCGATAAGCCCGTATTCGGCGATAGGGCGCGCACATCTGGAACGGGCTCGCTATGCAGATCACGTTCTGTGATCAATGTCGGTGAGAGTGACCGGCTGCCCACCGCTGCGGTGCTGTGCCGGGCCTGTGGAACTTCGGCGACGCGCGCATGCTGCCGCGGCAAATGCGCTTCCGTGGCCGGGGCCGGCGGGTTAGCACCGGCCGGCCGGTATGCGCGATCATGGAGGATGAAGGTGAGCCGGGGCGACGGCAGCGTGATCGCGGTTGAGGTGGCTGGCGAGCAAGGCGCGGCGCCGGTCCTGTTCTGCCACGGGCTGGCCGATTCGCGGCTGTCGGCGCACTTGTTCACCCAGGCGGCGCGCGAGCTGGGATTGCGCCTAGTGGCCCCGGATCGTCCCGGCATCGGCCGGACCGATCCCCGCCGCCTGCGCCGGCTCGTCGACTGGGTGGAGGATGCGGCGCTGGTCCTGGACGCGGTAGGCGCCGAGCCGGTGGCGCTGCTGGGCGTCTCGGCGGGCGGGCCGTTCGCGGCGGCGTGCGCGGCCCGGCTGCCCGGCCGGGTCCGCAGCCTCACGCTGGTCTGCCCGCTCGGGGCGCCAGGATGGCCCACCCGCGGGATGGTGCCCGGGCAGCGGCGTGCCCTGCAGCTCGCACGGCACGCTCCCGGCTTCTGCGGCTGGTTTCTCGGCCGCCTGGCCGCGCTGGCCCGCCGCTCGCCACGGCTGTTCCTCCGTGTTGCCACCAGCGAGCTACCGGGCATCGACCGCCGCGCGCTCGCCCAGCCCGGCATGCGCGAGGCCTTCCTGGCCGGCTACACAGAAGCGTTCCGCTGCGGCAGCGGGGGAGTTGCCCAGGACCTGCGGGTGCTCACGCGGCCGTGGGGTTTCGAGCTCAGTTCCATCAAGGTCCCGGCATCGATCCACCACGGGGATGCCGATACCACGGTCCCGCCCCAGCACGCCCGGCTGCTGGCCGAGGCGATACCGGGCGCGCAGCTTCAGCTCCACCCGGGCCACGGGCACTTTTCCATCCTCGGCGCCGCCCGGCAGATGCTTGCACCGCTCGCCGCATAGAGCCGCACCAGTGGCCCTGCCGGCTGGCACGGGCAACCCGACCTGGGCTGATCGGACCCGGCGGGCCGCCGCCGTGGGCTTCCCAGCCCATACTCGGCTTGATCGGCCGTCACGGAGGGACCCGAGCGTGCCGTCGCGCTCGGTCATAACTGATCAGCGTGTTGATACGCGCGATCCGCCGTTATGGCGCCAGGCCCGGGCGACGGGGATGGCTGTGCGAGCCGCACGCGAACGGACATTCTGTCGCACCCGCGAAACTTCAGCTCGCCATCCTTGAGAGTCCACCATATTTTCTAGAAATATATTGCTAGTTTTTGATTGCGAGTGTAGGTTGAGGGCAGACACCGGGGATCAGGCGGCGCAGGCGGTCAGCTGACCGGGTGCCGCCGAAGGAGCCGGCCATGAGCACCACCCCGAACACCCCGGCACCGAGCGTCCATCTGCCAGCGCAGGTCACGCTAGCGTCCGAGCACGTCACCGGCTCATACGCCGCGGCGACCGCCCGGGCCAGCCTCGCCAGCCCCGCCGGCCAGGACCAGCCATGAGTGACGACCTCGGGCCTGCGTGCGCCGAGCTCGCGGCCCTCATCCCGGCGCTCATCCCGGCGCTGTCCCGCGACAGCATCCCCCCCGACCGCCGCACCGCCCTGTCAGCCGGCAGCGCCGTCAACCCCGACGTCCTGCACGCCATGATCATCTTCCCCGCCGAGATCCCCGCCGCCTGCGCCGCCGCGTGCGAGGTGACCGGTGAACCATGGCAGCACCACCCGTCAGCCATCTGCCTGCGCGCCATCCCCCGCCTGCACCACCGGCTGACCGCGCTCGGCATGCCCGCCGCGGCCACCGACCTCGAAACCGGCATGCACCACTGGACCCGGCTGGTGAAACTCGCGCTCGGCCTCCGCACCCCCGACATCCCCGCCGGCCCGGACTAGGCCGCTGATTACGGGTGTGGACCCCCACTGCGTCCTGCGCAGGCAGGATGGTGGGCGCCGTCTCATCCCGAAATCCACAGTGGCGTCTATCGCTCGGATACGGATCGCAAAGTGATGGGCAGCGCCGATCACAACGCGTAATACCGATTCCTGTCTCCCCGGCGCCGGATCCCTGCCGAGTATGCGCTGCCTGTCGATGGCGAGTTCGCCGCGGCTGAGCGGCACAGAACAGCCAGTTCTGGCGCTATCTGTCCTGCGCTATCGTTCTCCTGCACCAGCGTCGCATTGCCTACGGGGCCTCCGGCAAGGTCGCAGGTTCATGCCCCCGGCGGGCACACAGAACATGGGAACGACTGGCGGCCGCCGGTTGGCTAGTTGTGCAGGCGCGATTTCGCGCTGCGCGGAACGCCACCCGGCATGGGTACCGGTCCGGTCATGATGGTGGCGCCGATCACGTGACCTGCCGGATACGCGCGGCGCGAGGACTCGGCGCCTGCTGGTGTCATCGGCCGGGTCGAACCCGCCCGGACTCCGCCTCTCCTCCGGAGGCGGCTACCACTCCGGTGCCGGAACCGGCGTGCACCGCCGTCCCCATCAGTGCGCAGCAGCTCAGCTCGGCCAGCGGTGTGTCAGCCGGACGGGCTCGGGGAGTTTCTCCGCGGGCGGTGACTCACCGGTCAGCGCCGGTTCCTAGCACTCCCGCCGCGCGGTACCAGGGGGCGTGGATATCGCTGTCCCTGGCCGTGATTGCCAGCGCCCTGGCGGTGACCACCGTGCGAGGCTCATCGTCTGCTGGTAACGCCGGGAGGCCCCGCAGACCATGGCCGGGGCTTGGCCGCACAGTGCCCTGATGGTGACCGGGCGATGATCGTGTGCTGGTGGCTGGATCAGGGGCAGGATCAAGGTGGCTGCGTTCTCCCCCTGGCTGGGCCAGCTGTCACATGTACTGGCCCGTCGCCGCGCTGTCTGTCTTCGACACCCGCACCGATACCACGTTGGCCAGGTTGATGATCACGCCACTCTGGCCGGCCTCGCGGTCATATCTCGCCTGGGTCAAGACCAGGCTGCGCCGTTCGTCCAGCGCCTGAGCGATGGCCTCAAGCGCCTCGCGCTCCCCGCCGAAGTCCTCCGATACCACCGAGACGTCTTCA
>WNGG01004823.1_pt1 | contig 20444 bp, 20 predicted proteins | sample 5400661 | NCBI WGS metagenome assembly WNGG01 (sample SAMN13153372, study PRJNA577476) | soil metagenome | isolation source: 100 cm soil or saprolite under Garry oak tree replicate 1 | place: USA:California | collected 2016-06-15
GAATGGAGGAAATTGGCAGTCGCAACTCCTCGGCCACCGCTTGGGTGAGCGAAGTGCGAATGTTCTGGCCCACCTCGGCTTTCCCGGTGAAAACGCTCACCGTGCCGTCTTCGCCGATGTGCAGCCAGGCGCTGATTTCCGAAGGGCGACCGCGGTTCCGTCCGCCTGGCCGCCCGCCCCCGGACTCCTGCGCCGGCGCGGCCTCCGCCAAAAACAGCACCACCAAACCACAGCCGAGCACCTTGAAGAATTCGCGCCGGTCCAGCTCAAAACGATACAGCGGCGCGGCGTGAAGTTCGTAGCGCTCAGGCTCCAGAACGATTTCGGGCATGTGCCGTCCGCTCATTTCTTGCCAAGGGTTTTCGCCGCTTCTTTGATCGCGGCGATGATCCGCTGGTAGGCCCCGCAGCGGCAGATGTTCCCATTCATGGCGCGGACGATCTCCGGTTCCGAGGGCTTCGGATTTTTCTGCAACAGCGCGTATCCGGAAAGGATCATGCCCGCGGTGCAGTAGCCGCATTGCATCGCGCCGGTGCTCAGAAACGCCTCCTGCAACGGGTGCAAACGCCCGTTCTGTTCGAGGCTTTCGATGGTGGTGATCTTTTTTGATCCGATTCCGCCAACCCGGGCGCGGCACGAGCGCGTTGGGACGCCGTCCACCAGAACGGTGCAGGCCCCGCACTCCCCTTCGCCGCAGCCGTATTTGCACCCGGTCAGATCAAGGTCGTCCCGCAAGACACTGAGCAAACTGCGCTCGCCCTCCGCATCAATCCGGCGGCGCTGGCCGTTCACCTGAAGTTCCGTGACTCGCGGCATGGGATGCTTTGCAATTCAATTGACCGAATGTTGGGCGATTAGACCAAAAACAGCGTCGTCGCACAAGTCGTTCGCTTGGGCTGAACGAATGCAACCTCGCTGGGAGTAATTGGCTTTCCAGATGGAAGCGATCCAATCATCTTATCTCCCTGCCTCGGAGGGCCATTGCTGCGCGCGACGTGGCGGACTGCCAATCCGAAACGCGGTAACCACCCTAAAAGCGTGTCTGGAAAATCGTTGGTGGGTAGCCCGAGCCACCCACCCGCTGCCATTGAATTAAGGGCGAGGGGCAACTTTCCCAGCCCCAGCGGGGCGGCATATTTATAGATAGCGAATGGCAAAACGTCAAAGCTCCGTAGGAGCGGCATCGAAGCCGAAGATGCCGCCCCGACGGGGCTTTCGCCAGGGTCGGATCGGTTTGCTACAAATAGGTCGCTCCTACGGAGCTGGGCCATCGCTCTTCCGGTCGGCGAGTCGCCGATCGGCAGGGGCGAGTCGTCAGTGCTACCCATTTTCCGGACATGCGCTAATTCTTCCGGTGTCTCCAAGCCGAGAAGAGCAGGATTGCCGCCCCGCAAAAAGCCAGGACGAATGCCGACGGCTCGGGGACACAGGGAGGGAAGCCGATTAACACGGGGATTAGAATCGGAGAGATACCCGTCAGTGCCGCCCGGAGGTTTGATACCAGCTATGGTCACAGTGCCGCCACTGTAAAGTCCCGGGAGGTACTGGCCAGTGAGTGGATTTAAAATTCCGACGTGGGTCGTGGGAAATTGTGCGGCGAATGCCGAGTAAGCCGGCTGCACGGTGGGATTAAGCGGATCCACTGGCGCCCAGTACAAGGCGACCGAAAAGGTTGTTCCGCCAACAGCAGGCGCACAGGTGAGGGCGTCGATCACCGGCGCGTTCAGCCCGATGTTCGAGAAGTTCACGGTGCCCTGGCCGTGGAGGTGGAGGCTCGCCAGAATTCCCGCCGAAATTAGGAATCGCTTTTTCCGGCGGCGCGGGAACACCGATGAGTAACCCTTCAGGCCGAGGCAATCTACGGACCTGGGCAGGCGCGTTTTCATGAACCAGGATTCGACCCTGATGATACAGACCTGCGACCAAAACGCAAGGCGATAATCCCGACCTTTTGCGTACCGACAGGAGCGGCGGGTTGAGGACAACCCGCCCCATCATCAACGCCCGCCCCGTCCGTCTGCCAGCCGGCAGGTAGGGCGCGGTGTCCTCACCGCGCCGGCGGCGAAAACGGCGATTTTCATCGAAGAACCGGTCCAAGCGGTTGAAAGATTCGCGGGGCGGTCTGTTTCCGATTTGCAACCGGACGCCGCTTTCCTGCATCTTCCCACCTTGGCACATTATGGCCGACGATAAGAAGCACGTCTATGACGAGAGCAAAATCAAAACGCTCTCCTCGATCGAGCATATCCGCCTGCGCACCGGCATGTACGTCGGGCGGCTCGGCGATGGCTCGCACTACGATGACGGCTGCTACATCCTGCTGAAGGAGGTCGTCGATAACGCCGTCGATGAATACATCATGGGCCACGGCAAGGAAGTCCAGATCAACATCCAGGCAAACGTCGTCTCGGTGCGCGATTACGGTCGCGGCATCCCGCTGGGCAAGGTCATCGACTGCGTCTCCCAGATCAACACCGGCGCCAAATACAATGACGACGTGTTCCAATTCAGTGTCGGCCTCAACGGCGTCGGCACCAAAGCGGTCAACGCGCTGTCGAAGACGTTTTTGGTGCGCAGCCAGCGCGAGGGGGAGTTCGTCGAGGCGGCGTTCAAGCAGGGCAAACTCAAGAAGGAGAACAAGGGCAAAACCAAGGAACTCGACGGCACGTTCATCCAGTTCGAGCCGGACCCGGCCATCTTCCCCAAAACCGAATTCAAGCCGGAGTTCGTCGAGCGGCGGCTGCGCCATTACAGCTACCTCAACACCGGCCTCAAGCTCGTCTTCAACGGCAACACTTTCCAGTCGCGCCACGGCCTGCTCGACCTGGTGATGGCGGACCTGCAGGCCGACAACGCCGAACCCATCTATCCGCCGCTCCATTACACCAGCAAGACGCTGGAGTTCTGCTTCACCCACACCAACAGCCGCTACGGCGAGACTTTCTTCTCGTTCGTCAACGGCCAGTACACCACCGACGGCGGCACACACCTCAGCGCGTTCCGCGAGGGTCTGCTCAAGGCGGTGAACGAATATTCCAAGGCCGGCTACGAAGGCGACGACGTCCGCGAGTGCATGGTCGGGGCGGTGGCGATTCGCCTCAAGGACCCCGTCTTCGAGTCGCAAACCAAGAACAAACTCGGCAACACGGAGATCCGTTCCGAACTGGTCAACAAGGTCCGCGAAGAGCTGCTCCATTTCCTCAACCGCAACCCGGAAGTCGCCCGGACAATCATCGCCAAGGTTGACGACACCAAGCAGCTCCGCAAGGAATTGCAGGAAGTCAAAAAACTCGCCCGCGAGCGCGCCAGGGCCGTCACGCTCCGCATCCCGCAGCTCAAGGACTGCAAAATCCACTTCGACAAGGCCAAAGGCAAAGGCAAAGGCTCGATGGTGTTCATCACCGAGGGCCAGTCGGCCGCCGGCTCGATTGTCAGTTGCCGCGAGGTGAACACGCAGGCCATCTTCGTTCTCAAGGGCAAGCCGCTCAACGTTTGGGACCTCAAACGGGACATCGTCTATAAAAACGACGAACTCTATAACCTCATGCGCGCCCTCGACATCGAGGACAACCTCGAGCGCCTCCGCTACGAAAAGGTCATCCTCGCCACCGACGCCGACGTGGACGGCCTGCACATCCGCAACCTGATGATCACTTACTTCTTCAAGTTCTTCGAGCAGGTCATCCACGACGGGCATCTGTTCGTGCTGGAGACACCGCTGTTCCGCGCGCGCAACAAGGAGCAGACGATTTATTGCTACAGCGAAACCGAGCGGGACGAGGCGGCGGCGAAACTCGGCCCGCATTGCGAGATCACCCGCTTCAAGGGCTTGGGTGAAATTTCGCCCGCCGAGTTCAAACAATTCATCGGCAAGGAGATGCGCCTCAGCCAGGTCGAATACGCCCCCAAACCCGACGCTTCCAACATTCTCAGCTTCTACATGGGCAAGAACACGCCCGAGCGCAAAGATTACATCATGGAAAACCTCGTCGTCCCCGTTCAGGACTAATGAGCGCAGCCAAACGCAAGACCCGCTCGAAACCGCCCGAATTGGCGACGGAGCACCAGCCGGCCGCCGACGCCGCCGTGAAGGCCAGGCCCGCCGGCGATGGCAATGGCGAAACGCACGTCCTCGCCGAGCCGGTCGAGACCGTCGCCCACCAGCCGTTCACGCCCGCCAAAATCGAATTGCCCCTGCACCGCCGCGTCAACACCAGCTTCCTGGAATACGCCTCCTATGTCATCCGCGACCGCGCCATCCCCGCGCTCGCCGACGGCCTCAAGCCGGTCCAACGCCGCATCCTCTGGTCGTTGCACGAGAAGGATGACGGTCGTTTCATAAAAGTCGCGACCATCTCCGGCCATTGCGCGCAGTACCATCCTCACGGCGAGGCTGCCATCGGTGATGCGCTGGTGGTGCTGACCAACAAGCGTTACCTCATCGAAGGGCAGGGCAACTTCGGCAACATCTTCACCGGCGATCCGGCCGCCGCGCCGCGTTACATCGAGTGCCGGCTCACGGAATTGGCGCGCGCCGAACTGTTCAACGACGCCTTGACCGAGTCCGTGCCCAGCTACGACGGCCGCAACCAGGAGCCAATCACCCTGCCGTCCAAGCTGCCGCTCTTGTTGATGCTCGGGACCGAAGGCATCGCCGTCGGCATGTCGTGCAAAATCCTCCCGCACAATTTCCCCGAGCTGCTGGCGGCGCAGATCGCCATTCTCAAGTGCCTCCCCGACTTCCCGACCGGCGGCCTGATGGACGCCCGCGATTACCGCGATGGCCAGGGGACCGTGAAGGTGCGCGCGAAAATCAAAGCCAGGGACGACTCGACCGTCGTCATCAAAGAAATCCCACCGACCACCACGACCGATTCGCTCATTGCCTCGATTGAGGACGCCGCGCGCAAAGGCAAAATCAAGGTCAAATCCATCAACGACTTCACTTCGGAGGAGGTCGAAATCGAAATCAAGGCGCCCAGCGGCGTCAGCGCCGAGCAGCTCGTAGATGCGCTCTACGCGTTCACCGATTGCGAAACGACCATCGCCAGCCGCCTCATTGTCATCCAAGCCAACCGCCCGCTCGAGACGAGCGTGAGCGAAGTGCTCAAGGCCAACACCGCGCAGCTCGTGCAACTGCTCCGGCGCGAACTGGAACTGAGGCAGAAGGATCTGGAAGACGAACTGCACTTCCGCACCCTCGAACGCATCTTCATCGAAGAGCGCATCTACAAGCGCATCGAGCAGTGCAAGACCAACGAGTCGGTGATCGCCGCCGTGCAGGCCGGCTTCAAGCCGTTCCACCGCCAACTGCGCCGCGAGCTGGCCGGCGCCGACGTGGACCGCCTGTTGCAAGTCCGCATCCGCCGCATCTCGCTCTTCGACATCAACCAGCACCGTGCCGAGATGGCGAAGACCAAGGCCGACCTCGACGACACCCGCAAGCACCTCCGGAACGTCGTGAAGCACGCCATCGCCCACCTCGAACGGCTGCTGGAGAAATATGGGCCGCTTTATCCCCGCCTCACCCGATCGAGCCGCCACGAGGAAATTGACGCCCGCGAAGTGGCGTTCAAGTCATTCAAGATCGCCTACGACCGCGCCAGCGGCTACGTCGGCTACAAGGTTTCCGGCGAGGAGTTCCGCGTGGATTGCACGAAGTTCGACAAGGTCCTCCTCGTCTTCAAAGACGGCCACTACCAGGTGATCGAGTTGCCGGAAAAACTCTTCGTCGGCCCCGACCTCTACTACTGCGGCCTGCCCGAACGCGATCGCGTCTTCACCCTCGCCTACACGAACCGCGACGCCAGCTACCTCAAGCGCTTCACGTTCGGCGGCAGCATCCTCAACAAGGAGTATTTCTGCATTCCGGAAAAATCGCGCCTCCTGTTCTTCGAGCCCGACACGCCGCCCGAACTCTACATCCGCTACAAACCCGCGCCGCACCAGAAGGTGCATCAGCAGACCTGCAACCCGGCCGAAGTGGACGTGAAAGGGCCCAAGACGCGCGGCCGCCAGCTTTCCATCAAGGACATCGGCTCCGTCACCAGCAAACCCACGCGCGGTTGGGACCCCGAAACGACGACCAGCAAAGTGGTGTTCGCCTAGCAGCCGGTTAAAAAGTAGCAGCCGACGTGAGGAGGCTCTCACAGCGCTTCTTATTCCGAGGAAATGTGAGCCTCGTTACCTCGGCTGCTACGGGAGGTGGCATTGCCCAACGGGCTGCTAGGAGGCGGACGCGGGCGCTCACACCGCCTCAGGGTGGCTTGCGTTAAAGTGCCCGGATTGCCCAGATCGCTTACTTTTTAGCGCTCCCTTTGCGCTGGTCTTTAATCTGGACTTTGCTGTCGATCGAGTTGCTTTCGAGCGTCACCGGTCCGGCTTTTTCTTCGATCTGAATGCCCACCAGTTGATGCCGATCCTCCGCCGGGCGCGTCTCGCGAATGATGTTCTCTTTCAGAACGATGTCTTTGGTCTCGCCCCGAATCCGAATGCCCGCCACCGCTTCTTTCAGGCCGTTATTTTCTATCACGTTGCTCTCGAGCCGGTTGCGGTGGCCGGCCATGCCGAGGCTTTCGTCGCGAAAATAAATCCCATCCTCCTGGTTGCCCCGCACTTGATTGAGCCGCAGCAGATTGTCCGTGTCCTTGTGCCCGATGGAGATGCCGTAGCGGCCGTTGCCTTCAAGCACGTTCTCCTCGAACACGCCGTGCCGGACCCGCCAGCACAGAAACAGCCCGTCCTGGCCGTTGTGGCGCGCCGCGCAACCGCGCACCAGGGGCCGTTGCGAACCGCTGCCCGGATGGATGCCGAGCGAAGCGTTATTCTCGCTCACGCACTCCTCCACGATCACGTCGTTGGATTGCTGGAAGCTGATGCCGTCGCCGTTGTAGTGGCGCACGGTGCAATGGCGGATGACCGTGCCGAAGCCGCGATACAGGAAAATGCCCGCACCCCGGCAGCCGTCCAGCGGCGCGTTGTGGTCCTGGTTCCCCTCGATTGCCAGGTGTTCGACGCGCGCGCCTTCGAGGTCGTAACCGCTGACGACCGGAAACACTGTCGCCGCCTTGGCTCCGTTGCCCACCATGCAATCGGCATTCAACGGTCGATCGATCGAAAAGGTGTTTCCGTTGCCGCCGGTGAGACGCGCCACAGTCGTGTGAAAACCGCCGGATTTGGAATCCCAAATCGCGACTCCCCGTCCGGCCTCGAAACCGGCCGGATTGGCCACCGTGATCTGTTCCTCGCCGAAGTCGCCATCCAGCGCCAGCGGCGACACCACGCCGTCCGCCTTGCGCAGCACGGTCTGGCCGGGCGTGCCGCGCACGGTCACGAATGAGCGCAAGTGCAGCGAGTCGCGCATGAGATATTCGCCCGGACCAATCTCGACGATGCCGCCGCCCAGGCCGGCGATGTAATCCACGGCCGCTTGCAAGGCGCGGTTGTCGGCGCCGAGGATGTCCGCGCCGGTCTGCCCCACGGTGACGCGCGGGAGGTCTTTCATCGCGCCGTGCATCCGCTTCGGGACCTGGTGTTCGCCGGGTTTCGGCGAGAAGTCCGCCTCGTCTTGAGCCGGGCAAGCCAGCGGTAAAAGCGCGGCCAGTAAGGCAATCTTGAGCAGGGGGCCAGAGAGTTTCGCAGTCATAATCGAGATGGGTTGAGTCGGTAATTCGCGCGCGGTCTTCGAGCCATGGCTGTCCACGATAAGGCGCCGCGGCTATTTGAAAAGACCAAAGAGCGGCGTGAACGCACCGCTTGACAGCTACGCATCGGGCCAACTATACGCTTATCCCTTTATGACGGGCGCCCAACTCCCGGTGGCCTTTTTTCTCCAAATGTTTTTCATTCTGGCGGTCTGCCGCATTGTGGGCGCCGCCGGCCGCCGAGTCGGACAGCCGCAAGTGGTGGGCGAGATGGTGGCCGGCGTGTTGATGGGGCCGTCATTGTTCGGCCTTTTCTTTCCGGAGCTTCAGCATCATCTCTTCCCAAAGGACTCGCTCAAAACTCTTTATGTCGGGGCACAGTTGGGCGTCGGGCTTTACATGTTCCTGGTGGGAGTGGAGAACCGAACCGGACCGCCTTGGCCGTGGGCACGTTGATGAATTCCCGCGGCTTGATGGAGCTGATTATCCTCAACATCGGCCTCCAGAAAGGCATCATCCAGCCGGCGCTCTTTTCGATGATGGTGTTAATGGCGATCGTCACCACCCTCCTGGCCTCGCCGGCATTTGAGTGGGTCTATGGCCGAAACGCGCGCCAGACCGGAGAACTGGGAGTGGCGCCCACAGATGCGTGAGGGGATGGCGCTCAGTGGCCCAACATTCCGGGTCCGAACGCGTCCTGCCGACCCTCAAGAACCGCGAAACAGGGCTTGCAATCGGCGGAAATTCCCGTAGCTTTTTCTCCCGTACGGGCAAGCGAGCGTAGCTCAGTCTGGTAGAGCGTCACGTTGCCAACGTGAATGTCGAGGGTTCGAATCCCTTCGCTCGCTCCATTTTCTCCGCCAACAACTTACAAATCTAAGCGCCCCAGTTACAAAAAAAAGTTACAACTCGTCTGCCCGTGTTCAGGGGTCTTTTTCATGTTTGACAAATCCGGTGAATGAATACAAATTGTATGCGTGCGGATTATTAAGGAAAGCACCCTGGTCACTTTTGCCGCCCGACACCCGCAGGCCGCCACGGGTTTGGAAGTTTGGCGGCGGATCATGCGGCACGAGCAATTCCGGCATTTTGCCGACTTGCGCCGGTGCTTTCGTTCGGCGGACCAGGTGCGCGTGGCCAGCGGCAATCCGGTCGTGGTGTTCAACATTTGCGGCAACACCTACCGACTCGTTTGCGCCATACACTACAACACTGGCAAAGTGTTCCTGCTCCGCTTCCTGACGCACGCGGAATACGACAAAGACCGATGGAAAGACGAATTATGAAGACTCTGACTCATAAACCCCGGCGCTTCGCCAGCAACGCGGACATTCCCAAGACCTACCGCGAATTGTGCCAGCTTTACCTGCCGCGCCCAATCCATGACAACGTGGAGGATGCCGAAGCCACTGCCATGATGAACGCGCTCGCCGTTTTCACCCGGCTCAACGCCGAGCAGCGGGATTATTTCAACGTGCTGACGGAATTCGTGGACGAATTCGACAAGGGCAAGAAAGTTCGCTGGCCAAAAATCAGCGGCCTGGACGCGCTCAAACACTTGCTGGAAGAACGCGGAATGAGCGCGGCGGATTTGTCGCGCATTCTGGACACCAGCCGCAACCTGGGTGCGATGATTCTGCGCGGCGAACGCAAGCTGACGCTCAATCACGTGCGGACTCTGGCGCGGCACTTTGGCGTGTCTGCCGACGTGTTCCTGTCGTGAAGGCGCCAGCCTCGCATCGTTCGATAAACCCGGGGCTTACGCTACCTCTTTGGCCTCGTGGCCAACGCCTTCGATGTGCACCTGTTTGTAGCCGCCTCTGGCCCGGAAGTAGAAGATCAGAACCAAATATATCGCCGCCATTGTGGCGGGCACGGCTGCTGTGATTTTCATCGCCATCCGTCCGCCGTGCAAGTCCGCGTCGTGCACCTGGGTTTCCTCGGTCGTGCGCGCCTCCGCAGCTTTGCCGCGCACCTGTCCCACCTTCGAGCCATCCAAACCTTGGATTTCCGGAAATAGTAGAAAGCGGTTTTTAGTCGATGATTTATACTGTTCATAGACGGAAGGCGCCTTGTCTTTGAGGTCCTTCGAAGCGTAGTAATCCTGATTATAGCCAATACCTGGGCCTCCCAGCAACCCCGCCGACAGCATGCCTATGCCGCCCATCGCGCCGATAGTGATCGCCCCGCCTTTGGGAAAGCGCTCGGATACGACTGCCAGCATCGTCGGCCACAGGAACGTCTTGCCAACGCCATAAATGCTGGCAGCCACGACCACAAACAAACCCGTCGTGGCATTGCCGAGCAGCGTTAGACCGATGGCGCCACACGTCGCGCCGACGAACAGCAACCCGAGCGGCGAGATTTTTTCGACGATCGGACCGGCAAAAAAGCGCAAGGCGAACATCAGCGACGAAGTGTAAACAAACAGCAGCAGTCCGCTCTCCCGGCTGGCCAGAATGTTCCCGGTGATGTTGCTGATCCAACTGTCGGTTCCCAGCTCCACATAACCGAGGAGCGCGTGGGTGAAAAGCAACACCAGCAGCACCGGCGCCGCGAACTCCGCGAGCATTTCGCCAAACGTAACCCCGTGCGTGCTGGCCTCCGATTTTGGAAAGCTCTGGCCCAGGCACATCAGGCCGTAGAACACGACCGGGATCATGAACAGAGTCATTTGAATCTCCCAACGCACCTTGCCAACCAGGAAGTAGGAGGCCAGACCGCCGAGGATCAACCCCCCGGGCCAGCCGGCGTGCAGGATGTTCAGGTAGTGCGTTTTGTTCTTCGGAAACACCGTCGCCACGAGAGGATTGACCACCGCTTCGGCAGTCCCATTGCCGATGGCGAACATGAACATGCCGATGTACAAGCACCAGTAGGCGGCGTCCTTGCTTCCCGTCGCTTTGAAAATCGGCGTGGCCGCCAGCGTGACAACCGCCGAAAGGAAGTGCATGGCGAATGCGCATATCATCAACTTGCCATAACCGACGGCATCGGCGATCAGCGCGCCGAGCAGGATAATCACCCCGAAGCCTACCAAGCCGCCGCCGGTGATTTGGCCCAGCTCGGTTTGGGTGAATCCAAACTGCGCGCCCCAGTCACTGAGAATGCCGCCGCGAATTCCGAAGCCGACACCCGCCGCCAGGATCGCCATGAAGCCAACCCAGAGAAGTCGCTTAGCGTTTGGTGCGGTACCGTTAGCGTTTCCGTTGCTCATATTTTTGATTCCTGCAGGTTTTCTGCGTTGAGGGGTTCACCGACGTTGCATCACTGGCGCGCCGGCGCGGCGCTGCCGACCGCCAGTTTCTCGGCCCGGTAGCCGCCGCGCGATTTATCGTAGAGCCAGATGGCGCCGAAGACGACCAGCAGAATCGCCGGCAGGATCGCCACCACGCGGAAGGATGCCTGCGCCGCCAGACTCTGCACCTCGTTCAATTTTTCGCCCGTCAACGCCTTGAAGGCCTCCTCGCCGCCCGCCGCCTGGATCTTGGTTTTATCGAATATGCTCCCCATCCACGGCAGGACAAATTTGATCGACAGGTTGCCGGCCGTGCCCATCAATCCGATCAACAAAGCGCCGCCCCGCGGAAATCGTTCCGAAGCCGACGCCAGCATCGTCGGCCACATGTAACAGACACCGATGCCCCAAACCGTGGCCGCCAGCAAACCAGTGACGGGAGAATTGGCGACGCTGAGCAAGAGCAGTCCCGCCGAAGCAAAGAGACAGGAAACCCATAGCACGCCGATCGGCGAAAGTTTGTGCGCCAGCGGCCCGGCAAAATGCCGCATCACGAACATCAAGCCGCTGACATACACCAGCAAGATGATCCCTTTCATGCCCACCGTCCGGGTCAGCGCAATGTCCACCCACTGGCCCGGCGCCAGTTCCGCCGCCGCGGTCAGGAACATCGAAAGCCAGAATATAATGAACAGCGGGCGCCCCAATTCTTTGAACATCGCGGTGGCGGAAACCCCGGCCGCGACCCGCTCCGTGGGCGGGAATTTCGTGCCGATGAGCAAAGCGCCAAAACTCACCGCCGGCAGCAGCACGACCGCCAGCCTGGCCTGCCATCCAAAGTCCAGGTGCCCCAGACCCAAACTGATCAGCCCGCCAATGATGATGCCGCCCGGCCACCACGCATGAAGGACGTTGAGCTTGTGCGTCTTGTCATCCGGGTAAAGTGTCGCCGCCAGCGGATTGATGACCGTTTCCACCAATCCCTGGGCGACGCCGATGATCAGCATGCCGGCCCACACAACCCAGAACACCGGCACGCTGGCCTTCAGATCGTCCGCGAAAATCACCACCAGATTGCCAACCACGAAACAGAGGCTCGACACGCCGAGCAACCGCCCCATCCCCAGGTAATCCAACAGCGGACTCCCGATCGCGATCGCGATCGCAAATCCCATGAACACGATGCCCAGCACGCTGGCCGTCATCTCCGCGGAATGGAGCTTGTCGATCGGATCGAAGAAGTGGGCTTGCAACGCCCCGCCGATGTCGCCGCGGATGCTGAAGCCGATCCCGGCCGTGGCCAACGCGAGAACGCTCACGAGGAAAAGCTTCGATTGGTTGTACTCCGCGTGCCGGTCCGCGTTGATCGAAGAACTCATGAGAATGGTTGCTCGCCGCTTATCGAAAATCCGGGATTTTGATGATCTCGCCCCCGCGCATGGCCGATTCGTGCGCGCAGATGCCCACCATCGTCCAGTTCACCGATTGATAGACGTCCGGGAACGACGGCCGCCCTTCGAGCACGCTCATCACAAATTCATGCGCCAGGTGCGGGTGGGAACCCCCGTGGCCGCTGCCCTGAATGAAGGAGAGATGCTGATGCTCCTCGGCGTCATAAACGCCCTTCGTAGTGAAGCGGCGGACCGGTTCGGGCAGCAACTGGGCGTAATCGGGCATCTTGACTTTCTCGATTTTCTCACCGCCCACGTGCAGGACCGGTTCGTCGCCTTCGACCAATTGCCACTCGAACGAAGTCTTCTCGCCATACACGTCGAAGCTTTCGATGTACTGGCGGGCGGCATTGAACAAGTAGCGGGTGACCTCGAAAGCAAGGTCCTGGTTGCGAATCTTGCAGTGGGCGGTCTCGAAGGAAAACGGCGAACCGTACTTGCCGATCAAATTATCCGCGATCCGCCCCGACCCCAGGCAGGAGACAGAATCCGCTTCGCCCTTCACGATCGCCAGGCAAGGGCTGACACAATGCGTCGCGTAGTGCATCGGCGGCAGGCCTTCCCAATAACCGGGCCAGCCCGCCATGTTTTGCAGGTGCGAGCCGCGCAGGAACTGGATGCGTCCCAGCCTCCCCTGATCGCGCAATTCGCGCACGTAAAGAAACTCCCGCGAATAGACGACCGTCTCCATCATCATGTAATTCTTTTTTGCCTTCTCCGCCGCTTTGACGATCTGCTTGCACTCGGCCACGGTTGTGGCGGCCGGCACGGTGCAGGCGACGTGTTTCCCGGCCTTGAGCGCCGCGATGCTTTGCGGCGCGTGGAGATGGATCGGGGAATTGATGTGTACCACGTCCACCTTCGGGTCCTTGATCAGGTCGGTGAAATTGGCGTAGCGCTTCTCGATGCCGAACGCGCTGCCGATCTGGTCCAGCTTCTCCTTTGTCCGCTGGCAGATCGCGTACATATTGGCGCCGGGATGACGCTGATAGATGGGAATGAATTCGGCGCCAAAACCGAGTCCGACGATGGCAATGTTTAATTTCCGCTCGCTCATGGCTTGCGTTCAAGAATTCCCGACACCCGTTCCGCGAAACAATCGCGCGGCAATGCGCGGCATGACACCTTTCCCGCGCCCGCCTGTCAACGGCAAAGTTCCAGGCCGTGGGGTCCGCGCGCGAGGGCGAGCGTCCCCGCGAGTCCCCATTCAACCGTCCAAACGGGATGGCGAGCGTCCTCGCGAGCTTTGAAATCGATTGAGGGTAAAAATAATGGGGACTCGCGAGGACGCTCGCCCTCCCGTTGGCACCGCTCGCGTTGACGGAGCCGGTTAGCGGTTTCTCGGTGGCACGGCGCAGACTATCGGGGCGGGCGGCGTTTGACCCGGAGTTGCGCCAGCGAACGGGCCAGCGCGGCGCTGACCAGCGCCGCTTCCGCATCATCGAGCTTCTCCGCCAAACGCGCCTCGGCGCGGTGGCGGGCCTCTTCGGCCTTCGCTTCATCGATATCGTCCGCTTTGATCGCCATGTCGGTCAGAATGGCGACGCGATCCGCGGTGATTTCCGCGAACCCTTCGCCGACGGCGAGATAGTAATCGCGCCCCTCTTTGCGCGCCGTGATCTCGCCCGGGACAATTTGCGTCATCAGCGGCACGTGTTGCGGATAGATACCCATCTCGCCCTCCACGCCGGGCAGGGTGACGATCTCGACGTCCTCCGAGTAGGTCTTGGCCTCCGGGGTGACGATTTCGAGTCTGAGAGTGTTAGCCATGGCGCCGTTTCAGATTGCTGTTTTTAAAAGCTGGAATCGGCCGTCGGAATCAGAGTGGATTCAGGAATCGGCCCGTCGTTGGAATTGCCTTTGCTCATTCCTTGATTTCTTCGATGCCGCCCTTCAAGTAGAAGTTGCCTTCCGGCACCTCGTCATGCTTGCCGTCCAGGATTTCCTTGAAGCCTTTCACCGTTTCGGCCACCGGCACCTGCTTGCCCGGCCGGCCGGTGAACACTTCCGCCACGCTGAAGGGCTGGCTCAGGAAGCGCTGAATTTTGCGGGCGCGAAACACTGCCAACTTGTCCTCCGGCGACAGTTCGTCCATGCCCAGAATCGAAATGATGTCCTGGAGGTCCTTGTAGCGTTGCAGGACCCGTTGCACGCCGCGAGCGACTTCGTAGTGCTCCGCCCCGACGACCTCGGGCGTCAACGCGCGCGAGGTCGAGGCCAGGGGATCGACCGCGGGATAGATGCCCAGCTCGGCGATCGAACGCTCCAGCACGATCGTCGCGTCCAGATGCGCGAAGGTCGTGGCCGGCGCCGGGTCGGTCAGGTCGTCCGCCGGCACGTACACGGCCTGAAACGAAGTGATCGAACCTTTCTTGGTCGAGGTGATCCGTTCCTGGAGATCGCCCATTTCCGCGGCGAGCGTCGGTTGATAACCGACGGCGCTCGGGGTGCGGCCCAACAGCGCCGAGACCTCGGAGCCGGCTTGCGAGAAACGGAAAATGTTGTCGATGAAAAGCAGCACGTCCTGGTTCTTCTCGTCGCGAAAATATTCGGTGATGGCCAGCCCGGACAATCCCACCCGCAGGCGGGCCCCCGGCGGTTCGTTCATCTGGCCATAGACCAGCGCCACCTTCGATTTGCTCAAGTCCGCCTGGTTGATGACCCCCGCTTCGGACATTTCGTGGTAAAGATCATTTCCCTCGCGCGTCCGTTCCCCCACGCCGGCGAAGACGGAGTAACCGCCGTGCTGCTTGGCGATGTTGTTGATGAGTTCCATGATGATCACCGTCTTGCCGACCCCGGCGCCTCCGAACGCGCCGACCTTGCCCCCTTTCAAAAACGGGCAGATGAGGTCGATGACTTTGATGCCGGTGGTCAAAAGTTGCGGGCTGGTGGACTGATCGAGGAGCGGCGGCGCCGGGCGGTGAATCGGGTAATACTTTTCGGCCTTCACCGGTCCGCGCTCGTCCACCGGGTTGCCGGTCACGTCGAGCACGCGGCCCATGACGGCGTCGCCCACGGGAACGGAAATGGGCGCGCCCGTGTCGATCACTTCGAGGCCGCGTTTGAGGCCCTCCGTGCTGGACATGGCCACCGTGCGCACCCAGCGGTCGCCCAGGTGCTGCTGCGTTTCGAGCGTCAGCCGGGTCGGCTGCTCCTGGACCTTGAACTCGACGGTCAGCGCGTTGTAAATGGCGGGCGGTTGGCCGGGGAACTCGACGTCCACCACCGGACCAATCACGCGAACGATTTTGCCTTTATTCATGTTTTCTAAAATGGGCGGGTCGAAGTTTTCAATTTGCGTTGTCTTACCCCACGGCCATCGCCGCGCTGGTGATTTCCAAAAGTTCCTTGGTGATGTTGGCCTGGCGCAGCTTGTTGTATTCGAGCGTCAGGTCTTTGATCAACTGCTTCGCGTTGTCGGTCGCGTTTTTCATGGCCACCATGCGCGAGCTGTGTTCGCTGGCCTTGGCTTCGAGCAGGATTTGATAAATCTGGAAATTCAGGCTGTGCGGCAGCAGCGCCCCGAGCACGTCGTTCGCCGAAGCCTCGAACAGAAATTCCGTCGAGCCTTTCTGCAAGGCGTCGCCCGCGCCTTGAGTTCCGCTGATGCCGGCGTGGACGCCCTTGATTTCGCCCACGGGCAACAGCGCGAGCGTCTCGGGCTTTTGATTCAGCGTCGAGATGAACTTCGTGAAGAGCACTTCCACGCGGTCCACTTCGCCTTTCACAAACAGGTCCTGGGCGAATTTTGAAATCGCCCGCGCCTCGGTGAACAACGGCGCGTCCTTGTAGGTAAACTCCGCCGCCAGTTGCCGCCGCGTGCGCGCGATGAATTGCGAGGCCTTCCGTCCGGCGGTGATGTAAATCGTGGTCTCCTTGTCGAACTTGGCCGCCTCGCGCATCAAATTCGAGTTGAGCGCGCCGCACAGCCCTTTGTCCGTGCCGATGAGGATCACGCCGCGCTTCCGGACCGCGCGCGCTTCGGTGAGCGGATGCGAGAAGTCGCCGGCGTTGGCGGTCACTTCGGCGAGCACTTCGTTCATGAGGGCGGCGTACGGGCGGCCCGCCAGCGCAATCTGCTGGGCCTTGCGCATTTTCGACGCGGCCACCATTTGCATCGCTTTGGTGATTTGCGCGGTATTCTTGACCGATTTGATGCGTCGGCGTATGTCGCGAGTGCTCGGCATGGTAACTCAGTCAACTCACCGATAGGTCTGCTTGAATTCGGTCACCGCCGCCTTCAAATCCTGAGTGAGCGGCTCACTCAACGCTTTTTCCTTCGCAATCCTCGCCATCAGCTCCGCTTGGCGGGTGGTCAGATACTCGGTCAGCTTCCCCTGGAAATCCTTGATCTTATCGACCGCCACATCATCCATCAAGCCGTTCTGGACGGTCCAGAGCACCGCCACCTGCGCCTCGACCGGGAGCGGGCTGTATTGCGGCTGTTTGAACACCTCGACAATCCGTTTGCCCCGTTCGAGCTGCGCCTGCGTTTTGGCGTCGAGGTCCGAGCCGAATTGCGCGAACGCCGCCAGTTCGCGGAATTGCGCCAGATCGAGTTTGACCCGTCCGGCCACCTGTTTCATCGCCTTGACCTGCGCGGCCGAACCGACGCGCGACACGGACAATCCGACCGAAATGGCCGGCCGAATCCCCTGATAAAACAAATCGGTCTCCAGATAAATCTGCCCGTCCGTGATCGAGATGACGTTCGTCGGGATGTAAGCCGAAACGTCGCCGGCCTGCGTCTCGATGATCGGCAGCGCGGTGAGCGAGCCATTGCCGTATTTCTCGCTCAGGCGCGCCGAACGTTCGAGCAACCGGCTGTGCAGGTAGAACACGTCGCCCGGATAGGCTTCGCGGCCCGACGGGCGCTTCAGCACCAGCGACACTTGCCGGTACGCAACGGCGTGCTTCGACAGATCATCGAAAATGATCAGCGCGTCCATGCCGTTATCCATGAACCATTCGCCCATCGCCGCGCCGGCGAATGGCGCGAGATACTGGTTGGTGGCCGAGTCGGACGCCGTGGCGGCGATGACGATGGTGTAAGGCATCGCGCCGGCATCCTCCAACACGCTCACCACCCTCGCCACGTTCGATTGTTTCTGGCCGACCGCCACGTAGATACAATAGAGGGGGCGATATTCCTTGTCGCCTGCGGCCTCGGCGGCCTTGTTCAGCCGGGCCTGGCTGATGATCGTATCGACGCCGATCGTGGTCTTGCCGGTGGAACGGTCGCCGATGATCAATTCGCGCTGGCCGCGGCCAATGGGGATCATCGCATCGACCGCCATGATGCCGGTCTGGACCGGCTGGGTCACCGATTTGCGTTTGATGATGCCGGGGGCGATCTTCTCGACCGGGTAGGCCACGTCGCTCTTGACCGGTCCTTTGCCATCCACCGGCTGGCCGAGCGTGTTGACCACGCGGCCGAGCAATCCCCGGCCGACCGGCACCTGCAAGAGCTTGCCGGTGGTCTTGACTTCCTGGCCTTCTTTGATGCCGGTGTAATCGCCCAGGATGATGGCGCCGACTTCGGTCTCTTCGAGGTTAAGCGCCAGCCCCACCACGCCGCCGCCGAAGTCGAGCATCTCGTTGAGCATCGCGTCGGCCAGCCCTTCGATCCGCGCCACGCCGTCGCCGATTTCGCGCACGGTGCCGACGTTTTGGCGCATGACCGACGTTTTGACGCCGGCGATTTGAGCTTCAATTTCCTGGAGCAAGTTACTCATAGATTTTCAATTTCTGCCGCGTGACCGCGCTCAGGCGATCCGTTTTTCCTCAAAAGCTTTCCTGCAGCGCGGCCAGCCGGCCTTGCACGGTGCTGTCGTAAACGTCGCTGCCGACCTTGATGCGCAGCCCGCCGATCAACGCCGGATTCTGCGCAAAGGATAGATTCAGCCCCGCGCCGTAGAGGCGGGCCAGATTGTTCTCCACGCTGGCCTGCAACTCCGCCGTCAGCGGCACGGCGCTCTCGATTCTGGCCGAGCGGCGTTCCAAATCAAGCTTCACCAGCCGCTTGAAGTGCGAGAGGATCGCCAGGTAACCGCGCGGCTTTGCGGCGATAACCTGCAAGGCGACGCGGCGGACGCGCTCCCCGTGGAGCAGGCCATCGACCTGGCAACTGCGGAAGAGTTGCTGGGCCTCACGCCGGGCCTGTTTGGAGATCGTCACGTTGGTCGGGTCCGGAACTGAATTAGGCCGCCAGTTGTCGCGTGGTTTCTTCGGCCAGGCGGCGCTGGTCCTCGGATGTCAGAATCTTGCCGGTCACTTTGCCCGTGGTTTGCACGACCAGTTTGCCGACCTCCCGCTTCAACTCGATCAACATGCGGGCATGTTCGGCCTCGGCGGCCTGCTTCGCCTTTTCCACGATCTCCTTCGCGGCGGCGATCGCTTTCTGCGTTTCCTGCTCCTGCACGCGGGCGGCGGCGGCGCGGGCTTGTTCGATTAGGTTATTCGCCTGGAGGTTCGCCTGTTCCAAGACTTCCAGCCGCGCGGCTTCGGTTTTGGCCAGCTCGGCTTTGATGCGCTCGGCGTTGGCCAAGCCCTCGGCAATCCGCTGGCGGCGTTCCGCGAGGACCGCCAACACGGGTTTGTAAGCGAAGCGGGCGAGCAGGATCGCCACGATGCTGAAACTGATGATCTGGGCGATCAGATGCGGCCAGTCAACGCCGAAAGTTTCGGCGGTCTGTTGACCCATTTTCGCCAGGTCGCTGCCAATGTTCGCGAGCAGAATGAGATGATCCATAATCGAGGGCAAATGTCAGGCGCGGAACGACGGCGTGCCGCGCCTGAGAGTCAAGGTTAACTCTTCACCAGGAAGAGGGCGTAAAACACGATGGCTTCCGCAAACGCGATGGCCAGAATCGCTTGCACCAGGATTTTCGTGGCGGCGCCGGGATTGCGTCCCACCGCCTCCGCCGCTCCCCGCCCGATGAAACCCACCCCGACCGCCGCGCCAAGCGCGGCCAGACCGACGTGGATGTTTCCGCCAATCTCCGCCAGCATAGGCATTAACATAGTTTTCCTTTCGTTGTTCTCGACGGCTCCCGCGTTGGCACACGGTCGAACCGCCGAAATGATTTTAATGGCTGCCCTTTTCGTGCCCTTCTTCGTGCGGGCAAATCAGCATCGTGAATACCGCCGTCAGCAGCATGAACACCAGCGCCTGCACGAATCCCACGAGCACTTCCATGAAATAAAACGGTATGGGAAGAATAATCGAGCCGATCCAGCCCGGAACCAGCCTGGCCATGGTCTCGAGCATCAGGCCGCCGGAAATGGGGCGGAATAAAATGGAAAAGACTTCGAGGAATCCGACGGCGATGAACACCACGATCATCAGCAGTTTCAGCAACCCGGTCGAGTCGCCCTTGGGCGCGAAGAGGTGCAGCAAAAAGCCGATAGGCCCGTTGGCTTGGATGGCCCAAACCGTCCAGCAGGCGAAAAAAATCAGGGCCATGGCAAACGTCATGTTGAGGTCTGCGTTGGCTTCGCGGAACCACGGTTCGGAAACGCGGAATCCATGCTGATCGTGAACGCCCCAGCCGATCGTGCCGACCCCGGGAATCAAACCGAGCCAGTTGGAGAAAAGAATGAAGATAAAAATCGTCGCAAAAAACCAAAAGGTCTTGCGCACCAGTTGCGGGCCGATGATCCCCTCCAAAAAATTGTGAAGGCTTTCCACCATCCATTCCCAAAAATTCTGCGCCCCAGCGGGGACCTCCTTCATCTTTCGCGTGGCCAGTTGAGCGAACACGATCAACCCCAGCGCCACCAGCCAGCTCACCAACATCGAGTTGGTGATGGGAAACGCGCCGATTCTGCCGATCTCCACCGCCTTCGGCGGCAGCCCGTGCTCCTCCGGCGCGGCCGGAGCTTTGGCAGTCTCCACGGCCTTTTCGGGCGCCGCGCGCAGCTCGGCTTCGGCGCCCCGCGCCGCCAGCGCTGTTTCCAGCAGAAAGAGCGACACCAAAATTGTTCTCAAAAAGTGCATCAAGCTTCAGCAAAACCGATCGCGGCGCGCCTGGCGCCCCCGAGAAAACCGACGTCCCGCCGGAAACGGAGGAAAAGTTGCCAGATAGTGAAATTTTTCACAAGCACTAT
>WNGG01003792.1_pt1 | contig 20443 bp, 14 predicted proteins | sample 5400661 | NCBI WGS metagenome assembly WNGG01 (sample SAMN13153372, study PRJNA577476) | soil metagenome | isolation source: 100 cm soil or saprolite under Garry oak tree replicate 1 | place: USA:California | collected 2016-06-15
CGCTCACATCCTCTTTCGTTACGCTTCAGGATTGCCGCACGTTTTTCATCCGGACGAGGCGTGAGCTTCGCACTCGAGGTTTTGCTGTTGCGACGGTGTTTTACGATCGGAGCGAAGGTCAAAACGGACGTCTCTTCTCCCGGATCGACAAGTATGATTTCGACACCGTTCTGTGGCATCAACCCGACCGCGCGGCGAAAGAAACTGTGCCGCAACTCAAAGACAGCGGTGTCCGAGTCATCGGGGTGAGTGATCGCTGGTTTCCGTCGATCCGCTGCCGATACGAAGTGCACCGCGAATCGGCCATCATGTCGATCTTGCGCGATTGGCACACAAACGACGCAATCACATCAGTAGTTGTTGTTCGCGGAATTGAACCATCGGCAGCAAAGGAAGAGCTGCTGAAAACATTGCTGGAGGAAGAAGGACTCGCCTACGAATTCAAGAGCGCCGGCGATCAGCCGCTTGCCGACTTTCTCAGCTCGCTTGCCGGAGATAAACGCCGCGCGGTCATTTTTCCATCAACGGCAGCTGCAATGTTTGTCTTTCGAGCGCCGGAAGCGCTCGCCAAGCTGATGACCCGCTCGCGAGTCGCACTGACCGGCGGGGCAGCAAGCTTTCCCTTTGCGCAAGTCCCCGATGTGGCCGCCGACCTGGTGGTAGTCGATTGGCAATTAGTCGCCGAGCAAATTGTTAGCGATTTGATTAGCCGCAAAGCATTCGATCGCGCCCAGACAACGGTCTTCGAAGCCAAAGCACACCTTCGGGCGCCTCTTATCCAATACGCGCAGAGGCTGTGAGCGATTAGATCGCTCCCAATTCTGTTTCAAACTGTTTCAAACTGTTTCAAAACTGTTTCATTCGCAACGCAGACAAAGCCTCGTTATCACAGCAACCGTGGCTGGTAATCGGTTCCACTGTGTACGCCCATAGCGGCGCTTCGGTGACCGGGTGTCGATGTCCCTAGGCAGGTAACCTGCTAAGAAAGGCCAATGTACTGACATATCAGCGAAAAACACAATCCAAAGAATGAAAAGAAAAACAACAATCACTCTGACAATTGCAGGGTTGCTAGGGCTGGCAGGAGTCCTTTACGCCGCCAATCACACTTACCTTAGCTCCGTCCATGACTCTCAGGGCGCCGGGCCCGTAGGCGTGGTCGCTTCGCCCACGGATCTGCTCGTGACCGATTACTGCACCAACGGGGCGGGCCTCGCAAACATCCAAACGATCGACTGCCAGGGGGGGTTCTCGGTGTTTACGCCGATGCCGGCTCCTAACCTCTGCTATGAAAGATACCTGGCTATGGCTCCAAGGGTGTCCGCCAATGCCGGGTTCACCCCGCGCGACCTTTTTATCACACAAGGCAATCTGATCTATCAGTTCAGGCCACCCGATCCGCCCACGCTCTTTACGACGATCCCAGACGAAGGCTGCTCAGGGGACCATGCCGGGATTACCTTCGACCATGAGGGCCTATTTGAGAACAAAATGATCGTGACGTGTGCGAACGGCGGCGTCTGGAAGATTGACGGGGCCGGAACTGTCACGAATCTCACCTATGTCACATTTAACGGGGAGGGCCGCGAACTTGAAGGCCCAGCTGTAGTGCCGCGTAACTTCGGGGGGCCCTTTGCCGGAATGCTCTGGGCGGCCGACGAGTCCTTCCCCGGTGGTAATCCTCCCGGTGCGGTCCACGCAATCGACCCCAATGGCAATTTTTTTCTAAACATCGTCTCTTGGGACTCTGTGGAAAGCGTCAATGTCATCCCGCAGAACCCCGAGCAGTGCACCTTCTGCTCGGGCGGCGTCTTCTTCCAGGCGATACAAATCAATTTCGGTGCGGGGGTGGGGATCTACGAATATTTCCCGATGGATTTCGCAGGGTTGGGTGGCAAGGTCCTCATTACCAGCGAGACATTCCACGGCGACCCGACGTCCGGCGGCGCTGCTATCGTGAGCTTCGATGGCACTAACTATGTTCGCACTTTCTTCGATGCCATCCCCGGCTTAAACGAGGGCTCCGCTTTCGCTGACTGCGACATTCCCACGCCTACGCCTACAGCTACAGCGACAGCTACATCTACTCCTACTCCTAGACCTACACCAACACCTACATCTACGCCTGCATGCCTCAACTATTGCAAATACGCAGTGTTCGGTTTGAACAGCGTTGATCTTGGCAACCTGGCCGGGGGCGGCTCGCTCACTAAACCTGGCATTATCGGCGATGTCGCTATCGGGGGTGGCACTGGCACATTGGAAAAGTCGACAGTATTTGGGAAGGTCTTTGTGGACAGCAGCGCACACCCGAACATACACCCAGACTTCCACGCCACGGGAGGGATCTTTTTCAACCAAAACCTCAGCCAGGATAAGGCTGATGCCCTGGCTCTCTCGGCGCAACTTGCGGCCCTACCGTGTACCCAAACCTTCGGAAAGATAACCAGCAACACAACCATTACGAGCACCGGGCCACTCAATGTGATTTGTGTGAACTCGGTCAATCTAACGCAAGCAAACATCACGCTGGTTGGCAGCTCCTGTGACGTGTTTGTTATCAACGTCACGTCGCCGACAGCCGATTTCATTCTCAACGGGGGTCAGATCGTTTTGTCTGGAGGATTGACCTCTGATCACGTGATTTTCAACTTCCCTGGCACTGGAGGAATGCTCAAGATTTACAAACCGAACGGTGTAGTGAATGGGACACTTTTGGCTCCGCAACGGGATATCTTGATTGATAAGGCAGCTATTTATGGGTCGGTCATCGGTTCCACTATCTACATGCATAGCGGGGCTTTCGTGCAAGGGTGTCAGTGCCCGAGTCCCTGCCCGTAGGCTGCTAGCTCAGACATTCATTCCAATTCAAGCTGGCCAAGGGCAAACCGAATCTGGTTTGCCCTTGGCCGCGTCGGCGCGTTCTTTTGCGCGGTGAATCTCGCGGGTGCCTACAAACACGTTAAGCGCATGGTGTTCGAGCTCGAAGGCCACCAAGAAGAAGCGGGCGTGCTGCGCTAGAAGCTATCTAATTCGCAGCCGCTCACACGCATCGTAATCCATCGGTTCTGGCGCGGCGAGCCTTCGCTCAATCATGGCCTTAACCTTGTTGAATTCATTGGCGCGGGACGCGGGCCCGTAGCGACTTTGGGTCACGATCTCGTGGGCTCGGGTAAGCTCGCCGCGCTCCGCGTAGGCAATGGCTTTCGCAGCTGTCACATTGGCCTTCTTATCGTCGCGTACCACACTTATCGAATAGTCAAAAGCAGCTTCGATTTCAGCCGATGAAACCGCGGCTGGTGATAAATCGCCCGCCAAGGCCTGCGGTTCAATTTCTCTCTCCAGACGGAAGAGGCTCGATTGCGGAAGATCCGCTACGAAGCTGAAGTAATCGCGAAGCCGAAATGTCAGGAAGTGGATCCATCCAGGGGGTGAAACAATGTGGAAAGTCCTGATGAGCTACATAGCTTTTGGCAGGGACCAAGTGCGGGAAAAAGTTCGATGCGATTGCAGTGGCCACGTCCGCGGACTTCATCGCGTCGATGAAAAGAAATTCGATCGGGCCGTGTGCCCAGCGCGTCTGTCTGAGATCTTCTTCGTGGATGACGATGTAGTGTCGCCATTTCTGTGTCCGCCGAAGGAACTCGGGCAAAAAACTCCCCCCAATAGTAAATAATCCTTCGACTTCTTTTCCCCTGGCCCAGGCTTCGTAGCGTTTGTTCCAGGTGAAAAGATCGTAAGCGTGTATCTGCTTGCGATTTGCTTTGCGGTTCAGCTCAAGGCCTTCAGCTAGGGCGATAGTTGTTGCGCCAAGAAAACAACCAAGATCCACAATCGCCCCGCTTCCAGTGTAACTCCGTGCAGCATACGCTCTGAGCCACTGCTGTTCCTGCCGCGAGGTCATCCCGAATTTCCGCGTTTTCCCCAACTTGCGAAGGTGCCACCGGTTTCTCAGCCCGAACAATTTTGCCAACCCGTTCATGTACAAGGAAGAAGCGGCCGCACTGCGGTAGCTGCGTTATTCGGTTGGCAGCTGCGAAAACCAATAGAACGACGGCCTTTTCGTTCGATCGTCGACAGAGACTAGGAAGCTCTTATTGGGATTGCGTTCGGGCTTGCGAAAGAAGTACACATCCCACTTATATTCGTTTGTAGTTTCGAAATTGATCTCGGGTACGAAGTAATTCCGCAACGGAACGTGATGGTCTAATGCACAGCGCCTCGCAATTCGCAAAACTTCTCCGCGACTGAGGCTCGGCGGATGCCGATGCATTGTTGGCGCGGCGCAGCCAAGCAGCAGTGCTGTGACTAACAGCGAGAGATTTCTCGACTTCGCTCGAAATGACAGGAAAGGAATCCGTGACATCCGCGTGATCCGTGGTTGAAAATCTAACTTCTGCTCCAATCGAGCACGATTTTGCCGGAGTTGCCGGATTTCATCAGTTCGATGGCTTCCTTGAATTGCGCGTAAGGGAAGCGGTGCGTGATGACCGGCGAAATGTCGAGGCCACTCTGGATCATGGCGGTCATTTTGTACCAGGTTTCGTACATTTCGCGGCCGTAAATTCCTTTCAATGTGAGTGCACTGAAAACTACCGTGTTCCAATCGATCGCTGCGCTGCCAGGCATGATGCCGAGCAACGCGATTTTGCCGCCGTGAAACATGTTCGGCAAAATGTCGGCGAACGCTTTCGGGTTGCCGGACATTTCCAAGGCGATATCGAAGCCTTCCTTCATCCCGAGCTTTTGCATCGCATCGGTCACTTTTTCAGTGCGCACATCCAATGCGAGATCAGCGCCCATTTTTCGCGCCAGATTAAGGCGATACGGATTCACGTCGGTGATCACGATGTGACGCGCGCCGGCTCTCTTGCAAATCGGAATGGCCATACAACCGATCGGCCCCGCGCCGGTGATGAGCACATCTTCGCCGACCAAATCGAACGAGAGCGCGGTGTGCACCGCGTTTCCGAGCGGGTCGAAACAGGAAAGGACTTCAAGTGGAATCGACGGATCGGCGTGCCAGCAGTTGTCCTGCGGAATCGCCACAAATTCAGCCCACGCACCGGGACGATTCACGCCCACGCCCTGGGTGTTTGGGCAAAGATGACGGCGCCCGGCCAGACAATTGCGACAGTGTCCACAGGTGATGTGTCCCTCGCCCACGACGAGATCGCCCCGCGCAAAGCCTTTCACGTGACCGCCGACAGCGTCAACGGTTCCGACAAACTCGTGGCCAATTGTCATCGGCACAGGAATCGTTTTCTGCGCCCACGCGTCCCAGTTGTAGATGTGCACGTCAGTGCCGCAGATCGAGGCCTTCAATACTCGAATGAGCACGTCATCGCCGGTGGCCTGTGGAACCGGAACTTCCTCGAGCCAGAGACCCGGCTCGGCTTTGGCCTTCACGACCGCTTTCATCATTTTTTGCACGAGGTGAAATTAAGCTAATCAGGAACGCAGGAAAGCAGGAAAGTTTCGGCGTTACAGTAGCGCATGCGTCTCGTGCGCCACCGCGCCGTGGAGAGCTTGCGATCTTGCTCCGCGCAAACCAGCAATCGCTTATGTCTTGCGCCGAAACCGCTTTTAGCCTTATCCTCGTTAACGTGTGAAAACAACGCGGGCTCACCTGCGTAGCCAGGCGGAACGTCGGGACGAATTATTTGCTTCGACTCGTTGGACGATGGTCCTCGAAGCGGGCGATTCGACGACGACTTCTGCGCACGCACTCAGTGCGCTTTCGGAGCTATGCCAGATCTACTGGCGACCGCTGTACGCTTTCCTGCGCAAGCAAGGATATCGGCAGGAGGATGCGCAAGACTTGACCCAGGGTTTTTTCGCGCACCTAATCGAGACCCGGACCTACGCGCACGCCGATCGCGAGAAAGGCCGGTTTCGCTCTTTTCTTCTCGGTGGACTGAAACATTTCATCTCAGACGCTCGCGATCACAGACATGCGTTGAAACGCGGGGGCGGAATTCTGCCCGAAAATCTGGATGAGAACGCAATCGCAGAGGCAGAGGCGCAAATTGCGCGAGCAACGAAATGGCAGGCGGACGAAGTTTACGACCGCGAATGGGCCGCGTCCCTATTGCGGGAGGCGCTGCATCGTCTCACGCAGGAATGCGCGCTGGCTGGCAAAGCGGAACTTGTTGGCTACCTGACTCCATATCTTGCCACACCGGAAGACTCAGGTATCCCATACGAAGAGATGGCGCGCCAATTCCATCGGCCGATCGCGACTTTGCGTAGCGATGTGGCGCGATTGCGCGCACGTTATCGGGCAATTCTGCGGGAAGAAGTCCGCGGCACAGTGGCCGAAGCAGCGGAAGTGGATGAGGAACTGCGCTACCTGTGTCGCGCGTTGGCTGCACCTTAAGAGGATGAGCAAGAGCAGGAGCTAACGCAGTAGATGCAGCCGACTCCCCCGCAAATTCCGACGTGCCCGACCTGCGGCGGCGCGCTTGAGAAAACGCATGGTGGCGGGCTTGGCTGCCCGGTTTGTTTGTTGCTGGCTGGAATCGGCCTCGAAGATTCGGCGACTGAAACACTGGAGGATTCGACGACTTCGCGGCATTTTGGAGTTTACGAGATTGAGCGCCGCGAGGACGGAAGCCTGTACGAGCTTGGGCATGGAGGAATGGGCACGACCTATCGCGCCATCGACACGACGCTCCAGCGCAAGGTCGCGTTGAAGATCATAAAAATCGGCGTCGCCTCGCGAAGCATTGAAGCCCGCGAACGTTTCCTGCGCGAAGCCCGCGCGGCCGCTGCGCTGCGACACGAACACATCGCTACCGTGTTCCAATTCGGAATCTCCGAGGAAACAGGCCAATTCTTCTATGCGATGGAATTGATCGAGGGCGAGACGCTGGATGAACGCGTTCGCCGCACAGGCCCGCTGAGTGTTCGCACGACCATCGATATCGCGCAGCAGGTTACTTCCGCATTAGCCGCAGCGGAAAGACGCAGCCTCATCCATCGCGATTTAAAGCCGGGAAATTTGATGCTGATCTCGCCCGATGACGAAGAGGGAGGCACTGCGGAACGCGGCGTTCCCATCGTCAAAATCATCGATTTCGGTTTGGCCAAACTGCTCAATGCGCCGGTTGATCTGACGCGCCTCACTCACGACGGCTTTGTCGGCACGCCAGCATTCGCCAGTCCGGAGCAATTCGAAAATTCCGCGCTCGACGTGCGTTCCGACATCTACTCGTTAGGCGCGACGCTGTGGTTCGCGCTCACGGGAAAAACGCCGTTTGGCGGTCAGGGTTTCGAGGAGATTCGTCGCGCCCAGCAATCAGATGTGCTCCCCATCGAACAATTGAAAGCAGCACGTGTTCCGTCTCGTCTGAGGTCGTTGCTCAAATCCATGCTCGCGTTCGAGCCCGCGGCACGGCCCGGCACACACGAATTGACAGCGGAATTGCGACGTTGCACCGCAGAGGCACGCGGCGAACGACGCGCCCGCGTCACTCTCACAGCCGCTGCGATGCTAGTTCTCGGCGCATCTGCATTTGCCATTTTTTGGCCGCTGTTGACGGGCCACAGGCCAGCGGCTGTGACTGAGAAATCACCTCCGAACCCCCCGTTTGCGGAGAAAAGTATTGCCGTGCTTCCGTTTGAGAACCGGAGCGAAGAGAAACAGAATGCCTACTTCGCCGATGGAGTGCAGGGCGAGATTCTGACCGATTTAGCGAAAGTGGCCGATCTGAAAGTGATCAGCCGCACCAGCGTAATGCAGTACAGAGGCGGGGCCGAGCGCAACGTGCGCCAAATCGGCCAGGAACTCGGCGTCGCGCATGTCGTGGAAGGAAGCGTTCAGCGCGCTGGGAACCGTGTTCGCGTCAATGTGCAGTTGGTTGATGCGCGCACTGACCGGCAATTATGGGCGCAAACGTATGACCGAGATCTTGCGGATGTATTCGTGATTCAAAGTGAGATCGCAAAAGCGATTGCCACCGAGCTTGATGCAAAGCTGTCGCCGAATGAAGAAAGTGAAATTCTACGTCCCCCGACGAACGACATCACCGCGTTCGATCTCTACACCCGCGCCAAGAATCTTTTCTTAACTCCGAGCTTTGGCGTTGGCTCAAAACCGAATTTGCTGGAGGCGGTCGATCTGCTCAACCAATCAGTTGCGCGTGATCCATCATTTATCCGAGCATATTGCCAACTCGCCTTTGCTCATGACGCGCTTTATTTCTTTGGTCACGACCATACGTCGGCGCGTCTGGCGCTGGCGGAAGCAGCCATTCAAGCGGCCTCTGGCCTCAGTCCGGATGCAGGCGAAACGCACCTCGCGCGTGCGTGGAATCTTTACTGGGGATACCTCGATTACGACGGTGCGTTGGCTGAGTTGGAAGTTGCCCGCCGAACTTTGCCAAATGATCCGCAAGTATTGTTTCTCACCGGTCTCGTCCAGAGGCGTCAGGGGCACTGGGAAGAATCCATCCGAACGTTTGAGCGCGCGGCTGAACTTGACCCGCGCAATTTTGGGGTGTTGCAATCGATTGCAGGAAACTATGCAACTCTTGGGCGCTATGCCGAACAACAACGTTGGTTAGGCCGCGTGCTTGCTCTCGAACCCAACGACGCCGTTACGAAAGTAATACTTGCGTCCGTCGATTTTGAGTGGAGAGCCGGTACCCACCCTTTGCATCAAACGATCGATTCAGTTCGGGCTACAAATCCTGCTGCGTTGCCGAGGATCGTTAATTGGTGGCTCTCTTGTGCATTAGCCGAACGCGACGCCGCGGCGGCAACAAATGCCTTAATGGCAATGGGGAAGGATCCAATCGATGTGGGACACGATGTTTTTTGTACTCGTCCATTTATGGAAGGTGTTATCGCTCGAATGGCGAAGGATGATGCCAAAGCGCGGTCGGCTTTCACTGAGGCGCGCGCCGAGCAGGAGAAAATTGTCCAGGTCCAATCAAATTTCGCCCCACCATGGTGCGTGCTCGGTCTGATCGATGCCGCTCTCGGGCACAAGGAAGAAGCGCTGCGCGAAGGGCGACGCGCGGTTGAGCTTCTACCGGTGGAAAAAGATGCGGTCAGAGGTCCGGCGATGATCAAGTATCTGGCGATGATCGCTGCCTGGGTCGGTGATAACGAGCTCGCCTGCCAGCAGCTGGCCGTTACCACCCGTCCTCCACGCACCGTCACATATGGTCAGTTGAAACTGCTTCCATTTTGGGACCCGTTGCGCGGCGACCCGTGTTTTGAAAAGCTCGTCGCCTCTCTCGAGCCAAAGAGAAATTAACCACGAATCAAACAAAGTGCGGCTTGCGCCGCAACCGCATCGTTCTCGTCGTCCTCCTCCTCCTCGTAATCGAGAACCGAAAAATCGAGGACGAGGACGAGCTCGAGGACGAAAATGTTTGTCGGATCTGCGCGAACTTACGCCATGGTAGCGTGAATCGACACTAATGTAGTTTAAGGAAATCTGTAGCCGCTCGAAGCGCCAGAGGCGCGACAGATTATTAGCCCCGGGCGTGAGCCCGGGGATTGGCGTCTCCATACGTATCAGCCCCCAGATGGGGCGACAGAAGAGACGCAATAGTACGGTGACTTCAATCTGCTCTAATCGGTTTTTAAGAATTGGTGTCCATTAGCGGTTGAGATTCCGCACAAAGGACCAACGAAGCAAAGGCAGATTCCGATCTGACCTGGTTGCGAAAACCTTCATTCCCTTCTCTGCCTTTCATAGTGCAGGCATGCTTGCCACGCCGAAGCCTTGCGAAGGCGGGTCGCCTGCAAACCCAGTTTTCCCTTTTGTTTTGAATCCGTGACATCCGCTTCACCGATCACGCCGTCTCGTCAGGGCGTAGCCTTGCGCGTGGGCGGAAGCTTCGGCGAAGGCGCGTCCGCGGTCCTCCCGTAAACTTTTTTTTGCCATGCCCGCCAAAATTTTCCGAAGGAAAGGGTAAAGGCCAGAAATGAGTTCTCAATGATGAGAGGTCAAAGAAGGCCAAAACAATGAAGGAAAATAAAATTATGAAAAATCAAAACATCGTATTCATAGCCATAGCGTTTGCGCTTGCGTTTGCGCTTGCGCCAGTCACCAAGGCAGCGCCGAGCCCTGAGGCTGTGGAACTCCCGGTTATCACCATCTATAGCGCCGGAAATATCCTCCGGGGAAAGACCGGTTCATTCGTCCTGGACATGAAACCTGCACTCATGTTCGGTGCAACCTACGTAAAGTTCTCGGTCAGCGGGACTGCTGTCTCGGGAGTTGATTATGTTCCGCTTATCTCTCCGGCCTACATCGGACAATCCGGCTACGGAGTGATCTCGGTCGCAACCTTGCCTGATCCCAGAGGACCATTCAACCGTCAAGCGTATAGCGTTGTGGTAACCCTGGAGGCTGGCTTGGGATATGCACTAGGCGAACCGAAGTCAGCTCTAATCTGGATTAAGCCTGCACAGTGAATCTTCGACAGGCAGCAACGAACGACGCGCGCCGTCCCCGGGTAACCTTCGGGGCGGCGCGGCGTCGTTATCTTGTCTCCATCAGTGGACGGCAGCACGCGCTACGAGGTGGTAAACGCGATGTTGCTCAACGGTTTCCCCTTGGTTTGTGATTGTGTCGTGATCCCGCGTAATCCGTGTAATCCGCGACAAAAAATTCTGGTTTCGAGAATTTTTGCAACGCCGTGAAAAATTTTCCGAAGGAAAAGGTAAAAGCGAATACCCATGAAAACAAAGATCGCACGCCATATCAGCCCCGCCGCGATCGCTATAGCGCTGTTTTTCGCTGTCGCACTCCTCACGCGCGGGGCCACCATCAAAGTCATCAACACTGGCAACAGCGGCGTCGATTACTACGTAAGGCACTCGTCCTCGCCGGCGACGGCGGGAACGCACCGTGAAGAGCGGTTCTAGCCGAGGCTGACGCTAAAGGTCCTGGTGTCAGGATAGACACTGTAGAACCCCGAAACTCCGGCGGTCACAAAAGGACCAAGTGAGCCAAGGGACTCCCGAATTTCAAAATCACCGGAATGATCTGCGGCGCGGTGATGCTCGCCGGCAGTTTTTATTACTTTTCAAAAATCGGGCGGCGGGCTCGTACGATTTTGAAGTTGCCGTTCTGCTCCTTTTCCTGCTGACGATGTTCGGACGACTACTTTAAATTTTCTTCTTGACTAGCGTCTGCATTTTTGGCAAAACGCCGGTGGGGTGAGATTTTGCTTAGGGCTGGGAAAAGCAATATGAACAAACAATACCGGCCAGAAGTGAGTTCTCCCCGGAGAAGTCACTGAAGGTCAAAAAAACAATGAAAGGACAAATTAAAACATGAACAATCGAAATGTCATATTCGGAGCAATCCTGTCGGTGCTTGCCTGCTTCGTGCTTTTGCCACAAATGCGGGCAGCTCCAGATACGTTTCTTAATAGCAACACGTGGGATGGGTTCAACGCTCTCAATGCCGGCAAATTGGCTAACACATTCAGTACGGCGAATGGTTGGCAGGCAATGGTTTTGCAGACCACGGCGCTGAACAACACCGGTATTGGCGCTGGAGCGCTGGCGTTGACAAACTCGAATAACAATAGTGCACTCGGCGCTGGAGCGGCGACGTTCCTTACCACCGGCGGGGCCGTCAATGCTGTCGGGGCCTTCGCGCTCTTTCATGGCAACGGAAGCTTCAACAACGCCCATGGCCGTGAAGCGCTCTTCAACGATACGAGCGGCTTCGAAAACGACGCGTTTGGTGATCTAGCCCTCCTTTCTGTCACAACCGGCAGCACGAACACCGCAATGGGTGATGACGCGCTCGACAGCGTAACCACGGGTTCTGGCAACACCGGTATGGGCAAGGAGGCCTGCAACACTTGTACCACCGGCAGTGACAACGTCGCTATCGGCCACAACGCCCTCAACGGAACTGTCAGCGCCAGCAACAACATCGCAATCGGCGTCCCCGCTACAGGGCCATTTGCTAACCTGAGTTTCACCGCCTTCATCGGCAGCATCCACGGTGAGCCGACTTCGAACGCGGCCAGCACCCTGCCAGTACTGATCGATTCAAATAACGTGCTGGGCACCTCGCCTTCGTCACGCCGCTACAAACACGACATTAAACCGGTAGACAAGGCCAGCGAAGCCCTGTATTCGCTCAAGCCGATAAGCTTCGTATACAACTACGACGAGTCACGGACGACGCTGTATGGTTTAATCGCTGAGGATGTGGCCAAGGTAAATTCGAGCCTGGTGGCCTACATCGACGGCAAACCATTCACAGTGAAATACGATCAGGTCAACGTGTGGTTGCTTAACGAGTTCCTCAAAGAGCACAAGAGGGTCGAGGAACAGCAGGCAAGCATTCGTGAACTGAAGAGTGAAATGCACACGATGGTTGCACAGCTCAAAGAGCAGGCCGCTCAAATCCAGAAAGTGAGCGCCCAGCTCGAAGTAAGAAAAACCGCGCCGCAAGTAGTCGCGAACAAACCGTAAAGCTCCGAAGTAAAGCGGCCTCGTGTGTCAAAGCACCGAGGCGAATTGGAAAGGCGTTCGTCCCCGTGACGAACGCCTTCTTTTTCGGATTGAATCAACAGGTATATTTGTACTGTTGATTTAATCTGATGAGCTGGTCGAACTTTCTTTTAAATGCTCTTCGGCCAGACATTGCTCTAAACATGTGCCGTCTCGCTAGGGTTGAATCGATTGCGATCGTAGGGCACTGCGTCGTATGAGCCTTGCTCCTCCAGGGCCGGATCGGCGAAAAAGGACTGTTGGGCCCCAGGCAACCGAGCGCCGCCCCAGTTCTCGCATTCATGGCGGCCGAGTCGTCACCGGCATCGTCTCGGTTTTTCTTGCAGTAATCGTCTGGATCGCTTTTGGCCAGGCGCTCAGGCACAGGTTCATAGATTACGACGACCACCGTTACATCGACCAGAATCCAACCGTTACAAATGGTCTTACGCTAGACGGGATTCAATGGGCGTTCACCCACGTGCATGCCACTAACTGGCATCCGGTCACTACGATTTCGCACATGCTGGATTGCCAGCTGTATGGCTTGCAACCGTGGGGACATCATCTCACCAACATCTTGCTTCAGGCCACTGCAGCTATCCTTTTGTTTCTGGCCCTTCGGGAGCTCAGTGGTGATCCCTGGCCCAGTCTCTTCGTGGCGGCAATCTTTGCTGTTCATCCGCTGCGTGTGGAGTCGGTGGCCTGGGTGTCGGAGCGAAAGGATGTCCTCAGCGGCGTGTTCTTCATGTTGACCCTGTGGGCTTATGCGCGTTACGCGCGCAGCGATGCGCGTTCCTCATTCCGCTACATAACAGTTGTAGTTTTTTTCGCTTTGGGCCTGATGTGCAAGCCGACACTGGTGACACTCCCTTTTGTTCTGTTGCTGCTAGATTACTGGCCACTGGGCAGAGTTCGGCCGTCTTCCTCCCGCGGTCACGGAGTTACGAGGGACAGATGGCTCTGGCTGGTCGTCGAAAAGCTTCCCCTGTTTGCGCTCTCAGCTGTGTCTTGCGTAGCGACGCTTCTGGCGCAGAAACAAGCTTTGGAAGAAAGCGTTAAAGCGCCTCTCGGGGAGCGTGTTGGTAACGCTCTGATCTCTTACGTCGTGTACGTCGGCCAGATGATTTGGCCGGCGCACCTGGCGGTCTTGTATCCGTATCCCGAAGGTTACCTAAAAGTCACACAGGCGATTCTTGCGTTGCTGGTCCTGCTGTTGATTTCCGTCGCCTTTTTACTGTGGCGTAGGAAGTATCCATTCTTACTGATAGGGTGGCTTTGGTATCTGGGCATGCTGGTCCCAGTGATTGGGATTATCCAAGTAGGATCACAAGTGCGAGCCGATCGTTACACCTACCTGCCGCAGATTGGTCTGTATCTTTTGGTGGCTTGGGGCGCGATGGAATTGTTTCACCGATGGCGTCGCAGCCGCGAGGTCCTGGCCGCCGCAGCCATGTTTATAATCATGGCGCTCATAACGCGCAGCTATTTACAGACTTCCTACTGGCGCGACACTGAAACGCTATGGAAACATGCCATTGCCAACACCTCAAACAATTACATCGCTCACACCAATCTTGCCCAGACTCTCTCGCAATCCGGGCGATTTGCTGAAGCGATCGCTGAATGCCGAGAGGCTCTCAAGATTAAACCCGATTTCGCAGCAGCCCACAACAACCTCGGCACCGCCTTGCAAGACAAACAGAGCGGCGATGGCGCTAGCGGAGACTATCGAGCCGTCGACGAAGCAATTGAACACTACCGAAAGGCCTTGCAAATCAAGCCCGACTTCACGCAGGCCCACAGCAATCTGGGCAATGCTCTTTTGCAAACGGGACGGACGGACGAGGCGATCGCACAGTTTCAAAAGACTTTGGAACTGGAACCTAACGATGCGGAAGCAGAGTTCTCCCTTGGAAACGCTTTTCTGCAAAAACGAGAAGTCAATGAGGCGATCGCGCACTACCGAAAAGCTGTGGAGATCCGCCCAGACTATGCGCAGGCCCGAAATCACCTGGGCAACGCCTTTGTCGCCGAGGGCAAATACAGCGAGGCGATAGCTAACTACGAGGCCGCGCTGAGCATACGTCCCGATTACTCAGAGGCCCATCATAATATGGCCTGCGTCCTGGCCACGATTGGAAAGACTGACAAGGCGCTCGAGCAGTTCAACGAAGCGCTGCGACTCAATGGAAACTACGCGCAGGCCCATTGCGCTCTGGGCTCTCTTCTGGCACGCATGGGGCATCGAGAGGAAGCGGTAGCGCATCTTACCGAGGCGTTGCGGCTGGAGCCGGACTACGAATACGCCAAACAGCAACTCCGTGAACTGGGTGTGCCGGTGCCGCAATAATCGGAGCCATTGAGAATTAATACGGTCCAAGTGCGGTGTTAATTGTCGCGAGAGAAAACGGCTTAAGGATTGCGTCGGTAAATCAAGATACGGTTTTCGAGGCTCTCGACCGATGACGGAACATCCCCGAAGAGGTAATCTGTTTCCGTAGAGGTCATCCTCACAAGGCCTGCTGCCTTATAGTTTTGCGCTGTGTACTCATCTGCCCAGGTAAAGATCAGCCAGTCAGATGCGGGGCGCCACAACCAGGAGTAGAACATTTGGACCGAGACCAGGTACTTTGGACGTGCGCGCTCGATCTCATGAATCATTTCCTCCTGCATTTGCCGTGCGTACTTTTGCGGTTCCATTAGGCCGTACGTATAAATGTATGCCGTTGCCGAATGCCGTTGTGCATAAAAATAAATCTCTGGTTCCGATCCCAACACTGCGATTGTATCCTCCCGGCTGGTATGCTCTCGCAGGTAGTCTGCGATCTTAACGGACTCGGCGAATGGGTTATCGGAGTAAGTCTTTCGGCAAGCGTCAACTGGAGAAACCTCAAAGAAGAATTTCTTCTCCCATAGAATTGGCAGACTTAGGGTCGTGCCAAGCATAACGAGCGGGACGAATCTAACCAGAATCATGCGGCCGGTGGGAAGATCGGACAGTTTGCTGATCGCAATGCCCACAAAGAGCGAGACTGCCGGGAGGACGAGGATGAAGTAATGATATCGGAAATAAAATCCCGGGCACAGCGCTAATGTTGAAAACAAGAGCAGACCGAGCAAAAACACTGTGCTGGCGCGGATCGACTTATCCACCAAACCGACACCTGCTCCGATTCCGGCCAGCATCCAGATCGCCCAGCCGGCTCCGATCACTTCCTTTACTCTATGCAAGAAAATTTCCGGGGCCTTGCTGATAGGAATCAAGGTGCCATACTGGCGCGCGTAGTCGATTGCCCAAAAACAGAACTTACCGAAGACACCCGCGCGCCAAAGAAGGAGTAACGCAATCCCAAAGGGGAGAATTACGCCTGCACTGAAGATCAGGCTTCGCAGAAGAATGCTCTTTAGCGTGAATCTCCGCTGAACGTCGTTGCAAACGAGATAAATCGCTGCAAACACAACGAAAAAAACAGCAGGCTGCTTCATGAGTAATGAAAGACCAAAGATGAGTCCGCTCGCGAATAATCGTCCCAACCGTTGGGGTCCCGATTCGTCGAGCAAAAGCAGCGTTCCACCAAGGGCCGACACCACTACAAAATGCGTGGCGTGAGCAGCCAAACCAAGGACGAAAGGACTCACGGAGAGAACGGCATAGCTCATTGCTGCGGCGATTCCCGCCGTCGCGTTTATCAGCCGGCGGCCGATAAGAAAAATCAGCACAGTTGTCCCGGCGTTGGTTAAGAGCAAACCCAGGTGAATCCCAGGGATTGTCTGGCCGAATATTGACATAATGAGGGCATAGGCCGCATAGGTTCCCGGAAACTTCATGCTGTAGGCGAGCTTGTATGGAGGGATGCCTTGCAGCAGTAGTTGACCACCATAAGCGTATTCGCCTTCATCGCGCTCAAGCGGAATCCCGAGAAGCCGAATCCGAATCGCGATTATGACCCCGAACACGATTATAGCCAGAGTGCACCACGCAAAAACCGGCGCGTTTCCATTTTTGTCGATCTTCTTCGTCATGACACGTGTTTCTCCGATACCGACAGACGACTTGCAACTGAGTGATTTCCGCTGCACTGCGTCTTTTCAAAATGGCATCCCATACGGCAATCCTAGGTAGAATTTCCGAACCGGGGAAATTATTTGCGGACGAAAACGTGCGAGATCGTCGCGGATACGCGAAATGAGATTGCCGCCGATTGCTCCTGTTTTGGACATCAGCGGACGCCGCTGAACACGATCAATGAATTTATGCAGAATCGTTATGCGTACGGCATCGCGCGCTCCGGCCGTGGTAACGGTTGTGCCTTTGGAGATTGGTTCATGTGAACGCTGGCCGCCGCAAAACCGCAAAGGCTTTGTCACAACGTCAAAATCAGACTCGTCACCTGTTACACGATCCTGATATTTTTTCACGTTTTGTAGCGACGGAGCGCACGTCAGGGTCGTGTCCCATCATTACTAAACGGATACGGACAATTGCAGTTGCGTCTGCTTGTCGCGGTCCGATGAAGTCAGCGTAATTGTCTATGATTTTTCCGGAAGTAAAACCGCGTATTGTGAGTTCTCCAGGAACCGTTGCTCGCGATAGTATCGTCCCGCCGTGCCGAAGATTCTTTCTAACCGAATCCGCAATAGATGGGTCATCAAGGCCGGCATCGGTTTTTTTCTAGCGGCGATCACGTGGCTGGTCTTCGGCCAGACGCTAGGTCACGGCTTCGTGAACTACGATGATCCACAGTATGTCTATGCTAATTTAGAGGTGACCAGCGGTCTCACCCTGCACGGATTGACGTGGGCATTCACGCACAGCCATGTCAATAATTGGCATCCACTCGTCTGGCTAACGCACATGCTCGATTGGCAGATGTACGAGCGGAAGGCTGGCGGCCATCATTTCACGAGCGTGCTATTGCACACAGTTGGTGTGCTTTTGCTGTTTCTCGTCCTCGCACAGATGACGGGAGCACTCTGGCGCAGCACTTTCGTGGCGGCAATCTTTGCGATTCATCCCCTGCACGTGGAATCAGTCGCATGGATTGCAGAGCGCAAGGATGTGTTGAGTGGCGTTTTCTTCATGCTGACGTTGGGCGCTTACGTCCGCTACGTCCAGCGGCAAACCCTTGGCCAATACGCGATCATGTGGATTTTGTTTGCGTGTGGGCTGATGTCCAAGCCCATGCTGGTGACGCTGCCTTTTGTACTTTTGCTCCTGGACTATTGGCCGCTAAATAGAGTCAGAAATCAGAGGTTAGAAGTCGGAAGTCCGAGATCGGGAGTCAGTAGTCAGCCGCCTTCACGAAGCTACGGAGAGCCGAGGTGGTCACTGGTTCGCCATCTCATATTGGAAAAAGTCCCCTTACTCGCGCTGTGTGTGGTCTCCTCCGTTGCTACTCTTCTCGCCCAAGGGGACGCGATCGTTTCGATCTTGCGGTTGCCGTTTTGGTGGCGGGTGAATAATGCTATTGTGAGCTACGTTGTGTATGTGCGCCAGATGCTCTGGCCATTCGGTCTGGCGCCGTTCTACACCTTTCCTCAAAGATCGCTCGGCTGGGAAGTCGCGGTTTCCGTTGTGCTGCTGATCGGCATTACGGCAGCAGCGATCGCTTTAAGGCGAGGGCATCCCTATCTCGTAACCGGTTGGTTCTGGTACCTTGGGATGCTTGTGCCCGTGATCGGCGTTGTACAAGTTGGTTCGCAGGCGCATGCTGATCGTTACACATATCTGCCGCAGATCGGCCTGTATCTTGCCCTGACGTGGATGATTGCCGATCTGGCGAAAAGCTGGCGTCGCCAATGGATTTTGACCCCTGCAGCGACAGCCGTGATTGCGTTCTTAAGTTGGAATGCTTGGATTCAAGCCTCGTATTGGCGCGAGAGCGAATCGCTCTGGAAACACACGCTTGCCGTGACGGCAAACAACGAGGCAGCGCACGACCTACTTGGCAACCTCGCTGTTGAAAAAGGATTGATTGATGAAGCAGTTGCTCATTACCAAGCGGCAGTGAACGTGTGGCCAAATTCTCCGGCGTTTCAAGCCGACCTGGGTATGGCCCTGCTACGTAAGGGCCTGAAGGATGAGGCGATTCTTCATTTCCAAAAAGCGATGGAATTAGCGCGAAATCGCAACGACCCCAAGCGCGCCGAACTTCAGTCTGATATCGGCAATGAGCTCCTCAAGAAGGGTCTGGTAGATGAGGCGATTATTCAGTTCCAACAGGCGTTGGAATTGGCTCCGGCCGACAGGATCATTCACAATGATTACGGCAACGCACTTCTTCGAAAGGGCCTCGTGGACGAGGCCATCGTGCAGTTTCAAAAAGCGCTGGGTTCAGGGGCTGAGGATGCTCTTGTGCCTCATATTCACTACAATCTCGGTAACGCTCTTCGACAGAAGAACCTGCTGGGCGAAGCGGTCGCTCAATATCGGGAGGCGCTAAAAAGAGCGCCCCGGCTGGTAGGCGCCCAGAACAACTTGGCGTGGACATTGGCGACAGCTTTGGATGCGTCGCTTCGGAATGGCTCACAGGCGCTCCAGTTGGCCATGCAAGCCAACCAGCTTTCCGGAGGCAGAGATCCCCTCATTCTGCGTACATTAGCGGCTGCGTATGCGGAGAACAGACAATTCTCTCAGGCTCTTGAAACGGCTAAAAGCGCCTCGGAGTTAGCCGCTGTCCAAGGGAACCGCGCCCTGGTGAAAGCGCTGCAGAATGAGATGACGTTTTACCAAACAGGATCACCTTATCACGAACCGTGAAGAAGGACGAGCCGCGTGAAATCGCACGTGCCGCTTTCGTGACGTGAAGCTTGTAATGACTGCTCGTATGGTGTCGGCCTCTGCCTCGACCGATTTGGATTGCCGCCGGCGGTAATCTGAAGAAACGCGGTTAGGGCTTGGGTTATGCCTTAACCGTGATTTTCACCGGCGAACAATCTCCATCGCAAACGCACACCGCCACGGGAAGGGTTTCATCGTGCGCGCGCATGAAGAGCTGAGCGCGTTTCTCGGACTCGAATTGGCCATTCGAACGGTTGGAAAGCAACTCCGCCGATGCCGCAGGCGTGCTAAGTTTCATTTGACGAACGGTTGGCCTTCCATTTTCTTCATCCGCGAACTATGCAAGGTCATTACCAATTTGCTCCTGATATGAAAAAGATTTTGGTCCTCTCGATGCTCGTCTCTTTCGTGATGATTTGCTCTTGCGAAAGAAAGGATTCAGCCGCTCAACAACAACTTGCTCAACGGACAGTGGAGTTGGATGCACGCGAGGAAGCGTTAGCTGAAAGAAAGGGTGCGTTGGATGATAGGGAGAAAACCCTGGATGAGAGACAAAAAGCGCTAGATCAAAGGGAGAAAGCGTTGGCCCAAAAAGAAAAAGCCGCTGTGACGAATCCTACCGACGTTGGGGGCCAGACTTCCGGCCCCGCACAGATGCAAGCTGCAAGAGACACGATAGTCCAGCAGTTTTCCGCCACCGCTCCCGAACGCTCGAAGGTGAAAGCCGAAAAAGCTGAAAAGGAGAGCGAAATACAACAGCAAAGTCAGCGTCAGCTGGAAGAATTTCAAAGAGAAAGAGAGCGCGTAAGACAGCTTAAGTTGACGGGAGCGTTCATGTCTGGCGGTGCCGCATATCCTGCGGCATCGGCTACTTCGCCAACTCCGCCTCCTGCAGAAGAGGCTACTTCGCCGAGTCCATCGCCTACACCAGAGTAAGTCCGAGACGCTCTTACGCGCTCGGCTAAAATTGGCTGGCGAATTTGCGCGTTGCTCCGACAAGTCGTGCGTCTGCGCTTGCGCCTGTTTCGTTCCTCCGAGATGATGCAAGTGCATGTCTTCAACGTTGGAGCAAACCGGAACAAATGTAATCACGCCGCGCTCCACTTTCATTCTGCGGTTCATCAGCACGATTGCGCTTTGGACAGTCGCGCTGCTGATCATGTTCTCCGGTTACGAGATCTT
>WNGG01007312.1_pt1 | contig 20443 bp, 11 predicted proteins | sample 5400661 | NCBI WGS metagenome assembly WNGG01 (sample SAMN13153372, study PRJNA577476) | soil metagenome | isolation source: 100 cm soil or saprolite under Garry oak tree replicate 1 | place: USA:California | collected 2016-06-15
CTATCTTTTATTTACTCTCCCAATCGCAGAATGGGCAGAGTACTGGAGGGACATGCCCGGCGGGAAAAAGTACAGGTAAGGTGTGCGTAGCGGGCGCGATCATACCACCGCAAGGGAGGAATCTCGATTGGGAACGAGTCAATCTTGAGCGTCGCGCTGGTTACTTTAGTACATTGCCGGTATTTGAGGGCTGAAATAATCTCGGACGACGTGCCTTCCCCAATTCAGCAGTGCGGGCACATTGCTCGGGGCAGGTCTTATTGTCAAACGCAATGCGGCAGCGACGTCGGCCGGTCATAGCCCGCTTCGTGGGCTATGGTGCGTATTTGGTGATCGGTGTCTCCACACTTTTGTTGACTCCGCGGCTCTTCGGAGATCAACCAGCGGTTCCCAGCCGGGTTCCTGTACTCACTCACGCAGCACAAATTCGCCAGCTCTCTCCACAGGAAGTTGAAAAAGCGTATCCCGTGCACTTGCGTGGCATGGTCACGTACTACGACTCTGTCGCCCCTAATCTATTTGTGCAAGACTCCACCTCCGGGATCTGGGTGGATGTAGCGGGGACTACGAATCCGCCAAAGCCGGGGCAGCGAATCGATCTCGAGGGTGTTGTGGGACCAGGCTTCACTCCCGTCGTGACCAAGGCACACTGGACCGTGCTCGGGTCCGGGGCCATGCCCCGACCGCGGGCAGTTGTCTTCTCTGAGCTCGCGACGGGCGCCGACGACAGTCAATGGGTGCAAATAGAGGGCATTGTGCGGTCGTTCATGCTTGAGGCCGCCGGCAATGTTCTGGTTATCGATGTCTCGACGCCCGGCGGCGTGATCAAGGTGCGTATTCCGGATTACCATGCGCCCTTTCCCATGGAGTTGATCGACGCGAATGTGCGCTTCCGTGGAGTCTGTGGGACTGCTTTCAACCGGCAGCACCAACTGGTAAGTGTGCATCTGTTTGTTCCGAGCATCCGCAATCTCGTTGTGGTCGACCCAGCACTTGCTGACCCATTTTCCATGCCGACGAGTCCCATCGGCAGCCTCGCGACATTTGCCGCCAAAGGGGTCAACGTCCACCGAGTGAAGCTGGAGGGCATTGTCACTGCGCAATTGCCGGGACGGGGACTATTCGTAAAGGATGCGACCGGGGGACTCTATATCCAGTCCCAAGATGGCGGCCTTTTGCAACCTGGAACGGAGGTTCAAGCGGTCGGGTTTCCAGCACTTGGAGAGTACACACCGGTGCTGCGCAGCGCTCGCTTTCGACAGACCGGCCGGCATGAGGCGCTGATTCCATTTCGCATAACGCCGAAAGAGGCCCTCTTCGGCAGCTACGATGCGCGGTTAGTGGAAATCGAGGGAGTGCTTCAGGCGGACAGGCCAGATAACGCAGGTGGCCACATCCTGGTCACCGAATCCGGCAACTTGGTTTTCCATGCTCTGATCGATCGCGCGCGGATTCAATCGCCCTGGCCAAACCTTCTCGCCGGAACTAAGATGCGGCTCACTGGTATTTGCTCCGTCCGGGCAGATGAGAATGGCAATGCGTCGGAGTTCCGGATCATTCTTCGCGGCCCCCAGGACATTACGGTGCTCGCCCGGCCGCCGTGGTTGAACGCTAGTCGCGCCCTCTCTTTGCTGGGACTGCTGGTAGCAGTAATTGCGGGAGCGTTCGTGTGGGTGCTGTCCTTACGCCGCCGGGTACTACACCAAATCGGCATCATTCGGCGCCAAATCGATAGCGAGGCCCATCTGGAACAGCGCTATCGCTCCCTGATTGAAAATTCTCCCTACGGAATCGCTTCTCTGGACAAGGACTGCCGTTTGTTGGATGTGAACCCGGCGTTCCGGCAGATTGCTGGCTTAAGCCTCGGTGAGAATATCTCCAGTTTGCCGTTGCATGAAGTGCTACAATTTTCTTCACCCGACCTGGGCAGGTTCAATCGCCTTCTGGAACTCGGCGGAACCTTTCAGCACGCTGAGTTCACCTGCCAAAAGCGCAATACGTCACAGCTTATTCTGCGTGTTTCGGGGCACGTGATTCCGGAAAAAACGGATATCTGCAGCCGCGTCGAAATCATTCTTGAAGACATCACTTCGCAACGCCAGTTGGAACAGCAACTGTTCCAAAACCATAAGATAGAAGCCGTTGGACGTCTCGCGGGAGGAGTGGCACACGACTTCAACAATCTTCTGATGATCATCAGCGGTTACGTTTCTCTCCTGCTGCATAAATTCGGCCGCCATTCTGCAGAAGGCGAGAAGTTGCAAATTGTTGAAGAGGCCGCCAGCCGCGCGGCTGGACTAACGCGCCAACTTTTGGCCTACAGCCGGAAGCAGGTTCTCGAACCTAAAGTTTTGGCTATCGACCCACTAGTTAAGAATTTGGAAGGCATGCTGCGCCGGCTGATCCGGGAAGACATTGAGCTTCGCACTGAATTGAACGGCAGAGAGGCACGCGTCAAAGTGGATCCCAACCAGCTCGAGCAGGTGCTGATCAATCTGGCCGTGAATGCTAGAGATGCCATGCCGAACGGTGGCCTTTTATTGATCCGCACCGAACGGCCGCGAGTGCAGCCCCGACATGAACTACCTTCACCTATGGCCAGTGGCTCGTACATCCTCATAACGGTCTCTGATACGGGTGCAGGCATGGACTCCGCCACACAGGAGCGGCTTTTCGAGCCATTCTTCACCACCAAAGAAATGGGCAAAGGCACCGGCCTTGGACTCTCCATGGTTTATGGCATCGTCCGGCAGAGTGGCGGGCACATCGTGGTGGACAGCGCTCCCGGCAAGGGGTCCAGATTCCAGGTCTTTTTGCCACTGGTCGAGCAGCCAGCGAGCGGCAGCGCTTCTCGAACATCCGAACTACCCCCGGCACGCGGGAAAGGCAACATCCTCCTCGTCGAAGACGAGAAAGAGTTGCGGGCGCTGTTAGCGGAAACTCTCGCCGATCTGGGTTACACCGTTCTTCAAGCCGGGAATGGGGAGGAAGCGCTTGAGCTCGCAAAGTCCGCTCTCGCCAGCATTGATATGCTGATCACCGATATGGTGATGCCCAGAATGAATGGCCGCGAACTGAGCCAGTCCTTGCGTGCTCGACGTCCGGGACTCCCGGTTTTGTTTATCTCAGGCTATTCGGACGTGATCCCCAGCGAAGAAGAATTTTTCAACGTCACGACGCAGTTTCTGCAGAAGCCGTTCAATTCTGAGTCGCTCGGTCACCGAGTTCGAGAATTGCTGGTACTCCGAAGCACGTCCGGTGCTCTGCAAAAATCAGCCACTGCGTCTTCCTAGTTGAGCAATCTGAACCTAACGCCACTGGCCCAAGCTTCGGGCCAAACGCTGTCCGCCCAGCGAAATACCGGCCAAATCCACCCAGCGGTTCTGAGCTTCTTCGCGGACAAACGTCAGATCACGAATCTCAATACATCGGCCCTCATCGAACTCAGCCCAACGTGTCCGGGCCACACGATAGGCGTATTGGGCCTGGTCCTCGGCGCCCATTTTGACGATCGTGAGATGGGGCATGTAAGGCCATTCTTCATTACAGGCCAAACCATCCACGTTGAGCCGGTCGTGCAACTCGCGCATCCGGTAAGCCGCATGGGCGACGCGGATAAAAACCGTCGGGGTCACAGGAATAAAGGTCTCGACTTCGCCCAGTGAAACCTCAAATGGCTCGACCTCCTTGCAGACCTGCTCGAGGGTTTCGAGGGCGCTGGGTTCATCCCCGCGTAGGAATCGCGGTGGCAGCAAGGTGACATGAGCGGCCAGATGAGGCAGTTCGGGGTGAAGCTCGGTGCGGAGATTTTCGACAAACTCTCCGACCGGATTTCTCACATAGGCCACAAGGGCGTAACGCTGCTTCGGCGCCATGACTTGACGCAAAAATTATAAACGCAATGCGACGGCTACGCTGGCCTAGTTCCCGAAAGGTTAGTCCAAGGCGTGGATCCGATCGCTTTCCAGGAACGGAGCGCGATTGGCTTTCCGCGGCGAGGAGTCCTTAAGCATCGCAGCTGAAGTCTGGCGACCGGAGAGCGGTCATCGACCGTGAGACCGCGGCAAATTTCCTGCCTTCTCCTCAAGTTCCGCCCAGCGCGCGTAAAGTGCGTCCAAGTCTTCTTGTGCCTCTTCCATTTCGGCCTGAGCAGCGACAAGCCTGCTGCCGTCACTGGCGATTGCCGGATTTTCCAGCTCAGCCCGTTTGCTTTGCAGCTCCTGCTCGGCATCGGCAATGCGTTGCTCGATTCCGGCATACTCGCGCGCTTCCAGGTACGAGAGCTTCTTTTTCGCCAGCGAAGGAGAATCGGCGAAACCCTGAACAAGCGGCGTCGAACGGCCGGACGCGTTTACAGCCGGCTTGCGTTCCGCCTGCCATGACTCCCATTGTTGATAGTCAGCAAAACTTTCCGCGCCACCTTGGCCATCGAGGCCGAGCACGGTATTCGATACGCGATCCAGCATGTAACGGTCGTGCGTAACAAGCACCAGAGAACCGCGAAATTCGAGCAGGCTTTGTTCGAGAATTTCAAGCGTAGGAATATCGAGATCGTTTGTGGGCTCATCCAGCAGGAGAACGTCGGCTGGTTGCAGCATGAGTTGAGCGATCAGTACGCGTGCCCGTTCACCTCCGGAAAGCCGCTCCACGGGCTGACTGAGCTGCTCGCCAGCAAAGAGGAATTTGGCCGCCCACGACGCGACGTGAATGACGCGGTCCTGATAGACGACCGAGTCTCCGTCCGGGGCGAGCGCGCGGCGCAGAGTCATGTTCGTATCGAGCTGGCGGCTCTGGTCAAAATACACAATGCGCAACCAGTCGGCGCGACGAATTTCTCCGCCCGTGGGTATCCATTCTCCGCGCAACAAGCGCAACAGACTGGTTTTGCCGCTACCGTTCGGCCCAACTAATCCGACCCGCATGCTGGCGGTGAGGATGAAATTGAGCCGCTCGAACAGCGTTCGATCTCCGATTTCAAAGCTGACGTTATCGAGCTCGATCAGGCGCTTGGTTTTGCGATCAGTCGCAGAGAAATCAATTTGTGCGGTTGCGCTCCGGGTCCTAGCGTTCAAGTCGGCGAGTTCACCGATCAGTTTCCCGGCCTTATCAATACGCGCCCTGGATTTACGAGTGCGCGCTTTCGCTCCTCGCCGCAGCCATTCGATTTCCGAATGAACCAGATTTTCCAGAGCTTCCTGGCGCTTCGACTGTGCATGTAGGAATTCTTCTTTCTTCTCCAGAAATGCGCTGTAATTCCCGCGAACGCGCAGCAAGCCATCGGGATATACGCGGCTGAGCTCCGCCATCTCGGTGGCCACGTTCTCCAAAAAATAGCGGTCGTGACTTACCACCACGCAGGCGAATGCCGCCTCCTCCAGCAGAGCTTCAAGCCACTCAATTCCGGCGAGGTCCAGATGATTCGTGGGCTCATCGAGTAGTAGGACATCAGGTGCCTGAACCAGCGCCTCCACTACGGCAAGGCGTTTCTGCCAGCCTCCGGACAACGCGGCCGCTTCGGCTTCGAGGTCCTCAAACCCCGCTCGGCCCAACGTCTCGGCAAAGTGGGCACCATGTTCCGCGTCGCCGTTTGCAGAAATCTTGAGCGCCCTCTCGATGACGAAACGCACGGTTTCACCAGCTTTGAAGCGCGAATCCTGCTCAACATAGCTCAGCCGCATGCGCCTTCGGACCGCAACGTTCCCGCTGCTAGGTTCTTCGGTCCCGGCGAGAATCCGCAGCAACGTGGATTTTCCCGAACCGTTCGGCCCGATTAACCCAATGCGGCTTCCTTCAGAAACCGTGAAAGAGACATCCTCAAAGAGCGGCTGCGCTCCGAAGGACTTCGAGATTTTCTGAACATTGACGATCGGCGGCAACGGTTGCGGGCTCCTGGTAATTACGTATTAAGGTCATCGGCGAACGCATGCGGGGCGCGGTAGGCGCATGCGACGGAGTCGCGGGGTGTCGATCCACACTACACGAGTACAACGTCGATTTTCTTCGCTGCTGGATCCAGCTTTGTGATCCGAAACTTCCGAATCTGCCCCGGCTGGATTTCTTGCGGCTTCGAAGACTCCGCAACGGCACCGCTCTTCCAGCGGGCAGCGAGCATCGAGCTCAATGATGCCAAATCGGTTTTTGTTTCCGCGGTATCGTTCGCAGCTTCTTGTTTCGTCTCTGCCGAAATCCCGCACGCTGCGCGGATTCCTTCTCCCAGTTCCGCCTGCACCGAGCCGCCCGAAATTTCTATGACGCGGCCGCTGACAACGTCCCCTAGCTGATGTTCGGCGAGGTATTCGTCAATGCTGGTCGGAACCAGTTGCTTCATCCCAACCTTCAGTCTCCGCTTCTCTGTGTCGAGTTCGAGCACTAGCGCCTTCACCAACTGTCCGACTCTAAGCACATCTTGCGGATGATTGATGCGCTTCTCCGCGCTGATGTCGCTGACGTGAACCATGCCCTCGATGCCCTCAGCCACCTGCACGAACGCGCCAAACTTAGTGAGGCTCACGACCGGGCCCTCGACGGTCGACCCAACCGGAAACTTCTGCGCAGCATCAACCCAGGGATCACCTAGCGCCTGCTTTAACCCCAGCGACATGCGCTGTTCACCCGTGTTTACGCCGAGGATCACAGCCTCAACCGTTTCGCCGGGCTTCACCAGATCGCTCGGCTTTCGCACCTTCTTGACCCAGGACATTTCGGAAACGTGAATCATTCCCTCAACTCCCGGCTCCAGTTCAACGAAGGCGCCGAAGTCCATCAAGTGGGTGACTGTGCCACGGACACGCTCGCCTACTTTGTACTTGCCGGGAACCAAGTCCCACGGTTGCGGCTGCAGCTGCTTCATTCCGACAGAAATGCGCCGCCTCTCCGGATCAATCTTCAGGACCTTCACTTCGATCTGCTGACCAATAGAAAGAACGTCGGCTGGATTGTTAATCCGGCTCAGTGAAATGTCGCCGACGTGCAGCAACGCATCCACACCGCCAATATCCACGAACGCTCCATAGGCAGTCAGGCTTCGAACCGTGCCGCTCACCGTATCGCCTTCCTTTACTTCGGAGTACCGCCGGCCCTTCACCGCTTGTTCTTCCTCTTCGGCCACAGCGCGGCGATCCACCACAACATCTTCTTCTGCGGCGTGTCAGCAAAGGCCCTCTCCAGCGCGGCCCAGTCTGTTGGCCGCGCTTCCTTACTACAAGTCAGTTGGTAGTAGCCCTCAGGATCGCGACCTTTGATGGTGACCTGGAGTTTGTCGCCCGGCTTCACTGCGCTGGGATCGTTCTTCAACTCTGAGAGGGGCAAGGCGCCTTCCGTCTTGAACCCGATGTCGAGGACCACCGAGTCTGACGAAACGGAAACGACCCTTCCTTCACGGCTGCCTTCAGCTCGTTTGACTGCGTGGTCTTGCTCGAATTGCGAAAGGATATTGCCGAAAGATTCGTTCGGCTCGCTAATCACTGAAGATTCTGGAATATTTGGCTTGGACATACCCGGTTACAGCCCGTGGAGGCGCGATGGTTTAAGCATACCATTGCACCGGGAGCATAACCCGTCCGCATCGATGCCCAATTCCGCGCTATCGGCTTTTGACCTCCAACTGGACGGGGCGAGCAACCGCGCTCACATCGGGATCGTAGTATTCGTAGACGCGTGAACGAAACGTGTGCGCGCGGATGGGATACTTCGCGTGCAGACGGAAACTCAAAGTCACTGTGCTGTCCGGAGCAAGTGAATCGAAATAAAGGATTGCCTGCGTTGCCGTTTGCGTGAATTTCTCCAAATGTCCGCTCTTGCGTCCGGCGCTTTTTTCGACGTACGTCTGCAAGTCTTCGCTGAGTAGATCAAAACCCGGCGGAATTCCGAGGTCAACCATCACCATGTTTGCTGATTTGTCGAGGTTATTCTTGATGGTTGCGGTCGCGGTGGCAATGTCATCTTGCGCAAGATGCGTACGATCGTAGGTCACATTTATAGACAGAGGCTCATTCGCGGGCTTTTCGTCCCAAGGTAAGAAATAGCTGCCGACAATTTGATAAGCCAGGCCGCCTTTGCCATCAAATCTCAGTTCGACCGTGTTTGCTTCTTGCACATCGACACCTTTGAGTACGAACTGGTGCAGCAGATCGTTGTTTTCCGATGTCAGCGCAAGTTTTTCGACGGTCTTGTCATTGAGCAATACCTCCACCGTGCCATGAACGTCAGCAGCACTTTTCTCGGTTGCCAGGAGAAGGGCCCGCAGCGCCATGATCGTCGCCTGAGCAGCGCCTGCAGCGCAAGACCAGTAGTCTCTACGCTAGCGCTTTCGCCCGTCGAGTAAACGCCGGTTTCGTCCGCGCTCCACCACACCTGTTCGCCTTTTTCGGTGCGCGCGTCGAGCAACAACTGCATCGCGTGGCGGGTGAATTCGCGGTCTTTTCCGTAATCAACCGCGAAGTTGGCAATGACTGCCAACGTGTAAGCATCCGCCTTCTCGCCCATGTGGTTTGCGACGTACTGCCGGGCCTTTTCGACCGCTGGTCCCTGATAACCCGTATTCTCGAGTGACCAAGCGACGTATGCCGTAATCCGCAGATGGTCTTTGTTGAAGCGATTTGTGGCGCCCTCGTTGATGAACGACGCGTCTGGCTTCCAGCTTCCGTCTGCTTGTTGCTGGCCTGCCAGCCACTGCTGCGTTCGCGAGATGACCTTTGGATCGATGTCGTAAACCTTCGACATGTCTGAAAATTCCATCAGCCCGTAAGCGGTGAGGATCTTATTCGCTGGCGCATTGCCGAACCAGGAGAAGCCTCCGCCCGGAACCTCAAACGTCAGCAATCGTTGATACCCGTTCGCGATGTAGCCTTCGGCCTTGGCATGTACTTGGGGCGTCAGCTTCTTCGTGCGCTTCATATAATCGAGAGCCAGCACATTGGGATAAGTGACCGATGAGGTCTGTTCGAAGCATCCAAACGGCATTTGCAGGAGCTTGTCCATGCCTTCCACGATCTGGCTCAGCGGCCCCGGATAGAGGCGGACAAAAATCTTGCTCGCGTCGGGGATTGCATTAGGTGGAAATTCGATCTCATGCTGGACCGTGTTTTCCAGCCGGCCATTGAAGACAACAGTCTGCTCTCGTCCATTGGGAATGACTTCTATTTCGCGGATCACGATATCTGCGCGGTTGCTTTCTCCATTCATTTTGGCGGAGAGGGTCAGCTTAAATTTGCCAATGCGCTTGGCTTCGATGGTGAACTGGGATCCCCCTACGCGCGCGGAGTCAACTGAAACTGATTTTTCGGCGGTGTCATCCACCATCCCGAACCACTCGTCTTCCGCGAGTTTCAGGCTAACGTCTCCACGCGAACCCGAATAGTTGTAGATCGCCACTGGAATCGAAATCCGGTCACCCTGGGTAAGCGTGACTGGCAGGTCGAGATCCACGAAAAAATCCTGAAAGACCTTCAAACTCGAGGTCGCGCTGCCGAGCGTACCATGTATGGTCGAAGCTAGCATTGCCATCCGCCACGTTGTAATGGAGTCTGCCAGCGGGATGCTGATACTGGCGCGGCCGTTTGCATCGGTGATGATTTCGGGATTGATGTAGAGCGCCTCGGGGAAATAGGAGCGCACCCGCGGGGCTGAGGAAGCGTCACTCTGCTTGTCGTCTTTCAGCAGAGACGCGCTGTTGACAGGAACAGGAGCCCGCCGCATGGCGACCATGTCGGTTTCCAGTTCCATAGCATTGCGACCGTTCAGAGGGAGCGCTTTGGGCGCCATGAAGCCGCCCATGACACCGCCCATGCCCCCGCCGGGCACTCCGGTGACTACTGCGATAGCTGCGTCAGTGACCTCAACCGCCTCGGTCGCCGAACCGATGGCCAGAGTTGCTGAGAGCACAGCACGATCACGCAGTCGCAGAGTCAGATCCTGTAACGCGGTTGTCTTAAAACCAGGCGAGATGATTTTTATGTTGTAGTCACCAGCAGGCAGGCCCGAAAAGGTGAATTGCCCAGCTGCGTTCGTTTTCGTGCTGCGCGTCTTTCCGGTGGAAATCTCGCTTACGTCCACGCTAGCTCCAGGAACCACCGCACCCGTTGGATCCGTGACAGCGCCTATGATCTCTGCACGACCGTTAAAGGCTCCACGATCGTGTTCGATATTCACTTCCACGTTCCCTGTGTCTGGACGACCTGGATCTGGACGACCCACAACTCTCCCCGTACGAACCTCCAGGTACGCGATCAGGTCGTCCCCGCTGTTGAATCGCCGGTCCGCTCCGGCGCTGAGCAACATGTAGTGCCTGTGGTCCCGGAACCATGGTGTGGGTTCCATGCGGACCTCGGTTCCCCACGCGTCGCGAAGGTCGGGGTCTCGATGTTCCTTCACGTTTGCGAAAGCCTTGGTCAGGTCGCCTCGATCAGGGCCCTGCGCGTAGGCGCGGCCGAGGCTGCTCGCCAGCCGGCGCACCTGCTCAAAAAAACGAGCTTGATATCGAGCAGAATACTCCCCGAACTTAGCAGTAGGTAGCGCGCGCCCAAACTCGGTTTCAAACTTATTGGCTCCCACCAACTCAGTCGCAGAAAACAATGCACGCGCCGCACGGTCTCGTTGCTCTCCCTTTGACTGTTCTACTGGCTCAACGATTTCCGGCATGCCGATGGAGTGAATCTCATACCGAGGCTTCATCACCTCCTGTTCAAGGTAGAAGAAGACTTTGGCGAATCCTGGCTGCTTTTCCGCCAGCGCGAACACGGCCTCATCCACCACTTGCAGCCCCAGCGCGGCACTCACGCCCTCCCCATGTGCATTAGTCACGCGGAAGCGTACACGAGCATCGTCGCCGGGTTTATAGACTGACGCATCGGCGGAGGCCTCGATTTTCAACTCATCGGCGGGTTGCACAAACACCAAGCGATGATCGCCCACAGGCTGCGCATCTCTTCCGAAGAGGTACGCATTGAAATCCACGACTCCGGCCAGTTCGGGCGTGGCTGCGAGCGAGAGCTCGGCTTGGCCATGTGTGATGTCCAAGTCGCGGGTCAGGATCGTCTGACCGTCCTTCACGATGTCTACGTATGCGGTGCCGCGTTCTTTGGTCGAGAAGACCTTCAGCTGAATGCGGTCTCCGCTCCGGTACACAGCTCTTTCCGTCCGCAACAGGATCTGGTCCTCCCCTGAGCGGCTCTCGATCGGCACCGTCATTGCGGCCGCGTTGCCTTCTCGATCCGTGGCTTTTACTGCAATGTTGTGATCGCCTGTGCCTGCTTTGATCGAGACAATGCCGACACCTCCTTCGTCGGTCGAGACCTGCTGCTCTGACTCTCCGAACGATACCTTCAGGTCGGTTCTAGCAGGCGTTCCGTCTGGGTAAGAGGTGAGAATAAAGACCTGGTTCTCGAGATTCGGGACCAGCGTCCCTCCCTCCGGGACCGCGGTAATCACGAGAGGAGACTCGCTCACCGTGATCGGATCGCCGCGCGTTTCCGCATGCCCGGCGGAGTCTTTGACGGTCGCTTCAACGAGCACGCGCGCTGCGCCGTGGTCGAGAGGTCGGCCTACAAAATAGTTCGCCAGCCGCAGATCGAAGCGGTATTCGCCATCGTGATTAGTCTTGCCCTCGACCGAGGCGGCGTCGAATAGAGCTACATCCATTCCGGAAGCTTTGACGGTGATTTCAGCATCGTCTACAGGCTTGCCGAAGAAATAGTTCGCTCGTACGGTGCCGGTGACGTGATCCCCAGGGCGATATCCATGGCGCCCTTTGCCCTCGGCGAAGTCGATCGCAACCTTAAATTTTGGAAGAACATATTTCTCAACGTTCAGGGCCAATTCTGCCGTGTTCGCCGGCGCATCACCTTCGCCCATCAAGGCGCGCAGGTGATAGGTGCCGAGGTTCACTTCATCTGCCAGCGCAAAATCGGCTGAGGCGATTCCGAACTTGTCGGTCTGAGTTGTTTTCTTGAACACCTTGTTGCCACGCGAGTCTTCCACTTCAAACACCACCCTGCGGTCGCCGACCGCCTGATGATTAGTGCGGTCAAGCGCCAGCGCGCGCGCGTGAATGATTTGTCCAGGCTGGTAAATCGGCTTCTCTGTAGTGAGGAGAATCGAGACTTTGTCTTCCAGCCGCACCTGCTGGGTAAATTCAGTCGACCCGATAGCGGTATCAGCCAGGTAGCGCAACTGATAGCTGCCAACCAGTCCGGATGGGAACCGGAACTGGGCCTCGGTCGTGCTTCCGCGATTTAGCTGTCCCGTAAAAAGAAGGCGGTGGGTTTCGCTAGGCCCGAGTAGTTCGATCCGCACGGAACCCGGGCCGCGCATTGGTTCATTCTGTGAATCTGTGACAATAATCCGTACCGCAGCCTGACCTCCGCTTAAGTACGACTGCTGGCCCAAGATATGCACGACCGGTGTACGCAGAATCGTGGAAATGGATTCGGTGCCGTCTAGTTCTGCCTTTGGTTGGTTGTCATAATCAAATTTGTAATGCACACGCTGCCAAACCAAGTCCTCAATCGCCAACGGTTTCTCAAACTTGACTTCTCCGCTCCACTGCCCATTTCCAACGGCAACGTCAAAGCGCCGTTGTGTCCGGCCAAGGATGTTGTCTTCTGGATCCAGTACCTCAATCGTCAGCTGGCCTGCTCCAGCGTCAGCGGCGCGGTAAGGAATGGTGAGATGAAGGATGCCGCGAGTGTAGGTTGCAACCGTTGTTCGTTCAGTCGCCGCGGATTGAACGGTGTCCCTTGTAAACAGACCCACCGCGATCATGATCGCGACGGCAGACAGTACACACAATGCCTTTCCAGTGCGGCGTATTTCCAGGTCGTCCATGCAAGCCCCCGCGAAAGGAGTCGAGTTTGACCACTAATCTCTCATCCTAAGTAGATGAACGCCTTTCCCAATAGTTCTTGCGCATATTTTGCGAGGCGCGGTTACTACTGCAATGCAATAGACACCGCAACATGGCTTTGGGATTTGGCTATGGTTTTTTTCGGGGCCCTGGCAAGGCGTGCTTCTTAAGAACAGAGGAGCAACTACTGACGCAGCGTCAGCTTTCTCGTCCCACTGCGGCCCTCATTGCTGGGTAGGGTCGATAGTCGAGCCATTCTCGCAGGTCATTGCTTAACGAATTCTCCATTGCGTACTTGATACTCGACCCGGAAGGGCTTCTGGGATTTGCGATCACGCCAGCCCTCTTCTGCAATCAAGTTTTCCGCCTGAGTTAGGCGTTCGGAAGTGAGCGGGTGTGAGCGAAAATATCCCTCCAAACTCTGAATGGCAACTTCAGAGAGCTCCTGCTCCGGGCTCTTGGCGTGAATCACGTATTCGGCGTGTAATTCGTTGAACTTCTCAAATAAGCTGACGGCGCCATAGGATGAATAGCCGCCGAGTACTGCCAGGCGCAGCCCTTCGCGGTCGGCTTCGAGTTCTTCATCCTTGCTGTAGCCGGCCTGCCATACCGCGAGTGGAATCTGAACCAACGCACCTACAATTCCGACTTTCAGATTTCGCAATCGCGCTTCCACCTGGACGCGCTCGGCGCAGTGGTAGTGGTCAACGTGTTCGATTTCGTGTCCTAGAATGAATGCGAGCTGATCTTCACTGGACATCAGATCAAGCAGGCCCTCGCCGACATAAACGTGGCCTCCGGGAAGCGAGAAAGCGTTGATCAGCGAATGATTCGGCACGAGATGAAACGCGTAAGGCAGGCGACGATGCGCGTGAGAGGCGATGGTCCGGCCGACCGTGCGAAGGTATTCTTGCAACCCTTGCTCTTCGGGACTGAGTTTTGCTGCCGCAATGGAATATCGTTCAGCAAGCTCATTGCCTATTGTGATTTCCTGGTCGTCGGAAAGACGTGTCAGACGCATGGGCGCGCGTGTGAGGTCACGCTGAGCATCGGCCGCCATTTCCAATATTGCGTTTGCCGAAACCGGGGTAGAGTTGCGCCGGCGTTCGCTGAAATAGAGTGCCGTCAAACCCACGAGCAAAACCATCAGAAAGGCTACAGCGCGCTTCATAGGAATTGCCGAATGGTATCGCGGTACTTGCTGTACAGAAAGGACACCAACAACAAAGCCGCGCCCAGACTAATAAACGTAATGTAGCGGTCGCGTGGCGCCAGTCCCCAAGCGTCCATCGCAAGCACCTTGCCAACGCAGAGCAGCAACAGAACTAAGCCGGTCAGCCGGAAGCTGCGCTCATTTATAGCCAGGGCGATGAGGACGATCAACACGCCTTCGAGTCCCCAGGATACGGTGACCATCCCGGCGCGCATTTTCAGGGCGAGCATGAGCGTGAGCAGCACGATGGGTGCGAAGAACATGAACTGCTCAGGATGTCCAAGAATGGCGGCCAGCCACTTTCTTGAGGCAGTCTGCGGCTCTGTGTGACTGCGCATGCGAAAGGCTAAAGGCAAACAAGCGAAGAGAATGGCAATTGCCGAGCCCTGAACGAAGAACCTCCCAGTCCAAGAGTCGCCCGTAAAGTAGCTTGCGCCGAAAAGGTTGTGCATGATACCTCGGGTACAGGCTGCCACCGTCAAGAGCAAAGCTTGATGCAGGAAGATCGGGCGATGCAGCCAGAGTGCGACCGCGAACCAAACAAAGACAACCGACGCCCACGCCGTGACCAGCCAATCGTTCGCAAATTGGAAATAAAGCAGTGCAACCACCGTGCCAGTACCCAGATATGCGAGCAGCATGTCGAAACGAAGGCGGGAGTCATCCTGAACATTTTTATCGCCAGTGCCGAGCTGCGAATAAACAAAGAAGAGGATCAGCGTGATCGGCAGGATGGTGTAGATCCGCGGTCCCCAGAATTCGCCCGGTGTGCCCGCGGTCAGGTTCGCGAAAAAGATGCGAGTGAAAGCCGCGGTCAACGCCACATACGACTGGACGCGAAACTGTCTCACGTTGCGCATCAAACCGTATTCAAAAAGAACTAAGCCGAACACGGCCCAGCCGACGGCAACGGCGACCGGCTGTAACTCATACCACATCAGCAGCGAGACCAGCGCCGATGCAGCCCATGAATAGATATGGTCGTACTCTCGCACCCGCCAATCTTCTGGCATGCGCACCAGTCTCGACAACGAGTAGAAAACGACTGTCACGATTGCCAGCGACAGCAGCCGCACGCTGATGCCATGCCATGTGTCTGTCACATATAGATTCACACCAACGCTGCGCAACATTGTGAGTGCAGCAAGGGCATGCGCCTGCCATCCGAGATCCTCTAGCTTAAAGCGGCGATCGACCATCGCTAGCACCAAGGCGAAAATTGCCCAGAGCGCTGCGACCCATCCACTCGGAGCCTCGTACCACGCCAGGAGCGCCAGCAAAGCAGTCGCGGACAAAGTGTGCAAGTAGGTGATCGCGCGCGCCGATTCGTGTTGACGTGCTGAAGCTTTACGTGAAAGGAAGTAGAGGCCGGCAGCAACAATCGACACTGTGACCAAGCGCAATGAGAATCCATGCCACAGTTTCTGCTCTAGGGTCTCGTTGAAAGTGAATGTACGCACAACCGCGGCCGCCGCCATGGCATTGGCTTGCCACGCGAGGTGCTTGTAATCAATCCAACGCATTGCCACCGCAATCGCGATAGCGAAAACAATCCACGAAACGGAGATCCACGGAGCAAGTGTTGCCTCGAAGAGAATCCATGCCATGAGGCCGGTTGCGGCCCAGCTGTATGCCGCACGCCCAACATCTCTCTGCTCGGCGTTTGGAATTTGGATTCTTTTCGCAATCCAATACGCACCTGCGACTACCGGAAGCGCCGCAAATGCGTGCACCGGGATTGAATGCCAAGTTCGTCCACCGGAAGGATCGGTTGTGACAGCAACGACTAACGCCAAAGCGCTGAGTAAGTGAGCGTGCCACACAAAAGCGAAATACCGAATCTGTTGAGCGACTTCAAACAGCACGACGGCGAAAGCAATGGCCGCGAAAGGCTGCCAAAATTCCGGCACCTCGTAATAGATCAATGCGGTGACGAGAGCTGTGCCTGCGAACGCAAACAGGTCACGGTAAGTGCGCTGATTCTTGTCGTCGCCGAGAGCAGCCCATTTCGCGGTGACATAAAACATCGCCGCTAAAATGGGCAATGTAATCAATCTCGTCTGCACGTGCGTGTATTGCGGAATTTCGGTATGAAGATTGACGATGGCGGTCCGGTAGAGCGCTATGCATCCGATGACGCCATATTGCACCTGCAAGTGCGACGTCTTCAGCGGTGGTGAATTCAGTGCTCGCCCAAACCACGCCACAATGACCATCGTTCCGGCAAAGGTGAGCGCAGTCCAATCTTTCGAGCATAACGCCCACGCGCCAGAAACTGCTGCGAATGCGCCGACATAAGAATGAATTGAAATCAGCTGGGCATCAGGCCAGTTCGCGAAAAGACGCCAACCCTGCGCTACAAACAGTGCGTTCGCGTAGAACACGACAGCACACAGCGCAAACATCATCCCGGCGGTGAGGACAATAGCTTCCCCACTCTGGCGAGCGGTCATGAGCTGTTGGAAATCAATTCCCGCTAGATGCGCCCCGACAAGCAATCCTGCCAGTAACCCGAGTCGGCGGAAAACCACCTCGCCGACGATTGCACCTGCGATGAGGAGGGCTTCTGCGCCGACCAGCCAGAGAATCGCCACATTGTTCCCGGAATAACGGAATGGGACGGCCGTGATCATCAACGCAGATCCGAGAATGGTCAGGACAACAAACGCCTCACGCCGGCGTCTTGTTATCGGCAGCTGTCCTAAGCCGAATTCAATTGCGCCAATGATCAGCAGAGCATAAAAAGCTAGCTCCGGCTGCACCGATTGAAACTTCATGGTTCCGAGTAAGAGCAGAGTGTTGAGCAGTGCAGCTGTCGTGGACATGCGCTCATCGGACGACGACCTGATCTTCCGCACGACGTACGAAATGCGGAACGTGAGCCAATAGAACAGAAGCAGCGCTGTGCTGGCGTGATAATCGGGAAACGCGTGCCCCTGCGCGCCTGCAGGGCCAAGCAGACGGTACAGCCAGTACAGATGGTTGAGATAACTCGACAGAATTCCGAATACCTCAAGCTCGAACCATCCCATCTTCAGAACAATACTGATTAGCCCGATCGCAAGAATCACGCCAGCGGAAAGGCTGTACACGCTGTCGTGACTTAGCGCGACGGTGCTGTAAGCGAGCAGGAATGCAAGTCCCGTCACGAGCTGAGAACGATAGCGCAGTGTATGGACCACCATGGCCAGCGCCACAGCAAGCATCAGGATGAGGTCCGTTGTTTCGGAACTCATCACACGCATCGCATCGACGTGATGCAGGGCGTAGGTGGTGAAGAAGAGGAGCGCCCATCCGCCGCCGATGAGCGTATGACCAAGCACCCGGTAACGCTCACGTCTTTCAAAGAAAATACCGCCTGCCAGAAGCGCAAGCGAAACGGCGTAAGAAACACCGACCTTGCCGAGGGGACCTAGCTGCCCGAGTTCGTAAATTCCGTAGCTTGCGATTCCGAGCACTAGCAAAGTAATACCGAGCTTATTGAGCCAGTTCCTGCCAAGCGTTTCTTCCAGCGCGAAAACGGACTTCATTCGCTTTCCTGCCGCTGGTTTCGCGGCCGGTGCGTGAAGCGAAGCGAATTGCTGTGGAGCGACGACCCGAGCCGCTGGAGGAGCTTGCGGCGCAGAAGGGGCGTGTGGGGCGAGGGGCTTCGGCACAGAAGGCGGAACAACGGGGGCCGGTATGTCCGCCGGCTTGGCGGGCACGACCGCGTGCACCGCGGCAGGTTGGGATTCGCGAGCAACTGCCGGTTGCTCTTGGTTTACCGGAATCTTCGCGTCACTCACCACGGGCTGCTTCGAAGGAGGCGATTCCGCCGGTCGCGTAACTTTCGTTGGACAACTCTCTACGCCTCCAGCGTGCACAGTGCCGCACCAGCCACAAAATCTCGGCGGCCCTTGCTTGGCGCCAAGTCCCGGCTTCGGCTCAATTGCAGGTGGTGCGCTTGGCGGAGCTGGGATTGGCGGTTTGGGAACAAACGCTGCGGGCGTGATTGGCTTCTCAGGAACGGTCGCCGGCATCTCAACTGAGATCGGTACGGCCGGTTTTTCAGGAATGGGGCGTGGCGCGGGCGATACAGCCTGCGGTACTTCTGTGCGAATTTCCTGACTGGACTGAGTAACAGGAGAGAGCTTTGCAAGCTGCCTCTTTACCTCCAGCAGCTCACGATGTGACGCGTCATTCTGTTCGCTATGGATCTCACCGAGTCTGAGCAGTTCTTGGCGAAGCTTACGCTGGCGCCAAAAGAGAAAGACGATAGACGCCGGAATGGCGAGGGTGAGGCCAACAGCTAACAACGCCCACATTACGACTGCGCCGCCCAAATTTGAGACTCCGTCGTATGTACGTGATTCTGCTAAGCCTAATACTAGAACGCCGTACAAGCCTGGCCTTGCACTTTATTTCGATCTGCAAACCCAGGAGTAACTAGCATTCTTCGCCTATTGACTGGAAGTGCGCACCCCTAGGAGGTCGCTATAGATACCCGCAGTCTCAGAATCAAAGCACACGAAAAATACAGCATCAATGTCTCCGCTGTGCTGTTGTATTTCGTTCACAGCGATTCGGGCCGCGCGTTGTTTTGGAAAACCGTAAATGCCGGTGCTGATTGCCGGAAAAGCAATGCTTCCGATCTTGAGCTCGTTCGCCACTTCGAGAGAGTTGCGATAGCAGGAAGCCAGTAACCGGTCTTCGTCATTATCTCCGCCGCGCCAGACGGGGCCGACGGTGTGAATCACGTATTTTGCCGGCAGATTGTGGCCTTTGGTCGCTTTGGCTTCACCGGTTTCGCAACCGCCCAGCAAACGACACTCGGCAACCAGGCCGGGTCCGGCCGCGCGGTGGATGGCGCCATCCACTCCGCCTCCGCCAAGCAAAGAACTGTTGCCTGCGTTGACGATCGCGTCTACTGCTTGCCGGGTTATGTCTCCTTGAAGAGTCTCGATTCTGAGGCGCATCGTAAGCATGTTTCCAAAAGGAAAGAGTATTCCTTTCTCCTCGAACTCCACTAACTCGAAGAAGCCGAATCAGGCAGGGATGTATGAGCACCGAACGCGAGATCACGCGAATACTAGCACGTTGAATTGCCAGCGGTGCAGTTCGCGGAAGTGGTTTAGAATCAGAAGAGCATTTTCAGTCGGGGCGTAGCGCAGCCTGGTAGCGCACCTGCCTTGGGCACAGGATTATTCATTCCAAACTCTCCATCTCCTATTTTGATTTCTCTTGCTTTCAACAAGTTGGGGAATCTGCTTTTCGTTCAAAGCTAACCCAAATGGACCGAATCTCGCTCATCAGTGCACGGTTCGTGCACGGTCGCGTCCTTGTGTTCGCCCGCAACGTCGAGGACATCGCAACGAAGCGCACCAGGGTGTCGCGAACGTCCGACCCCCAATCGGCGCCCCTGCTAGATCAGAACGACGCCACGATTAGAGCGTTCTCGTCTCAACTGCGGCTATCAGGCGATTTCACGTTTTGACTGCTGGTCATTGAGCGCTATCGGGATGTTTCGCCAGTCACCGACGTTGAAACACTAACGCGCCCGAGCTGATTACAGAATCACAACGGCTCGACCACACTCCTCGAGTTGACGCTTGATTGAGGCAAGCTCTTCTCCGCAGAATCCCCGTTTTCCGCAAAGCTCATGGTCTAGCCATCTCTCCGGAATACGGCTACCGACGACTTTCTCGTTGAAGATGATTTCATACGTACCGTCAACATTTGTAGCAACTTCGAAGACGGTTCGATGCGTGGATTGCCGTGTTGAATCTTTCCAAGTTTGGCTCATCTCACGCCCTCCTGTCCGTGCGGCCCTGCGTCGAGCTTGCCATAACTGCCAAGTTTCATCAGCGATCTGGGCATACCGTTCGGCTGAACCTGCGGTCTCCGATCCGAACCAACGACTGAACTCTTCATGCACTACACTGAGCACGTCGGTCGAGGACTCACAAGTACGCAACCTTGGCAATATTGTGCCCGTTTCAGCTTCATATTCATCAGGGTTAACTTCAAAGTTTATTCCGATGGGGTCATTCCGAAACAGAAGCGCCGTGATCGAATCGAACAATTCACCGTATTCAGCCTTCAGTTGGCGACGCTCTTCTAGAATCTGTTCGCGTGTTCTGGGCATAGGTCACGGTAGCACAGCATGCAGTGATTGTTGACGAAACCAGGCCTTTACGCTCAGAACCCCTCAGTGAGCGTAACCGGGATTTTTCGCCAGTTAGCGCTCAGGATCCTGCAGCCAAGCGCGGTTCCTTTGCGCCCATGATCGCTAGCCACAGCATAATCGCGACCTCTCCAAACAGGACGGGTTGAGCAAAGTTCCAGACCTTGTGTTCGTACGCTGGAAGCATCAGGCCGGTAAAGCTGAGGGCCAAATAGGCAAAACCGAC
>WNGG01002597.1_pt1 | contig 20429 bp, 28 predicted proteins | sample 5400661 | NCBI WGS metagenome assembly WNGG01 (sample SAMN13153372, study PRJNA577476) | soil metagenome | isolation source: 100 cm soil or saprolite under Garry oak tree replicate 1 | place: USA:California | collected 2016-06-15
CGGCGCGCGTGCTGCAGGAGATGGAGGCTTACGCCTCTCATCTCTTCGTTTCTCTTATAAATTATCTAGTATTATATATTCTTTCCAGATATTGCTTACGCAAATCTGGCTTTTAATATTCATCAACACTGTAAGTATACTATACACATTAATTGCTTATATAGTAACTAATGCCCGTACACCGTACAAGTACCGTACAAGCTGTACTATTTACTAATACATCCTATGAATATAACTAAGCTCAATACGCAGTCAATGTATATTAACAAACATTGTAGTATCACAAAATAACAATATACGCGAAAAATAACTCGGGCCCCATACGCAACAAATGCCCGTTCATAGTACAAGTTACATACAACTTCATTCTACTATTAGTAGATAGAACTTTTGTACTTGTATGTATAGAACAAAAGTACTTGTATGGTTACGCCTTTTATCTAGGGAACTTGTGACACAAAAATAGAACAAAAGTTTGCATAGGATGCATAGAATAAAACCATCCTATTCTCTTCTAAAATTTGGACACATGGACACGTTGGACACCAATTTCCAGGTTATCGCATGAAGCAAAAAAAATTCTACTTTTCTCGATTATCTGTATAGATAGTAGAATTGCATAGGGTAAATATAACGTGTAGGGAAAAACCTGGAAATTGGTGTCCAACGTGTCCATGTGTCCAAATTGTCAGCCAGCCAGGGAAATCTCGAGTTAGGGCACGCTTGCACACTATCCCCTTGCAAACAGCGAACCGCGTGTACCACAAGCCCATAGCATAGCCGTGCAGAGTACAGACTACGCACAACACCCGCGTCTTGACAGTCCCTCAGATTTGCATCCTAGTGCGATTTGCTAGGACCAGCCATTCTACCAGCCAGCCAGGGCCAGCTCGTCCAGACACGGGGTACAACTGTTCGCTGGGGCCAGCTCCCTATCAGCCAGGGCTAGCGGGGTACAACTGCTCGCTACGCACCGGCTGGGGCCAGTTAGCCAGGGCCAGCCACTTTGTACGATCATACAAAAAGGCCAGCCAGCCAGTACAAACAGTGAGCACCTGGCCACCGTCTGCAGAATGAGAGCCAGGCTGTCGATCGCTCGCTGCGCAACTACCAGGGCCAGATACTTTACCAGGGCCAGCCACTGAGGGGAGAAATAATTAATTCTTTGCAGAAATCACTGCTCTTGCGGATACCGAAATAATTTTTCACCATGTGTTCACTCTGAAAAAACTGTTTTTCAGCTCACATTTCTGTTAAAATGTGGTGTGTGTGGTGTGAACTTACAGTGTGGTGTGGTGTACAAATTTTAGGAGTGGTTATGTCAGAAACACAAGATATTCTTTTTCAGCTAAAAGCACTTGGATGGAAAGATCAACAAATTGCAGACAGACTTGAGACACGCCGTGATACGATCGTCAAGATACGGAACAATTCTGGAAACAATTATACAGGTGAAAGATTTCTTCCTGCATTGCGAACTCTCTTACTAGAAGCTAAGCAGCAACCTCAACCAGCGAGGGAAAAGATCTCACGTTCTGTTCAGCTACAACCTCACTATCAACCATCAATTCCTAGTGCTCAATTGCCAGCTCCTAGCGTCCGGTTGCCTCAAGTAACAATAGTAGAGGAATATCTTGATGATGATAGCGATGATGATGAGGAGTTTAGCCCTGATGTCAGGAAGGCTATAGAGAGTAGCAAGCGCCTATCAGCTCTACAGCAAAAGCCACAAAGGGCACAACTACCAGCTATTAGGCCAAACATTCCGCAGCGGACACCAGCCAGATCCTCTACTTTACAACGAAAACCAGCTATGCGTCCTGTTCAGCAGCAACGTCCTACCTGTGAAGAATGTGGGTTGTGGGCACCCGGTGAGCCCGTTCGTTATCGGCGTGATCTTAATCTTTCCCTTGCAAGACTTTGCTCTCATCATGTGTCCTATGCAAAGCAGCAAGGATTGTTAGAGCAGTAAAAAATTGAGATCAGAGGCATAAAAAATTGAGGCTCACTCTAGACCTCAATTTATTTATTGTTCTCTTTTCCAATTAAGGCTATGCCTTAGTGACATAGCCTTACGCAGCGCTTGCAAACTTCTCTCTAAACATTTCTCGAATATTTGGGTCAAGTAGAAAGTCTCTTGCTATTCCCCTCTGCTCTTCATCAGGTATTTGACTTACAGCATCCTCGATCTCTTGTTCGCTGGGATTATCTGATAGCGATTTTAAAATGGCTACCACTGCCAGAATTGCTAGAAGGAGAATACCAGCTACTAGGAATGGGTGTTCTTTTGTCCATACGCTAACTTTGGTTTCTGTAGTGGAAAAGGGTTGTCTTGTGGAACCTCACTTCCCTGGCTTGCAAGGGCACCAGCACCAATAACCGCTAAACCTGCCCATATTTCTTTGGGAACATTAGGGAAGGTTTTGAACATGTCTTCAAATGGAGGCATGCCTGTTTCTTCTTCATTAGACTCTTCTTCTTGTTGCACCGGAATAGGTAGTACAGCATCATTAATGTCATGCCATTTCTTTAGTTTATCAGGTGGCAACTTTTCTCTAATTATTCGGCTCATTCCCTCAAAAAGCATAACTTGCTCTTCTATAACATGCTGCAATTGGCCTGTCATAGGGAACCTTGTTAAATCTCCTCTGTCTGCAGCATTGCGGATAGTCGCATAGCTAACACCCAATCTGCTAGCAGCTTTCCTGTCTGGGATAGGTGTAGTGTTCATTCTATTCTCCTATTAGGGTTGACACCTTCTTGGTAAGTATGCTAAAATCGTTTATAAGATTGAGAACTCACATTTCAATCTTAATAAGATTATACAGTGTACTGCAAAGGATTGTCAATCTGAGCCTCCTTAAGGAAAGTATCATGATTGGAATAAAAGAACAAAATACCATGGGGACACAGACTCCTAAGAGGTCCCCTACTAAGAGACCACGCACCAGCAAGAGACAAGCAAAGGTCCCTCAAACAGCCATTGAAGACCAAGACAAAATCTTGCTTGATCCTATCGAATTGGAGCGGCGCAAAGTCTTAGCACATCTAAAGACGAATTCTTTTGATCCCACGAAAGAAGACCAGTTTCAGCATGAGTTGTCTAAGAAGCTGGGAGATTTGCTAACAACTGATGCAGGGAACGCTATCAGATTTTGGGCACGGTATGGACATCATATACATTGGGTTGCTGAACAAAAATACTACATCAGGTATGTTGAAGAGGAAGGCCGATGGATAGAGGCGAAACGCGGTGAGGTCATGGCACGGGCAAAAAAGACAGCTAGTTTTATCATGAACGAAGCAAGGCTTTTACCACTTCCTACTGATAAGCATGGGAACTTGCTTATGTATCCTCAGATGGGTCCCTCAGATAAGCCTACACAGGAGCAAGCGGAAATCATTAGACAATTTGAAGAGAGAGAGGAGAAGGCGGATGCTCTGATAAAGTGGTCTAAGCAGTCTCAATCCAGAAGAGGGCTTGAGGCAATGATAGAACTGCTAAAGGACGAGCCAGGAATATCCATTCTTCAGTCTGACCTTGACTCTGACAGGACAGACTACCTGTTTAATTGCCTGAATGGCACACTCGACCTCAAAGCATTTGAACTAAGACTGCATGACCCAACATATCTTATCACCAAAATAGCACCAGTGAACTACGATCCTTCTGCTACTTGTCCAGAATGGAATAAGTTCATGAGTAAGGTGACAAGTGGAAATAGTGATATCGAACGTTTCATACGGGACCTCTCGGGTTGTGGATTAGTGGGGAAACAGCCTGATGATATCTTAGTGATTAATCACGGCGGCGGCGGCAATGGAAAAGGCGTTTTTGCAGAAACACAAAAGGAGTGGATGGGCGGTTATGCTTCTACAGCTAATTCTGATCTCTTTCTTGCAAAAGACAGCGATGGGATTAGCAATGATAGAGCTTGCTTAGTCGGTGTACGGTTTTTAACAGCCTCAGAAACAGATGAAGGGCGTAAACTGAATGAGGCACTAGTAAAAAGTATGACAAGTAGTGATACACAAAAGGTGCGTTTTCTCCACAGAGAATTTTTTGAGATGAGACCACAGTTTACGGCTATGCTCTTCACTAACCACAAACCGATCATAAGCGGGACTGATAAGGGCATTTGGCGGCGTGTGAAGCTTATTCCTTGGACATATGACTTTGAGAGTGATCCTGAGATAGCAGAGCGTGCTGAGGTTATGGAAAAGTTGCGGGCTGAGTATTCCGGTGTTTTCAATTGGGCGCTTGAAGGGCTCAAGAACAGGATGAAAACGCCTCAGATTAACGTGCCGCCTATTATCAAACAGGGAACCGATGCATACCGTAAGGACTCTGATACACAAGGAGAATTTCTTGAGGATTTTTGCATAACCACTGAACTAGAGGCAGAAGTCACTAAGGCAGAGCTTTATGCTAAATACAAAGAGTTTGCCCTGAATGCTGGTCAGAACAATGTGGCTACTGAGAAGGGCTTTGCATCGAAGCTGAGAGAGAGAACAGATATTCCCTACTTGAGAAACGGAAGGAAGTCGGGATCTGTACGATACTGGTCTGGTATCCGGTTACGCAATGATAATGATCCCATCTCACCAGATACCACGTCGGCATCACTCTCTAGCCAGACACTAGACACACCACCACAGAGCGAGCAAACGGAGCACGTATTCCAAATTGAACCGAACGAATCCCCTTCCTCTGCACTCCCTTCATTACAAGCTGACCCGGGCGGGGTGCTTCTAGCGATTTACCTTGCTAAAGGTATGGCACACGCGCAAATTATAGGGCTTCGTAAGTTTGATCATATTGAGTATCACCGCAGCAAAAAGACACTGATAGAGCAAGGGCTGATAACCTGTCATAATGGTATGATACCGACTCTTACAGAACAAGGCATGCAGATAGTACAGAATAGTGGAGTGGTTCACTAGAAGGAGGGACCTATGCCTAATCGAGATCTAGCCCGTCAACTCATCAATGATATCAGCTCTCATGATCTCTATGCTCAGTTCAGGATTGACCTGAGTCAGCAGAAGTTCATTATTTCAGGTAGTCTCGCACCTGAGCTAACAGAGCAGGTACGCGCCCACAAAGCGGACTTGATCGACTATCTTACTGTTCCTCCTGATATTCTTGGTATCTGTAGAGGAGGACATAAAGTACACTGGGTATGCACAAAACACGGATTGTGGGTTTGTGCCTGTTACTATCAGCAATCAGTTGAGGAGAAACCTGTAAGGCAATCTGTTCCTGCTACAGGGGACTACTGGACAAAAGAAAAGAGCGTAGTCTAGACGCTCTCTCATTGGAAAGGACAATTTTATGACATTTCAATCCCAATTGGGCACCCTTCCAAAAACAAGTCTACCACAAACTAACACCTATGGAATAGGCGTACTAACGGATACTTACCTGTACGTCTGCAACTGGAAAAACCACGAGTCTGTACCCGCTAACAGACAGGTTCGTAAAGTTGAATTGCGAACTGAGCTAGGCACAGCGTTAGCTTTTAGCAACACGTGCGAGCTTGCGGTTAAGCATGATCTAGCAGATCTATGGGTATGCCCTGGCTCAAAGATATCCTCTGATATTGGAGAAAACCCCACACGGTACGTATTTCCCTCTGATGATTGCTATGACCGTCGTCACCAGACAGAAGACCATGGTATCCCTCGCTCAGTGACGATCCGGCGCAAACAGGGGACGTTTGCAGAAAAGCGCTTGATCTATATCACCCTTCCTGAGCATGATGTGCGATGGGCTACAGACGGCGGCGATTGGGCACTGGCAGATGTAGAGGACCCTTTCACCTTGCTAGGAGCCCTTTGCTACCTGTGGGAATCTGATATCATCGTCCGCAGCTCTCCTGGTTACAGCGGTATTGACCTGATGAAACGAACAACGGACCCTCTTAAATCGGCTAAACCTGGCCTCTCACTATGGCCTGATAACCACCTAGAAGGGGACACGATATGGACGCGCCCGCTAACTGATAGTGAGGCATCCATGGCCTATGTGCACTTTTTTGACCGCAATAGCCAGCGGTTAGGAGCTGCTACTGGACTCGAGATAGGCATAGGCAACCCCGACCATGTGACTATCCTCATGAGCCAGCCAAATTTAAAACTTACTGGTATATGGAGAGTACGCGTGAAGTCCATACCCCAGGACGCTTCTCTTTTCCCGTCTCCTATCACCTGCAGAAATTGGGATGTAAACGAGCTACGAGGGGACTACTGGACAACAAACGAGGTCTGTAGTCAGATGCAACGAATGGGCTACGAGCTTGACTACCTTGAAGGGTTTTACTGGACTGAGAAACTTGATCCTAAATCGAACAAACCCAAGCGTATGCAGACGCGGTTACTTGAGACGTGGGCAAAGAAGTTTTGGGATACTCGCAAACGCTTGAAAGAGAGCAGACAGGCATATCCTAACGAGCAAGCGGCGGACGTGGCGTATACCATGATCAAAATTATGGCAACCAGGGCCGTAGGATGGCTAGATCTAGGCAAGGATAAAGAGCGCCCATATGCAGAGAGGGGACAATGGAACAGGCCAGACATCGCCAACGGGATTATAGGGCTAGCGCGTGCTCGTATGTCTCTGAAGATGCAAGAGATATGGAGTGAACACCAGATAGCGCCCGTCGGTGTACGCACTGATACGCTGATTTACTGCTCAGATGAACCGGACCCAAGAAAGGCATTCCCCAAACTGGTGCTGCGGGAGCAAGAGTTAGGAGGGTTTAAGGTTGTAGGGACCCTTCCCATGAATCAGACAATCATCAACCTGTTGGGAAGCTCTGATTCTCATCTACATAAGCTCAACATACTAAAAGCTATGCTCAGTGAGCAGAAAGTGAAGGTACTCTGATGGCTAGATCGCGAGCATGGGAAACAAGAAACGAGGATCTTGCTGATATCAGTGCAGCAAATGATAAGACCTTACAGGATGCTGGGAGCATCTACGCGCACTCGTCAGTAGAGGATCTTGCTCATGAAGTTGGGGGAAATCGTGAGTTAGCAAAGCAGATGCTTGAATACAAAGGAAAGGAGGCCACACCTAGGGCTATCAATAGCCAGATGAAGAGCATTCAAAGATGGATAGCGAAAGAGAAGGGTAGTACCAGCCAGTCAGCCAGCGTCTCTAAACCAAACAGGGCTATCATCAACAAAATCAACATTGATCAGAAGACCGCTAACAAGAGAACACAGGTACACGTCAAGGGGCCGTCTTCAGTCAATGGCTACAAACGAGGGAATCGGAGTGTAGAGGTCTATCTTGATCCTGATGAGTCCAGGGAACTATTCAATGCTCTCTACGAGGGGGACACAGATGCTGCATGGGACATCTTGGCAGAAGCTTATGGAGTCAGTGAATTTCATGCCTATGATGATGCCTCTATAGATTTTAACCTATGAGAAGAAAAAGGAGACTCTTATGCTTGATAAGCAATCAGTAGATGAGTTGCTTCTCATTGACGACCGTACCCATATTGACTATGTACCACTCTATCATAACGGAGTGGCACGCGGTTCCCGTTGCGCAGGTATCGATGAACCAGTGAGGAAGAAGAAGAAACCAGCGAAAAGAAATAGCCATACTGAGGCAATTGGACCGCGTATTCCATACGAGCAGTTCTCAGGTCTCTGGTTTCTTCATGGTGGGAAGCCCTACGCAGTACGAACCGCTCCGGTTGCCATACTCAAAAAAGCCGTGCAAGGAATGATCCATAACGAGCGAGCACAAGTCTTGCTGAGGCAAGAGTACCTTGATATTATTGAACGTTGGTACATCGTGTGCGAAGCGAAGAGGCTAAAACTGTATAAGAGCAAACAAGAAGCTGAAAGGGAAATGTAGGGTGTTTCTTGCTGGTATTGACACATATGACAATAAAATAGAATTGCTAACACTATTTGGGTATATTGTCGCTGATAACGTTATAGAGACACCTTGTCATGATATTGTAGAATATGATACAATATGGAGATGGTTGGTTAGAAATGGTGTTTCTCTGAACTCCGGCTATCAAAAGAACATGACGGTTTATCTAGAACGTTTCGGATTTAATCGAACGTCGCATGTTCACAAGAAAAATGCAGTTTTTGATATCTTGGAGAGAGAAGTTACACAAAAGCGTGCATTGCTTGCCGCTGACATTGTACGAAGTAAAGAGCTAAATGTGCCTTGTGTGCTTATCCTAAATGGAAAGTATGCTTACGTGGCAAGTACGCATTTTAGCATGAGTATCGAATAGCTAGTCTGCTCTCACTATGTAAGTGAGAAGCTAGAAAGGAGTGTCATGAACAGAAGAGAGAGAGAAGAACGTGAGAGGTATATAAAATCTCTCGCATATGAGGAGCTTGAAGAGGAGACAAGAAAGATTGAAGAGGAAAACGCTTTCTACGAGAGTCTGATAGTTCAGTGTGAAGCTGAAATAGCTCAGTACCACAAACAGTTTAAGCAGATGGCAAAGGATCTAGGATACAAACCCTTTGATCGCTCTATCAAGCTTCTCAAGAAAGGTGGGGAAGTATTCGGAACTGCCAAGGATTTTTCAAGAAAGTGGGGTATGCCTGAGATTGACGTGATAGAGTCTATGCAGTTTCTTACAGATAAAGGAGCGTTAAATGCAAGAGTGGCTAGTGAAACAGAGGAGGGTGAAAAGGTGTATGCAACCTCTCTCACAAAACTTGCGGATGAAAGACCAGATTTAATCGGCTCTATGACAGCAGAGGAATATGAGCAGGAAAGAGACTCACTGGACAGACATAACGGTATCTTGTCCAGTGGACTAGGGGACAAGGAAATATCCCAGGGAAATGAAGCCTCGTAGAAAGGATAGCAGAGAAATACAGTGGCATGCAAGAAACCAGTAGACGAGCACTCTACTGGTTTCCCTCCTTTGCTGCTTGCTGAAGCTTTTCCTTAACCCATGTCAAATAGCCTATAATCTTATCGTCAGTCCACTTTACCATATTAATCCCTTCTATATGAAAATGAGTACTATGTGAAGCTGCATATATCATATACCCTAGAAGCTCTATTGCATCTTTCTTTTTATCCTCCTCATTATCTTCCTCTACCTTTTTCCCTTCCTTCATGACTTGATCAAACATTTCTTTTAAACATTCATAGCAAATAGGCGCGTCTAATGTTCCTTCTATGCTTTCCCGTTTCTCACAAAATTGACAGAGTGTCACTTTTTTTCAATTTCCTCTCTTATTCACCTCTCTCTTGCAAAAGCTTCAATATCTGCTCTTGAGTTGACTTTATGCTAGACACATCCGTTTTGAGTCCAGACACATCAGTCTTGAGCCCTGAAATGTCTGTTTCTAATGTGTCAAACCGCTTTGTATGGTTTTCACCTATAATAATTATTTGCCCTAATAACTCCTTATGCGTCTGTTGTTCTTCCTTGATAATCTTAAGGTCTTCACTATGTTCTTTAAGTGTATCTCTTAAATCAGCTTGTGATTCACCAACTCTTAAAATATCAGCTCTTGCACCTTCCATCTGAATTGTGACTCTGTTTGTATCCTCTTGAACGGTATCAATCTTCTGTTCTAGCTCATCTAAGCGTGTAAGCACATCAGCAGAGCTCACATTAACATTGATCGCTTTCATCTCATCAGTACGTTGCTCTTTGAGCTTGCGTACTTCTTCTCTCATCTCAGTTTTGAATGCTTCGAACTCTTCTCTCGTTGGTTGATTCATAGGGGTATTCCTCCTTTTTGCCAGCATTGTAGCACACTCGTCTAGTTGGTACCAGTGTGTCAGGATGTTTCACACTATTGCAAAGTTTGTGCAAGTATGTTATAGTTTGTTTATAGGTTTTTAAGAAAGAGAGGTTTGCATGATTATGCCAATCCAGATAAACAATGAGACCTATTTGAATACCAGTGAGGCGATGAAGCATCTGGGAGTAAGTAGGACAACATTGGACAGCCTTGTCAGTAGTAGCAGGTTAACCAGATATAAGCAAGGAATACGAAAAGCTCACTACTACAAGCAAGCCGATTTAGATAAACTTTTAGAACTGAAGCAAGATACTGATTAATCAAACTAGAGGCTAGCGGACACTAGCCCCAGTAACCAGCCATACGAAAGGATTAACCAGCGTATGACCAATTTCACGATTTTAGACCAGACATCACTTGATGCCAAGTTACTAAAAGCTTTACTCATGTTGCTTTGTCTCAAGGGCATTGCAAAGGGTTTAGCTATTAGTAGCATGCTCGCTATATGTCTCTCTCTCTATACTCTGGTAGCAGACGCCCTTGTGGAAATCACCAGCAACATAGCCCAATTGTGGGGACAGAGTGACAGTATCATAAAGTTACTCATGCTTGTCCTTGCGGTCTATATCATTCATCGCTTGTTCCCTTGTATCGCATACCTTCACAAGAGAGGAATACTATAATGAGGGATATGAGGAAAGAGCAGCAAGCGCCCGATAAGCTAGCATCTGTTTCAATGATCATAGCGGCTTTTCCTGCTGGTGTCTGGTATGCAGTAACTTTCCTGGTTCTCACGTTTATTGGTGTAGCCGTGTGGCTTTTTCACGATAGCATGCAGCATATCGTTCTACCCGCTATCCTGATAGTTGGGGCTATCCTTGTAGCTACCGCTATCATCGTTCACTATGCCAGACTCATCTACAGTGCATATATGGGCGTCAAGGACGTGAGTCTAAAAAATGCTGAGATACGGAAAGCACGGGCTAATGCTCTCAAAGCAGAAGCTTCTGCTAAAAAGACGGTCTTAGAGGTAGATATGGGCTATCGGTACTTGCCAAGGATGATAGACGGATCTATTGAGAGTGGAAAAAACTATAAGTACCTTGGGTTTGAGTCAACTCATCATCTTAGTAACCTGCATACCTTGCAAGAGGTACCACAAGCGCCACAAATCGCACAAGCGTCTGACTGGAAGCCTCCAACGTTTGCAGAGTTGCACTCAACTGGTCAGATCATTCCAAATGAGGAGACTTCCATCATCGGGTATGTTGACGGGCAAGAGAACCGTGATAAGTGGAACAGGCTCTATAGCTTTATGGTGTTTGGTATGTCTGGGAGTGGGAAGTCTTCCACCGTTGCCTACTACCTTGCACTGGCTGTTTTGCACGGTGCTCGTGTACTACTTATCGACCCAGAGTCTGAAGAGCAGGATAGTATCACTCGGCGGCTTGCTCCTATCTCTCACCTGTTTCTTATTCCGGTGGGGGATACACCCACAAGTGCAAAGCGCGTGCTACAGGTTGCCAAGCAGGAAATAGACAACCCGTCTGACTTCCCTGTCATCTTCATAGTAGATGAGTACTCAACTCTCATGCGCAAGGCAAAAGATAAGGGTGATGAGTGGGGAAAGATCGGGTCTAGCTTGTCTTCCCTGGTAGAGGACTATGCACAAAGGGGACGCAAGCGTAACCGTGTGGCTATCGTGATAGGCCAAATCACAGGCGCGTCAAGGACTGGAGGGACTGAAGTTCGTAACTCTATGACCGCTGTCTTTGCTCATAGGCTACCTGCTCAGCAGGCACGGCTTATTCTCGACAATGAGACGGCTAACCAGTGTCCGCAATTGGAGCAAGGGGAAGCAATGGTTATGCTCACCAATAGCCCTATGCCTATTCGCATGAGGATACCGTACATCGAACCGGAGGACATGCACACCGTTGCGCATATGGTAAATGACCAATTTGGTACGGTTGAAAGCATGCCGGACGCTCAACCGGATGCATCCATAGATCAAGAGCCTATCCAGTTCCCAATAGCAACTATGCCAGAGGAAGGAAAGCGAGCTGAAGATGTGGACTTGGCAGAAGCTATTGAGTACTGGAATGAAGAGAGGCCAGCCATACGAGACATTCAAGCAGAATATGACCTCACGTTCTATCAGGCTCGTAGACTACGCGGGTTCATATTAGCTCACACTGATAGTAAAGCTAGTGATTGATCGATTGATCGAATGGAGCAGGCTCTAAACAGCGCGTTTCTCTCGATCAATCAATCAATCAGTCAATCAGAACAGATCATTAGCAGTGTCAATCAATGCTGCTACCAGCTTCAACACCTGTAAGTAACAGCATTGACAGGATGAAAGGAATTATACCATGAAAGAGTACTTCACAGCAGCTAAGAACAAGATCCATTTATTCCTTACTTGGCAATGGGTTAAGCGGTTTCTTTACTGGCTGGTAGTTAGCGCGGGTACCGTGTCCGAGTGTGTTTTCCTGGTAGCTTCCATTTGGGTATCACTAAACGCTACAGTACATCCGCTCATGCTCCAACTTATGAGCCAGGGCGCAACGGTTACGCTTTCTCAGATGGCAATAAGCGCCTTTACTAGCTTGCCAGAAATTATATTAGGGCTAGCTGTGGTAACCACCTATGGGCATATCAAGTTCTTTGCTATCCATCGGAAAGCAAGTTCTCTTGTATGGGCTATCCTTTTCGGCTTGCCCACCATTGTTTTTGCAGGACTCACTACCTGGACATTAGCTGCGTCGGCCCTTCAAATTGGGTATACAATGCCATCCTTCCTTATCGCTATAAGGGTATTAGCTGGCTACGCATACGGGTTTCTATCAATGCTTTTTGTCCTGATTGGAGAGCCTGACAATGCGGACTATGTGGGCAAATTGAAGGGAGATATTGACAGACTCAACCAGGAAATTGACAGTCTCAAAACTGCTTTTGCCAGCGAGCTAAACCAAATTAGGCAAGAGGCCAAAGTCACTTTAGAAGAAAAGCAAACGCAAATTGAACAGTTCCAAAACTTGATCAAAACGCAAAACGAACAAGTGCTAAAGTTGGCTGAAAGAGCTTCCAGTCTTGAGTTACGAGACTTAGAAAACTACCCCAAAGTAGTTAGCGAACTGGTTGAAAAGCAAGTCAAAACCGTTTCAGTTGATGCCATTGTAGCTTTAACTGGCCATTCAAAACGCCGAATTAACGCGGCCAAATTGCAGAAGCATAGTCGCAATAAGAGCTTGATCATGGTGTCATCTTTGATCGAATGGCTAAAGACGGTACCCTTGCCAGAAACCCCAACTCCATTTGAGTCATTGGTTAACGAGCATTCAAACGGACATAGAGAGGGTGACACTGATCCTTTAGAACTATTAGCTATTGTTACTGAGTAGCGCGTCCCTCATAGTGTGTTAGTCCCCTGGCATTCCACTTTCAGGGGACTAAACCCAAGGACATCACACATGTCTCTCTTCAAAGGATAGCATACCAGAAAGGGCACAATCATGAGGAAGGTAAGGACCTTCACAGCAAGCAGGACACTAGGACTTGATGAGCAAGTTAATCGCTGGCTTATAGAGAGTCCTGAAATCACCCCTATCAACATCACCATAACCAACCACAACCAAGATGAGTACATTATGTCAGTTTTGTATGATGATACTTATATATCCGTTGCTGTACGTAAAGCCCTAGATGAGTTCTACCAGAGAGGGAAACAGTCATGAGTTGGTTGGAAAACCGTTTCAAGTCACATGAGGACCTATTAAGAGAAGTTGTAGAGATAGAGTCTCGTAAGAAACCATCGTATGATATGGCAACCACAAAGAAGAACCTGAGAGAGCAGTACACATCTAGCTCAAATCAGACTCTTAGAGACATGATCAAGAACTTCGAAGAAGTGAAAGGACACCAGTCATGAGAAAACAATGGTTACGAGACTTAACGGACTTTACCTTAATAACCAACATAGCCACGCTGCTGACAACTTTTGTATTAACCATTGTAAGCTACATGCTGTATAAGTCCCCTTACCTCCTATTCCTGTATGGCATTTCTCTTGTGACATGTGTGGGTGTCTTGGATACCATCGCAATAGGGCTAAACCTCAAGTTCTATGAACCTACTCCTATGCGTGCTACCCTCCCTATTGAATTAGAGCATAGAAGGAAGCTCAATATTGCAGAAGCGTACATTCGTGACCAGCATCCACTCTATCGTCACTACAATATAAGAGCCGTTCAAGACTCCCTTAGAGGGGTTGTAGGTAGAGACGCGCCCTATGTTTTCATAGAAGATAGTGAAGTAGTTGCTATTGTCCAGAAAATCAGGGATGAGTATGATATGGGGCCTATTGCATCCTATAACATGCCAGGGTATGTATGTTCTGAAGAAGAAGGAGAGGCCATTGTAGAAGAAGTTAGAAAAATGTGTGAATAGTGTGTTTATCACTGGGGGATACCCTCCCTCAGTGAACACCATAGAAAGGATAGCCAGCGATGAAATACATTGACCTTGAGAAGAGTACTGTTGTAATGAACATGCTCATAGTAGACCCAAGAACTGGTAACGGCGGGAACGCGCTCGTTAAATGTTCGATAGAGGACGCGCTAGCTTGCGAGATGGTTACTCAGAAGGAAGTTGACGCGGCCCGTCAAGCTAAGCAAGAACAGAAAGGATAGCTCACATGTACATGCATCAACTTACTTTCAACTCCTTTCTCGACAAGCATACAGCGAAACTGTGGATAGAGGAGCATATTGAAACGTTTGACAAGGATGAATGTCTCACTGAGCTTAGACTAAAGTTCTACACTGATATCACCCTACCAGTTCATCAGCAAAAAGAACTAGTGAAAGCTGTACAGCCAACCAGCTATCTTGCAGAGGAATTATAGAAAGGACTCCCAACTATGGAAGAAGTAAAGTATCCCGTTAACGGTTTCAAGAGTGCTCACGATGTCATTCAAGAGGCAATTAAAACAGGCAAGCCGATAGCTGATATCATCGGCAAGGGACTACCAGAGAACTATACTCAAGAGCAGCTCATTGAAGCTCACTTGAGAGGGGAATGCAGTGAAGGGTACTTGGCTACCCGATTGCATCTAGATCGTGTAGCAGTACGCCGACTCTTGCAAGAAAGCACTACCAGCAATGAGATGATTTGTGAACTGTGTGATGAGCCCTACTTTGGAAATAGATCTATTCTTGTAGGAGATGAAAAGCGCGATCATATGCGTTCACGTTTTGTGTGTGATAAATGCTATTCCCACATAATCCCACAAGAATGGAGTTACATCTACAAACCATCTGAGCTGCAGAGTGAGCAAGACGGGCCGACTCACCAGGACTTTTTAGACGCGCTTAACCCTGAGAACTGGCAACAAACCAGCATGCTGCATACCCCCACGGTTGACGTTAGTGTCCTGGATAGCGGGAATGTTCAATTCACCCTACCAGATTGTCAATTTGAACTTAAGCCTGATGAGACTGAGGCACTTGTCCGCTACCTGTTCAGAGACTTCTATTGCTTACCTCGTATCGTCTGCTTAATCGGTTCTACCAGCGAACCGGATGCCTTTAAGCGAGCAAACCTAGAGGAAACGAAGAAGGGCGCTATCATCCTCTCTATAGGCATAGACACAAAATCTGATAGCGATCTGCTTATCACTGGTGAAATCACACAGGAGGACAAGCAGAGGCTAGACGAATTGCACAAACGCAAGATAGATCTAGCCGATGAAGTGCTGGTTGTTTCCAGACACATAGGAGAGAGTACCCGTAGTGAGATTTGCTATGCAGAAACAAGTAGCAAGCCAGTTCGCTATGTCTATCCTGAGAATGACCCTCTTGAGAACTTTAGAGCGAAGAGAGTAGATTAGCTCTTTCCCCTTGGCAACCTACCAGCCAGGGGGATTATTTTACCTGGTGTTCATTCAGATGGTTGACAACTCCATTCACTTTAGTGTACAATCTATTCAGATACTGCTGTTACTCATTCAGAAAGGACAACAGATGAATACGTGGGATGATTGGACAGGTAAACTCAAAGAAAAGGAGTCTCGTATGGAAGAAGAGTGGATAGCACTTTCACAGGCAGCAGAAAAGCTTTCTCTTTCACAACCTAAGCTTTCACGGCTTGTGAAGAAAAACCTTGTTTCCTGGAAAAAGTCACAATATGATCAGAGAGTTACACTTGTAGAGATGAACAATGTAAGACAGTTTTTGAAGAGTCAAGGACAACTAAGGGGGAAAGCAGAGTGAAACAGCTACAAGTTAGTACTGAGTACCAGTACAAAACAAATGGAAAAGAGTACTACAAAGTGTATGTATCTAGAGCAGATGGAACTATGGTTAGAGGTTCTAGGACACTTCAATCTTACACAGGTTCAACTTTAAAGCGTATCTGTAGAGAAATGCAAGAGGACATTAATAGAGGCATTTACAAATAGGAAGGACAAGCTATGGATATCACAACATTTTTAAGAGGGGATACAGAGATACAGGTGCATGTTAATATGGGTACTGAAATCTCTATCTTTACCTCTTTCCCTGATGTGGATGATACCACGTTTAGAAGCGATGTGCATTATCTAACCATTGGCGATTTAGAGAGGGTTTTGCAGATAGCTAAAGAAGCACAAGAAAGGCATAATCTTATAGTGGGAAAGGATAGTTATCATGCTTAATGAACACTTTGACTATGTAGAGGTTACTTTTATGGATGGCAGGAAACTTGAGGGTTTTCTCGTAGGTGGAAATGTACTGGCGTCTCACAACAGTAACACACAACTTTCAGATCATAATACGAAGGTCATTAGACTCATTTGTGAGGCAAAAAGGAAACAAAATAAACCAGTCAAGTACGTCAAGCTCATTGACTCTCCTGGTGTCCTGGAAGTACACGGCATAGACACGATTGAGGGGCAAGCGGTCTACTTCCTGGAAGCTGAAAAGGGCATGATCGAACCGTACAGTGAAAAGCTGGTAGAAAAGAAGTTCTATACTTACTCTGAAGTAGCGCATTATCTGTATGAAACAGGTAAGACTATACCGTGCCCTATCTGTCATCATATTATTCTCTTAAGTGAGACTGAAACATGCCCTGACTGTCTACGATGGGTATGCTCTAATTGTACTGAGTACACGCGTGAAATGGATACCGGAGCTGAGGTACCGGAGTGCTGCAAGGAATGCTATGATAAGCGATGTCAGGCCGATAGAGAAGCGGACGCGGCTATTGAAGAGGCTATGGGAGACTACCCAAGCTATCCTACAACTGGGGACATCTGCGATTGCGGTTCCCCTCTCAATAGCTTTTCACCAGATGGCGTACACTGCCTGTCATGCTACGAGCTACGAGAGGAGAAAGCTGTAACTATCCAAGGACGAGATAGCAGAGTATTCGAGATAGTGTCAACACATGCTGATGAGCCTGAGATGAATGCACGCTACTACTTCTCACTTGAGGAGATACAAAAATGTTTCCCGTATCTTGTGACCTTTGTAGAACCGATTGATTTTATCTCTTTTTCCTACTGTGTTGGAGTACATCGAACAGAGGTTACTGTTTGTGTAGGGGAATAGACTATGCCAGCTAGAAAAAAGGAAGCTCACTACTATAGCGTGTACCTGACTTCTTACGCGTCCGAAGAGGCAAAAAATCGGATAGAAGACACCAGTAGCAAACACTTTCATGTCTCTACTGAGGACTTTCAGTCTGAGGAGTACTATTCTGGTAGCAGTGAAAGTACAGCTATGAGAGCATTCTTTAGAGCTTCAAGAGATGCAATGAGCAAGGACTTAGTTATCTCAGTACGTGTTGTCAAAGACTTCAAAACAGTTGTAGAAGTGAAACCTAAGAAGTAGCGTTTGAATTAACAAAGCGAGAGTCTGAAAAATTGGACTCTCGCTTTTTTGTATGTTATGCTGGTAGAAAAGTTAGCCTTACAAGAAAGGACACAACTATGCACAAAACATACAATATCAGACTTGAATGGAACGAAGACCATTATGACGTGTTTGTCTCTGAGTTAGGGGAAGGTGTCAAGGCAACTGGTAAGGACAGAGAAGAGGCATTGAGACATGCAGATGAGACTATCTCACGGTTTGTTTATGAGACTGACAAGGCAAAAAAGAAGACGGCATAAGGTAGGAGGGACTCCCGATTAGGATTAAAATTAATATACAGGAACTAATGATAATGGCTCCACTGCTAATAGTGCTCAGCGCCTGTAGTTTAACAGTGGATGGAAGAGATGAGACCCAATCAAGGTTGAAATGTGTGTCCCAGAATGCTCTGCAAGATTTTACCTGTACACCTGGAGCTATCTTTCCTAATGTCACACCTACCCAAGTTTGCGTACCGGGGTATGCGGCTTCAGTACGCAATGTGCCGCAAACAGAGAAGAACCAAGTGTACGCAGAATATGGAGTCATGAAACATAGTTCAGGCCAGTACGAAGTTGATCATCTTATCTCGTTAGAACTAGGGGGTTCTAATGATCTTAAAAACCTATGGCCCGAGGCAGCAAAACCCGTTCCAGGGTTTCACGAAAAAGACAGAGTTGAAGATTATCTGCATAGCCAAGTATGTGATGGCAAAATTTCGCTAAAAGAGGCGCAAACTGAGATTTCTACTAATTGGCTTAATGTCTATCATCACATAAAAGGATAGAAACCTTATTATCGAAAAGTGGCATGTTTCGATAATAAGGACATGAGAAGGGCAACACCTTCTTTTTTTATGCTCACAATTCCTAAGAGAAGAGTACTACAAGTGTTTCTACCTCTAACACTTTGTGCTATAATTGCCTATATCAGTGTACCAATCTAGAAAGGAATGTTTCTATGACACAGATAGCACAAAATGAACTATTGACTGTTCACGAAGTAGCGCAACAATTGAGGGTGGATGATACTACTGTCCGCTGATGGATAAAAAACGGGGTACTTGAGGCAATCGCCTTGCCACACAGAGGACTAAGGCAAGCGTATCGAATACAAAAGCGTACGCTTGAAGCATTGCTAGCTTCTAGCCTATCAGTACAATTAGCACAATCCTAAACAAGAAACGAAAAGACAGATCTGTACCGTTGCGTAGGGAGTTCCTACCAGCGGTTTTTTATTGATCCATGGCCCTGGGCACATAATTTGTGGTAGCAGTAGTAGTTTCTCCTGATCCATGGCCCTGACTAGAAATAAATAATTCTGACAAATATTATTTTTCTACTGATAGAGTTGACAGTTGACAGTAAGAGTTGACACCTGTCAACTGTCAACTTTGAGGGATAATTTTAAGAAATCTAAGCTCACTATCATGTTTTTTTAGAGTGGAGTAGGACAAGAATTATTTTTCTGTACCCACAAAAAATAGAGAAATCTTGCGAAAATAATAATTATTTCTTCCCCCAGCATAGTTTTTGTTGATCCATAGCCCTGGTGTACAGCGAGTATTCCCCCAGCAACTGGTAACCTAGCTGGCAAATCGGCACGGGCTACCCGATGATCACCAGGAGGAGCTGACTGACTGGTATGCACTCGACGGCCAGGGCGCGGGTGCTCGCTGTTTGTGCTGGCTGATCCGAACGAAGAAGCGTGATGCAATTGGCCTGTAAAGCGGCTTGCCATGAACAGAAACGCGTGTGCTGGTTTTGCTAGTGTGCGAACTGGCTTTGCAAGCGGGTTGAGAATAGCGTCCAAAACCAGGGTATAGATAGCGGCTATCGGCCCTGACTGGCTAGCAACTGGTATGCAGCAAATCACACTAGGATGCAAATCTGAGGCTCTTCAGAGACGCGGGTGTTATGCGCAGTCTGTACTCTGCAGGGCTATGCTGTGGGCACGTGGGCGCGGCGTCCGGTGCTACTGAGTGGCTAGTATGCGAATTGCGGACGGTACGCGGGCGTGCTGGTGATGCTGGTGATAGTTTTTGATCACCAGCACCCATCACCAGCATCCTAAGTTGGCTTGTATGGCTGGTCTAGAGGCTTTGCTGGTGATGCTGGTGATGTTTTCTATCTTCAGCTAGCGAAAAATTTTTTCATCTCATATTGGAGACTTGCCAAGAATTAAGATAAAAAAATATTTTTTATAGTTGTAGAAGGGAAATCATCACCAGCATCACCAGCAAAGCCCCTGATCTAGCCTGTATGGCTGATTTGCCATGCTGGTGATACCTGCTGGTGATAGTTTTTAATCACCAGCATCCTATGCAAACTTTTGTTCTATTTTTGTGTCACAAGTTGTACGTATCACTAAACAAGTACCTGTGTTCTATTTTACTAATAGTATAATGTAGTTGTATGGAACTTGTATGGTATACGGGTATTGGTTGCGTGTGGAGTTATAGTTATTTTTCGAGTGATAGAATACTATATAACACTATAGTATTTAGTAAGATATATTAACTGCGTATTGAGCCTAGTTATATTCATAAGATGTATAAGTAAATAGTACAGCTTGTACGATACTTGTATGCTATACGAGCGTTAGTTATTTTATAAGCAATGAATGTATATAATATATTGACAGTGTTGATGAATATTAAAAGCCAGATTTGCGTAAGCAATATCTGGAAAGAATATATAATACTAGATAATTTATAAGAGATACAAAGAGATGAGAGGCGTAAGCCTCCATCTCCTGCAGCACGCGCGCCGG
>WNGG01007745.1_pt1 | contig 20423 bp, 24 predicted proteins | sample 5400661 | NCBI WGS metagenome assembly WNGG01 (sample SAMN13153372, study PRJNA577476) | soil metagenome | isolation source: 100 cm soil or saprolite under Garry oak tree replicate 1 | place: USA:California | collected 2016-06-15
CGTTTGTTCAGCGAGTCGAACGCGAACTCCAGGATCTCGCTTTCGGTGTGGCCGTATTCGGTGATGTAGCGCGGGTCGGGCGGATCCAGCGTGTCTGATATCAAAGGCAGGCACTCGACCAGCGTCCGCTGGATCAGCGGCGCAAAGCGCGCCGCGTCATCACGCACGGCTTCCTGGAGGACTTTGATCCCGAAGTTCACGTGTCGCGACTCGTCTCGCGCAACCGCGGTGAAGCCCCGATAAAACCCTCGATCGGTCAGCCCCTGCTCGCGCATCGACTCGAGCTCGAAGCGTTGCCCGGTGAGAGCAAGGGTCGCCTCGATAACGATGTGATAGAGGGTGATGCCTTCGATGAAGGCATCGAAGTCCTTGGGGTTGCTAGCGAGGCGCTGAGCGGTGGAGGGCAGCCTGTCGTAGAAGAGCGTGTTGTAGCCCTCGTTGGTGTCCGGCCGGATCTCGGTCAGCAGCTCCTTCAGATCTCTCGCCTCGGTTCCGACCACCTCGTGCCACCACCGGTCGAAGAAGACAGTGTGCCGGGCCTCGTCGACCATCTGCGTGGAAAGGAAGATCTCTATCTCTGGCGTTGGTGCCGCCCAGACGAATGGGGCGAGCGTGGAGGTCACACGCTCCTCGCCGTTGAAGAACAGCCGGTGTGACCAGAGCGTGGACTTCTTGTCCAGGTCGGTAGCCTCGAGCCAGTCCTGGCGGTCGAGGGTGAAATCGAGGTCGCCGACGGCCCACTGCTGCGTCTCCCAGCGGCGGTAGAGGTCCATGTAGCTGGGCATGTTCTCGATCCCGCGATCGATGAACGCCAGCACGTCGTCGATGCGGATGTCGCCGAGCTGCTTGAGGTCCGCCCGGGCGATCCTCTCGAGGTCTGGGTCCAGCTCTTCGCGCTTGGTCTCAACCGCCATGGCGTCTTCGCGTCCATTAGACCAGAGGGCGGGTGTAGGCGGATGGCGGCGCGGGTAGAATCTGAATGCAGCCGAATCCAGCTTTGTGGGGGCGTCCGGTCTCGACGGGGCAGTTGGGCTTCGGGATTGCGAGCCGAGAGCCGCGAGCGTTACAGCGCAGCGTTTACAAACGCCAACAAGAACGCCACTTTCGCCCTCGCTGCGTAAGCAGTAGAGACGTAAGTCCCGGGACTTAGATCCCGGGTGCTGCCCCCGGTCAATCCGGCGGACTGGGGAGCGGTATCACAAAAGACCGGATTGCCGCCTCGGGGGCGCCGCGGCCCTGAGGCGGGACACCCACCGCGGCTGGCAGACGCGGATCCCGTCAGGAGGAGCCGCCAAGCGAGAACCAAAATCCTGGACACGCTCGTAGAGATCCTGGAGGACACTGCTTCGGACGCGGGTTCAACTCCCGCCGCCTCCACCAAACCTAACGAACGACCGCTATTGCCTAGTCCCGCTTGGTGTGAATGAACCAGCGTTCCTTCTTATCGACTCGGTCGCCAACGAAACCTGGCCTCGACTCAGCGCCGAAGAGGCCCATCAGGACGCAGGCTATAGCGAGTAACGCAAGCGCGACCGGCAGGTACCAGGCCTCCATGGTCGGAGCGTACGGCGCCGCGTTCAGAATGTCGAGCGCTGCCGCAGAGGGTTTGAGGTTGATCCGGACGGGTTTGACTCCCACCGGCTCCGCCAACTGTGACGTAGGTCCGAGTCTCGTGGTCGGGTTACGCTTGGCCTTGACCCGCAGGCGCGCCACGCACAATGAGGTTTGAGTCGCTGGGGGTGCCGGGCAACTTGGCCCGGGTGGATTCGGTCATGAGGAGATTGACCATGCCTAAACCGCGTTTTGCAGTTTTGCTTGCGCTGCCCATCCTGTTTGTATTGACCGCGAGCCAGGTCTTGGCCTACGTGTTCACTGCGCCTCCGTTGATGCTGGTGTCTGGGCCGAGCCCGTTCGCCGCATGCACGGTCGGGGGCAACCCGACATCGATCAACTACCCGAACGCTGAGGTCGAGCCCTTCGTAGCGGTCAACCCGACCAATCCGAACAACATCATCGGCGTCTTCCAGCAGGACCGCTGGTCGGATGGCGGCGCCCATGGCTTGCTCGCAACCAGCACCCACAACGCCGGGGCGAGTTGGACATCAAACTTTGCCGCCTTCTCCACCTGCTCGGGGAGCCCAGCGAGCAGCTCCTATGAGCGCGCTTCCGACCCCTGGGTTACTTTCGACGCTGAGGGCGACGCCTACCAGATCTCGCTATCGGCCTCGGCCGACCTTCAGATTTCGGCGGTTCTGGTCGCGAAGTCCCCTGATGGCGGGAACACCTGGTCAACGCCGACGACCTTGATCCGCGACACGACCGGCCTGCACTTCAACGACAAGGAGTCCATAACCGGAGATCCCACCCGGCCCGGCTACGTATATGCCGTCTGGGACCGCGGCACGTTCCCGAGCGATCGCCGCAACATTCGGTCGTTCTTCGGATCGCACGCATACCGAGGACAACCAATGTTCTCGCGCACGACCGACGGCGGTCAGACCTGGTCGACGCCCGTCGGGATTGCAAATCAGAACATATTCACCATCGGCAACCAGATCGCTGTTTTGCCGGACGGGACCCTGGTAGACATCTTCCTGAACTTTCAGGGCTCGGGCGTCCAGCCGTCGCCCAACCACGCCACTGAAGCAGTGATGCTGTCCAGCGACGCCGGCCTGACCTGGTCGCAACCGATCACGATCGCCAACTGGTTCCCAGAAGCGACATTCGATCCAGACAACGGCAACCTGGTGCGAACCGGCAACGGCGTCCCCGACCTTGCAGTGGATCCAAACACCGGAACGATCTACGCCGTCTGGGAGGATGGCGCCTTCTCGAGCGACGGCCACGCGGACATCGCGTTCTCCAGTTCGACGGACGGCGGTCACAAGTGGTCACCGCCCGCCAAAGTCAACCAGACACCCAACGATGCACAGGCGTTCACGCCCACCGTCGCAGTGTCAGCGGATGGCACTGTAGGAATCACTTACTACGACTTCCGCAACAACACGGCCGATCCGGCCGTGCCGACCGATCAGTGGTTCGCGCACTCGCATGACGGAGGAGCCACATGGTCTGAGCTGCACGTGTCGGGCCCGTTCGACATCGAAACCGCCCCAGTCTCCCGCGGCTACTTCCTCGGTGACTACGAAGGGCTGGCCACCGCTGGCGACAACTTCCTTGTCTTCTTCGTGATGGCCAACTCGGGCAACATCGCCAACCGCACCGATGTGTTCGCCGGGTGGCTGATTAAGTAGTGTCCAGGCGGGCAGGGAGTGCTTTCCTGCCCGCCTCAATCAGCGGGTGGATCCGATCTGGTTAAGGACCCGGGCGCGCAAGCATCGACAGGATCTTGAGCACCGCCACGCGTGCTACCGGCCTACTTGGGCGGCCTCTTCGCCGAGAGCCCGCAGTCGCACGACGTGAGAGTCGAAGATGCGCCTCGCCACGTCGAGCAGGTCGCCCACTTGCCCGTCGCGGTAGCGGTAGAAGATGAGGTTGCCCTCCTTGCGTGTGTCGACCAGGTTCTTCATGCGCAGGATCGCGAGCTGTTGCGACACAGTCGAGCCCTCGACCGAAAGCGCTTGCTGCATCTCGCTCACGCTCTTCTCGCCATGGAGGAGGAGCTCGAGGATACGAATCCGCAGCGGGTGGCCAAGGGCCTTGAAGAGCTCAGCCTTGAAATTTTGCAAAGTGTCGGGCATCTGAATGCTAAAATATCATAAGTTCCAGATATTCGAAGCAAGGAGCCAGGATGATCCAAGGTGTGCACGCTCAGACGGTGGCTTTTGTCGGTCTCGAGCGTCTGACGGCGCTTTTGGAAGCGGGGCTTTGGCCTTCCGGCCGTGGCCGGTCCGATCACACCGAGCTCCTTCTCGTGGGCGGGCGGAACGAGCGGTTCACCGTACGGCTCGGCGGCATCAGGGCGACCGGGAAGATGACCGTCTGCAGCCTCCAGCTGGAGACCCCGGAAGAGAAGTTCCAGCCCAAGCTGCGCGCCGCCCTCGAGTTCACGTCGCTGCCTGTCAAGAACAGAATCAAGATCCATCTGGACGGATCTGCCGCCGCCCGGCTGGCCGACGGTCCTGAGGTGACGTCGACCGACGAGATCCGCCGCATGGGCAACGATCTGGCTCGCCAGCTCCTCGGCAAGATCGCGGCGCGCGTCGAGGAGCTTGCGGCAAAGGCAGAACCTCGCCGGCAGGCTAAGGCTGAGCTGCAGAAAGCGGGCCGAAACAGCTAGTCCTCGAGTCCGGCGCCCACCACAATCTGGGGTGCGCTCATGCACTGGATCACGAGAGCCGTCCTTCTTGGTGCTGCCGCTCTTGCGTTCGCGGGCTGCGACCAGTGCGGCGCGGCGAGTCCCTCCGGCGGCGGACAAAACCTGGTGTTCACCGGTCCCGTCGCCGGCACCCTCACCACCGCGACCACGCAGTGCCGCGTCTTCACCGCCTCCACGCAGCTCAACGTGCTGCTGACTGGCAGCCTCGCCGGCCAGGACCTGACATTCAACATCCAGGTCAACCAGGGCTACAAAGGGCCGGGTGACTACCCGGTCGGAAGCATCCTCGACACCGGCAGCAACCTGCGGCTGCAGGTCGGCTCGTACGAAGGCTCCTCCACCACCGGCGCGGGCACCCTGACCATCGATCAGGACGGCAAGTCAGGCACCCTCGACGCCAACCTCAGCGGCGGCGAGCACGTGAAAGGCACGTTCAGGTGCAAGGAGGTCGTCACCGCATAGTCGCGCTTTCACTCGAGCACAGCCGTCGATCTGCCCTGTTCGTGCGCGCGCCGGCGCGCTAATTCGTAGCGACCCGGGGGCAAACCCGCTAACCTTCGGCCGGGTACCGACTTTGAACCATCTCTGGCAGCGCTTCCTGCTCGCAAGCTCACTCCTCATCGGCCTCGCGATCGGGGTTGCGGCCACCGTGTTCGGCTACAGCAACCTGGCGGCCGTCGACCTGCACTGGTCGATCTTCCACCTCAACTCGGTGCCTCTGTGGACGGTGGCCGTGGTGCCCGTCGCCCTGGTCCTGATCGCCGGCACCCTGTACCACTGGGTGGACGGCCTCCACCACTTCACCGAGCACATGCGCCACCGCCGGCGGGTTCATGAGCTCGAGACGGAGCTGGCCTCGCTGCGCGCCCGCCTTGACCAGGTCCTCGAGATGCCAGACCAAGCGGTCAGCGCGCCGCCCGGAAAGAAGAAAGGCGCGGCGGCACTGCCGCCGCCGGACGACGACATGGCCGCTCTCGGGTCCACCGAACCGCTGGAGCACACTGAAGAGGTGCCGGCCATTGCCGCTCCCACTCCCGAGGCGCCCAAGGCCAACGGCGACACAGCCGACGGCAGCAAGCGCGCCAAGAGCCGCAAGCGTGTGACTTTCCCGCTGACGGACGCCGCCTCCGAGCCCGAAAGCGTCGCTGACACGGAACCGATCGCGCCCAAACCGGAGGCATAGCCGCATCGATGGCTGAGCGCCGGCGCGCGGGTCGTCTTGTCGTTCCTTCGCGGGCGGCTCCGGCCGACAAGATGCTGCTGGAGCGAAGCGCGATCGAAGAGCTCAGCCACCACGCTGATCCCTGGCGCGTGCTGCGAATCCTCTCCGAGTTCGTCGAGGGCTTCGACGCACTGAACGACGTTGGGCCGGCGGTCACGGTGTTCGGGTCGGCACGAACTCCCCGTGACGACCCTTACTACGCGGCCGGCCGAGCGCTCGGCGCGGCCCTTGCCCGCCGCGGGTTCGCGGTCATCACCGGCGGCGGGCCCGGACTCATGGAGGCGGTCAACCGAGGCTGCCACGAGGCAGGCGGGCTTTCCGTCGGCTGCAACATCGAGCTGCCGCACGAGCAGGAGCTGAACGACTACGTCGACCTGGGCGTCGAGTTCCGCTACTTCTTCGTGCGCAAGAACATGTTCGTCAAGTACGCGCGTGGTTTCGTGATCTTTCCCGGAGGGCTGGGGACGCTGGATGAGCTGTTCGAGTCCCTCACCCTCGCGCAAACAGGCAAGATCGAGCACTTTCCGATCGTCCTTTTCGGGACCAAGTACTGGCGTGGACTGCTGGACTGGATGCGGAAGGTCGTCCTCGCCAGCGGCGCCATCAATCCAGAAGACTTCGACCTCATGACCCTCACCGACGACCCGGAGGCTGCGGCCGAGATGGCGACCAGGCCGCTGCCGCTCAAAGTCGAGGAGCCTCGCACCGGGACCCGCGAACGAAAGGCAGAAGCCCGATAGCGACCGTACCGGCGCTCGACTTTTACTTCCTCACCGACGGCGGCCAGACCTCCGACGAGGTCTCGCTGCGGGTAGCGGCCTTCCTCGGTGGCGCTGACAAGACGCTCGACATCGCGATCTACGACCTGCGGCTCGAGGCCGGTCCTGGCGCAACCGTGCTTGCGGCGCTTGACGCGGCAGTCAAGCGCGGCGTCGCTGTTCGCCTCATCTTCAACGCTGATCACGCCCAGGTCATCCCCGTGCCGCCGCCCCCGGAGATCGACTGGGCCTACGTCGACCAGCTGAAGTCGATCGGTGTGGCTGTGAAGCCGGTCCCCGGGGTGCCCGACCTGATGCATCACAAGTACGTCGTGCGGGATGCCACCACGCCCGGAGCTGCCGTGCTCACCGGTTCCACGAACTGGACCAATGATTCGTGGACTCGAGAGGAGAACGTGATCGTCACCGCGGGCTCGGCCGAGCTGGCGACCGGGTTCGCCCAGAACTTCAATGAGCTGTGGGAACGGCCGGTGGTCGAGAGCTCGGGGCGCATCTCGATCCCCTGGCTGGTGCTGCCAGACTCGACTCGCATTCGTCCGTACTTCTGTCCTGGCTGTGGACTGAAGCTCGTCCATTCCATGTCGAGATCGATCGCGTCGGCACGGCGGCGGGTCCGAGTCTGCTCGCCGGTGATCACGTCCGGACCTGTTCTCGGCACGCTGGCAGAGGTGATCGCGCACGGTGGACTCGATGTCGGCGGTGTGTACGATGCGACGCAGATGGACGAGGTGCAGCGGCAGTGGTCGGACCAGGCCGCCGTCTCGTGGAAGATCGCCGTGTTTCGCAGCATCATCGCCGGAGTGCGATTCGGATCGAAGCGCTCGATTCCGTACGCAAAAGGCTCCGTGCACGACTTCATGCACGCCAAGATCCTGGTCGCCGATGACTACGTCTACACCGGCAGCTTCAACCTCTCGCACAGCGGGGAGGAGAACGCCGAGAACGTGATTCAGATCGAAAGTCCGAGCATCGCCGAGCTCTGCGTCGCATATGTCGACAGGGTCGCCGCCAGGTACGGCGGTCCACCGTTGAAGGAGTCGCTGGCCGCTGCCCAGTCCTAGGGTTCTTTGGGCCGCGGCCGGGGTCACAGCGCTGATTGCGGTCGCGCTGGTGGTCGGTCTCCCGCGGCTGCAGCCTCCAACGGGCACCTTGATCGTCCTCGTCGCGGGGCGCTCGTCGGGAACGCTTCCCTCGTCGTCGCTGCAGCTGCTGGGCAGCAACGGTTGGACGGCGCTGGGGGAGGTCTCCGGTCCGGTGCCCGCCGCGCCCAGCGAGCGCGAGGCTCTCGCCCTCTCCGTCGTCGCCGGCACCTACAACGGTGTGCGTCTGGGCGACGACCAGGCGGCGCTGAGGGTTGTCGTGAGCGCCGGCCAGGTCGAGCCTGTGCTGCTGGGCATCGAGTCGGGGCGCCTGATCGCGGGTGCTGCTTATGCGGGCAATGACCAGGTCAACCTCGGCCTCGGCGAGCTGGCGGGCAAGTTCGTGGCCATGCCCGACTTCGAGCTTCAGGACCAGCACGGGCAGCCTTTCAGCAACAAGACCGCGGCGGGCAAGGACCTCGTGATCGCCGCGTTCCACACGACCTGCCATCAGACCTGCCCGCTGTACACGGCGCTGTTCGCCCAGCTGGACAAGCAGCTCCCCGAGGGCGCAATGCTCGTGGAGGTGACCACCGATCCAGCGACTGACACGCCGGCTGTGCTCGACGCCTACGCACGCAGCGTCGGCGCGCGCTGGACGTTCGCCACCGGTTCCACCGAGGCCCTCACCGCATTCTGGAAACCATTCGGCGTGGCCCTGGCGAGCGGCGACAGCCATGTGTCCACCCTCGTGCTGGTCGACAGCCACGGCTACATCAGGCTGGTGTACCGCGGCGTGCCGAACGTCGGGCACGCGATCGCCCCCGACCTGCTCACGCAGCTTGGCGCGGAAGGACTTCGCGAGCTGGCCTCGGGCGGCGACGGCTGGGGCACGCCTGACGTGCTGCAGTCATTGCTCACGATTGCGGGTCCACAGCGTCCGTCGGAGAGCACCGGCGGCCGCGCCCCGAGCTTCTCGCTCACCGCCACAGACGGGACGCAGGTCGAACTGGCCACGCTGCTCGGCAAGCCGCTGGTGATCAACTTCTGGGCCACCTCCTGCCCGCCATGCCGCGCGGAGATGCCGATGCTGCAGCGGCGTGTCGGCGCCGAGGCCCCCGTTCGCCTGGTCCTGATCAATGAGGGCAACACCCCCGAGCAGGCGCGCAGCTTCCTCGATTCTGTGGGGGTTCGCGGACCGGCGCTGCTCGACTCCAACCTTCGTGTTGGCCACGCCTACGGGGTGGTCGCGCTGCCGGTCACGGTGTTCGTGCGCGCCGACGGCACCATCGTTGGGCGCCAGATCGGGCAGCTCGATGAGCGGGTGCTGGTCGCGCAGCTGTCGAATCTGACGGGTCAGTAGACTCCAAGCGATGCTGTCCGTAGCTCTCTTTCGGCGGCTTGCCGTGCTGACCGCGATCTTCGCTTACCTCCAGATCGCGCTTGGTGGTGTCGTTCGAGTGTCGGGCTCCGGTTTGGGCTGCCCCGACTGGCCGCTGTGTCACGGGCGCCCTTACCCACCCGCGGATGCGCACGCGATCATCGAGTATTCGCACCGCGCGGTGGGAAGCATCACCGGCCTGCTCATCATCGCGACTGTAGTGGTGTCCTGGATGGTGTTTCGCGCGCGGCGTCCGGTGGTGGCGTGGCTGGCCACGGCGTCGTTGATCGGCGTGGTAGGGGAGGGCCTGATCGGCGGTGTTGTCGTTGCGCAGGAGCTCGAGCCATGGCTCGTCGTCGTGCACCTCGGGCTCGCAATGATGATCCTCGGGTTCCTCGTCGCTGCTGCCGTGATGGCCATGGGCCCAGCGACGGGAGTTGCCGACCCGGCCTTTCGCCGCCTTGCCGCGCTGGCCGCGGGCGCGACCTACTTGCTGCTGCTCTCGGGCACCACGGTGGTCGCGAGCTCCGCCGACGAAAGCTGTCACGCGTGGCCGCTTTGCGGCAGCGGTCTGTCCTTTGATTTCAGCGGCGCAAACGCGTTCACGATGCTGCATCGCGGGGCGGTGCTCGTGATTGGCCTGCTGCTTGCGTACGTGGTGCTCACGGCGATCCGGCGCTGGGGAGAGAACGATGGCCTTCGCGCCGCGGCGGGAGCAACCCTGGCGGTCTTCGCGACTCAGATCGCGATCGGCGTCGGTTCGGCCCTCACGGACAACGCTTTCTTCAATGGGCTCCACGTCGCGCTGGCGACGCTTGTCTGGTCCGGCATGCTGGCGACCGCGCTGCTCACCCTGCCGCGCGCGGATCGGAGCCCAGAGGCTTCGCGCCGTGCAGTCGAGAGGAGGACAGCCTGAACGCTGTCACCGCACCGGCAGCCGCTGGAGTGATGAGCGTCGCGCGCGACTATCTCAGCCTCCTCAAGCTGAGGATCGTCGCGCTTCTCGACGCCACGGCGATCGGCGTGATGATCCCGGCCGCGCACGGGCACCCTCGGCTCGAGGCGGTGCTCGCTGTTCTGATCGGAGGAACGCTGGCCGCCGGCGGCGCTCACGCTATCAACTGCTGGTTCGATCGCGACATCGACGCGCAGATGAGCCGGACAAGGCGGCGCCCGCTGCCCGGTGGCCGCATCCCGCCCTGGCATGCGCTGGCGATCGGCGTCGCCCTCAACGCGCTGGCATTCACCATCCTGTTGCTCGGCGCCAACCTGCTGGCCGCCTCGCTCGCGCTCGCGGGCGCCCTGATCTACGTCTTCGTCTATACGGTCTGGCTAAAACGGTCGACGCCCCAGAACATCGTCATCGGCGGCGCTGCGGGCGCGATGCCCCCGCTGGTCGGTTGGGCCGCCGTCACTGGCCGCCTCGACCTCACCGCATTGGCGCTGTTCGGCGTGATCTTCTTCTGGACGCCACCACACTTCTGGGCCCTCGCCCAGGTGATCAAGGCCGACTATGCGCGTGCGCGCATCCCGATGCTGCCGGTCGTCGCCGGTGAGGGCCCGGCGAAACGCCAGAGCGTGGTCTACGCGGTGCTCGCCGCGGCGGCGAGCGTGGTGCCGTTCTTCACGGGCTCGGCCGGCGCGGTCTACCTGGCGGGCGCGACGGTCCTTGGCGTAGGGCTCGTGGGCATCACGGTCCTCGACCTCAGCGGGCGGCGGTGGACCCGGCGCCTCTTCGCCTACTCCATCGCTTACGTGGCGCTGCTCTTCGGCCTGTTCGCGATCTCCCCTTTCGTTCCGTAGTGGAGATCGTCCGGCTTCACCTCGCGCGCATCCTCGCCCTCAATCGGATCCCGGTTCATGGCTTTGTGATCAAGCACCCGCGGGCGGGGGCGATCCTTGTCGACACCGGGGTGGGCTGGCCCGACGAGCTGGTCAAGGAGTGGCAGATCGTCAATCGCCACGCGGCCGACGCCCTGGCCGAGCACGACTTGAGCCCGGCCGATGTGCGCATCGTGGTCAACACCCACCTCCACTTCGACCACTGCGGCCAGAACGCGGTGTTCAAGCACGCGCCTTTCTACATCCAGCGCGCGGAGCTGGAGCGGGCTCGTCGCGAGGAAACGGTCACGTCCGAGTGGTTCGATTTCGCCGGCGCCCGCTTCGAGCTGGTCGACGGCGATGCGCAGATCGCCGATGGCGTCCGCGTGGTCGCAACCCCCGGCCACACCGTAGGCCATCAAAGCGTGCTCGTCGAGAACGCGGACGGAGATGCGTTGATGATCGGCGACGCAGCCTACACTTCCGACATCTATCGGGAGGGAGACCAGGCCGATCTCAGGAAATGGCGCGGCCAGTTCGCGGACCGCGATGCCTGGTCTGCGTCCCTGCGCCGCCTGCGGGACATGCGCCCGCACTCCGTGCATTTCTGCCACGACATCGAGGTGGTGAGGCAGGCGCCATGACCAGGTTCGGTCCGCTTGTCAGCCCTGAGTGGCTGCGGGAGCACCTCGGCGACAAAGACGTTCGCATCATCGATTTTCGCTGGTATCTGACCGGCCAGCAGGGCCGCGATGCGTATCTTCGCGGCCACATCCCGGGCGCGGTCTTCGTCGACCTCGACGCGGTGACCGGGACGGGTCCCGGCCGCCACCCCCTGCCCACCAAGCAGCAGTTCCAGGAGGAGATGCGCAGGGCGGGCGTGAGCGCCGGAACCAAAGTCGTCGTTTACGACGATGCCGGCGGGTCGACCGCGGCCAGGCTCTGGTTCTTGCTGGGCTGGTTCGGGCACAAAGCGCAGGCCGTGCTCGACGCGGGCCTCCAGGCGTGGGGGGAGCCGACAGAGACGAAGGTCCCGACGGTGTCGCCCGGCAGCTTCAAGGCCAAATCCCCCGATCGCACCCGCATCCTCGACTTCGATCAGGTCAACGCACTCAAGACCGGCAGCGTCCTCGATGCTCGAGTGGGCGAGCGCTACCGCGGGGAGCAGGAGCCGATCGATCCCAAGCCTGGGCACATTCCCGGTGCGGTGAGCGCGCCGTGGATCGAGAACCTCGACTCCGAAGCGCGGTTCAAGTCGCGGGAGGAGCTGCGGCGCAGGTTCCTCGAGCTCGGCGTCGATGAGGCGAAGGGCACACCGCGACGCCCCAGTCGCGACCGGGCCCGACCCAGGCAAGAAACCTTAGGATTCGGCCGTGATTCTCAAGGGGAAGCGGATCCTCATCGCGGGCATGTCCGACCGCCGGAGCATCGGCTACGCGATCGCTGTCGAGGCGCAAAAAGAGGGCGCCGAGCTTCTGCTCACAAGCTTCGGCCGGATGATGAGCATCACGCAGATGACAGCCAAAAAGCTCAATCCAGCGCCCGACATCCTCGAGATGGACGTGACCAAACCCGACGACATTGCCGCTGCCGTGAAAGAGACGGAAAAGCGATGGGACAGGCTCGACGGTGTCGTGCATTCGGTGGCATTTGCGCCTGCCGATGCGCTCGGGGGTCAGTTCCTGAACACCCCATGGGAAAGCGTGGCGACCGCTCTCCAGGTGAGCGCATTTTCATTCAAAGAATTGGCGGTTGGATTCCTGCCGTTGATGCGCGAGCACGGCGGATCGCTCGTGACACTGGACTTCGACAATTCGACGCAAGCGTGGCCGAAGTACGACTGGATGGGCGTCTCCAAAGCCGCGCTGGAATCGGTGACTCGCTACCTGGCGCGCGACCTCGGCCGCCACAAGATTCGCGTCAATGCGGTCTGCGCCGGGCCCCTGGCAACGCTGGCGGCGAGCGCAATCCCGGGCTTCAAGGACTTCGAGGAAGTCTGGGGAGATCGCGCCCCGCTGGGGTGGAACCTGCAGGACAAGACGCCGGTCGGCCGGGCGGTTTGCGTCCTGCTCTCCGACTATCTGAGCATGACGACTGGGGAGCTCCTTCACGTCGACGGCGGCTATCACGCGATGGGCTCGGAGCTGCCTCCAGCCGACTGAAGCACGACTGACACCAGATCTTGTGGCCGGGTTCTGACAAGCCCGCAACATCGTGTTAGGCTCTTGCGCAAATCGCTCTACCCAATCCTCAGAGGAGGGATGATGCAGTCTTGCGGGAGTGCCTGGTGATCTACGTCGACGCCGCTCTCGACAGGAACGGCCGGGCCGGATGTGGCCTGGCCGTTTTCATTAGAGGTCGAGCCGTTTACACGGAGTCGTTCGGTTTCTCGCACCTCGGTGGTTCAGCCCAGCTGGAAGCACATGTTTGCGCAGGCGCACTCGACCTTGCCGCCGCTCGCTGGCCGTATCATCGCGTGATCGTGCGCACTGATTGCGCACCTGTTGTGCGCAGCCGGATGCCATCGAGCGACAGTTTCCGGCTCGCGGTGCATGAAGTTAGAGAGCGATGCCGCCGCGGATGGCGGGTCGTTCGCTATGTGAGCCGTAAAGCAAATCCTGCACATGAATTAGCACGCGAAGGACTGAAAAGCCTGGCTCGTCAGCAAGTGCTCGCCGCCGCCTAAACCACCACAGACGGTTCAAATTGCGCCGTTATACTGCCGCTTGTTCCGTCACCTTTCTCTACACCAGGAGCGGATATGGCAGACGATTCGAAGACGGCGCGGCGGCGGCGAAGACTCGGTGGACATGAATTGGTCGCCCAGCTCAACGAAATGATCGCCCAGCTGATCAAAGAAAACCGCAAGCTGAGGCGCGAGGTTGACAAGCTGACAGCGCGCGGAACCGCTGTCGCGAGCACAACTGTGGACCGCGGGCTGCGCACTCTTCAGCGGCGCGTGCAGCGGGCCCTCACCACCACGACCAAGCGCCGGCGCAAGCCATCCGCCAACGGGCGAAGGACTCGTCGTCGCAAGAAAGCGGCCTAAGGCGCCACTAAAAGCTGGGGGCGGTCTCCATCTGCTTGGCGGTTCGATACGCGTCGATGATGCTGAAGACCCAAAGGGTGCCAGGCCCCAGCTCCAGCGGCACGCCGAGCCATAGACCGACCAGGCTGAGGTCGAGACCGAAGTCGAACAGCTGAAAACCGACGATGCCGACGAGAAACCCCGTCCCTTTGAGATTGTGGCCGAGATAAAAGTGACCCATCCCTGGGATGACGGCCAGCGCGGCGGCCAGCTTGGGGTTTTTTCGAGGCATCGGCCTGACCGGCTGGAAGCGGCCTGAGGCGGGGGCGCCGCACCTCGGGCAGGCGGCTGTGGGGTTCGTGAGCACCGCGCCGCAGCGACCGCACAGGACGTGAGACACCATCTCTCTCAGATTCCCATTTTGATAGGGTGCGAATCAATGGATCTCGGCTTCAGCGCTGAAGAGGAAGCCTTCCGCCGGGAGGTCCGTGAGTGGCTCGATGGCAACCTCCCGGAGGAGTGGCGCAACCGGGGCATCGGGGGTTACCGCGAAGAGGAGGAAGGCGATCTGCAGCGGCAGTGGCAGCGCCGCCTCTTCGAAGCCGGCTGGCTGAAGCTCGCCTGGCCTGCGGAAGCCGGCGGGCGGGGGGCCACTCCGGTCATGCAGGCCATCTACCAGGAGGAGATGGCGAAGGCCGGCGCACCAATCATCCTGGGGCGCCTCGGGGTCAGCCTGCTGGCGCCCACGCTTCTCGTCCACGGGTCCGCCTGGCAGCGCGAGGCCTACGTCGAAAAGATCCTCAGCGGCGAGCTCATCTTCTGCCAGGGGTTCAGCGAGCCCGACGCCGGCAGCGACCTCGCCGGCTTGCGAGCCCGCGCCGAAAGGCGTGATGGGCGCTGGATTCTGAACGGGCAGAAGACCTGGTCGAGCGGCGCCCACTACTCAGACAGGAGCTTCTTGCTTGCGCGCACGGATCCTGAGGCCGAGCCGCACAAAGGCATCTCGTTCTTCCTGGTCGACATGCACCAGCCGGGAGTCGAGGTGCGCCGCATCCGGCAGATGACGGGAGGCGGCGAGTTCTGCGAGATCTTCCTCTCCGGCGCTGAGGTGGAGGATCGCGACCTTGTCGGCGATCCCGGCGCGGGATGGAAGATCGCCATGACCGTTTTCGGCTTCGAGCGTGGAGGCCTGGCGCAGGCCGCCCGGTTCGAGCGTGCCGTCTGGGAGCTGGCCGGGCTCGCGCGCGAGCGTGGCGTGGGCGCAGATCCGTCCGTCCGCCAGAAGGTCGCCCAGGCGCAGATCGAGGCGCACGTCTTTCGCCTGATCGGCCTTCGCAACCTCACCAGCGCCCAGCATGGGGATGCGCCGGGAGCAGAAGCGAGCCTGACGAAGCTCTACTGGAGCGAGATGGACAAGCGCATCCAGGAGACGGCAGTCGGCGTCCAGGGCGCATATGGGGCGCTGGCGCCTGGGTCGCCGTTCGCCGTCGAGGACGGACGGTGGCAGTACGGCTGGATGTGGGCCCAGGCGGAGACGATCTACGCCGGGTCTTCCGAGATCCAGCGCAATATCATCGCCGAGCGCGTGCTTGGGCTGCCACGCGGGCGATGAGCACTGTCATCTCCGTGATCGAGAGGCTGCGCTCACGCATCGGCTTGCCCGCCGAGCCCGTTCACGCCCTGGTCGAGGCCGGGCACCTGAAGCGCTTTGCTGAGGCCATCGGCGACCGCGATCCACGCTGGGTCGACGAGGCTCCGCCGACGTTTCTGGTCGCGCTCGTGCCCACTTCGATGCACCTCGAGGTTGCCGAGGAGTACGGCAAGGGCTGGCTGAACGGCGGCAATCGCTTCGAGTACTTCGAGCCGGTCAGGGTCGGGGACAGGATCACGGCTACGGGCAAGGTCGCCGACGTTTACGAAAAGACGGGCTCGAGCGGCAGCCTGCTTTTCATCATCTTCGAGACCGAGTACGTCAACCAGCACGGGCGGAGGGTCGCCCACCTGCGCGGGACGGCGATCAGGCGATGAACGTCGCCGTCGGCGAAGAGATCCCCGAGCTCGTCAAAAACCCGACCACCCGCCAGCTCGTCCAGTACGCGGGCGCCCAGGGGGACTTCTACGAGATCCACTACGACCAGGATTTCGCGCGGAGCGTCGGTCTGCCGGGGGTCATCCTGCATGGGCTGCTTAAGGCCGCGTTCCTGGGACAGCTTGTGACCGATTGGCTTGGCGACCGCGGCACGCTGAAGATGTTCGAGGTCAGCTACCGCGGGATCGACGTCCCTGGCAAGCCTTACCGCTGCCGGGGTCGGGTCACGAAGGTGAACGGCGGCGATGTCGAGCTCGAGGTTTGGGGCGAGGACCAGGACGGCAACCGCACCACGATCGGCACCGCAAACGTCGAGCTGAGCTAGCGGCGACGGTGTTCCTCATCGTGAAGTACATCCACATCCTGTCCGCCATCGTGGCGGTCGGGTTGAACATCAGCTATGCCGTGTGGATCATTCGCGCCCGCAGAAACCCGGCGAACATGACGTTCGCGCTCAAGGGCATCAAGTTCCTCGACGATCGGATCGCCAACCCCGCGTATGGCGTGCTCCTCCTCACCGGCCTGCTGATGGTCGTCCTGGGGAACATTTCATTCACTGCGCTCTGGATCGACATTGCGCTTGTCCTCTATGTCGTGCTCGTCGTGCTTGCGATCGGCTTCTATACCCCGTCGCTGCGCGACCAGATCAGGCTCGCCGAAAGCGGCGACACCACCTCGGCGCAGTTCCTGCGCCTCGCGCAGCGCGGCCAGATCGTCGGTCAGGTCCTTGGCGTGATCGTGCTGGTGATACTCGCCATGATGGTCTTCAAGCCCCACCTGTAATTTCGCGTCACGGGAGCACGAACCAACGCGATGCCGCGCATTGCGAGCAGGACCGAGGCGTCAATCACGCAGTAGCCGCCGGCGATTACCGAAGGTGGGTTGCCGGAAGGGATGTGCGTCCACGGCGCCGTGGCCCGTGGCGATGAAGATCGCGGCGAACAAAGCCCAGCGGGGAGAGCGCAGGACGAACCAGGCGAAGACTGGCAGGCACAGCGCACCCTGCAGGTCGAACCGGCCAGTAAGCAGCGGCAGCACGGTCAGCCCGGCCACGGCCCATGTGCTGGCGCCCGTGAGGATGATATGAGCCACCCGCCGTCCGTGCTTGAGCACCACAGGCGTCTGCATCGCGAGCAGCCCGAACAGGTACACGAGCCCGTGGCCAGGCGGCACGAATAGCGGCACGTTGTGCATCCGGTACTGGTACAGGCCCCAGACCAGCGATCCGAAGACCTCGAAACCAGTCGCGACCACCACGCACGTCCAGATCTGGACGCGCTGCTCTTTGGGCGCCTTCAGCGCTGCGAAGTACAGGACGACGAAGGTGAGAAGGCCGAGCATCCACTGCTGCCACTGCGCGGTGATGCGGCTGTCTGCGAAGAGAAGGAGCGGCGTGTAGATGAGCGCATAGATGTGCACCCAGTAGGGCTTGAGTCGAGAAATCACCGCGCGGGTATGGTAGCGGGGGCGAGCGATCGCCCCCGCTCTGACGCCGCTACTTGATGGTTCCGCGCTCGTCGATGATGCTGCCCTGCAGCTTCCACGCGCCAGCTTTGACACAGTCGCCATTTCCGCATTGGTACTGGATCACCTGCTCCTGGGTGATCGGGAAATGATCCGTCGACGTTGTTTTGACCACGATGCCTGGCAGCAGGAAGGGATTGTCGGTCTCGTTGAGTCCGCTGCCGGCGATGTTCATCACGTTGGCGCGGGTCATGTTCGAACCCGCCTGCTTGAGCACGTCCACCATCGTGTAGGCGACGGCGACGCCGTAGATGTTCAGACCGTTGAGTGCATCGCATGTCGAACAGTTGGCGATGATGGTTTTGTAGAGCTTCATGCCGGCGTCATTGGCCCACTGCGGGTCGGTAGGGTCTTTGAGGTAAGAGACGCTGAGCACGCCATCGAGCTTCGCGCCTGCCGTGGCGGCGGCACGCATGAACGCCTGCGGATTGGAAACCGAGTTGAGGTAGATTTTCGGCTTCCACCCAAGCGCAGTGATGGTAGCGAGCGCCTTGATCGTGAAACCAGGCGTCGCGAACAGGAAGACCGTGTCGGCGCCAGAGGCCTTGAGCTTGACAAGCTGGGCCGTCGTGTTGGCCGCGGTAACGTCGTAGCTTTCCTTGTCCACGATCATCGAAGCCTTATCGCCGAGGCCCTCGGTCAGGCCTTTCAAATAGTCTTGGCCATAGTCGTCGTTCTGGTATAGGACCCCGATCTTGGCCTTGGTGTGATTGGCGAGGATGTCCTTGGCATAGATCTGCGACTCGCTTTGGTACGGGAACTGCCAGCCGATTGCCGTTGAGGTAGTCCCGAACCGAGGTCTGGGCTTGTGTCCCCAGGCCGCCGAACATGGCGAAGACCTGGTCTTGCTCCACCAACTGCTTGGTCAGGGTGACTGTGTTCGCTGGGTTGTATTGGTCGTCAAGAATCTTGAAGGTGATCTTGCGGCCGTTGACACCGCCCTGATTGTTGATGTAGGTGAAGTACGCGTTTTCGGCGGGGGCGATCGTTGCGTAGAACTTCGCCGGGCCTGACTGGTCGATGGTGTTGCCGAGCAGGATCGAATTCGCAGTCACGCCGACGTCCGTCGCCGTGGTTCCGCCCGGGGAGCCACCACACGCGCCGAGCGCCAGGATTCCGACGAGTGCCGCCATCAGCGGCCCTTTTCTTCCCATAGAACCTCCTCCCGATTTTTCGAACGGCTATTTAGACAGTTTCGCCCTCTGCGGGAATCTGTCCAACACCAGGATCACCCGCCCCGCGCAGCCTGGAGCGGAGTTGAGCATAACCCCCGTTGATCAGTCCGACCATGCCATTGGGGGCAAAGATCATGACCAGGATCAGTACGGCGCCGTAGGACACGGCGGGCCCGGCCTTCTGGATCGCCTGCGCGATCTGGTTTGGAATCCACTGCAGAGTGGGGACGAGCTGGTTCGATTCGATGGGTAGGAAGTACGCGAAGATGCCGCCGAGGAGTGGCCCAGGAATGGACGCGAGCCCACCCACGACCGCCCCCACAAGCAGTTGAATCGAGAGTCCCACCGGGAATGTGTCTGGGCTTACGAAACCTGCAGCGATGCCGAACAGGGACCCGGCGATGCCGGCATAAAACGCGGAGATGCCGAACCCAAGGGTCTTGTAGCCGGCGACGTTGATCCCTGAGGCGGCGGCTGCCACCTCCCCATCCCGGATGGCTCTCATCGCGCGGCCAGGGCGATGGCGAACCAGGTTCCAGGCGAGCCAGAACAGCACCAAAGCGATCGCAAGCGTCAGGTAGTAGATCCACTGGTCGCTCGTCATCGGCGCGCCGCCCGCCAGCGCCGAGAAAGCGGCGCTGGCGAACCCAGGCGGATCGGGAGGGGCAAGCAAGATGCCTTGGACGCCGCCAGTGAGGCCTTCAGGCCGCTTGATGAGACTTGGCGTGACGACCGCCAGGACGAACGTGGCGAGCGCCAGGTACAGCGCGGACAGGCGGAGTGCCGGGATGCCGAAGACGAAGCCGACCACGCCGGTCAACAATCCGGCTACCGGGATCGTCGCCAGGTAATCAATCCTGTAGCGATGGACAAGGATTGCTGTCGTGTATGCCCCGAGCGCCATGAACGCGCCGTGGCCGAGCGAGAGCTGGCCGCCGTAACCGACCAAGATGTTGAGTCCCATGATCGCGATCGCGAAGATCAACGCCTGCGCCCACTGGCTCGCCTGGAAGCTGCTGATGACCGTCGGCAGCCCAGCGAAGAAGACGACCGCAACAAGCACGAGCAAGTAGCGTGGCGGCGCGTTGCGCAAGCGCGTAAGCATCCGCTACACGCGCCGAACAGTAGGGCGGCCGAACAGGCCGTTTGGCTTGAGGACGAGCACGCCCACGATGATCGCCATAGCTACAGCCAGTTGGAGGTCGCCTCCAATGAAAGGTATGTAGGCGCCCGCGAAGTTGACGGTCACGCCCACCAGCACGCCTCCCACAACCGCACCGAGGGGGCTCTCGATGCCACCCAGGACCGCCGCTGCGAAGGCGTAGATGATGATCGTCTGCATCATGTTCGGCTCGAGCAGAAGAATTGGGGCGACCATGATCCCTCAAGACCAGGACCACGGCTGAAACCGCGATCACACCCAGGTCCCGGTAGCTGACAAGCGCGCCCAGGAAGTTGACGGTTACAACTGAAAATGGACTGGGAAACGAGCGGAACGTGTAACCAAAAATGAAACCTGCCGCGCCGTTGACGAGTGTCGCGAGGCCGAGGGTGACGATGACGAGCGTCAGCAGGGGCGCGCGTTCGACGGGCCGAATCAACACTCGTTGGATGACGACGCCGCCCGCGAATGCGATCGCAAGCGTCACTGGAAACGCGAGCCAGTAGCTTAAGCCGCGGTCGATCAGCGTGAATGCGATAAACGTTGTGAACATCGCCATCTCCCCCTGCGCGAAGTTGACGAGTCCCATTGCACTGTAGATGAGGACGAGCGCCAGCGCCAGGCTTGCAAAGATGGCCCCGCTGGCGATGCCGCTGACGGCTAGCTGGAGGAACTCTTGCATGCGGTTAGTAGCCGAGGTAGGAACGACGCACCGACTCCTGGCCCTTGAGGTCGGCGCTGGCGCCGCTGACAACGACGCGACCGACCTCCAGCACGTACGCGGTGCTGGAAATGTCAAGCGCAATCCGCGCGTTCTGTTCGACCAGCAGTACAGCGACGCCGTCCGCCTGATTGATGGCGCGGATGATCTCGAAGATGGCCCG
>WNGG01003152.1_pt1 | contig 20409 bp, 20 predicted proteins | sample 5400661 | NCBI WGS metagenome assembly WNGG01 (sample SAMN13153372, study PRJNA577476) | soil metagenome | isolation source: 100 cm soil or saprolite under Garry oak tree replicate 1 | place: USA:California | collected 2016-06-15
GTCGCGATGGCCCTCGCCCTCGGGTGCGAGAGCAGCGCGCCGATCGCAGCGCCCTCGACGTCGCGGGCTGACGCGCTTTCAGCGAGCGTCGGTGCGCCGACCGCCGCTGCCCAGATCGGGTGGGAGATCTTCGGTTCGGCGTCAGCGACGGCGGCCGACGGGTTGAAGATCATTGTTACAGGAAACGGGACGTTCGTCGCTTCGGCGGGAGGCGGTGGAACCTCAAGCGCCGCGACCGGGGGTGGAAACTGGGAGACCTGGAGCGACGCAGTGACAGGGAGCGGCACGTACACGGTCACTGGACTAGTGCGCTGGGAGCGAGCGCTTGCATCTAATCCGAACATACCAGGGAGCACGGCGGGGCTCGCAATCCTGAGAATTGAATATTCGGACGGCAGCGCCGGCACGCTCACGGTCAGTTGCCGGATCTCGGGGGCGCAGCCGGGTCGCATCGAGGGGGTTACGGCATCCAAGGGCTTCGTGGACTTCTGGAACCCCACGCTACCAGGCCCGAACGTCTTCCACGTTCTGAACTGAAATCGGGAGTGAGAAATGCATCCCCCGGGGGCGACGCCTTGGTCGCCCCCGTGTTACAGCGGTCGTAGATCCGCCACGGCGACGCCTAGGAAAGCGTTCGGTCAAGCGGCCCGTGCCTGCTGGGCGTTGTGAGTCTCGTTGTGAGTTTCCTACTACTCCCCGTCGCTTTCGCCTCTCCGGGTCACGACACCGATGCCCAGAACACTGCGTGATTGCTACTCGGTGTCGTAACTCGGTTCCCTAGCGAGTCGCATGGGGTTCAGGGGGTCGCGGGTTGAGCGTCGGCGCCTGCGGCGCCTTCGCTCCGCTTGCCAGGCTTCGCCTGGCACCGGCCGCTGACGCGGCCGGACGCGTCAAATCCCGCCGTCCCGACTGGGCGAAGACCAAGCCTCCCATCAAGCCGGCACCTTGCGCTTGCCACGACGCTGGCGGGCGACCTGCTCCGCGAGAAAGACCTTCATGAGCGACTGATACGGCACGTCGCGTTCGTTGGCCAGGGCCTTGAGCTCCTCGAGCAGCGGGACCGGCAGACGAATGGAGATGGCCGCCGTGGACGGGCGGAGGTCTGGTAGGGCGGGTCGGACCGCCCTGCTCCAGTCGAAGTAGTCAGCGGTGTCGTGCTTCGCCCAGAAGCGGCGCTCCTGGTCCTCGTTCGCGAAGCGTGGCAGCGGCCTCCTAGCGGCCCGCTTAGCCTTCCTCATAGATCCTCCGTTCCCGTCGGCTCATGTCTCGGGCCGAGATCACCCGGATCAACGTTTCCCTGATCGTGAAGACGACGGCCAGCCGACGCGCTACGTTGGTTTGTCCCAAGGCGGCGTACCGTGGCTCGCGTTGCGAGTGTTCGATGTCTGGCGCCACCAGGAGTGGGCGGTTGAAGAACACCTGCTCGCACTCTCCCTGGGAGACCTGATGGAGGTCCCGGTTCTTGTCGGCGTTGCCAACGTCCCACTGAAAACCGGTGCACTGAGCCAGGTCATCGGGGAAGCCGGCCACGTGTCATGTATATGTTGAATATATACGCCTGTCAAGCGCGGGTGGCGTTGAGACCAGCTCCGTTTCCGCTACGTTGGAGCCGGGAATCGCCTGGGTTTGGCGAGTCCCACTCCTGGCAGAATTCAAGCGGTGCATTTTGGGAGGTTATGGGAGTATCGGGCCGGCGCCTCAGAACTGGGGTTCAGGGGGTCGCGGGTTGAACTGCGCGCGGGCTTCGCCCGTGATCGCTCCGGCAGGGTGCCCGCACCGCATCCAGGTGGTTGACGCCCGGGACCTTCGGCACCGCTCAGCCCGTGACGTCGACTTCGCGGACCACCGTGCCGCGCAGCAGATCTTCGCGGGCGGCGAGGTACTCGCCGATGGCGTCCCGGATGTTCTCCAGCGCCTCCTCTTCAGCTCCCTGCGACCAGCAGCCGGGGAGCCCTGGAACCGAGACGCTGAAGCCTTCATCAGTCTTCTGTAACGCAATCTTGTACTTCATCGGAGCACCTCCGGCTTCAATATACCACTGCACCCCCCCCCCGCCTTAGCGGCTCACACTTGAGACTCCGGCGCGCTCGAGCCTTGACACGCCCGGCGCCGGGGCGCTATGTGTCCACGCTTGTCCGGGGTTGGGCCGCGCGCCGGCGGCTCCGGCGCTAGCCCGGCGTCCCCAAGTCGCCTTCCCGCGGGAGGTGGAGCGATGGCAGCAGAGCAGGAGACGCAGGTCTCCGAGGCGCAAATCGCCGTGCACTGGCGAGAGGAGGAGTACTACTACCCTCCCGCGACGTTCATCGCGCAGGCAAACGGGGCCGACCCGGCCCTCTTCGAGCGATTCAGCGAGCAGCACTTCCCCGAGTGCTTCAAGGAGTACGCCGACCTGCTCGCCTGGGATGCCTACTGGCACACGACGCTGGACACGAGCAACCCGCCGTTTTGGAAGTGGTTCGTGGGAGGCCGACTGAACGCCGCCTACAACTGCGTGGACCGCCACTTGGTGACTCGTCGGAATAAGGCGGCCTTGATCTGGGTCCCTGAGCCGGAGCACGAGGAGACCAAGGCGATTACCTACCAGGAGCTCCACCGCCGGGTGAACGAGTTCGCCGCGCTGCTGCGGGACTTCGCCGGCGTGAAGACGGGCGACCGGGTGACCTTCCACCTGCCGATGGTTCCGGAGCTGCCCGTCTCCATGCTGGCCTGCGCCCGGCTCGGCGTCATTCACTCCGAGGTGTTCGGGGGGTTCAGCGGTACTGCGTGTGGCGAGCGAATCGCCGACTCGGGAAGCCACATCCTCGTGACGATGGATGGCTACTACCGCAACGGCCAGCTGATTGACCACAAGGCCAAGGCCGATGAGGCCGTGGCGAAGGCCCGTTCGCTCGGCTTCGAAGTCGCCAAGGTCCTGGTCTGGCGACGTCACCCCGGCCAGTACGCGTCCCAGAGCCCCATGGTCTCCGGCCGGGATTTCTTCGTGGACGAGCTGCTCGGTGACTATCGCGGACGGGTGGTCGAGCCGGTCTCCATGCCCGCCGAGGCGCCGCTGTTCCTCATGTACACCAGCGGTACCACGGCCCGACCGAAGGGATGCCAGCACTCGACTGGCGGCTACCTGGCCTACGTCACCGGCACCTCGAAGTACTACCAGGACATCCACCCTGAGGACACCTACTGGTGCTTCGCCGACATCGGGTGGATCACCGGGCACTCCTACATCGTCTACGGCCCGCTGTCGCTCGGGACCACCAGCGTGATCTACGAGGGCGTGCCTACCTATCCCGATCCCGGTCGCCCCTGGCGGATCGCCGAGCGGCTCGGGGTCAACATCTTCCACACCGCCCCCACGACGATCCGCATGCTGCGCAAGCTGGGCCCGAACGAGCCGGCCAAATACACCTACCAGTTCAAGCACATGACCACGGTGGGCGAGCCCATCGAGCCCGACGTTTGGCGCTGGTACTACGATGTCGTCGGCAAAGGCAAAGCGGTCATCGTCGACACGTGGTGGCAGACCGAGAACGGAGGGTTCCTGGGCAGCACGCTGCCCGCCCTTCAGCCGATGAAGCCCGGGAGTTGCGGGCCGGGGGTCCTGGGGATCTACCCGGTGATCTACGACGAGAAGGGCGAGGTGGTCGAGGCCGGAAGCGGCCGGGCCGGCAACATCTGCATCCGCAACCCCTGGCCCGGGATCTTCCAGACGGTCTGGGGCCAGCCCGAGCGGTTCGTGCAGATCTACTACCAGAAGTACTGCCGGGACAAGGACAGCAAGGACTGGCGCGACTGGCCGTACTTCGCGGGCGACGGCGCGCTCCAGGCCGCCGACGGCTACTTCCGGATCCTCGGCCGAGTGGACGACGTGATCAACGTCGCGGGGCACCGGCTCGGAACGAAGGAGCTGGAGTCGGCGAGCATCACGGTCGAGGAGATCGCGGAGGCCGCGGCGGTCCCGGTGATGGACGAGCTTCGGGGGCGAGCGGTCGAGATTTACGTGTCGGTCAAGCCGGGGTTCACCTCGAGCCGCGGCATCGAGCAGAAGGTGGCCAAGGCGATCGAGACCCAAATCGGCAAGATCGCCCGCCCCAAGAATGTCTGGATCGTCCCGGACATGCCGAAGACGCGCTCCGGAAAGATCATGCGCAGGGTCATCGCCGGGATCTCCAACTTCACCGACGTCGGGGACACGACCACCCTGGCGAACCCCGAGGTCGTCGACGACATCCGCCGCCACGTCCAGGCGGAGAAGGTGGCCCGCGGCGAGGTTCCGCGCCAACTCTCGCCGCAGGAGATCGAGGAGATCAAGGCGTTCGGTCGGGCCGAGTAGGGGCGCCAAGCCCCAAGAGCCGGGCGGTGGTGGAGATGACACAGCAGTATCTAGTCGGCGAACTGTCGCTGATCCTGAGTGAGCTGCAAGTTGTCGGCACGAACCAAGCGGCCGTGCGTGACGTTGTGCGGCTGCGTCGGGAGGCGGAGACCACGCCTCCTGCGGCGCTGGGCCCCGTGGTGGTGCGCGCCGTGAAGGTAATCGACCGGCTGTGGTGGGACGACCTGACACGGGGAGAGACTGCGGCGTTCATCCGCGAGGCCGCGATCTGCGCTGAACTGTGGGAGTTCGGGGTCTGCGCCGGCTTCCTGGAAGAAGGTCAGACGAGCAACGAAATGGGACGTAGGTGACGATGCCCCCCACCTCAGGGGGCATCGCGCTGTGAGTGATGCTGTGAGGTTCCTGCGACTTTGGTGGCGCTGTGACGCTCGAGTCACGACACCGATGCCCAGGACCTCGCGTGATTGCTACTCGGTGTCGTAACTCCGTTCCCTAACGAGCCGCATGGGGTTCAGGTCGTCGGCGGCGGCACGAGGAAGACGAGGGTGATAGCCGTCACACGGCGCCGCGGGGGCGCCGCTGCATTATTCACGGCATCATGACGTCCTTCATGCGTTCGGCCTGCGTCGGCCTCGCGGCGGCCGCCACCCTTGCCTGCAGCGACACCGGGTCGCCGCCCGGTCCCGCCGTCCCGCCACGCGTCCCCCTCTCCGAACTGGGCGCCGGGACCTACAAGGGATTCCCGGGCGGCCTGTATCCGGGCGGGAGCAACACGGCACCGGCCGCGCACGCGGCCGCGGGGATCGCCCGCGCGCAAGGCATCGTCCCGCTCGACACGGCGGGCGTCCCGAACCCCACCGGCAAGCTCGTCTTGCTGTCGATCGGCATGTCCAATACGACGCAGGAGTTCTGTGCAGCGAGCTCCACGACCTCGAGCTGCACGGCGTGGAGCTTCATGGGTCAGGCCGCCGCCGACCCAGCCGTCAACTCGACGACGCTCGCCATCGTCAACGGCGCCCGCGGCGGCCAGGACGCGCCAACGTGGGACGCGGCGACCGATGCCAACTACGATTCCGTCCGCCTCAACCGCCTCGGACCCCTCGGGCTCACCGAGCGGCAAGTGCAGGTGGCGTGGGTGAAGCAGGCCGACGCCGGCCCCCTGGACTCCCTCGCCTCGTCCCAGGCCGACGCCTACCTGCTCGAAACGCGCCTCGGCAACATCGTCCGTGCCCTGAAGGCCCGCTACCCCAAGCTCCAGCTCGTCTTTCTCTCGAGTCGGATTTACGCCGGCTACGCCACGACCACGCTGAACCCGGAGCCGTATGCCTACGAGTCGGGCTTCGCCGTGAAGTGGCTCGTCCAGGCGCAAAGCGACCAAATGGCGAACGGCGGGACGATGACCGACGCGCGTGCCGGCGATCTGAACTACGACACCGGCGCCCCATGGATCGGGTGGGGGCCCTATCTCTGGGCCGACGGGACGACGCCCCGCCAGGCGGACGGGCTCACCTGGCAGCCGGCCGACTTCGCGCCCGACGGCACGCACCCGTCGCAGAGCGGCCAGCAAAAGGTGGGCACGCAGCTGCTCGTGTTTTTCAAGGGCTCGCCCCTCACGAAGTGCTGGTTCGTGACCGGCGGAAGCTGTCCCTAAGGTACGACGTTCGGCTTGTCGCGCTCTCGGTGCTCATCGCGCCGTCGGCAGGATGACCCCACCCTGAAGGTCCGGTGAAACCGTGGGAGTGTTGCGCTGAGGCCTCACCCCATGTCCCACTCCCTCTTCGCTTTCTAAAACGGAGCACGAGTAGGATGTTATTGTTTTCCGGGGCGCTCGGGCGGCGCAGGGGTGCCGTTCGCCTCAGAGCTTGGGGGCGTCCATGCACCACGTCCTCGTGTTCGAAGTCGGCGGTCGACGTTGGGGACTCGCTGCAAGCGTCCTCCGGGAAGTCATCCGCGCGGTCGCGATCGCCGCGCTTCCCAAGGCACCTCCCATCGTCGAAGGAGTCATCAACCTCCGCGGCACCATCGTCCCGGTGTTGGACATTCGCCAGCGGTTTGCCCTCCCGCCGGTTCCGCTGGCACCCGATCATCATTTTCTCATCGCCCAGGCGAACGGCAGACTCGTGGCGCTGCGGGTGGACCGCGCGCTCGATCTGGTCGCCATCGATGAGCACGCCATAACGTCCCCCGCCAATGTCGCGCCCGGCGCGGAACACGTGGCGGGGATCGTGAAGTTGGACGACGGCCTGCTCGTGATCCACGATCTCGAGCGATTCCTGTCTGGCGACGAGGCACGTGGACTGGATGCCGCCGTGGCCGCGGAGGGCGAGCGGTGAGGCGGGGTCCGCCGCTTCCCCCGCAGTTCGTCGCGGCGGCCGAGGCATTCGTGCGTCAGCGCACCGGCCTGGTGTTCCGCGCGTCCCGACGCTCGGCACTGGAAGCGGGCCTCGCCAAGGCGATGCGTCGTGCCGGCCTCGCCGACCCGGCCGCCTATCTCGCGCGGGCCGACGTCCAACCGGAGTTGCTCGACGACCTGGTTGGCGAGATCACGGTCGGCGAGACGTATTTCTTTCGCGAGCCGGGTCAGTTCGACGTGATCCGGGACGAGATTCTTCCGGCGTTGCTCTCGGCGCGCTCGCGCGACCGCCCGTTGCGCGTCTGGAGCGCCGGCTGCGCGTCAGGAGAAGAGGCGTACTCCCTCGCGATTCTGGTGCGGGAGCAGGCACCGGGCTGGGATGCCCACATCGTGGGCACCGATCTCTCGCGGGCGGCGCTGGCCAAGGCGACACACGGCGACTACACGCGCTGGTCGCTGCGAGGAGTGTCGGCCGACGTGGTGCAAACCTACTTCACGAAAGTCGACCACCGCTTCGAGCTGGCGCCTCGGATTCGCACGGCGGTCGAATTCCGTTACCTGAATCTCGCGGACGATACCTATCCGTCCCTCAGCACCGGCGTCTGGGGCATGGACCTCATCGTGTGCCGCAACGTGCTGATCTACTTCGACACCGAGACAATCGCCCGGGTGGCGGGCCGGTTGATCGATTCCTTGAGCCAGGATGGTTGGCTGCTGCTCGGTGCCTCGGATCCCCCGATCGCCGGCCTCGTCCCCTGCGACGTCGTCGTGACCAGCGCCGGACTCGCGTACCGGCGAGCCGCCGCCCGGACGTTCGTCAAGCATGCGGTGGCGGCGCAACCGCCCGCCGAGCTTCCCGCGCTGCGAGAGGAACCGCGGCGTGTCGTGCCCGTAGAAACGCTGGACCGGGTGGATCGCACGGCCGATGATGCGGAGGCGGCTGTCCGATCGTATGAGACACGAGACTACGAACGAGCGGTCGAGTATGCCGAGCGCGTGGTGCAGCGGGACGGCAGCGAGGCCACCCCGTGGATCGTGCTCGTACGGGCGCACGCGAACCGGGGCGATCTTGCGGCGGCGGGACGAGCCTGCGCAGCGGCGCTCGAGCGTCATGCGAGCGATGGGGAGCTGCACTATCTGCACGCCGTGCTGCTGGGCGAAGCGGCACGCGTTGCCGATGCCGCCGTGGCGGCGCGGCGCGCACTCTACCTGGACCGGGGCCTCGTCGTGGCGCACCTGGCGCTCGGCGGCGCGCTGGGGCGCCTGGGCGATGCGGATGGTGCGCGGCGCGCGTTCCGCAACGCCGAACGGCTGCTTGCAGCGATGCCGCCGGAGACGGTGGTCCCCGCCTCCGACGGCGAACCTGCGGGACGGCTCGTGGAGATGGCGCGGGTGCAGATGCGGTTGCTGGGCGAGGCGGCGGCATGATGGACGCCCGGGCCGTCCTCGAGGAGCGGGCGCGCCGGCTGGCGCGGCCACCGGCGCCGCCGGCGCCGGCCGATACCCTCGAGGTGATCACGTTCGCGCTGGCAAATGAGACCTATGCCGTCGAGTCGCGCTACGTGGTGGCGGTGTTCAAGCTGAGTGACCTCTCCGCGCTCCCCGGGGCGGAGCCGCCGCTGTTCGGGGTGACGGCGTGGCGGGGAGAGCTGCTGACGATCCTCGACCTTCGCGCGGCCCTGGGTCTGTCGGTCGCCGCACTCAACGACTTGAGCCGAGTGATCGTGGTGGGGGAGGATCGGCCCGTCTTCGGGATTCTGGCCGACGCAATGCGTGAGCTGGTCACGCTCCCGGCGGCGGAGGTGCGGGACCCGCCGGAAGGGATCGCCGCGCGGCGGGAGTACCTGCGCGGCGTCACCGCCGACGCGGTGCTCGTGCTCGAAGCGACCAAGCTGTTGCAGCTCCACGGGTGAGGAGGAGTCTATGCACTGGACTGTGAGCCGCCGGATCGCGGCGGGTTTCGTGGTCGGTCTGGGTCTCGTCGTCGTGGTGGCCGTGGTGGGCGTCGTGGCGCTTCGGGGGGCGTCGGGGGCCTATAAAGACGCCCTGGACCAAGAGCGGCGCACGCTCGTCCCGGCGCTCACGGCGCAGGCCGAATTCCGGCGCGCCATCTTGGACTACCTCGGATTCCTGATTCAACCGAACGAAGCGGAGGCGCGCAGCCGGGACAGCACCCTCGCTTTGAGTCGCGCGCTGCTCGAGCAGCTGCGCGACTCCGCTCATACGCCTGAGAGCCGGGCAATCTGGGTGGAAGTTTTGGCCGCGGCCTCGGAGTGGGACCAGGCGTCGCGGGCTTCCATGGCGGCGGCGCGGGCGGGACGCGCCGCCGAGGCGTCGCGCATCCGGGACACACGCGCCGCTCCGGCCCGCGACGCGTGGCGCCTGGCGATCCAGCGGGGCATCGACCGGGCGGATCAACGGACCGATGCCGCCATCCTCGCGGCGCAGACGACCGCGGCCCGGATGCAGACCGTCCTCCTATTGGGAGGTCTGCTCGCGCTCGTCGTTGGCACGCTCGCGGCGGTGTTCCTGAATCGCGCCGTGAGCGGCCCGCTCCAGGAAACCACCGGCGTCCTCGCTTCGAGCGCGGCGGAGATCCTCGCGGCCACGGCGCAACAAGCCTCGGGGGCGAGCGAGACGTCGGCGGCGGTGGCGGAGACGGTGACCTCGGTGGACGAGGTGGCGCAGACGGCGGAGCAGGCAGCCCAGCGGGCGAAGGCCGTGGCCGAGTCGGCCCAGCGGGCGGCCGAGATCGGCAAGGCGGGCCGCAAGGCGGTCGAGGAGTCGACCGGGGCAATGGCGGGCGTAAAGGAGCAGGTGGAGTCGATCGCCGAGAGCATCCTGGCCCTGGCCGAGCAGGCGCAGGCGATCGGCGAGATCATCGCGACGGTGAACGACATCGCCGAGCAGACGAACCTCCTGGCGTTGAACGCGGCCGTGGAGGCGGCGCGGGCGGGGGAGCAGGGGCGGGGCTTCGCGGTGGTGGCCGGAGAAGTGAAGAGCCTGGCGGAGCAGTCGAAGAAGGCGACCGTCGAAGTGCGGCGGATCTTGGGGGAGATCCAGCGGGCGACGAGCGCGGCGGTGATGACGACGGAACAGGGGACGAAGCAGGTGGCGGTCACGACGAAGCAGGTGACGGAGGCGGGAGAAACGATCCGGGCGCTGGCGGAGGCGGCGGCGGAGGCGGCCCAGGCGGCAGCGCAGATCGTCGCCTCCGCGGGGCAGCAGGCGGTGGGCATGTCGCAAGTTCGCCAGGCCATGGGCAACATCCACGAGGCGACCCAGCAGAACTTGGCTTCGACCAAGCAGGCCGAGCGCGCCGCCCAGGATCTGAACGCCCTGGGAATGAAGCTCCTGGCCCTCGTGGGTGGGAATCACCAAGCCCCGCGCCGCTGAGCTGATGAATAAGGATCAACTCGCGGCTCGGCTGCTCGCGACGTTCGTCGCCGAACTGGAGGAGCAGATCCGCGCGATGAACGCCGACCTGCTGGCGCTCGAGGCCAACCCGACCGACCCCGAGCGCCTCAGATCGCTGTTTCGGGTTGCCCACACCTTGAAAGGCGCGGCGCGCGCGGCCGGCGTCCCGGCTGTCGAGCAGGCGTGCCATGCACTCGAGACGCTCCTGGCGGAAGCGCGCGATGGCCGGCTGCCGCTGGGTGCCGAGGAGTTCGCGCTGCTCTTTGCGGCGGCTGACGCGTTAGGTGATGCGGGGAAGCGGCTCAAGGAGGGCCGCACGCTCGGCGACGCACCGATCGCCGCGCTGCGCGATCGGCTGCGGGGCGGCGAGCCCGGTAAACGGCGGCCGGCGACGGCGAGCGCCGCGGCGCCTGCTCCTCCGAGCCCGCCGTCCCCGCCCGCCTCCGGCGAGCGCGGCGACGGCCAGGTGCGCGTCGAGGCCATCACGCTCGACGCGCTGCTCGCCGCCACGGGGCAGTTATTCGTCACCGGCGGCCGAGTCGCCACGCGCCCCGTAGAGCTCGAAGCACTCCATGACGCCGCCGCTCGCTCGGCCACGGACTGGCGCCGCACCAGCCGGCGTCTGCGCCTCGCGCTCGCGCGATCGGGAGCGCACTCCGCCCTTATTCAGGCCGTGAACGGGATGGAGGAGAGCCTGCGGCAACTGCTGCGCGAGACCGCGCGCCTCGCCGCCGATGCGGCGGATGATGCGCGCGCGCTCGCTCAGGTGACCGACGCGGTCGCCGACCGCGTGCGCCGGCTGCGCATGCGACCCTTCCGCGAGGCGTGCGAGGCGCTGCCGCGCGTGGTCCGCGACTTGGCCACCACCGCCGAAAAAAGCGTCGATCTCGAAGTGCTCGGTGGCGACGTCGCCGTGGATCGCGCCGTGCTGGACGGGGTGCGCGAGCCGTTGCTGCAGCTGGTCCGCAACGCGGTCGATCATGGCATCGAGGCGCCGGCCGAGCGGGCGCGGAGCGGCAAACCGGAGCGCGGCACGGTCACGGTGGCAGCGGCGCTTCGAGGCGACCGGCTCACGATCACCGTCTCCGACGACGGCGCGGGGCTGGACGTGCCGGCCGTCCGTACCCAGCTGCAGCGGCGCGGGCTGGCGGTGCCTCCCGACGAGCGGGAGCTGGTCCGCGCCCTGTTCGAGGGCGGAATCTCCACCCGGGCGGAAGCGACGGCGATTTCGGGCCGGGGCGTGGGACTCGATGTGGTGCGGGCCGCCGCCGAGCGGATCCGCGGTACGATGCGGGTCGATTGGGTATCGGGCCGCGGCACGACATTCACGCTGGAGTGCCCACCCACGCTGGCCACAATCCGCACGCTGCTCGCGGCAGTGGGCCCCCAGCTCGTCGCCTTCCCGACAACCCACATCGAGCGGCTGCTGCGTTTGCGACCGGAGGACATCAAGCACGCCGAGGGACGCGATCTGGTCGTCACCCCCACGGCGCCGGTGCCGCTCGTCGCGCTCGCTCGCCTGCTGCCGCCGCTCGTCACGCGCCCTCCGGCCGGCCGGCTGGCCGTCATCCTGCTGCGCGTCGGTGACCGGCGTCTCGCGGTCGCTGTGGATGAGCTCGTTGCCGAGCAGGAACTGATGTTGCGTCCGCTGGGCCGGGGTCGGCGGCCACTCCCCCATGTCAGCGGCGCGGCGATGCTCGGCACGGGGCGGATCGCACTCGTCCTCAATCCCGTGACGATTCTCGCCGCCGGCCTCGGCCTCGGTGCGGGCCCCGGACTCGTGAGCGGGGAGGGCCAGGCGACGGAACGCAGCAAGCGGCGGATTGTGGTGGTGGACGATTCGATTACCACGCGGACCCTCGAGCAGAGCGTCCTCGAGGCCGCGGGGTACGACGTGCGCACCGCGGTGGACGGCGCCGACGGGTGGAAGGTGCTCCAAGAACAGGGCGCCGATCTCGTGGTGACGGACGTCGAGATGCCCCGGATGGATGGCTTCGCGCTGTGCGAGGCGATTCGCACTTCCAAGCGATTCAAGGGGCTGCCGGTCGTGCTCGTGACCGCGCTCGAGACGCCGGAGCACCGGGCCCGGGGGCTGGAGGCAGGCGCCGACGCGTACCTCGGAAAGTCGAGCTTCGATCAGCAGCATCTCCTGGATACCATCATCCAGTTGCTCGGATCGGAGCCCCGGTGATTCGTGTCGTGGTGGCGGAAGATTCATTGACGGTGCGCGAGCTCCTGGTCGAGATCCTGCAAAGCGACTCGGAGATCGCCGTCGTGGGCCAGGCCAAGAACGGCGCGGAAGCGGTGCAGCTGACCGCCCGGCTCAAGCCCGATCTCGTCACGATGGACATTCACATGCCGATCATGGATGGCTTCGAGGCAACGAAGGAGATCATGGTGCAGGTTCCGACGCCGATTCTCATCGTGTCCTCGAGCGTGAGCGGGCGGGATGTGGAGCTGTCCCTGAATGCGATGCGGGCGGGCGCGCTGATGGTGATCACGAAGCCCGACGATCCGCAATCGGCGCGGTTCGACGGGTGCCGGGAGGAGCTCGTGGCGATGGCGAAGGCCATGGCGCGGGTGAAGGTGGTGCGCCGCTGGGCGCCTGAGTCGCGTGGGGTCGTGCCGGCCGCGGCTCCGCGGCTGGTGCCGCCGGGCCCCGTCCGCCTGGTCGCCGTCGCCGCCTCCACCGGAGGGCCGGCGGTGCTGCAACGGATTCTTGCGGCGCTCCCCCGCGACTTTGCCGTGCCGATCCTCGTCGTCCAGCACATCGCGACGGGGTTCGTGCCGGGGCTCGTTGATTGGCTGAGCGCGAGCTGTAACCTGCGCGTCAAAGTTGCCGAGCATGGCGAGCGACTCGTCGAGCGCACGGTCTTGCTCGCGCCCGATGACCGGCAGCTGGGAGTCACTCGGGACGGCTGGGTCGTGGTCGCAGACGCGCCGCCCGTCAACGGGTTCCGTCCTTCCGGGACCTACTTGTTCTCCGCGGCGGCGCAAGCCTACGGGCCGGCAGTCGCGGCCGTCATCCTCACGGGCATGGGCAACGACGGCGTCGAAGGCCTGAAAGCCGTGCGGGCCGCGGGGGGGCGGGTGCTGGCTCAGGACGAGTCGAGTTCGGTGGTCTACGGAATGCCGGGTGAGGCCGTAGCGGCCGGAGTGGTGGACGCGGTGGTGGCGATCGATGAGATCGCGCCGCGCCTGGTGGACTTACTCGCGGGAGGCAGCGATGCCAGGCCACATCCTCGTCGTTGAAGACAGCGCCACACAGGCCGAGGCGTTGCGCCTGCTGCTCGAAGAGCACCGGCACAAGGTCACCGTAGCGTCGGACGGCGAACAGGCGCTCGCGCTCGTCGCGAAAAACAAGATTGACCTGGTCCTCAGCGACATCACGATGCCGGGGATCAGCGGGTACGAGCTGTGTCGGCGGATCAAGATCGACATGAACCGCCGTGACCTTCCCGTGGTGCTGCTGAGCAGCCTGGCGGATCCCCTGGACATCGTGCACGGGCTGGAAGCGGGGGCGGACAATTACATCGCCAAACCCTACGAACGCGAGCACCTGCTGATGCGCCTCCGGCAGGTGCTGGAGAATCAGCGCCGGCGCCGTGGGACGAAGAGCCAGTTGGGCCTCAACGTCACCGTGCTCGGATCCACGTTCACGATCACATCCGAAAAGGAGCAGATCCTCGACCTGTTGGTCTCCACCTTCGAGGACGCCGTGCTCCAGAACCGGTCGTTGCGGCAACGCGAGGAGGAGCTGGAGGCGGCGCGCGCCGAGCTGGCGCGGTACGCGGGCGGTCTGGAGGAGCGGCTGCGCAGCGTCGTCGCCACGGTCCCCGACGTGCTCTTCAGCGTGACCCCCGACGGTAGCCGGGTGCTGTACGTATCACCGGCTTCCGTCCACGTCTTCGGGTTTGCGCCGAAGGACCTGGCGGCCGACCCGGGTCCCTGGTATCGGCGGCTGCCGGCCGAGGACGTGGCGCGCATCGCCGCCGCCCGCGACCGCGCCACGGCGACGGGGGAGTCACAGACGGTTGAATACACCTTCCGGCGTCCGGACGACGCCGTCCGCTGGATCGAGACGACGTACATCCCGGTGCGCGACGAGCGTGGGACCGTGGTGCGGCTGGACGGAATTTCGCGGGACATCACCGAGCAGCGCCGGCTCGGGGAACAGCTACGCCTGGCGCAAAAGATGGAGGCCGTCGGCAGGCTGGCGGGAGGCGTCGCGCACGACTTCAACAACCTCCTCACCGTCATCACGGGCTACTCCGACATCCTGCTCGACGGGTTGGGATCGCAGGACCCGCGGCGCGGAGACCTGGAGGAGATCCGGAAGGCGGCGGTCAGTGCGGCCGGGCTTACCCGTCAGCTGCTCGCCTTCAGCCGCCAGCAGGTGCTCGAGCCCCGGGTGCTGGATGTGAACGCCGTGCTGACCAGCGCGGAGAAGCTCCTGAAACGCCTGATCGGCGAGGATATCGAACTGGTCGCGGCGCTGCAACCGCAGCTGGGGGCGGTCAAGGCGGATCCAGGGCAGCTCGAGCAGGTGATCGTGAACCTGGCGGTGAATGCTCGAGACGCCATGCCCGACGGGGGGAAGCTCACGATCGAGACGGCGAACGCGGTCATGGACGAGGCCTACGTGCGGGACCACCCGCTCGCCAAGCCTGGTCCGTATGTGATGGTGGCCGTGAGCGACACCGGGGTCGGCATGGACGAGCACACCCAGCGCCGCATATTCGAGCCGTTCTTCACGACGAAGGAGGCGGGCAAAGGCACGGGCCTCGGCCTCGCGACGGTCTACGGGATCGTGAAACAGAGCGGCGGCTTCATTTGGGTGTACAGCGAGCCCGGCCACGGCACGACCTTCAAGGTTTACCTCCCCCGCGTGACTGAAACGGCAGAAGCGCTGACGCCGCGCGCCCAGCCCAAGGAATCGCCGCGAGGTACGGAAACAGTGTTGCTCGTGGAGGACGCGGCCGCGGTCCGCGCGGTGACGCGCCAGGTGCTCGAGCGCCTCGGGTATGTCGTACTCGAAGCCCCCGACGGTAAGGCCGCGATGCATCTTGCCACCAAGCACCGCGGCCGCATCCATTTGCTCCTGACGGATGTCGTCATGCCGGAGCTGGGGGGGCGCCAGCTCGCCGAACAACTGACCGCGTTGCGCCCCGAGCTCAGGGTCCTGTACGTGTCCGGCTACACCGACGATGCGGTGGTGCGCCACGGCGTGCTCGAGGCGGGCATCGCGTACCTGCAAAAACCGTTCACACCCGAGATCTTGGGGCGGAGGGTGCGCGAGGTGCTGGACGCACCGCAGTCCTGACCGATGCGCCTCGCTCGCCGCGCTCAGGACGTGTGGCGCTCGATCACCTCGATGATCTTCTCGGGCTCGAGGGGTTTCGCGATGTACGGGTATCCCCCGATGTCGCCGCCCGTCGCCACCACTTCCTGTTTTTTCACGAGGGCGGTCAGGAACACGATGGGCGTGTCCTTGAGCGCTTCGTCGCTCCGGATCTGCGCCGCGACGTCGCCGCCGTCCATGTCGGGCATGGCGACGTCCAACAGGATCAAGTCGGGCTTGAACGACCGCGCGGCCTGCAGCGCCGCGGATCCCCGATTCTCCGCCCGGACCTCGTACGCGCCCGTCCCCTCCAGGTACAGCTTCAGCGTCCGCGTGATGGTGGCCTCGTCATCGACGAGCAGGATCCGCTTCTTCCCGGGCATTAGGCACCCTCCTTGAGAGCAGTGAAGGCGATGGTCACGCGGGCTCCCCCTTCGGGCCGATTCCCGATGTCGATCGAGGCCCCGTGCATCTCGACGATCTGCCGCGCGACGGCAAGCCCGAGCCCCGTCCCTTTCCCCGTGGGCTTGGTCGTGAAGAACGGATCGAAGAGCTTGCCCAGCGCCTCCTCCGGGATCCCGGATCCGGTATCATCCACCTCGAGGATCGTTATGCTGTCCCGGCAGTAGGTTCGCACCGTGATCCTGCCGCCGGGCGGGGTGGCATGCGCGGCATTGGTGAGCACATTGACCAGCACTTGCTGGAGCTTGAAGACATCCAGGGCCAGCCGCGGCAGCTCAGTGCCCAAGGTCAGGTCGAGGGCCACCCGCGCCCGGGTGAGTTCATGCTTGACCATCCCAGCCGAGCGCTGGATCACGGCGTTCAGGTCCGCGGGCGCGAGCACGAGCTCCCGCGGCGCCGAAAAATCCAACAGGCCCATGATCACCGCATCGGCGCGCTTGACCGCGTCGTGCATGTCCTCGAGCAGCGTCTTCACCCCTTCGTCCGTCGTGGGTACGTGCTGCATCAAGTAATGCACGCCGGTGAGCAGGGTCATCAAGGGGTTCTTGACCTCGTGGGCCACTCCGGCCGCGAGCTTCCCGACCGCCTCGAGGCGCTCCGCCTCGATCAGCTTCCACTGGGCGAGCTGTAGGTCGGTGTGGGACTTCCGCAGGTGCAGGCTCGTCTGGCGCAGCTCGCGCTCGGCCACCATGCGTTGGTCCTGCGCTGCGCGCACCTCACGGAACCAGCCGGCGCCGAGGGCGATGCCGATGTACGCCGCGATCACGAAGCCGATGGACGGCCATTCGGGCAGCGTGGTCCCGAGCAGCGCGGCCACGACGTACCCCAACGCCAACAGGGTCATCGCCGCCGCGAGCATGGTCATCAGGCGCGTCCAGCCGCGGTAATAACACAAGAGAAAGGCCGGGATCATCGGCAGCAGCCAGGCGAGGAATCCGTATTCGGCGAAGCCCTGCGGGAACACCAATGCCCCGGCGACCGACACCACCAGCGCGCCCGCCGAAATCGCCAGGGCCCGCGGCGGCACGACGTGCAATTGGGGCACGTTGGCCGCGAGGGCGCGAAGGTCCCCGCCCCTAGGACTCACCGAGCAACTCGCGCACCAAGGCCAAGAGTTCGTCCCGCTCGAACGGCTTGGTCAGCGTGCGCGCCGCGCCGAGCCGCTGAGCGATCTCCAGCGTGCGGTCCCGGGGGACCGTGCCACCCCCGGAGATCGCCAGTATGCGCACGTGCGGGAAGTCCCGGCGCGCCTGCGCGATGACCGCGATCCCATCCATGTCGGGCATGTAGATGTCGAGAATGACGAGGTCCACCCCAGTGGTCCGCAGCACCTCCAGGCACGCGCGGCCGTCCGCGGCTTCGAGGACCTCGTATCCGGTGCTTGCCAGGTGCCGGGCCAGCACGGACCGCACGTCGGGTTCGTCGTCGGCGATGAGGATGCGTGGCACGCTCGGCAATGTGCCCGGTCCTTCCCATCGCGGCAAGTAGGAACCTCATTCCCGCACCCTACACCGGCTTTATCTGTTGGCCGTATTATCCGAAAACGGTCGATTCGTCGCTCCGCTTGACCGGCGGTGCCGGTCACCGGCGCTTCGCACCGGCGACCGGAGGAAGTCTGCAAGCCTCGCCGTTTTTTCGTCCAAGGCCTTAGAAGATCAAGCTTGACACTATGTAAGCAATGACTTACCGTAAGGCATGGCTTACGCAGAAGTCCTCGCCGCCCTGGCCGACCCAACCCGGCGCCACATCCTCGAGGCGCTGCGCGAGCGACCAAAGACCGTGACAGAGTTGGCGACGCACCAGCCGGTGAGCCGGCCCGCCGTGTCGCAGCACCTGAAGGTGCTCGAGGGGGCGAAGCTGGTGCGCGTTGAGCCACGCGGCAATCGCCGCGTGTATTCGGTGCGGCGCGACGGTCTGAACGAGCTGCGGCGCTACCTGGAGAGCTTCTGGTCCGACGTCCTAGACGCGTACAGCGCGGAGATCGCGCGACGCATCAAGGACGACCCCAAAAGGAGAGCGAAATGATGGAGCCCCTCGTAAAGACCATCGAGGTCCCCTGCAACCAGAAGAAGGCGTTCACCGTGTTCATGGACATGGGGAGCTGGTGGCCCACGCACAAGTTCGCGACCTCGGTGATGCGTGGTCAAACCGTGAAAGCGCTGCGCGTCGATGCGCGGGAGGGCGGCCGGATCGTCGAGGTCGGCTCCGACAACCACGAGCAACTCTGGGGCACGATCAAGACCTACGACCCCTACCGCTATCTGAACATGGACTTCCACATCCCGCACCCGAGCGAGAAGAACCCGGGCTTCAGCACGGTCGAGGTCCGCTTCACCGCACTGGGCGCCGACCGGACTCGCGTCGAGCTCACGCAGAGCAACTGGGAAGCGCTCGGCGACGTCGCCAAGATGGTCCAAGGCGGCTACCGGCAGGCGTGGGTCATGATCTTCGAGGGGGCCTATAAGGCGGCGTGTGGGGGCTGAGCGCCACTACGTCACCTATCCGGCACGGCCTGCCGCATCAGTTGCGTGAAATTCTGGAGCTCCGGCAGGCCCAGGTCGGAGACCACCCAATAGGCGTAGTCCGTCGTGGTCCAGTGTAGCAGGTGATAGCCGCGGTGGTCGCGCGTCTCGAGCGCGGCGCTCGGACCACGCGTCGCGGGCCACAGGAACACGTTGATCAGGTGTTGGCGCCGGCCGTACGCGAGCACCGCGACCGACCGCCCATCCACGTAATCGAGTCGGCCGCCGAGGAGGGGATACCCTTGCCCGGCGAAGTCGTACACGGGGGGCGAGAAGTCGAGCCGGCCGTTGAACCACGGCTTCACCGTGTGCTGATCCGACGAGAGCACGTCGGTGAGGTGGCCGGGCATGAGCGAGCGGATGTGGCTGGCGAGCACGTCGTCCGCCAGCGTCTCGCCGGCCGCGCGCCGGAGCGCGAGGTTCCAGCTCCCAACCGCGACGACCACGAGTGACGCGGCCAATGCCAGCGGACGCCACACGTCCCGCACGGTGAAGCGGCGTGGGGCGCGTGTGCGCGCCGCCGCTCTGACGGCCCCGCGCAGCGCGGCTGGGGCGGGGAAGGTGGGGATGCCCGCCGTGATCGCCGCGCGCAGCTCGAGCCGTCCGTCCCGGAACCGCGCGCACTCCGGGCAGTGGGCGATGTGGGCCTCGAGCTCCCGCGCGTCGACCGCGGCCAACTCGCCGTCCAAGTAGGCGTCCAGCTGGGCTTCGAAGGCTGGATGGGTCACGTCAGCGTTCCTCCTCTTCCCGCAGCGCTTCCTGGAGACGCGCGCGGGCGCGCGACAGCCGCGACATCACGGTGCCGACCGGCACGCCCGCGACGTCGCTGATCTCCTTGTACGACAGCCCCTCGAGCTCCCGCAACACGATCACCTCGCGGAATTCCGGCGCCAGCCGGTCGAGCGCGCGGCCGAGGGTTTCCTTGGCGGCCTTTCGGAGCAGCGCTCCCTCCGGGTGATCATCCGCCACGGCGTGACTGTGCACCGTCTCGTCGAATTCCGTGGCGAGCGCGTCGCCGCGGTGGCGCCGTCCCCAGCTATAGGCCGTGTTGCGCACAATCGCGAGCAGCCACGCGCGCGCGCCCGTCCCTTCCTCCCCGCGGAACCGGTCGAAGTACTTGAGCGCCCGCAGGCAAGCGTCCTGCACGACGTCCGCGGCGTCCTGCTCGTTCCGCGTCAGGTAGCGCGCCAGCGTGTACGCGGCGTCCAGGTGCGGCAACACGGCGGCTTCAAAGCGCGCCAGCTCGCTTGACTCCATCCGCTCCTCAAGTTGCCGCGTAGGCCTTCGGGAGAAGACTCCGCGGACAGCGGGTTTATTCCCGGCGGAATATCCCTGCGGTGCGGGGAGTCTCCGGCATTGAACCACACTGCCGTCACACTCTTGCTGGAGGAAGATCGCGTATGTCGTACCTACATGCCGTTCCGCTCCGGAACGTCGCAAGGCTGCTGCTCGCCGCCGTGGCGCTCGCCGGGGCCCCCGCGCACTCCGCCCCGGGCGACCCGGCAATCGTAAGCGCCAAGCTGTCCGAGTGGAAGGTCGAGTTGTCTCAGGCCACCATCACGGCGGGCACCGTCACCTTCACCGTCACCAACGCCGGCAGCATCCCGCACGCCTTCGAGGTCGAGGGGCAGGGGATCGAGCGGGAGACCGACGTCCTCCAGCCGGGCTCGAGCGCCACGCTGACGCTCACACTCAAACCGGGGACCTACGAGGTGTACTGCCCGGTGGGCGCGGATTCGCACAAGAAGCTGGGCATGGAGACTCGTCTCAGGGTCGTCCGCGCCACCGGTGCGGCTGCCTCAGGCTACGGCGCTGGGACGGGAAGCGAATCGCCCGGTCACGACATGAGCGAGCCGTCACCGAACATCCCGGCGATCCGGGTTACCGGTGGGGGGCCCGTCATCCAGATCCTCCCCGGGCCGTTCCCGTTTCCAGACAGCGCCGCTCCGATTCTCCAGCAGTTCGGCGACGAGCGGGAGGGGCTCGA
>WNGG01002603.1_pt1 | contig 20397 bp, 20 predicted proteins | sample 5400661 | NCBI WGS metagenome assembly WNGG01 (sample SAMN13153372, study PRJNA577476) | soil metagenome | isolation source: 100 cm soil or saprolite under Garry oak tree replicate 1 | place: USA:California | collected 2016-06-15
GCTCGCGCGCGCAGCGCAGGACGCCCGCGTCGACCTGGTCCTCGCGCGTCACGTCCATCGCGATGCCGAGACCGCGCAGCTCGCGTCCGGCCGCCTCGGCGCCCGCCGCGTTCACGTCCGCCACGCAGACCCGGGCGCCCTCGCGCGCGAACGCCTGCGCGATGGCGAGGCCGATGCCGCTCGCCGCCCCGGTCACCAGCGCCACCTTGCCCGAAAGACGCATGGAATCCTCCTTGGCCGGCGCAACCATACCTTGCCGGGATGCTCTAACGGTTGTAGGGAGTGCGTCCCATGCCGGTCGCGTTGCAAGCCCGGGCAGTCTCGCGATCGTTCCGGGGTTTTCGCGCGCTCGACCACGTGGACCTCTCGGTGGAGGAAGGTGAGATCCACGCCATCCTCGGCCCCAACGGGGCAGGAAAGACCACGCTGTTCAATTGCCTGTCGGGGTTCCTGCAGCCGACCGAGGGCACGGTCGAGCTGTTCGGCGAGACCATCGCCGGACTGCCGCCGCACAAGATCGTGGACCGCGGCTTGTCGCGCTCCTTCCAGATCAGCAGCGTTTTCGAGACGCTCACCGTCCTGGAGAACCTGGTCGTCGCCCTGCAGGCGCGCACCGGTCACCCCGTCCGGTTCTGGGAGCCGCGCGAGGCGCTGCGCGAGTTCGAGCCCCGCGCGCGCAAGATCGCCGAGCAGGTCCGGCTGAACGGCAAGGAGCAGGTGCGCGCCGCCGACCTCTCCCACGGCCAGAAGCGGAACCTCGAGATCGGGATCTCGCTCACCCAGGACCCGCGCGTGCTGCTGCTCGACGAGCCCACCAGCGGCATGGGACGCGAGGACGTGGAGCGCACCGTCGAGCTGGCGCGCGAAGTGGCCAGGAGCCGCACGGTCGTGTTCGTGGAGCACAACATGGGGGTGGTGGCGAAGCTCGCGGACCGGATCACGGTGCTGGCGCGCGGGCAGGTGCTGGCCGCGGGAAACTACGACCAGATCAGGAACGACCCGCGGGTCATCGAGGCGTACCTCGGCGAAGAGGTGCGCGCTTGAGCGCTCCGCTCCTGGAGGTCTCGGACCTCAACGCCTGGTACGGCCAGGCGCAGGCGCTGCACGGCGTCTGCCTCCGGGTAAACGAGGGCGAGTGCGTAGCGCTGATCGGGCGCAACGGAGCAGGCAAGACGACGACCCTGCGCTCCATCATGGGCGTTTTGCGCAAGAAGACGGGAAGCATCAAGCTGCGCGGGCAGGACATCACGCGGCTGGACAGCCACCAGATCGCGCGCAAGGGCCTGGCGTACGTGCCGGAAGAGCGGGCGATCTTCGCGACCCTGACCGTCAAGGAGAACCTCGAGCTGCCACCGGTGTGGAACGCCAAGGGCTGGTCGTCGCGCAAGTGCACGGAGGCCTTCCCCGCGCTGGAAGCGCGCGCCGAGCACAGCGGCGCCAAGCTGTCCGGCGGCGAGCAGCAGATGCTGGCCATCGCGCGCGTGCTGCGCGCAGGGCCCACGCTCCTCCTGCTCGACGAGCCTTCCGAGGGGCTGGCGCCGGTGGTGGTCCAGCAGATCCAGAAGATCCTGCGCGGGCTCAAGGCGGAGGGCATGGCGATGCTGCTGGTCGAGCAGAACCTGCACTTCGCCCTCTCGCTCGCCGACCGGCACACGCTCCTGGTCGACGGCGAGGTGAAGGAGACGCTGACCACCGCCGAGGTGCGCGCGCGCAACCGGGAGCTGCTCGATCACCTGTCCGTTTGATGAAGAACGCACCGCCGCCCTATCGACGGCGACTGACTGGAGGACTTGCAAATGACGACGATGCGAAGCGCAGGGGCCCTGTGTGTGCTGCTCGCTGCCGGAGCCGCCAGCGCGCAGTACAGCGCTGGCGGGATCAAGGTGGGCATCCTCACCGACATGAACGGCGTGTACTCGGCCATCTCCGGGCCGGGCTCGCAGAAGGCCGCCGAGATGGCGGCCGACGACTTCATGAAGGCCAACAAGGACTTTGCCGGCAAGGTGACGGTGATCGCGGTCGATCACCAGAACAAGGCGGACATCGCCAGCAACAAGGCGTCGGAGATGTACGACCGGCTCGACGTCGACGCGATCTTCGACACGGTGAACTCGGCCTGCGCGCTCGCCACCTCGGCGATCGCCGCGCAGAAGAAGAAGGTGTTCATCGACACCGGCGCCGGGACGAGCGAGCTGACCAACGAGAAGTGCAACAAGTTCACCTTCCACTATGCGTACGACAACTACATGCTGGCGAACGGCACCGGCACCACCATCGCCAAGCAGGGCGGCAAGACCTGGCACATGATCTATCCGAACTACGCGTTCGGGCAGAACCTCGAGCGCCAGTTCCGCGCCGCCGTCGAGAAGAACGGCGGCAAGCTGGTCGCGCCGAGCGACGCGACGCCCTTTCCGAACACCGACTTCTCCACGTACCTGCTCAAGGCGCAGGGCCTCAAGCCGCAGGTCTTCGGCACCATGCAGGCCGGCGCGGACCTGGTGAACGTGGTCAAGCAGTACAACGAGTTCGGCCTCAAGAAGCAGAGCATCGGCCTCGCCATCGGCCTCTTGTTCGAGAGCGACGTGGCCGCGCTGGGCCAGGACGCCTACCAGGGCGCCATCGCGACCGTGCCGTGGTTCTGGAACCGCGACAAGGACGCGACGGACTGGTCGCGCAAATTCGAGAAGGCCTTCGGCAAGAAGCCCACCTTCGACCAGGCGGCGGTGTACTCGGCGGTCACCCAATACCTCCAGGCCGTGAAGCGCGCCAAGACCGACGAGGGTGAGAAGGTCGTCGCGCAGCTCGAGGGGCACAAGTTCAGCGACTTCTTCGCCCGCGACGCGCAGATCCGGAAAGAGGACCACCGCAACATCCTCGACGTGTACCAGGTGCAGGTGAAGCCGAAGAGCGAGGCGAAGGAGGACGGCGATTACTACAAGGAGATCAACAAGACGCCGGCCGACCAGGCGTTCACGCCCCTGTCGGAATCGAAGTGCAAGATGAGCCAGTGAACCCGGTCCTCCTCCAGATCCTCATCCAGGTCTTCAACGGGCTGGTGAACGGCGCCTTCTACGCGCTGCTCTCGCTGGGGCTCGCGGTCATCTTCGGCATGCTGCGCATCGTGAACTTCGCTCACGGTGCGCTGTACATGCTGGGCGCCTTCACCGCCTACGCGCTCGGGGAGAAGTTCGGGCTGGGCTTCTGGGCCTCGCTGGCCATCGCGCCGCTGGGCGTCGGCCTGTTCGGGATGCTCCTCGAGCGCACCATGATCCGGCGGCTGTACGAACTGCCGGCGTCCTACAACCTGCTGCTTACTTTTGGCCTGACGCTGGTGATCCAGGACGGCGTGCGCCTCATCTACGGGATCTCGGGGCAGCCCTACGCGCCGCCGCCGCAGCTCTCCGGAGCCACCAACCTGGGGTTCATCTTCTTCCCCACCTTCCGGCTCTTCGCCATCGTCGTCTCGGTGGTGGTCTGCTCGCTGACCTGGTTCGTGATCGAGCGCACCCGCGTGGGCGCCGTGATCCGCGCCTGCACCGAGAACCCCACCATCACGCGCGCCTTCGGCATCGACGTGTCGCTCTGGGTTACTGCGGTGTTCGGCTTCGGCTCGGCGCTGGCGGGGCTGGCGGGTGTCCTGGCGGCGCCCATCTACAGCGTCGATCCGCTGATGGGCTCCGAGCTGATCATCACCACCTTCGCGGTGGTGGTCATCGGCGGGCTCGGCTCCATCCTCGGGTCGGTGGTCACCGGCTACGCGGTGGGCGTGCTGGTGGCGATCGGCTCGGCCTTGTATCCCCCGATCGCCAACACGCTGATCTTCATCCTGATGGCGCTGGTGCTCCTCTTGCGGCCGAGCGGGCTCTTCGGCCTGCAGGAGGCTCGATGAACGCGAGGCGGTGGATCGTCCGCATCGGCGTGCTGCTCGTCCTGCTCATCCTGCCCCGGATGATCTATCCCATCCTCGCGGTCGACATCCTCTCCTGGGGGCTGTTCGCGCTCGCCTTCGATCTGGTGTTCGGATACGTCGGCCTCCTCTCCTTCGGCCACGCGATGTTCTGGGGCACGAGCGGGTACGTGACCGCCAACGTGCTCCTGCGCACCGGGCTGCCGGTCCCGGTCGCCATCCTGGCCGGGACGGTCGCGGCGCTCGTGCTGGCGCTGCCCACCGGGTATCTCTCCATCCGCAGCGCGGGCATCTACTTCTCGATGATCACGCTCGCCTTCGCGCAGATGGTCGACTTCATCGCGCGCCAGGCGGACCACTACACGGGCGGAGACAACGGGCTGCCCGGGATCCCGCGGCCGGTGCTGGGGCCGATCCACTTCGACAACCCTCTGCACCTCTATTACTTCACGCTCACGCTGGCGGCGCTCGGGTACCTGGTCGCCGCGCGCGCCATCGAGTCGCCGTTCGGCCAGGCGCTGCGCGCCATCCGCGACAACCGGATCCGCGCGCAGAGCGTCGGCTACGACCCGCGCGTGCAGATGCTGGTCGCATTCCTGCTCTCGGCAGGGCTCTCCGGTCTCGCGGGCGGGCTGCACACCGTCGGCCACGGCGTGGTGTCGCTCGACGCGGTCAACTGGAACACCTCCGGCATCGTGGTGATGATGACGCTCCTCGGGGGAACCGGCACCCTGCTCGGGCCCCTGGTGGGCGCGACGCTCGTGCTGCTCCTGCAGGACGCGCTCGCCTTCAGCACCTCGGCCAGCGGAGTGGTCACCGGCGCCGTGTTCGCCCTGACCGTGCTCTTCTTCCGGCGCGGAGTCGTCGGCACTCTCCTCGCGCTCGATCTCCGGCGCCGCGCGGGCGAGCGGCTGATCGGATCGGCGAAGTGATTCAAAACGCCTGGTGCGGCCGCCGGTTGCGGCGCGCGCACCACCGCGAGGTCGTAGCCGGACCGGTGCCCCCCTGCGGAGCTTGCGGACGGCCTGCCCGCGCGGCAACGTGAGGCCATGCGTCGTCTCGCCGCGATCCTCCTCGCGCTCGCCGCCGGGTGCGGGCACGAGCGTGCCGCGCTGGTCGCCGCCCGCGTCTCGACCGGGCAGGCGGCCGCCCAGGAGCCCCTCGAGGGTGCGAGTGGAACGCTGGACTGCCCCGCCCAGCTGCTCCCCCAGGACCTCGGCAGGTCGGACGAGGACGGCGATCTGCGCGCCCAGCACATCGGTGCGGTCTCGCTCGCGTGCGCCCTCACCGTCTCGATGGCGGGGTACCAGCCCTACAAGGCGGCCCTCCAACAGATCTGCACCGCGCCGGTGCCGGGCGGCTGCCAGACGGTCGACGTGACCGTCGTGCTCGCCCCGGAGCCCGGCAAGTCCTCGGGCGCATCGAAGTGAGCCCCCCGACGCCAGCCGGGCCGCACCGGAGCGCCGCGCAGCCCGTTGCGCTATGCAGGGTGCAGGAAGCTTGAAGGAGCGCCCCCGCATGACCTCGCTTTCCGAGCCGAAGCTGCGCGACTACGTCAGGCGCCTCGAGCAGATCCAGGAAGGCTTCGCCAAGCACTATCCGGGCGAGCAGGGCACCCGGCAGCCGGTGCACACCGTCTACGGCGGCGCGCACCTGTTCAAGTCGGACACCACCCGCAAGCTGGGCGACCTCGCGGTGAAGGCGCTCGACCAGTACGCGCCCGAGCCGCGCATCTTCGCCGGGGCGATCGGGCTCGCCGAGGCCCTCGCCGAGACGGTGCACGGCCGCGTGCGCAAGAAGCTCGAGCGGGAGGCGGTCGAGGACTTCCGCATCGATTTCGAGGACGGGTACGGCATCCGGCCCGACGCGGAGGAGGACGGCCATGCGGTGACCGCGGGCGAGGAATGCGCCAACGGGCTCGCCGCAGGCACCTTGCCCCCGTTCATCGGGATCCGCATCAAGACCTTCTCGGCCGAGCTGGGCGGGCGTGCCCTGCGCACGCTGGACCTGTTCCTCACCGCGCTGGTGAAGCGCGCCGGCAAGCTGCCGGCGGGATTCGTGGTGACGTTGCCGAAGGTCGTCAGCCCCGAGCAGATCTCGGTCCTCATCGACGCCTTCGAGGAGCTGGAGCCGAAGCTGGGTCTCTCGCGCGGCGCGCTGAAGATGGAGCCGATGATCGAGACCACCCAGTCGATCCTCGACGAGCGCGGCGAGTCGATGCTGCCCAAGCTGCTGGCTGCGGCGCGCGGCCGCTGCGTGGCGGCGCACTTCGGCACCTACGACTACACGGCGTCCTGCGACATCACCGCGATGCACCAGTCGATGCGCCACCCGGCGTGCGACTTCGCCAAGCACATGATGAAGGTGGCCTACGCCGGGACCGGCATCTGGCTGTCGGACGGAGCGACCACCCTGATGCCGGTGGCGCCGCACAAGGCGGCCAAGGGCGCGCAGCTCACCGCGGAGCAGGCCCGCGAGAACCAGCGCGCGGTGCACGGCGCGTGGCGGTTGCACGCCGCCGACGTCCGGCATTCGCTGGTGAACGGCTACTACCAGGGATGGGATCTGCACCCCGCGCAGCTGCCCAGCCGGTACGGCGCGGTGTATGGCTTCTTCCTCGAGGGGCTGCCCGCCGCTTCCGAGCGGCTGAAGAACTTCATCGCCAAGGCCGCCCAGGCCACGCTCGCCGGCGACGTCTTCGACGACGCGGCCACGGGACAGGGCCTGCTCAACTTCTTCCTCCGCGGCGTCCACTGCGGCGCGCTCACCGAGCAGGAGGCGCTCGCCACCGGAGTCACGCTCGACGAGCTGCGCAGCCGGAGCTTCCTCAAGATCCTCCAGAACCGCCGCCGCCGCGCCTGAAGCCAATGACCGCGATCTCTTGGGGGGTCGAGGGGGGAGCGAGCTCCCCCTCGTAGAGGCGCCGAAGGCGCCGGATCGAAGACGGTGTTGTGTACGGCAGAGCGGTCAAATCAAGCGAGCCGTGCGTTCAGTGGTCGCGGATGACCTTCGCGGCGGCCCAGCCGACGAGGATCAGCACCGCCAGGACGAGCCAGGCGTGCTGGGAGCCGTAGGTCGAGGCCGGGTAGTGGTTGCTGATCATGGTCAGCACCGTCGGCATCGCGAGGAAGGCGTTGTGCTTGCTGCGCAGTTGCGCGCGCGCGATCAGGCCTTCGTCCAGCGGCTCCCCGGCGCGCACGCTGGCCACGATGCGGCGGTAGGCGGGAACGATGCGCAACCAGACGTTGGCGGTCATCAGGGTTCCCAAGAGCGCGCCCACGTGGATGTAGGCGGCGCGACCGTTGAAGACCTGCATCAACGCGTAGGAGGTGGCGACCAGCAGCAGGTAGCAGAGCGCCACGAGCGGCGTTTCGAATCGCGACAGCGGGGAGATCCAGAGCAGGTCGTACACGATCCAGGCGAGCACCAGGACCGCGACCGCCACGGCGAACGCGGCCGGCGCGCTGAGCCCGCCCACGCCCACGCCGCGCCCGCGGAGGTAGTAGACCAGCCAGAGGAGCGCGAGCCCCGTCACCCAGGTGGTCAGCGCCTCCCAGCGGAACCAGTGCAGCCGCTCGGGCGGGGCGGTCTGCTTCCGCACCGTGTAGAAGGCCCCGCCGTGCACGATCGAGACCCCCGCGACCTCCTCGCCCAGGCGGCGGCCGACCCAGGTGAAGTAGTAGGTGGTGCCGACCCAGAGGATGCCGGCGAAGACGTGCGCCCAGCGAAGCGCGAGATCGAGCCACTCGAGGAGGAAGCGCATTCTCAGGTGCACCGCGGCGTGACGGGCGCGAGGCCGGACACCTCGAGCCGAGCGTGGGGTCAGGTTAGCACGCTTGAGCCTCGACGCCGGGCGGCGCCTGAGTGTAGGTAGGACGGCGGTGGACGCGCTCAACTACATCGACGGAAGACACGTCGCGGCGGCGGAGTGGCTGGACAACGTCGACCCGGCCGCGGGAGCGCCGTACGGGCGCGTCGCCTCGAGCGACGCGGCGGACGTGGAAAGAGCGGTCGCGGCCGCCCGGCGCGCATTTCCCGCCTGGTCGGCCACACCGGTCGCGCGGCGCTCGCGCCTCTTGCGCGCGGTGGCGCGGCTGATCGAGCGCGACCAGGAGCGGCTCGCGCGCGCCGAGGCGGTGGACGGCGGCAAGCCCATCGCGCTGGCCTCGTCGGTCGACGTGCCCCGCGCCGCGCAGAACTTCGACTTCTTCGCCGACGCGATCACCCAATGGCACAGCGAGGCGCACCCGACCGACGAGGTGGCGCTCAACTACACCCTGCGGCAGCCGCTCGGGGTGGTCGCCTGCATCTCGCCGTGGAACCTGCCGCTGTACCTGCTCACCTGGAAGGTGGCGCCCGCCCTGGCGGCGGGGAACTGCGTGGTGGCGAAGCCGAGCGAGGTGACGCCGATGACCGCGCACATGCTCGGCGAGCTGTGCAGCGAGGCCGGGGTGCCGCCGGGTGTCCTGAACATCGTGCAGGGCCTGGGCCCGCGCGCGGGCAGCGCGCTCGTCTCTCATCCCGAGGTGCGCGCGGTCAGCTTCACGGGCTCGACGCGGATCGGTCGCGAGATCGCCGCGCGGACCGCCGAGAGGTTCGTCAAGGCGTCGCTGGAGATGGGCGGGAAGAACCCGAACGTGATCTTCGCCGATGCGGACCTGGACGAGGCGGTGGCGCAGACCGCGCGCGCCGCGTTCCAGAACCAGGGGCAGATCTGCCTGTGCGGGTCGCGCATCCTGGTGGAGCGAGCGGTGTATGAGGAGGTCGAGGAGCGCCTGGTCGCGGCCGCGCGCGCCTTGCGCATCGGAGACCCGCTCGATCCGGCGACGGAGCAGGGGTCCCTGGTCTCGCGGCAGCACTTCGAGAAGGTGATGGGGTGCCTCGAGGTGGCCCGGCAGGAAGGCGGCCGCGTCCTCTGCGGAGGCCGGCGGGCGCGCATCGAGGGACGCTGCCGCGAGGGCTGGTTCGTGGAGCCCACCCTCATCGACGGCCTGGGCCCGTCCTGCCGGACCAACCAGGAGGAGATCTTCGGGCCCGTCGCGACCCTCCAGCCGTTCGACGACACCGACCAGGCGGTGCAGCTCGCGAACGCCACGCGGTACGGCCTGGCCGCCTCGGTCTGGACCCGGGACCTCTCGCGGGCGCACCGGGTGGCGGCGCGGCTCGACTCGGGCATCGTCTGGGTGAACTGCTGGATGCTGCGCGACCTGCGCACCCCGTTCGGCGGCGTGAAGGAGTCCGGCGTGGGCCGCGAGGGAGGGTTCGATGCGCTGCGGTTCTTCACCGAGCCCAAGAACGTGTGCGTGAAGCTATGAGCGGACTGACCGAATCGCAGCGCGCGCCGGAGCCCGTCGGGGCCTATCCGCACGCGCGACGCGTGGGGAACTTGCTCTTCCTCTCCGGGATCGGGCCGCGCGTGCGCGGGTCGCGCGAGATCCCCGGAGTGAAGCTGCGCGCCGACGGCAGCGTGGAGAGCCACGACATCGAGGCGCAGTGCCGCTCGGTGTTCGCCAACGTGCGCGCGGTGCTGGAGGAGGCCGGCTCGAGCTGGGACAAGCTGGTCGACGTGACCGTGTTCTTGACCGACCTGAAGCGGGACTTCGCCGCCTACAACCGGCTGTGGGCCGAGCACTTCAAGGACGCGCAGCCCTGCCGCACCACGGTGGAGGTCAGGGCGCTGCCCACGCCCATCGCCATCGAGCTGAAGTGCATCGCCACCGTGGAGTGAGCCATGCCGGACCTCGAGCCGCTCAACTTCAAGCGCTGGATCGACGAGCACCGCCACTTGCTCAAGCCGCCGGTCGGCAACGCGCAGATCTGGGAAGGCGACCGCGATTTCATGGTCACGGTGGTGGGTGGGCCCAACTCACGCAGCGACTACCACGTCGACGAGGGCGAGGAGTTCTTCTACCAGATCGAAGGCGACATCACGCTGCGCGTGCTCGAGCACGGCAAGCCGCGGGACATCCCCATCCGCGAGGGGGAGATCTTCCTCCTGCCCCCGCGGATCCCGCACTCGCCGCAGCGGCCGCCGAACACGGTGGGCCTGGTCCTCGAGCGGCGGCGCCTTCCCGACGAGCTGGACACCTTCCTCTGGGTCTGCGACCGGTGCGGGAACGAGCTGTACCGCGAGTCGTTCCACCTGACCGACATCGTGCAGCAGCTGCCGCCCATCTTCGCGCGCTACTGGAGCGACCCGAAGCACACCACCTGCAAGAAATGCGGACACAAGCATGAGAAGCGTTGACGTCCACACGCACCTCCTGCCGCCGGAGCTGCCTCGCTGGAGCGAGCGGTTCGGCTACGGCGGCTTCGTCAGGCTGGAGCAGCTCGGCGGCTGCAAGGGCCGCATGGTGCGCGACGACGGGACGCAGTTCCGCGAGGTTGCGAGCAACGTCTGGGATCCGGAGGTCCGGCTGCGCGAATGCGACCAGGCCGGGGTGGGCGTTCAGGTGCTTTCAACGGTGCCAGTACTGTTCTCCTACTGGGTCCGCGAGCCGCGCCACGCCCTGGACGTGGCCCGGTTCCTCAACGACCACCTCGCCTTCGTCTGCGCCGCCCACCCGCGCCGGTTCGTCGGTCTGGGGACGCTGCCGCTGCAGGCGCCCGACCTCGCCGCGCGCGAGCTGATCCGCTGCGTGCGCGACCTGGGCCTCGCCGGCGTGCAGATCGGCTCGCACGCGGGCGACTGGAACCTGGACCGGCCGGAGCTGTTCCCCGTCTTCGCCGAGGCGGAGGAGCTGGGCGCTGCGGTCTTCGTGCACCCGTGGGACATGATGGGCCAGGAGCGCATGGCGAAGTACTGGCTGCCGTGGCTGGTCGGGATGCCCGCCGAGGTGTCGCAGGCGATCTGCTCGATGATCTTCGGCGGCGTGTTCGAGCGCCTGCCGGCCCTGCGGGTCTGCTTCGCCCACGGCGGCGGCGCCTTTCCCGGGACGTTCGGGCGCATCCAGCACGGCTTCGAGTGCCGGCCCGACCTGGTGGCGGTGGACAATCCGCATCCTCCGGTGCGGTACTTGGGACGCTTCTGGGTGGACTCGCTGGTGCACGACCCGCGGGCGCTGCGCTTCGTGCTGGACACGTTCGGTCCGCGGCGGGTGGCGCTGGGCACCGACTACCCGTTCCCGCTGGGCGAGGAGCGGCCGGGAGCGCTCATCCGTTCGCTGGAGCTGGACGAGGGCGCGCGCGAGGCGCTGCTGTCGCGCAACGCGCTGGAGTGGCTGGGCCGCGAGGCGCGGGAGCTGGACCTGGCATGACGGAGCTCCGCGACGACGCCGCCTGGGCGCGCGCCCAGGACGCCGCCGATCCGCTGGCCCGCCTTCGCGACGAGCTCGTCTTCCCCGAGGGCGTCGAGCTGTACTTCGCGGGGCACTCGCTGGGCCTGATGCCCCGGCGCGCGCGCGACTACGTCCTCGCGGAGCTGGATGCCTGGGGCCGGCGCGCCGCCCTTGGCCACCACGAGGGCGAGCGGCCGTGGCTGCCGTACCACGAGCTGCTCACCGCGCCGGTCGCGCGCCTCGCCGGCGCCAGGCCGCACGAAGTGGTGGTGATGAATTCGCTGACGGTGAACCTCCATCTGATGCTGGTCTCGTTCTACCGGCCCACCCGCCCCCGCCACCGGATCGTCATCGAGCAGGGCGCGTTCCCGTCGGACCGGTATGCGGTCGCCTCGCAGGCAGCGTTCCACGGCTTTCCGGACGCAGTTGTCGAGGTCCCGCGCGGTCAGGACCCCGCGCGCTACCTGGACGAGTCGGTTGCGCTCCTGCTCTTCGGATCCCCGAACTTCCTCACCGGCGAGGCGTTCGACCTCTCGGCGCTCACCCGGGCGGCGCACGAGCGCGGATGCGTGGCGGGGTTCGACCTGGCGCACGGGATGGGCAATCTCGAATTGGCGCTGCACGATTCGGGCGCCGACTTCGCGGTCTGGTGCAACTACAAGTACCTGAACGCGGGTCCGGGCGGGCTCGGCGGCGCGTTCGTGCACGAGCGGCACGCCGCTGCGGATCTGCCGCGGTTTGCCGGCTGGTGGGGACACGACAAGGAGTCGCGCTTCTCCATGCCGGGGATTTTCCTTCCCATTCCCGGCGCCGAAGGGTGGCAGCTCTCGAACCCGCCCATCCTGCAGCTCGCCGCGCTGCGCGCCTCCCTCGAGCTGTTCGACGCCGCCGGGATCGCCGCGCTGCGGGAGAAGAGCGTGCGGCTCACCTCCTACCTCGAGTGGCTCTTGCGCGGCGTCGCCGAGGTGCTCACTCCCGGGGACCCTGCCCGGCGCGGGGCCATGCTGACGGTGCGGGTGCCCGGGGACGCGCCGCGGCTCCTGGCCGCGCTGCGCGCCCGCGGCGCGGTCTGCGATGCGCGCCCTCCCGACGTGCTGCGCGTCTCCGCGCCGCCGCTCTACACGCGCTTCGCCGACGTGCAGCGCCTCGCGACGCTGCTCCGCGAGGAGCTGGCGCGTGGCTGAGCCGATCACGGTCATCGGCGCCGGGCCCGTCGGATCGCTCCTGGCGCTGTTCCTCGCCCGCCGCGGGCATCACGTCCAGGTGTTCGAGCGCCGGCCGGACATGCGCCGGGTCGGGATCGGCGCGGGCCGCTCGATCAACCTGGCGGTCTCGACCCGCGGGCTGTACGCGCTGCACCAGGTGGGGCTCGACGAGGAGGTCCTGCGGCAGGCCATCCCGATGCGCGGGCGCATGGTGCACGCCGCGCGAAGCGAGCCGCGCTTCCTCCGCTACGGGCGCGACGACAGCGAGCTCATCAACTCCATGTCGCGGGGCGAGCTGAACAAGCTCCTCATGACCGAGGCGGAGCGCACCGGGCGCGTGCGCATCGACTTCCAGCAGCGGCTGGTCGGGTACCAGGGCGGCCGGGCGCGGCTGCGGGACGAGCGCAGCGGAGAGGAGCGCGAGGTCGCGGCGCCCGTGGTGCTCGGGTCGGACGGCAGCGCGTCGGCGCTGCGGGCGGCGCTCGGCGTCGCGGTGGAGCAGAGCTGGCTCGACTTCGGCTACAAGGAGCTGACCATCCCGCCCGCTCCGGGCGGCGCTTTCTCCCTGGAAAAGAACGCGTTGCACATCTGGCCGCGCAAGAACTTCATGCTGATCGCGCTGCCGAACCTGGACGGCAGCTTCACCTGCACGCTCTTCCTGCCCTTCGAGGGCGCCGCGTCCTTCGCCGCCATCGAGGCGCCGGCGGACGCGGAGCGGTTCTTCGCGGAGACCTTCCCGGATGCGCTCGCGCTGATCCCGCGGCTGGGCGAGGCGCTCGCCGACGCGCCGCTCGGGCGCATGGCGACGGTGAAGTGCGCGCGGTGGTCGCGCGGACAGGGGGTGCTGATCGGCGACGCCGCGCACGCGATCGTCCCGTTCTTCGGCCAGGGGATGAACGCGGGGTTCGAGGACTGCACGGTGCTGATGGAGATCCTCGATCACGAGGCCGACTGGACCCGCGCTTTCGCGGAGCTTTCGGATTCACGCCGTCCCGACGCGGACGCCATCGCGGACCTGGCGGTGGAGAACTTCGTCGAGATGCGCGACAAGGTGGCCGACCCGGAGTTCGTCCTCTGGAAGGAGGTCGAGGCCGAGCTGTCCCGCCGCTTCCCCGGCGAATACCTCTCCCGCTACCAATTGGTCACCTTCACCCGCGTCCCCTACCGCATCGCCCAGCAAGCCGGCCGCCTGCAAACCTCCCTCCTCCGCGATCTGACCCAGACCGCCCACCGCGCCTCGGACGTCGACTATTCCCGCGCGCAGCAGCTCATCCGCGAGCGATTGGTCCCGTTGCTCCAACCCTACGGACTGGACGCGCCGGCGGACTAAAGCGTTTCACGCGGAGGGCGCGGAGATGAAATGAGAGCGCGCCGAGATTCGGTTTTTGAAATGAAAATCTCTGCGCTCTCCGCTTCCTCGGCGCGCTCCGCGTGAAACGCTGTAGTCCTAACCGCGGAGCTCGGTGCGGACGTCCCAGAGGTCGGGGAAGAAGGTCAGGTCGACGAGTTGCTTCAGGTAGTCGTAGCCGGCCGTGCCGCCGGTGCCGCGCTTGGAGCCGATGATGCGCTGGACCACCTTGACGTGGCGGAAGCGCCAGATGGCGAATTGCTCGTCCACGTCGATCAGCTTCTCGCACATCTCGTACGCGTCCCAGGACTGGGTGGGGTCTTCGTAGATCCGCTTGAACACGGCGATGAGCCCCGGATGCCGCGGGGGTGGTCCCGACAGATCGCGCTCCAGCACCTCGCGGGGGATCGCCATCCCGCGCCGCGCCAGGTGCCGGAGGAACTCGTCGTACAAGGACGGCGCGCGCAGCGCCGCCTCCAGCTCCGCGTGGTCCTTCGGCGACTGGCGGTGCACCTGCAGCATGCGCGCGTCCTTGTTGCCGAGGATGAACTCCACCAGCCGGTACTGGGGCGACTGGAACCCGCTCGCCGGCCCCAGCACGTGCCGGAACTCGCCGTACTCCGAGGGCGTCAGCGTCGCGAGCACCGACCACTGGTTCACCAGCTGCGCCTGGATGTGCTTCACGCGGGCGAGGATCTTGAACGACGGCTCCAGGTCATCGGCCTGCACGAAGCGCACGGCGGCGCGCAGCTCGTGCAGGAGCAGCTTGAACCACAGCTCCGTGGTCTGGTGCTGGATGATGAACAGCATCTCGTCGTGGTGCGGCGGCTGCGAGAGCGGCACCTGCGCCGAGAGCAGCCGGTCGAGCTGCAGGTAGCCGCCGTACGTCATGCGGCCCTGGAAGTCGGTGACGACGGACGGCTCCAGGTCGTCTGGCATGCCAGAACGCATCCCATAACAGCCGCGCCATGAAAAGCGCAGCGCTGCCGATTACGGCGGCGGCTGAAATGCATCCCACAACGTCCGCGCGGTGAAAAGCGCAGCGCCGCCGATTACGGCGGCGGCTGAAGCCGCAGCTCGCGGAGCGCGGCATTGAGCTTGTCGGGATCGCGGCGCGGTTCGGCCAGCCTGAACAGCACGTAGCGCGCCTCTTCCGGGAGCGCGTTCCACTGCGCGGGCGAGAGCTTCGGCGCGCGCGCCGCCACGCTCTCGGGAATGCGCGCGGCTCCCCACGCGCTTCCGTCCACAGGCCCTCCTTCGAGCGGCGCGACCGGATGCCCGGCGCGCTCGGCGAAGGCAGCGAGCGCCTCGCGGTACACCTCGAGATCGCCGGGGCCGTCCACCGGCAGGTGGCAGACCGCGAGCCGCTCGGCGCGCGGCATCGCCGTCCATGCCTTGAGCGACAGCTTGAGCCCCGCGAGGTCGAGCTTGCGCCGGACCGCCAGCGGGATGAACTCCAGGGTGCGGTGCAGGTCGCCTTCGAGCTCGAAGCGGAGGTACATGCGGCCCCTATACGTCGGGCCAGGGGGTAGTGACCACCACGCGGACCATCGGGGAGACGCGCAGCGCGCCCAGCATCGCCGTGTACGGGCGGATCCCGAACCGCCGCACGTCGAGCTCCACCTCTGCGACGGCGCGCCCTGCGACCCGCTGCACCGCGAACTCGCCGGACAGCTCGCGCCCGTGCAGCGAGAGCGTGCCGCGCACGGACCCGGGCAGAACTTCGTCGGAGGTGAAAGCGATCTCCGGGAACCGCTGCGCCTCCAGCACCTCGCGCGCGCAGCTGCGCTCGATGTCGCGACGGTCCCGCTCCGAGAGCGCCGAGGGGTCCTCCCGCCCGCCGCGCATCGCGGCCACCACGCGCAGCGAGGCGGTGTCGAAACGCGCGCGCACCGAATGGGCATCCGCCTCGATCTCGAATCTCTCCGGCCGGAGCTTCAGGTCGTGCCCCGCGGCTGCGAGCACGCCTTCTCGGGACGTGAACACTTCGCACGTGGCTGTATCTGCTCCGAAACGGGCCATCGCACCTCACCCTATCCGACCACGGGCTTGACAGCATTGGGGGAAGCGCGTGAGTGTTCGCCCCGCAGACAGCCTGGAGGCCCCCATGAAGCGGCGGACGTTTCTGCAGGGCGCAGCGCTCGGTGGCGCAGCGGTGGGCATCGGCTTCGACACCTCGAAAGCGCGCGCGGAAATGCGGCAGTTCAAGATCGCGCGCACCACGGAGACCCGCAGCACCTGTCCGTACTGCTCGGTCTCCTGCGGCGTGATCATCCACACCCTCGGCGACAAGGCGAAGAACGTCACCGCACAGGTGGTGCACGTCGAGGGCGACCCCGATCACCCCATCAACCGCGGCACGCTCTGCCCGAAGGGCGCGACCCTCAAGGACGACATCACGCACGGCAACCGCCTGACGTTCCCGCAGGTGCGCCGGCCCGGCTCGAACAAGTGGGAGCGCATCGGCTGGGATGAAGCGATCAAGGGAATCGCGCGCCACATCAAGGACACGCGGGATCGAACGTTCGTCGCCAAGAATGCCAAGGGTGAAACGGTGAACCGCACGCCGGGCATCGCCTGGATCGGCGGCTGCACCGACACCAACGAGTTCAACTTCCTCCAGTGGAAGGCGATCTCGGCCTTCGGAGTTCCGTACCGAGACTCACAAGCAAGAGTTTGACACGGTCCCACGGTGGCCAGTTTGGCCGCCACCTTCGGCCGCGGTGCGATGACGAACGGCTGGGTCGACATCAAGAACGCCGACGTCATCTTGATCATGGGCGGGAACTCCGCCGAGGCCCACCCCTGCGGGTTCAAGTGGGCGATCGAGGCGAAGAAGGTCCGCAACGCGAAGCTCATCCACGTCGATCCGCGCTACACGCGCACCTCGGCGGTCTGCGATCACTACGCGCCGCTTCGCGCGGGCAGCGACATCGCGTTCCTGCACGGGCTCATCCGCTACGCCATCGAGAAGAAGCGGTTCCACGAGGACTACGTCAAGACGCACACCAACGCGTCGTTCATCGTCGGCGAGAAGTACAACTTCGAAGAGGGCCTGTTCTCCGGGTACGACCAGCAGAAGAAGGAGTACGACAAGACGCAGTGGGCCTACGAGCCCGACCCGAAGACGACCGGGTACGAGGTCGACAACACGCTCCAGAACCCTCGCTGCGTCTTCCAGCTGCTCAAGAAGCACGTCGACCGCTACACGCCCGAGATGGTCGAGAAGATCTGCGGGACGCCCAAGGACCTGTTCCTCAAGGTGGCGGAGGTGGTCACCTCGACGGGCACCGCGGAGAGGGTCGGCACCATCATGTACGCGCTGGGCTGGACCCAGCACTCGACCGGCGTGCAGATCATCCGCGCCGCGGCGATGCTGCAGCTCCTCCTCGGCAACGTCGGCCGTCCCGGTGGCGGGGTGAACGCGCTGCGCGGGCACTCCAACATCCAGGGCGCCACCGACATGGCGGGCACCTTCGAGATCCTGCCCGGCTACCTGGCCACGCCGCGCGGCGAGCTGAAGGACCTGACCACGTACCTGGAGAAGGTCACGCCGTCCACGCTCAACAAGCAGGCCTGGCCGACGATGAACTACTGGTCGAACTATCCCAAGTTCATGGTCAGCTTGCTCAAGTCGATCTACGGCAAGGCGTCGACCAAGGAGAACGACTGGGGCTACGAGTGGCTGCCCAAGACCGACGGCAACTACTCGTGGATGTTCATGTGCGACGACATCTACCGCCAGAGCTCGACCCGCGCCGGCGGGAAGGAGCCCGGCCCCGAGGGCTTCATCTCCTTCGGGATGAACCCGGTGGGCATCGGGCCCAACTCTCCCAAATGGGTGGGGGCGCTCTCGAAGCTGAAGTGGCTGGTGATGGTCGAGAACGTGGAGACCGAGACCGCCGCGTTCTGGAAGGCGCCGAAGGAGTACGGCACGGCCGACGCGGCGCAGATCCCGACCGAGGTGTACCTGCTGCCCGCCTCCAGCTTCGCGGAGAAGGACGGCTGCTTCACCAACTCGGCGCGCTGGATCCAGTGGAAGTGGAAGGCGATCGATCCTCCCGGGCAGGCCAAGACCGACCAGGAGATCGTCAGCCGCATCTTCCTGGCCGTTCGCGACCTGTACAAGAAGGAGGGCGGCGCGCTGCCGGAGCAGGTGACCAACGTCATCTGGAACTACACCAACCCGGTGAATCCCGACCTGGAAGAGGTCCTCAAGGAGATCAACGGGAAGGCGCTGGCCGACATCAAGGATCCGAAGGATCCGACCAAGATCATCAAGGCGGCGGGCCAGCAGCTCGACGGATTCGGGCAGCTGCAGGACGACGGGTCCACCATGTGCGGCAACTGGCTGCACTCGGGCGTGTACCCGGCCGCGGGCAACCTGGCCAAGCGGCGCAACAACGCCGACCCGACCGGGCTCGGCATGTTCCCCGAGTGGGCGTTCTCGTGGCCGGCCAACCGGCGCATCATGTACAACCGCGCCTCCGCCGACGCTCAGGGCAAGGCGTGGGATCCGACCCGCGCGGGCATCGTGTGGAACGGCGAGCGGTGGGTGGGCGACGTTCCGGACATCAAGCCCGACTCGCCGCCAGGCCAGTTCGGCGCGTTCATCATGCTGCCTGAAGGCGTGGCGCGCCTGTTCGCGCCGTCGTTGAACGACGGGCCGTTCCCCGAGCACTACGAGGCCGTCGAGGCGCCGGTCGACAACCCGCTGCACGCGAAGGTCTCCGCGAGCCCCGTGGCCAAGCGGTTCTCGACGGACAAGGACAAGTATGGCGACCGGAAGGAGTACCCGATCGTCTGCACCACGTACCGCCTGACCGAGCACTTCCACTTCTGGACGCAGCACCAGAAGAACGGCCGGCTCAACGAGGTGCAGCCCGGGTTCTTCTTCGAGATCCCGGAGGGTCTGGCCAAGGAGAAGGGCATCAAGAACGGAGAACGCGTGCGGGTCTCGAGCGCGCGCGGCTCCATCGAGGGCCCGGCCGTGGTGACCAAGCGCATCTGGCAGATGAAGATCGACGGGCAGCAGGTCTGGCAGATCGGCCTGCCCATCCACTGGGGCTACGCCGGTGACGCGAAGCACGTCGGGCCGCTCGCGAACATGCTGACGCCGTCGGCGATGGACGCGAACACGTGGACTCCCGAGTTCAAGGCCTTCCAGGTCAAGGTGGAGAAGGCCGCGGAGAGGGTGTCATGAACTCGCCCGGACTCCAGATCCGTCAGTCGTCGGCGCAGATGTGGGGCGGCGCGACCGGGCAGCGCAAGATGCCGGTCGTCTCCAAGTACATCGACACCTCCACCTGCATCGGTTGCAAGGCGTGCGAGGTCGCCTGCCAGGAGTGGAACGACCTCGGCAACGTCGCGACGGTCCAGATCGGCAGCTACCAGACGGTGCCGACGCTCAACGCCGACCTGTGGAACCTGATCAAGTTCAACGAGCAGACCCTCCCCGAGGGCGGCTTCGCCTGGCTCATGCGCAAGGACCAGTGCATGCACTGCGCGGATCCGGGCTGCCTCAAGGCCTGCCCGGCGCCGGGCGCCATCGTGCAGTACGAGAACGGCATCGTGGACGTGAACCCCGAAGCCTGCATCGGTTGCAAGATGTGCGAGACCGGGTGCCCGTTCGACGTGCCCCGCTACGCGGCGCGCACCGACAAGATGGCGAAGTGCACGCTCTGCGTCGACCGCGTCGAGGTCGGGCTCGAGCCCGCCTGCGTGAAGGCGTGCCCGACGGGTTGCCTGCACTTCGGGACCAAGGACGACATGGTCGCGCTGGCCGACTCGCGCGTCGAGCAGCTCAGGGCCAACGGCTTCGCTCAGGCCTCCGTGTACAACCCCAAGGGCGTGGGCGGGACCAGCGTGATCACGGTGCTGTCGCACGGCGATCACCCCGAGTGGTACGGCCTCCCGAAGGATCCGCACGTACCCACGGGCGTGAGGTTCTGGAAGAACGTGCTGCGGCCGGTCGGCGTGATCGCCTTCGCGGCGGCGTTCTTCGCCATGGTCGGCCACTACCTGACCTTCGGCCCCAAGAAGCCGAAGGAGGGCGGCGAGAAGTCCCGAGGGGAGGGTCCGGTATGAGCGAGGTGGCGCTTCCCGGCCAGACCAAGCGGACGGGGGTGGGCGACGCGGCGGTCGTGCGGGCCCGCGAGGACGAAGACGTGGTGGTGGGCGGCGAGATCGTCCGCCACCGCCTTTCCTCCCGCGTGATCCACTGGACGGTGGCCCTGTTCTTCTTCGTCTGCCTCTTCACCGGTCTGCCCATCTGGACTCCGCTCTTCGGGTGGATGGCCACGCTCTTCGGCGGCCTGTCGGTCTGCCGCTGGCTGCACCCCTGGACCGGCGTCGCGTTCTCGATCGCGACGGGGGTCATGTTCGTGCACTGGTTCTCGGAGATGAAGCTGACCGGCAAGGACCGGGAGTTCCTCACGCCGGGCGGTCTGATCCGCTACATGCGGTACCAAGGGGAGGACTCCGAGGTCGGCAAGTACAACGGCGGCCAGAAGCTGCTCTTCTGGGCGGCGGCCCTGGCCACCCTCGGCCTGCTCCTCTCCGGCATCGTGATGTGGTTCCCGGAGCCGTTCGGGAACGGGGTCCGCCAGCTCAGCTACGTGGTGCACGACATCGCGTTCATCCTCTTCTTCGCCATGATCA
>WNGG01003079.1_pt1 | contig 20396 bp, 18 predicted proteins | sample 5400661 | NCBI WGS metagenome assembly WNGG01 (sample SAMN13153372, study PRJNA577476) | soil metagenome | isolation source: 100 cm soil or saprolite under Garry oak tree replicate 1 | place: USA:California | collected 2016-06-15
GGCTGCACGCCGAGGCCGAGGAAGGAAAGACCGGCCTCGAGCATGATCGCGTTGCCGATGCCGAGCGCCGCGGCGACGATGACCGGGGTGAGGGCGTTCGGAAGGACGTGGCGCGCCAGGATGCGGGCCCGTCGCAAGCCCAGGGCGGCTGCTCCTTGGACGAACGGCCGGGCCGCGAGGGAGCGCACCTCGCCCTGCACGAGGCGCGCGATCGACATCCAGCCGGTGAGGCCCAGCACGACGACCACGAGGGCAGCGCTGGGCCGCCATAGGGCGGCGAGGAGCAGCAGCAGGACGACGCGGGGGAGCGCGAGCGCGAAGTCCGTGAGCGCCAGCAGCACCGGTCGCACGAGGCCGCCCGAGAACCCCGCGATCGCTCCCACCACGACGCCGATCGCCACGGACACGAGGACCGCGAGGGTGCCGACGCCGAGCGAGATGCGCGCTCCGTAGACGAGCCTGGTCCACACGTCCCGGCCGAAGCGGTCGGTACCGAGCGGATGCACGACCCCGTGCAGGTCGGTGGAGAGGGGCGGCAGGAACCGCGTGGCGACGACGTCGCGCTGCGCCGCCGGATCCCCCGTCGAAATCACAGGTGCGGCGAGGGCGCACAGCACGGCGACTGCGAGCACGATGGTGCCGAACCGTCCCCGGTGGTCGCGCAGCACCCACGTCACGCGTCCCGTTTCCCGTTTCACGTTTCCCGTGTCCCGTGGTGAATCCGCGGATCGACCCAAGCGAGCAGCAGGTCCGCGACCAGGTTCCCGACGACCACGAGGATCGCGCTGACGGTCGTGGCCGCCATCACGACCGGGTAGTCCCGAGCCTGGACGGCCTCGACCAGGATCCGTCCGACGCCGGGCCAGGCGAACACAGCCTCCACGAACACGGCACCCGAAAACAGCGCCGGGAGCGAGAGCCCCAGCAGCGTGACCACGGGGACCAGGGCGTTGCGGAGCACGTGGTGCAGCCAGACGCGCGGCGCGGGAAGCCCCTTCGCGAGCGCGGTCGTGACGAAGGGCGCGGCGCGTGCGTCGAGCATCGCCCCTCGCACGAAACGGGCGGTGCCGCCGATCCCGACGAGCGTGAGGGTCGCGAGCGGAAGGGCGACGTGCCGCAGCAGGTCCCGCAGTCGGGCCAGGCCGGCCAGCGCATCGCCGTCGTAGCCGTGGGCCCCGAAGGAGGGCAGGGCCCGCAGCCGGTAGGTGAACAGCAGCACGAGCATCAGGCCGAGCCAATAGCCCGGCAGCGCGAACAGCGTGACGGTCGACACGGAGAGCGCGGTGTCGAGGCGCGTGCCGCCGCGCGCCGCCTGGACCGCACCGACCGCGATACCGAGGAGGTAGCTGAGGAGGAGGGACAGCCCGACGAGCGCTGCGGTCGCGGGCCACGCCTCGGCGAGCACGGCGCGCACCGGGCGCCCCGAGGCGATGCTCCGGCCCCACTCGCCGCGCGCCATCCGCGCGAGCCAGGCCGCGTACTGTGCGGGTAACGACTGGTCGAGGCCGAGCGCCTGGCGCTGCGCGGCCAGTTGCTCGGCCGTCGCCGCGGGGCCGAGCAGCCGTTCGACGGGGTCGCCCGGCGCGAGCCGCAAGAGGAAAAAGGTCAGCGTGGCGACCCCGGCGACTACGGCAAGCCCCGCAGCCAGGCGGCGCGCGAGGGCGGCGAGCATGGGCGGAATCTCGCGTGCGCGGTGGTGCCCCGCTAGAATCCGTGCGTGCGGCGACGGGCAGGTTGGGCCTGGCTCCTGGGGGCGATGGTCGCGAGCGGCGCGTGCGAGGGGGGCGCGGCGCGGCGTGGCCGCACGGTCGTGTTTGCGTCCGGCGCGGAGCTTCAGAGCATGAACCCGCTGGTTACGATCCATCCCCTGGCGAAGCAAGTGCAGCGCTACGTGCTGCTCACGACCCTGGCCCGCTACGACACGGCGCTCGTGCCCCAGCCGTATCTGGCACGCACGTGGGTGTGGTCCCCCGATCTCCAGGCCCTGCGATTCCGGCTGCAGAGCGGCGTGCGCTGGCACGACGGCACTCCGACCACCGCCCGCGACGTGGTGTGGACCCTGAATGCGGCGCGCGACCCGGCCACGGGGTACCCGCGACTGAACGATCTCGCGGGGGTGTCCTGGGTGACGGACCCGGACGACTCGACGGTCGTGGTGCGCTTCGCCGCGCCGCAGCGCGGCTTCCCGGACGTGCTCACCGACCTCGCGATCCTGCCAAGCCGGCTGCTCGACAGCGTACCCGCGAGCCGCCTGCGCGAGGCCGCGTGGAACGACCATCCGGTCGGCAACGGGCCCTTCCGCTTCGTATCACACGAGCCGCGCCGCCGCTGGGTGTTCGCCGCGGACTCGGCGTTCCCCGCTGCGCTCGGTGGACCGCCGCGGCTGGAGCGATTCGTCGTCGTCGTGGTGGACGAGCCCAGCACCAAGCTCGCCGCGCTCACCTCAGGTGAGGTGGACTTCGCCGGGATCCAGCCCGCGCACGCGGCGCTCGTGCGCCGTGACGCGCGGCTGGCGGTGCTCGACTATCCACTGATCCTCCCCTACGGGATCGTGCTGAACCTGCGCCGCCCGCCGTTCGACGACCGTCGCGTGCGGCTCGCGCTGGCGCTGGCGCTCGACCGCGCGGAGATCGTGGCGGGGTATCTCTACGGCCTCGGGGAAGTGGCGGACGGGCCGGTGCCGCCCGGCGTGCCGGGCTACACGCCGATGCGGTCGCTTCCCACGAGCCCCGACTCGGCGCGCCGGCTGCTGAGCGGCCGCCGCATCGGATTCGAGCTGTTGACGGTGGGGAGCGGCGAGGCGGCGCTCGAGCAGATGATCCAGGCCCGGCTCGCCGCCGTCGGGTTCGACGTGACGATCCGGCAGCTCGAGCTGTCGGCGTTTCTCGACCGCGTGAACGCCCGGCGGCACGAATTCGACGCCGCGGTGCTGGGGACTCCGGGCGACCCCGGGCTCGGCTACCTCGCGCCGCTCGCGCAGATCGCCGGCCTGACGATCCCCCCCGAGCCCGCGGCGGCGCAGCGTCGCTTCGCGGATTCGTTGCCGGTCGTGTTCTTGTATCACGCGCGCGGCGTGCAGGGGATGAACCGGCGGGTCCGGGGGGTGCGGATGGACCGGCGGGGCGAGCTCGCGAACATCGCGGAGTGGTGGATCGCTCCGTGAAGCGCCGCGACCTCCCGCAGCACGTCCGGGCCAGCGCCCCCGTGCGCCTCGACCTGGCGGGTGGTTGGACCGACGTGCCGCCGTTCTCGGCCCGCGAGGGCGGCCTCGTGGTCAATGCCGCGATCGAGCTCCACGCGCACGCCGAGCTCAAAATCGGCGGCCCGCTCTTCCGGCTCGTCTCCGAAGATCTCGGCCAGGAGCTGGAGTGCGCCGATTCTTCGGGGCTCGTCATCGACGGGCGGCTCGACCTCCTCAAGGCGGCGCTGCGGATGTTCCCGGTCCAGGCGCGCTGTACGATTGTCACCCGCTGCGACGCGCCGCCCGGGTCCGGTCTCGGGGCGTCGGGCGCGATCGACGTCGCCCTCGTCGCCCTGCTCACCTGCGCCCGCGGGGAACGGCTCGCCCAGGGTGAGATCGCCGACCACGCCTGGCAGCTGGAGGTCATCGAGGCGCAGTGCCCCGGAGGACGCCAGGACCAGTTCGCCGCCGCGCTGGGCGGATTCCACCGCCTGAGCTTCCGCGACCCCGACGTCGGCGTCGAGCCGATCACGCTGGATCCCGCTTTCGCGGCGGCGCTCGCGCGACAGACCGTGCTGTGCTACACCGGCCGCTCGCGGGTGTCGGGGGACACGATCGCGCGCGTCATGGGCGCCTACGAGCGCGGCGATGCCCGCGTGACCGCCGCGCTTCGCGCCCTGAAGGATGTCGCCGCCGGCATGGCCGAGGCGCTGCGCGCGGCGGACTTGGGACGCGTCGGCGCGCTGCTCTCCGAGAACTGGCGGCACCAGCAGGCGCTCGACCCCGGCATGCGCACCGACGAGATGGCGCGCCTGGAGCAGGCGGTTGCGGCGGCCGGCGTGCTGGGCGGCAAAGCGGCGGGCTCGGGCGCCGGCGGATCGATCTTCTTTCTGGCCAGGGGCGGCCCCGACGCAGTCGCGGCAGCCGCCCGGTCGGCCGGCGCCACCGTGCTCCCCGTGGCGTGGTCGCTGGGGGGCGTGCAGACATGGTGACCGCGGAGCGGCTCGCCGCGCGGAAGGCGGAGATCGCCGGGTCGCGCGATCTCACGGCCTTGCGCGCGCACCTGGAGCGACGCGCGGCGTCGCTGCTCGAGGTGATGCCGGCGATCCCGGAGCAGAAGGCGCTGCTCTCGATGGACGGTGGCGTCTGTCCCGTCGACGGCGCGGCGCTGGTGTTCGACCCCTGGAGCCCGGGCTCGCACCGCTGCCCGCGTTGCCGCGAGACCTACAGCGGCGAGCGCCACGACGGTTACTGGGCGCGCTATCAGCACCTCTGGCTCGCCGAGCGGGCCGCGCACCTCGCCGCGCTCGGCGCGCTCGCCGACCACCGCGGGGCGGCGGCGCGGGCCGGCGAGATTCTGCGTGCCTATGCGGCGCGCTATTTCCGCTACCCCAACCGGGACAACGTGCTCGGCCCGAGCCGCCTCTTCTTCTCCACCTACCTCGAGTCCCTCTGGATCGGCAACGTCCTCGCGGCGGCGGTGCTGCTGCGCGAGTCGGGCAACCTGGACGAGGCGACCACACGCGCGGTGAACCAGGTGGCCGAGGAAGCGGCCAACCTGATCGGCGAGTTCGACGAGGGGTTCTCCAACCGCCAGACGTGGAACAACGCCGCGCTGGCGGCGATCGCCTCCTGGTTCGAGGACGAAGACCTCGCGAGCCGCGCGATCGAGAGCCCGACCGGCTTGCTCGCGCACCTGATGCGCGGATTCGGGCCGGACGGGATGTGGTACGAGGGCGAGAACTACCACCTGTTCGCGCTGCGGGGGCTCCTCACGGGGGTCGCCTGGGCCGCGCAGGCGGGAATCGACGTCTGGGCGGAGCCGGCACCCGCCGGACGGCTGCGGGCGGCGCTGCTCGCGCCCGCCCACAGCGCGCTCCCGGATTTCACCTTTCCGGCGCGCAAGGACTCGCGCTTCGGCGTGTCGCTCGCCCACCCGATGTATCTCGAGCTGTGGGAGGTGGGGCTCGCGAATCTCGAGGAGCGGGCAGCGGGGAGCGGTACGCCCGAGCTCGCGAGCTGGCTGACGACGCTCTATCGGACCGCTGCGACGAAGCCCGCGTTGTTCGACTCCTACTTGCACGACGCACCGATGGAACCGCTCTCCGCTCCCCGCTCCCCGTCCCGAACGAGCCTCTCCTGGTGGGCGCTGCTCTTCATGGAGCCCCAGCTTCCAGATGACGCCGCGGCCTGGGCTCCCGCGAGCATGCTGCTCGACACCCAGGGACTCGCGATCCTGCGGACGCGCGAGCGCTACGTGAGTCTCGAGTGCGGCCCCTCGGGTGGCGGGCATGGGCACCCCGACCGGCTGCACCTCACGCTCCACGCGGACGGCGTCCACTGGCTGCCCGACCTGGGGACCGGATCCTACGTCGCCCACGACCTCTTCTGGTATCGCTCGACCCTGGCCCACAACGCGCCCCGCCTCGACGGCAGCTCGCAGCCCCCAGGGGATGCGCACTGCTTGGCGTTCGACGTTCGCGGCGATTGGGCCTGGGCTCGAGGGCGCTACGGCGAGCTGGGGCGCGCCGTCCTGTCGGGGCCCGCCTACGTGGTGGACGTCACCGACCTGTCGGGGAAGGAGTCGCACCTGATCGAGCTGCCGTGGCACTTTGACGGCGCCGGGGACGTCGTCACGCCCGGACGCTGGACGGAGGGCGAGCTGGCCGACGAGTTCGTGCACACCGTCGAGCGATTCGTGCCCGCGGGCGAGGGACCCATCGTCCTCGAGCTGCACGCTGACGGCCGACAGCTGAGAGCGCACTTCTTGTTCACGGGAGAGCTGCTGCGGGCGACCGGGCTCGGCAAGCCCGGAACCGAGAAGGAAGCGGCGTTCTACGTACTCCGCGCGCGCGGTCGCGGGGCCCGATTCGTCACGGTGCTCGAGCCCATGGCCGCGGCCCCCACCATCCGCGACGTGCGCGCCCGTGGGGAGGTCGTGGAGGTGGAGACCGCTCGGGGAATCGAGCGACACGCGATCGGGGCCGAGGGATGGGAGGTGCAAGTCGGCACGGAGCGGGTGCGGCTCTCCGGCACGCGCCCCGCGGTGTCCGCGCTGCAACCGCTGCTCGAGCTGGAGCGCCCCACGCCGGTCACGGGTACGGCCCTTCGCGTCGATCGGCCGCCCGCGCTCGACGGCACGCTCGATGGCTTCGACATCGCCGAGCCGTTGCGGCTCGAGCTGGAGGACCAGTATCGCCGCAGCGAAGAACCGTACGCCGGGCCCGAAGAGTTCTCGGTCGCGGTCTGCGTCAACTGGGACGACGATGCGCTGTACCTCGCGGTCGACGTGACCAAGGCCGACCTCTGCTTCCGCCCCGGCCAGGCACCGCCGCTCCGGCTCGACAACGAGCCCGACGACGTTCACTCGGACGGCGTCCAGCTCTACGTGCGCGCCGCCGAAGAGGGTGCGGTGGCCGGATGGTTGATCGTGCCCGAGGGGGGGGACGGCGGTGGGCTGCGGGTGCGCGGCGCGGGCGCGACTGGAGGGCCGGAGATGGTACGCGGCGCGTGGCGCCGCACTGATGTGGGGTATCGCATCACGGCGGCGATCGCGCCGCCCGACTGGAGCCGCTCGCACGTCGGCGGCCGCATCGGCTTCGACGTGATCGTCAACGAGATGCTGCCGGGCCGCGTGCGGCGCGCGGGGCAGCTCGTGTGGAGCGGCGGCGACGGGTGGGTCTGGCTGCGGGGGGACAGGCAGGACGGGGATCGGCTCGGGATCCTGGAGCTCGTCGGATGAGAGTGCGGAATGCGGAATGCGGAATGCGGAGTTGCAAGGAAAGGTCGTTTGCTTTGCGACGCCCACCTTTATATTCCGCACTCCGCACTCCGCACTCCGCATTTGCTTGCGTGGTCTCATGAGCATCGTCGTGGTGCTCCACGAGCCCCAGGACCTGGTCAACATCGCGCACGTGGTGCGGGCGCTGAAGAACTTCGGGTTCCGCGACTTGCGCCTCGTGAACCCGCGCGAGTACGACGCCTACCGGGTCGAGGGGATTGCGCATCAGACGCAGGACATCCTGGCGCGGGTGCAGCGGTTCGAGACGCTGGAGGCGGCGCTCGCCGACTGCATCCACGTAACCGGGTTCACGGCGCGGGGCCGCAGCGCGAAGCGCAACCTGCAGCGCCCGCGCGCGGCGGCGGCGGAGATTGTGGAGCGCGCGGGCGCAGGGCCCGTCGCCCTGGTGTTCGGGCGCGAGGACAAGGGCCTCACGAACGAGGCCCTGGACCGCTGCCACCGCGTCGTGACGATCCCCGCGAGCCCCGCGTATCCCTCGCTCAACCTTGCGCACGCGGTCGTGCTGATGCTCTATGAGCTCGCGCTGGCGCGGGGAGACGGAGCCACGCCGTTCAAGCCGCCCCGGCGCCAGGCGGGGCCCGCACGCGTGGAAGACCTGGAGCGGCTGTGCGCGGACGTGGAGCAGGCGCTCCGGTTGATCGAGTTCTTCAAGACCCGCGATGTGGACGGCGTGATGCGGACCGTGCGTGAGGTGATGCACCGCGCCCCGCTCGACGAGCGGGAGGTCAAGCTGCTCCGGGCGATGGCGATCGAGGTGGTCAAGTATGCCGAGCGATTGGCGCGTCCCGGGGTTCACGTCGACCGCTAGCTTGCGGCCGGACGCCCTGTTCGGCCCCGCGGAGCCGGGGACGGACGGGCCGCCGCCCGAGCGCATCACGCGCGCTGCGGGGTGTCGCGTGTGGGACGAGGCCGGGCGCGAATACGTGGATTACGTGATGGCGCTCGGCGCCGTCGCGCTGGGCTACGGGCATCCCGCGGTGAACCGCGCAGCCGAGCAGGCGATCGCTGCCGGCGTCGTCGGGCCGCTCCCGCCGCCCGTCGAGGAAGAGCTGGCCGAAGCGCTGTGCCGCCACATCCCGTGGATCGAGGCGGTGCGCTTCCTCAAGACCGGCGCCGAAGCGGTCGCGGCGGCGGTGCGCCTCGCGCGCGTCGCCACGGGGCGCGACCTGGCGCTCGGGTGCGGCTATCACGGGTGGCTCGACTGGTGTCAGGGCGGCGGCATCAAGGGCGTGCCGGCCGCGACCCGTGCGCTCTACGCCGAGCTGCCGTTCAACGATGCCGAGCGCACCAGGCAACAGATCCGCGAAGCCGGCGATCGGCTGGCGGTCGTCGTAATCGAGCCGGTCGTCGTGGAGGAGCCGCGCCGCGAGTGGCTGGCGGTGGTGCGGGAGGAGACGACGCGCGTCGGGGCGGTTCTGGTGTTCGACGAGATCAAGACGGCGTTCCGGCTCGCCGTGGGCGGGGCGGGGGAGCGCTATGGCGTCCAGCCCGATCTCGTGGTCCTCGGCAAGGCGCTTGCCAACGGCTTCCCGCTCGCCGCGGTCGGGGGCCGCAGAGACCTCCTGGCGGGCGTCTCCCGCACCTGGATCTCCTCTACCCTGGCGACGGAGAGCGTGGCGCTCGCGGCGGCGCGCGCCACGCTCGACGTCGTCGTCTCGCAGGGCGTGCCGGCGCACCTGCATCGCGTCGGGATGCGGCTGTTGCACGGGCTGCACCGCCTGCAGCACGAGCACGCCGGCGCCATCGCGGGGGTGGGCGGGGTGGCCGAGATGTGCTTCCTCCACTACACGAGCGATGACGTCTCCCGGGCCGTCGCCCGGGCGTGCGCGGCGCGGGGCGTCCTGTTCAAGCGGACCGCGTACAACTTCGTGTCCCTGGCCCACGACGACGCGACGGTGGAGGGGACGCTGGACGCGCTCGACGACGTCCTGAGAGGCGTGGTCGATCGGTCCTAGGGCGGCCCGCCCGCATCTGCGCTAGAATTCGAGCTATGAGTCTCCAGCGCAAGCTGCTTCTGGGTTTCGCCTTGATGGTCCTCCCCACGCTGCTCGTCGGGGTTCAGGCGATTCGGACCAACGCGCTCGAGGGAGGCACGCTGGCGGGACTACGTCAGCGCCTGGCCCACTCGCGGACGTACGCGGACGTGGAAGACGCCATGTTCAACCAGACCCAGGTGGTCTGGCGCTACCTCAGCGGCGATCCCGCGGCCAAGAAGGAGTTCCCGCTCACCGAGCAGGTGGTGGACTACTGGCTCGATCGCTGGGCGGCTGGTCTTCCTCCCGACGCACTCAAGTTCGCAGACGGCGTCCGCGCCATCGAAGGCGACATCCGCGCCGTCGCCGCTCGCGTGTTCAAGCTGTACGATTCCGGGCAGCGCGAGGCGGCATACCTCACCGCGCGGCACGAGCTGGTGGAGCGCCTGCAGCCGGCCCTGGCGGTGGTGAACCGCGAGATCTACCGCCAGGCCCGCGAGCTGAGCGTGCAGCGAGCCGTCGCGGAGGTGCAGACGATCGTGGAGGCGCAGCGGCGCGTCCTCTGGTCGATCATCTTGCTCGCGCTGGTCGTGGGCCTCGTCGCTTCGTGGCTGATTTCCCGGAGTCTGGCGCGTCCGATCAGCGAGTTGCGGCAGGCCATGGCCGTGGTTGGCGCGGGCGACCTGGACCACGCGATAGAGCCACGGTCGCGCGACGAGATCGGCGACCTCGCCCGTGCCTTCGCGCAGATGACCGAGAGGCTCCGTCAATCCCGCGCCCAGCTCGTGCAGTCCGAGAAGCTGGCCTCGATCGGGCAGATGGCGGCTGCGGTGGCGCACGGGCTGCGGAACCCTCTGGCGAGCCTGCGCGCGGCCGCGCAGCTCGCCCAGCACCGGGTCGAAGCCCCCGCCGCCCGCGAGCAGCTGGGTGCCATCGTCGAGCAGGTCGATCGTCTCGATCTCAGGATCGCTCACCTGTTGACGTTCTCCCGGCCCGCCTCCTTCCGCCCTCTTCGGGAGAGCGTGCGGGCGCTGGTCGAGGGCGCGCTCTCCGGCTTCTCCGAGTTGCTGCGCCAGCGCCGGGTCGAGTTGGCGATGAACCACGCGGCGACGCTCCCCGAGATTCGCGTCGACCCGATGCGACTGGAGCAGGCATTGACCGAGATCGTGTCGAATGCACTCGACGCCATGCCTGATGGAGGGCGGCTCGAGATCGCGACTCGGCCCGAGGGCGCCGGTGTGGGCGCAAACGGCGTCGTCATCGAGATCAGCGATTCGGGCGGCGGCATCCCCCCCGCGATCCTGCCCACCGTGTGTGAGCCCTTCTTCACGACGCGACCCGAGGGCACGGGGCTCGGGCTGGCGATTGCCAAGCGCTACGTCGAGGAGGCCGGCGGCCGATTGGAGATCGCGAGCGCGGTCGGTCGCGGCACGGCCGTTCGCGTCTGGCTGCCGGTCGCGAGCGGCGACAGGGCGCCCGCCCCGGCGGCCCCGAGCCTCGCATGAGCGGCTCCACGGTTCTGATCGTCGACGACGAGCAGACGCTGGCGCGGTCGGCCAAGGCGTTCCTGGCCGACCACGGCTATGACGCGGAGGTGGCGACGAGCGGCGAGAAGGCGATGGAGCTGCTCGAAAACCTGCAGCCAGACGTGGTGTTCGCGGATGTCCGCCTGCCCGGCATGAGCGGGCTCGACCTCCTCAAACGGATCCGCGAGTTCGATCCGGTCATTCCGGTCATCATGCTGACGGCCTACGGCTCGATCGAGGGCGCGGTGGAGGCGGTGAAGCTTGGCGCCTTCGACTACGTCAAGAAGCCCGTGGACCTGGAGGAGCTCAAGCTCCTCGCGGACCGGGCTCGCGAGAACCGGCTGCTGCGGCAGGAGCTGTCCTATTATCGTCGGCGCGCGACTCGGGACGTGGGGTTCCCGGCCATGCTGGGAGAGTCGCCGGTCATCCGCGCGGTGCTCGAGCGGGCGCGCCAGATCGCCGCGCTGGACGAGGCACCGCCCGTCCTCCTGACGGGCGAGACCGGCACCGGCAAGGGTCTCCTGGCCCGCGCCATTCACGCCTCCGGTCCCCGCGCCATGAAGCCGTTCATCGAGGTCAACTGCACGGCCCTGCCGGCGACCCTCATGGAGGCCGAGCTGTTCGGTTACGAGCGCGGCGCGTTCACGGACGCCAAGGAGTCGAAGCCCGGCCTGGTCGAGGCGGCGGAGGGGGGGTTCCTCTTTCTCGACGAGATCGGCGACGTCGACCTGTCGGTGCAGGGGAAGTTGCTCAGGGCCATCGAGGAGCGGGCGGTGCGACGCGTGGGCAGCGTGCGCGAGCGCAAGATCGACTTCCGCATCGTCGCCGCGACGAACCGTGACCTCGAGCGCGAGGCGCGCCAGGAGCAGTTTCGCAAGGATCTCTATTTCCGCCTGGCGGTGATCGTGCTCGACGTACCCCCCCTGCGGGAGCGCGGTAGTGACGTGCTGCTCCTCACCGAGCATTTCCTGCGGTCCTTCAACGCCAAGTACGGGAAGGTGGTTCGTGAGATGAGCGCGGCGGCGCGCGATCTGCTGCTCTCCTATCCGTGGCCGGGAAACGTACGCGAGCTCAGCCACGTCATCGAGCGGGCGGTCCTGTGGAGTCGAGGTCCCACGCTGGACATCGAGCACCTTGCGCTGACGAGCCCCACGGGAGTCGGTTCAGCCGACCACGGCGCGTCGCGGGCGAGCGGCAGCCCTGGCGGGGAGCCGGGAGCGGCGCCGGCCGCAGCCGCGCTGCCGCCGCCGGGCGTGGACTTGGCCCAGTGGGAGAAATCGGTCATCGAGCGAGCGCTGCGGGAGGCGGGAGGGAATCAGACGAAGGCGGCTCAGCGTCTCGGGATCTCCCGGGACACGCTGCGCTACCGGTTGAAGAAGTTCGGCTTGCAGCCCTGAGTGGGTGATTCCACCCAGATTGGGTGAAATGACTCACTCCCCGGCTCCGGAGCCGGCCTCCGCACTCGCGGCCATCACGCACGACAATTGCTTCGAAGGGAAGGAGTTACACGGTTAGGCCGCGGTGTTGCCTGTTCCCATTCGGGATGGCACGGCGCCTGCTTAGGAAAGCTAGCGGTTGAGTGGTCGACCACCACCAGTCTCGGAGGTTGCAACATGTCGTGGACGAAGCCTGAATTCGAAGTCGTCGAGCTGGGCATGGAAGTCGGCGCGTACGCGGGTAACGCGTAACCTCGCCGAGTTGAACAGCCAAGCTTGAGGAGGCCGGGCGCGATCCCGGCCTCTTTTTTCTCGATGCGCGTCATCATCCTCGGCTCCGCCGCCGGTGGCGGACTCCCCCAGTGGAATTGTGGCTGTCCCAACTGCCGCGCGGCGCGGGAGCAGGGCCCCGGCCGCACGCAATCGTCCGTGGCGGTGAGCGCGGACGGCGAGCGCTGGATCCTGCTCAACGCGTCGCCCGACGTGCGCCAGCAGCTCGCCGCGCACCGCGCCCTGTGGCCGCGAGGCGTGCGCGGGACGCCGCTCGCCGCCGTGGTCTGTACCGACGGCGAGATCGATCACACGCTGGGCCTGATGCTGTTACGCGAGCACACGAAGAAGATCCCGGTGTACGCTCCCGGCGGCGTGATCTCCCTGCTCACCGAGCAGTGGCCGCTGTTGCGCGCTCTGTCCGCCTATGCGGGTGCGGACGCGCGTCCCCTGCCGGACGGTGAGCCGATCGCGCTCGCCGACGTCGCGGGCCAACCGCTCGGGATCTCCTGTACCGCCCTGGGTGTGGCGCGCCGCCCGCCGCGCTACGCGCGCGGGGCCCCCGCCGGGACGTTCGACGTCGGGCTGCGGCTCGCGGACGAGCATACGGGCGGGACGCTCTCCTATATTCCGACGGCGGCGGCGGTCGATGCGGTGGTGGAGCGCCTGGCCGCGCGCGCGGATCTGCTGATGTTCGACGGCACCTTCTGGTCGGACGGCGAGCTGCGCGCCGCCGGTGTGGACGCGGTGACGGCGCGGGAGATGGGGCACCTTCCGGTAGGCGGCGCGGGCGGCAGCCTCGGCGCGCTGCCCCGCCTGGGGGCGAAGCGCACGGTGCTCGTGCACATCAACAACACGAATCCCATCTTGTGCCGCGGCTCGGCCGAGCGGGCGCAGCTTGAAGCGGCGGGGATCGAGGTGGGAGACGACGGCATGGCGTTCGAGCTATGACGCCGGCGCCCGACGCCCAGCCCTGGTCGCGCGACGAGCTCGTTCGCAGGCTGCGCGCCGTCGGCGAGGTGCGTTACCACATCCACCATCCCTTCAACCAGCGGATGCACCGTGGGGAGCTGCGGCGCGAGGAGCTGCAGCTCTGGGTCGCGAACCGCTTCTGCTACCAGCAGGCGATTCCGATCAAGGATGCCGCCATCATGTCGAACTGCCCCGAGCCCGCCGTGCGGCGCGCGTGGATCCAGCGGATCGTCGATCACGACGGGCGGGCGGACGGCGAGGGCGGGTTCGAGGCCTGGCTGCGCCTCGCCGAGGCCATGGGGGTCGAGCGGGACACGCTGCTGGCCGGCCGATGGGTGCTGCCGGGGGTGCGGTTCGCTGTCGAAGCGTACATCACGTTCTGCCGTACCCGGCCGTGGATCGAGGCGGTCGCGGCATCGCTCACCGAGCTGTTCGCGCCCACGATTGTGAGCCAGCGGCTCTCGGCGATCCTCGCTCACTACAAGTGGATCGACCCCGCCGGGCTCGAGTATTTTCGCGCCCGGCTCCAGCAGGCGCCGCGTGATGCCGAACACGCGCTCGCGCTCGTCACCGAGCGCTGCCGCACTCGCGAGCTTCAGGAGCGGGCCGTCGCCGCGCTCGACTTCAAGTGCGACGTGCTCTGGTCGCTGCTCGACGCCGTCGAGCGGGGGCCTCTGCCCGGCAATGCCCCGTGACCTCCCCCGCGCCGGACGCCGCGACCGTCCGCGTCGCCCCCAAGGCGCGGCTACAGTGGGACGAAGTCCGCCAGCGCCACGTGCTGCTGTACCCGGAAGGGTTGGTAGCGCTCAATGAGACCGGCGCGGATATCCTGGCGCTGTGCGACGGCACACACACCCTCGCCGGCATCGTGACGTCGCTCCAGCAGCGCTACGGCGTCGAGGGGGTCCAGCAGGACGTCACCGGCTTCCTCGAGGCGCTCGCCGCGAAGGGGCTCATCCTGTTCGAGGGAGGCTGAGTTAGATTCCGCCCATGATGTCGCAGCCGCTGTGGCTCCTCGCAGAGCTGACCTATCGCTGCCCGCTGCAGTGCCCCTACTGCTCGAACCCGCTGGAGTTCGCCGGGAGCCGGTTTCGCAACGAGCTCGGCACCGAGGACTGGTGCCGCGTGTTCCGCGAGGCGAAGGCGCTGGGCGTACTCCAGCTCGGCCTCTCGGGCGGCGAGCCGTTGCTGCGCGCCGATCTCGAACAGCTCGTCGCGGCGGCTCACGAGGTCGGGCTCTACTCGTCGCTCATCACGTCGGCCTACCGCCTGACGAAAGACCGCCTCGCCGCGCTGCGGCGCGCCGGGCTCGACCACGTCCAGATCAGCGTCCAGGCCGCGGACGAACAGCTCTCCAACTACATCGCCGGCACCGCGTCCTACCGCGACAAGCTCGCCGCCTACCGCTGGACCAAGGAGCTCGGCTTCCCGCTCACCGTCAACGTGGTGCTGCACCGCAAGAACCTCCACCAGGTGCGCGACCTGATCCGGCTGGCGGAATCGCTCGGCGCCGAGCGCATCGAGCTCGCGAACACGCAGTTCTACGGCTGGGCGTTTCACAACCGCGACGCGCTGATGCCGACGCGGGCGCAGCTCGACGAGGGGTGGCGGGTGGTGCAGGAAGAGCGGGCCAGGCTGGGCACGAAGCTCGAGATCGTGTGGGTGCTCCCTGACTACCACGAGCGGTATCCCAAGCCCTGCATGGGGGGGTGGGCCCGCTCCTACATGACCGTGACTCCGGCGGGCGAGGTGTGGCCGTGCCACGCCGCGGGCCGCATCACGACGCTCAAGTTCGCAAACGTCCGGGAGCATCCCCTCGAATGGATCTGGCACCACTCCGACGCCTTCACCGCGTTCCGCGGCGACGCCTGGATGCCTGAGCCGTGCCGCTCCTGCCCGCGCAAGACGGTGGACTTCGGCGGCTGTCGCTGCCAGGCATTCCTGATCGCGGGCGACGCCGGCGTGACGGACCCCGTGTGCTCGTTGTCGCCGCATCGCCACCTCGTGGACGACGCTGTGGCCGAGGTCGAGCGCACCGCCGCGGTGGATGCGGGCGAGTGGCTGTACCGCGCCGCACCCAACTCCCGGGCCCTCGCCGCGAAGGGATGATCGAGGCGCTCGGCCTCGGCAAGGACTTCGGCGCGGTCCGCGCGCTGGACGGCCTCGACCTCGATGTGGGCGAGGCCGAGTTTTTTGGCTTCCTCGGGCCGAACGGCGCCGGCAAGACCACCACCGTCCATGTCCTCGCCACGCTGCTGCGACCTACGCGCGGGAGCGCCCGCATCGCGGGGCACGACGTGGTGCGCGAGAGCCTCGCCGTGCGGAAGAGCATCGGGCTGGTGTTTCAGGAGCCCACGCTCGACCGCGACCTCACGGTGGAGGAGAACCTCCGCTTCGCCGCGCGCTTGTGGGACCTCCCGGGGGGGACGCGCTCCGCCGCGACACGGATCGACGAGCTGCTGCGGCAGTTCGGGCTGGCGGAGCGCCGCGACTCGCCGGTGCGCTCCCTCTCAGGCGGCATGCGCCGCGCGGCCGACATCGCGCGCGGTGTGCTGCACCGGCCGCGCGTCCTGTTCCTCGACGAGCCGACGGCGGGGCTCGATCCCCGGGCGCGCCGCACGCTGTGGCAGTTCATCCGGGACCTGCGCGCCGCCTCGGGGATGACGGTGTTCCTGACGACGCACTACGTAGAGGAGGCGGAGCCGTGCGACCGCGTGGCCGTGCTCGATCGCGGTCACCTCGTCGCCCAGGGGACACCCGCCGAGCTGAAGCGCGCGGCCGGGGCGGGGTCGCTCGAGGAGGTGTTTCTGGCGCGCACCGGCCGCCCGCTCGCCGAGGCGGACGCGGCGGCGGCCCCCCCGGGGCGCGAACGCTAGCGATGGCGCGCGCCGTCTGGGGCATCGTCGCCCGCGAGTTCGTCCGTTTCCTGCGGCAGCGGGGGCGGCTGGTGAGCAGCCTGGCGCGGCCGTTCGTGTGGTTCGTGTTCGCCGGCGCGGGATTCCGCGCGGTGTTCGCGGGTCCCCCGGGCCTCGACTACCCGCGCTACATGGCCCCGGGCCTGCTCGGGATGGTCGTCCTCTTCGGCGCGTTCCTCGCCGCTCTCTCCACCGTGACCGACCGGGATGCGGGGGTGCTGCGCATGCTGCTGGTGGCGCCCGTCCCGCGCAGCGCCATCGCGCTGGGCAAGGCCTTGGGCGCGACGCTGCTCGGCACGGTGCAAGCGCTGGCGGTCGCACTGATCCTGCTCCCGGCGGCGCGGCTCAGCGTCACGCCGGGCGGCGCGGTGCTGGCGCTCGCTGCCGTCGTCCTGACGAGCCTCGCCGCCGGGGCAGTGGGGCTCGTCCTCGCCGCGACCATCCGCTCGATCGAGAACTTCGCCGGCGTGATGAACTTCGCGATCTTCCCGATGCTGTTCCTGTGCGGTGCCTTCTACCCGGTGCGGAATCTCGCCGCGCCGCTGCGGGCCCTCGCGTATCTGAATCCGCTCGCCTACGGGGTGGACCTGCTGAAGCACGCCCTGCTCGCGCCCTGGAGTGCGGCGGGTTACGGAGGAGAGCTGGCGGTTGGTTTCGACTTGGCGGCGCTCGCCGTCTTCGCGGGCCTGGGCCTCGCCGCGGCGACGCCGCTGCTGGCGCGCGAGGACGGCGTCACGCGCGCCGCGTTTCGCGGCGAGCGGCGCTAGTCCCGTTCCAATGGCGTGGATCTCGGGTCTCGTGAGTAAGACGAGAAAGGTGGAACGGGACTAGGCGCCGAACACTCCGGCCACCGCCTCGAAGATCAGGATCAGCACGAGCGCCACGATGACCGCGATCAGCCGGTACGCGGTGGCCTTCTCCGGGGCGTTGCCGGGGACCTTCATCACGACGGGCACCCCCAGGGCGAGCAGCCACAGCGTGTACACCAGTCCCAGCAGCACCAGCAGGCCGAACTGGGGAACCAGGAGCAGGACCGCGAGGATCCAGGACGGCGTGCTCGCATAGGCGGCGAGCTTGAGAGCCTGCACGCGGTTCGACTGGGCTCCGAAGCTGGGCGCGAGGACGTCGAGTGCGATCGCGAGCGCGTACACGCTGGCGAGCCCGAGAACGTAGTGGGCCACCGCTCCCTGCAGTGCCGCGCCGAGCGGCGCGTTCACCGGGCCGAACATGGTGCCGACCTTGCCGAAGACCAGCGCCCCGAGCATGGTGGCGATCGGGCCGATGGCGCTGAGCGGTATCACATAGCTCTTGTAGATCGTGCTCGCGTTCGTGAACTCGCTGCTGATTGTGTTCCACTCGTTCCGTGGCCGAAACAGCATGTTGCGCGCGCGCCGGAATAGCGGGCTTCCCGCAGCCTTGGCGAACGCCGCCTTCGCCGAGGCGGCGGCCTTGGACGGCGCCGGCTTCGGTGAGCCGGCTGGCCTGGGCCCCGGGGATCTGGGGGGCGGGGGCGGCGGGCGCGGGGGCGGGCGGGGCGGCTGGCGGGGGGGGGTGGTCACGCGACCAAAATACATAAACCGTTGTAAGACGCCACAACGCTGCGTCCTAAGCGGCCCCGCAGGGTCCTACAACGTAGCGACTTAGCGTCTTATGACCCAGATTCTGGCCCATGCTCATCGACGTGCACGCTCACTTCTACCACGACCGCACGCCGCGGGCCGACTGGCGGGAGCGCAATGCGAGCCGCCTGCGCGCGGGCGAGCGGATGGGCGTCACGATCCATGTGGCCTCGGTCCTCGGCACCTGGGGGCGCACGTCCCCGGTCTATTTCCCGTCCCCGCCGGACCTGCAATACGGCAACGACGCGTTGCTCGCCCTCGAGCGCGCGCACGCGGATCGCATCCGCGGCTACGTCACGGTCAACCCGAACTTCACCGCCCACGCCCTGGGCGAAATCGACCGCTGTCGCGCCGCCGGCATGATCGGGATCAAGCTCGCCGCGAGCCGGCGGGCGAACGATCCCCTGCTCGATCCGATCTGCGAGCTCGCGGGCGAGCGCGGGCTCCCGGTGCTGCACCACGTGTGGCAGCACCGGCGGCGCGATTGGCCGGGGCAGGAGGCCTCGGACGCCCCCGAGCTGTGCGCGCTCGCGGAGCGCCATCCGGACGTGCGCTTCATCCTCGCCCACATCGGCGGGGGCGGGGACTGGCAGCACTCGCTCGCCGCGCTCCGAGGGGGCACGCCCAACGTGCTCCTCGATCTCTCGGGCAGTGGCGCGGACGGCGGTATGCTGGAGGGCTGTGTCGAAGCGGTGGGCGTGGAGCGGCTGCTCTGGGGCTCGGATCTCACGATGGACACGGGCTGGGCGAAGCTGCGCTACCTCGCGCACCTGCTGCGCGGACCGGAGCTCGAGCAGGTGAGCTGGAAGAACGCGGCGCGCATCTTCCCGCGGGGCGCCTTCCCATCCGACTGATGCGCGTCGATGTCAACGCCCTGCTCGGGGCCTATCCCTGGCGCCGCGTCCCCGGCAGCTCGCCCGAGGCGCTGCGCGCCGCCATGGACCGGACAGGCATCGACGAGGCGTGGGTGAGCCATCTGCCGAGCTTCTTCTGGCGTGCGCCCGAAGAGGGGAACGGGTGGCTGTACGAAGCGACCGGCCGCGACCGGCGTCTCAAGCCGATCCCCGCCGTGCATCCGGGGCGGAAGGGATGGGAAGAGACCATCGGCGAAGCGGCGGATCGTGGCGCCCCCGCCGTCCGTACGGACTCGACCCGGCGGGCGCCGAAATGCGGGTGCTCGCCGCCGCGTGCGCGGCCGCGCGGCTCCCCCTCGTGCTCGCCGTGCGGCTGGAGGACAGCCGCCAGCGCCATCCCAACGACACCGCGCCCGACCTTCCGGCCGCCGCGGTGCGCGCGCTGATCCGGACCGACGACGACGTGCGCATTCTTGTGACGCACGCCGACCGCGGGCTCATCGAGGAGGTCCATTTCGGCTCCACGCCCGAGGAGGCGGCGCGCCTGTGGTGGGACATCAGCTGGATCTGGGGGCCGCCCGAGGATCACCTCGAGACGTTGCTCGCCACGATCGGTGTGGAGCGGTTGGTGTTCGGGACGGGGCAGCCGCTGCGGATTCCTGAGATCAGCGTCGCGAAGCTCGACCTCCTGGATCTCGCGCCGGATCAGCGCGCCAGGATCGAGTACGAAAACCTGCGCCATGGCCTCACGGGATAGGACCGTCGAACCGCGACCGCCGGGAAGCCCGTTCGGGTCCGATGGTCCGTCCGTGCGTCGTCGCCTGGAATGGGGTCTCCTCCCCGCTGTGCCCGTCCCCTTTCGCGGCAGCGCGATCGCCGAGGACGCGCTGGAGGCGTACGTCACGTGGATGGCCGGTCAGCAGATCGCCGGCGTAGCGGTTTGGGCCCACACCGGTCGCGGACCGCACCTCTCAACGGACCAGCGGCGGCGCGTGCTCCAGAAGTGGCGCGCGGCGCTGCCACTGAGCGTGATCGTCGCGGGGGCGAGCAGCATCGAGATGGCTCGCGAGGCTCGGTCGGGGGGGGCGGACGCGCTGCTCGCATTCCCGACACGCGACGACCCGCTGGCCTATCACGACCGCCTCGGCCGTGAGCTCCCGGTCATCGCGTTTTATCTGTACGAAGCGGCTGGCGGCGTGGCTTATGACAACCAGACATTGCAAAGCATCCTGGCGCTGCCAAGCGTCATCGGCATCAAGGTGGCCACGCTCGACTCGGTCATGACGTTCCAGCGCATCGCGGGACTGATGGGGGACCATCCCGACAAGCTGCTGATCACCGGCGAAGATCGATTCCTGGGCTATTCGCTGACGATGGGAGCCCGAGCCGCCCTGATCGGGATGGGCGCGGCGCTCACGGATGTTCAGGTTGCGCTGCTGGAGGCATTTCGTACTGGCGACTTCGCGAAGTTCGTGCTGCTGTCGGGGGTGTGTGATCGGTTCGCCGGGGCGACCTTCATCCCGCCGATGGAAGGGTACGTGCGCCGCATGCTGTGGGCCCTCGCGGCGGATGGCATCATTCCCGACGACGCCTGCGACGATCCGTGGGGGCCGGCGCTCGGCGCGCCGGACCGGGTCCGGGTGGCACGAGCCGTGCACGATTCCCGCGCCGCGCGTCCGTGAGGCGGCGATCGTTCCTCGAATGGTGCGGGGCGGCCGGCGGGCTCGTCGGCTGGTCTCGCTTCGCGAAAGGCTCCGTGGCAATGGCTGAGCGAGTGCACGTGGTCGTGGTGGGGGCCGGCGCGTTCGGCGGCTGGACGGCCTGGCATCTCCGGCGGCGGGGCGCGCG
>WNGG01003582.1_pt1 | contig 20396 bp, 16 predicted proteins | sample 5400661 | NCBI WGS metagenome assembly WNGG01 (sample SAMN13153372, study PRJNA577476) | soil metagenome | isolation source: 100 cm soil or saprolite under Garry oak tree replicate 1 | place: USA:California | collected 2016-06-15
AGAGGAATAGCATCTTCCTTGCCTGCCGATGAAAACCACTTCGCCACGAACTCTCGTACTTGCTCATCGTCAAAGGGCAAGAGGCGGTAGACTTCAAACATCTCTTCGTCGAGCGGTGCTTGTTCATACCCGACCTCGCGTGAGGTTACGAGCAGAGGAACAGAAGGATAGAGATGAGAGAACATCTCGATATCGTTGCTGATCTCCTGGCGGTAGATTGTATCCAACACCTCGTCCAGGCCATCGAAAAGGAGCAAAGCCCGCCCTGTCAGCAGTAAGTATTCAAAGGTCAGCGGTGGTGCAGCAGGGAGCTGGTAGGATGACCGCGCCTGTGCCTCAATGAAGTCGAGGAGCGACCATCTCCGCTCTTTTTTCTCTGCCCCGTAGTCGCGCAGCCTCACCAGGATGGGGATAAGCTCTCTGCGCCCGGCAACGATACGCTGTCCATGGTTGCGTGCGAGATCCGTGCAAAGCTTATTCGCTAGCATCGATTTCCCAGAACCCGGGCTGCCCAGTAATACCGAGCGAAACATACGGGTAAGAAACGCTGGCGCATCAAGCTTTCCCTGCGCCTTCGCCGCTGTCAACCGAGGGGAGACATAGAGGGCATCAATGGGGTATGACCGCGCATGTGAGAGATTGGGCGGGCTGATGCGGTTGTAATACGCTCCAACCTGGTGCCGGTATTGTTGCTCGAACGCGAGGATAGCCCCCGGATCCAGCTCACGCTGGGTAGCGAGCAGGTCAAGCTTTAGAGGGATGGCAGCTAGCTCACTCCGCAGCTCGTTTGGACGGAAATGTGCATCTTTCTTGTCGGATTCAAGCTGGCCTCTCTCCCTGACCCTGCTGAGATGAAAAGCACATCGAGCGAGGAGTTCGTCAAACACCAGCGATCCGATATTGGCAGGAAGTCGATTGGCCTCTAGGCGCACGGAGTCCCAGGCGGGCGACGTAGCAAAGCGGCTGAGGAGGGTCGTGAAAATCGTGCGCAGCGAGTCGAAATAATCGTCACTTTCGCTTGCAAGGAGTCGCATTGCGTATATCTGCCGTACCACCTCTTCCACCTCAGGAGTGAGGAGAAATGCACCGACGGTCTGCATCCATCGAGCAACCCCCCACTGGTCGCTTTCTTCCGGGCCTACAACGGCCCCGCCTGGTTCAATGAGGGTTCGTTCGCGCGTCCACTGCTCATGGAACGCTTTCTCCGTTTCTACCTCCATGGTTTCCGCCGCAGGCACAGGAAGGAGTGAGGCCAGGCCGCGGGCAGCAACACTATACAGAAGGTCGGCAAGTGTCCAAAAATCGGATAGGTCAGTATTCGTGTGCTCCACCCTTCCTTTCGATTGAGTATTCGCTTGTGCCTGCCTGGCTGCGCAGGAATGAGTCGTGGACAATCAAGGTTCTACTATGTGAACCTCATTATGCCGTAACCGTGTGGAAGTGTCAACCTGCGTTCCGTAGCAGTCTAGATGATCTGCTGGGCATCCGCTCCTTCTAAGATCGTCCAGGAGCGTCACCTTCAGCGCAGGAGTGCCAGGTATTCCAGCACGATGGCCGTCAGGTGGAGGCACATCGCCGCATCAGCCTCCGACAGGCGGGGGCCACCGGGAACATGGTGGGCCTCGTTCGTCGCGACGCGCAGCGTTTCCCAGGCGGCAGCGAGGATGGCGCGTTGCGGCGCATCTGTAGCCAAGCCCAGTCGCTCAACTGCAATGGCGCTCACCGGGTGCGCCTGGGTTGAAGCCAGGTGTCGCTCCACTGCAGTGCGGACATCGCGGCAGATCGCCACGGCTTCGCGGTAGTTGCCCAGGTCAAAGTGCCGACGAGCGGAGTCATAGTAATCAAGGATCGCCGATGGGAAGAGGCCGCTGGCGGGGAGCCTGATCTCGGCAAAACGCACCTGGTCGTATCCCAGGCCTGGCAGGACCTGCTGGACCCACACAGACGCCGGAACTTGCACCGACAGATCGCCCACCTGCGGGTACCAGAAGTAGGCCAGGCGTGAGAACGGCCCAAATTGCTGGTGCATGAACGGGTGCTCTCTATATTCATCGGGGGTGGTGTTCCCGGTCTGTTCCAACCAGGCCACGGTCGGCTGCAAGCGCAGGGATGCCGAGAAAACATGCTCTGGTTCTTGCTGCCGTCGCCGCTCCAGTTGAGCAACCAGCGCCTGGTTGAGTGGGATGCGAGCCTGGATCTGGCCTTTGGAGGGTGCCCCTGGGACGGCCCTGCAGGTAAAGCCGTACATCAGCTTGATGGCCTGCGCGAGGCCAAGTTGATTCTGCTCGGATGCTGGGGTAGTGAGGTGAAGGGAACACGTCACTTCTGTCACGGCCAGCGATGCCCCGGCCGGCGAAGGATTCAAAGTGATCTGCAGGGGGAACATCAGGCGCGGGTCGGCCCACCCGCCCTCACCCAAGACCCTGGTGTCATCCAGCGACACCTCGCCGATGATCCTGGTTCCCGTCAGTGAAATCGAAACAGGGTTGCTCACAGGGACGATCCTCTTTCCAGCACCATCTGACACGAGACGACACACGACCAGACGATGCTCTGTGCTCTCCGCGGAGGCCTCCCGCCTCTGCGGTTGCTGGTCCCATTATGCTGCATCTCGGTTTCAGTGTCAACACGACAACCGTTGTGATTCATCGATCGTGTATGACTATTATCTAAGAATCGTCCTCGGTCGCAAAGTCGATATGCACCAGGAATGGAGAGAGGGATATAATGATAAACGGAACCGGATAGAAATAGATAAGGACGATTCCTCTGATTCAGTACTTCATGTGTGCACTAGCACCTTAGCACTCTTTAGATGATGGTACCTGGGCCTATGCTGGCGATGGTAGACCTGAGAGGTGTTGATCATGTATGCTACGATAGACCTTTCAACAAGGCATGGAATTATTCCATGTCCCACAGGGTAAGTGCAGTGATCTGCTCGCTTTGCTGCAACTCATCCCAGGTCAGTAGATTGGACACCGAGACACCCAGCAAGCGAACAGGCCTGTTCCCACTGTCTAGTCGGGCCAGCAGCGTGCGGAGAACAGGCATCATAGCCTGGGCGTCCTGGAACCCTTCCGAGCGGCTGACGCTACGCGTGATGAGCTGGAAATCGCTCGAACTTCCCAAACAGGGCTCGTAGACGCTCCTCGTCGAGGCGTTTGAGATCAGCCCCGTTTTCTATCTCCAACTCTCTGAGCTTCCCAGCTATGACCTTACCCACTCCAAAGAATTTATTGATCGACAGCGCATCAAGAAAGGCCGGGGCCTGCTCCGGGGAGATTACTATGAGACCATCAGGTTTGTGGACATCCGATGCAAGTTTCGCCAGGAATTTGCAGTAGGAGACGCCAGCCGAGGCGGTCAGTTCCGTGGTTGATCGGATCTGCAGCTTGATCTCCCGCGCAACCTGTGCCGCCCCTTCAAAGTCGTGAACAGCCGAGGTAACATCCAGGTAGGCCTCGTCGAGGCTGAGCGGCTCAACTAACTCTGTATGCGCCTTGAAAATTGCCATAATCTGCTGTGAGACCGCTCTGTTAGGTAAAGTAGATACTCACATCAACGTTTGCTTCTCCCAGAACAGCCTTTCACGCTGAATTCCCAAGACCTTGAGAAAAAACGGTGCATCTGTGTAGCACCGCTGTGAGCAAGAGCCTGGACAGCATCCTCTCGTTGTGCTATCATTCCGCTCCGTACGAGTGTGTTGGAAGGGAGATGATGGGAATGCGTGCGAAGGGACGCAAGCAGGGCCGTTTCGTGGCTCTGAGTGGTCTCACCAAGCTGGCGGCTCCTCCAGGGAGCTCGTATCCTCTGCTGATTGTTGATTCTACTGGTTCCCCGGTGTTTTTCCTCTGTGAGTGGTACCGTTGCAGAAAGGCGGTCGATCCTGGAAGAACCCCTGATACGTATCTCGATATGGTTCTACCCTGGGCTGGCTTCTTGTTGCGTCGTGGCTACGCCTGGAATGCGGAGCCTGATCGTTTACTCGCCTTCCTGGTAGAGTTCCTTCGCGATGACGTAGGCTGTCAGGTTGGCTCGGATGGCCAGCGTCAAGATGGGTGGTGCGTCCAGACGACCGGGGCCTCCCCGCTTTCCAAAAGTTCGCTCGGTGTGCTCCTGGCCGCGCTGACCAGCGTCTATGACACCCTGATTGGAGCGGGCTATTACGTGTATCGCAATCCCATGCGTTCCGAGCGGCTGCTTCAGCTCAAGCAGGAACACCTGCGCCAGGTGAAAAACGCCGGTGCTCCTGATCACGCGGGCATTCGCAGTGAAACGAGGGCTGAAACGAATCGCACCTTTCCCACGAATCAGTTTCGCCAGCGGCGCGGGAAGGTCTGGGAACCCCAGGTCGTCTTAGAGCCGGACGCCGTCCAGGAACGCATGCGCAAGACCATCGATTACATGGTCCAGCATGCCACCTTTCTGCGGGATCAGATCATTTTACTCCTCATTCGACAAACTGGGGCGCGGCTCAGTGAGGTGCTTGAAATGACCGCAGGGGGATACCGAGCCGCACGGCGACCAGGCCAGGCGCTGGTGAAAAACAAAGGGAGCCGTGGGGGTGAAGAAAAGACCATTTACTTTACTACGAGCCTTGATCGGCAGTTGCTCCGCTACATTCAGACAGAGCGAGCCAACTATGATCCACATGGGCGGTCGCGGCTCGAGGGTCTCGATGATCGCGACCCGCTGTTTCTCACGCGGACAGGGAAACCGTACAACCGCCCTGCCTTTTATCATCACTGGAACCAGCTCTTTGCTCCTGCGCAACGCCAGTTCAAACCAGAGGAACACGTCGAATTTACCGCTCATGATTTGCGGCACCTTCGCGTCACGCGGACCGTCACCAAGCTTCGTCGGGATGCCAAAGGTGACCAAGCCGTTGAAGCCGAACTGCTGGAGGGCTTCAAAGATCTCATGGGCTGGCGGAGTCCAGAAACCATGGCAACATACTTGAAGACCATGAACAAACGTCAAGCCATTCGGGTTGTTTTAGATGATGAGGAGGCACAGGAGCAGGAGACAAGCCATCATTACGCTCCCCCTGCCTCACCCGCTAGACAACCAGAACCGGAACGAAACCAGGAGCTTGCTCATCGGGCGGGTGCTCAGAGGCTTCGGTCTGAAAACAACACTGATGAGTTCGATTGGTATGAAGAGGAAGAATGAGGAGCGCACCCGTGCAACACCAAATAACTTCAGATGACCAGCATCGTGAAACGGTCAAGCAAACATCCTCTGCAACAGGGAGAAACCGGCAAAACAGGGGTCCCAACCTCCACTATTTTGCACGCTGGGATCGTGAAGATCAACTGAAAGCTTTTTTAACGTGGCTTCCCACAGAGCTTCATGACGCTCCCGGCATTGATTGGACGGAACTTACTTCTGATGTCATGGGATACCTTATCAGGCAATTTGAGAACAGTGCGGACGCCGCCGTTATGGCCGTTGCAGCTGCGTCTATGCATGGAGCTATCGACCAGTATTCTCAACAGACTCGTATCAAACAACTGGGCAGCTTACTCCAAAACCTTCGAGCTACCACCCCCATACGATGTCTTGCTGACCTCAAGCAGGAACATATCTGGTTCGACTGGGCCGCCAAGCAAGAGAAGAAAGAGGCAGCAAGACAGAAATTAACTGCCTATGCCGTCAGCTCTACGGGATATTTTCTTCGCTACCTGCGCCGTCTGACGATCGCAGAACGGCAGCGTATGCAGCACTATGCTCTTCCGCCACTTCCCGTCGACTTTTTCGAGAAGTGCTTTCCGTACAAGGAACTCACGGCTCGGCAAAAGAAAGCGCGAAAGGAGACAACGGATATCTTAGTCCCCCTGTACCCTCTGCTGCGCCAGATGGTGCGCTTGCGCAAACAAGTCGCAGAACGGACGCTTCTCGCCATTCGTGAAGCCTGTCGTAAAGTCGAGGCAGGCGAGGTTTCTCTTCCCTATCATTTTGAGCATATCGATACCCTTCCTGAAGTAAGCCGCGATGCCAGAACCGTTGCAGAGGTACGCTTGCAGGGACGCGAGGTCACGATGCCGTTGATTTTGTGGGACAAACGCACCTGGGTGACTGAACACGCTGATCGCTACAGCGACACAGCAGTAGAAAATGCCACGCAAGGCAAAGAGGCTTACACTGAAGATCACAACTGCTTTTTTGTTCAGTTTGAGGGCGTTTCTCGCGACTTTCTGTGGTTCGGTGATCTCGTTGAACAGCGAGTGTTCAAAAAATTTGGCATATGGGGTAAGAATCCCTCATTAGAACGGAAGGACTTTCGAGCACGCTGGATGTATGCACGACAGTATGGCTTTACCAGTGGATGTGCTTGTGGTCCGAGAGGATTGCTCGATCCTGGGGATCATTGGTTCGGCGTGCAGGCAGAACGCGGTGAGGAATTGCTCATTGAGTTTGAAAGTCTCTATCGAGGGATCCTATTTGGCAGTGCGCTGGCCATGCTTGCGCTTTCCAATGGAAGCCGTATGAATGAACTGCTGCAAGTCAGTATGAACAAAGAGCGGCGAATTACGCGAACAGAAACCGTTCTGCTCCTTGGAGAGGATGGCCTGCCGCAGATGGGTGAGAACGGTCAACCTCTCACGAAACAAGTCAAGCTCCATTTTCAATACCTCCTTCCCAAAGGAGCGAAAACGGAAGAAGAGAGACAATTGTTCCCTTTGAGTAAAGAAGCCCTGCGGCTCCTTGAAGAAATCAGACAGTTGCTCAAAGCAAGACATGGAGAGATTCCGGTTGTAGCTCCAGCACGCACCAATACCAAACGGGAGCACCTCTTTCCTGAACGCTATCTGTTTCAGTGGGATGCCTTATCGGATGAGGTGCCCACGAGTATCAGCTCTGCTGATGTCCAAGTGCTTCTGCGCTTTATGTTCCATGGCCTTGATCTGTTCACAGCCCAGGGAAAGCCCATCCGTGTTGGGGTCCATGTCCTGCGTCACGTCATGTCTACACACGCCAGGCACTACCGGCACGTTCCCCCAGAAGTGATCGCCCACTTTTTCCTGCATCACCGCCTCCGAGAACTCACCGGAAGGACGCCACAGCTCGCAGAAATCTCGGAGTACTACACGCTCATGACCGAGGAGCAGAGGTTTGCCGTGATCAGAGCAGACCTCGATGAGCAGGAGGAGATGGACCATCTGCTGTTGGCGATGGTTCCGAAAGGAGCTGACCTGGAGCAGAAAAACGAAGCGATTCAGGCGGCGTATGAGATATGGCACGCGCTGCACCCAACTGCATTTGGTCACTGTGCCTGTCCGGGGCTGTGTCCACGCGAGAATGACCGTTCGCTTTGCCTGGGGTGCGGCTACCACGTCGAAGATCCCGAGAAACTAGGAGCAGCCCTTGTCTGGCGCGCCGACTATGCGAAACAAGCGGAACTGTTTGAAGCCCAGGGCAATGCCGTCGATGCGCGCCAGGCACGGATCAAGGTCCAATTGCTCGATGACATGATCAATGTCATGCGGATGCAGTTGGAAGAGGAAGCCGCAGGCCGTTATATCCCGGTGTTCAAAGTGCTCCCTTCTTCCTACCGAAGCATGGAGGCCCAAGATGAAACCGAAGGCTAGGCGACGCTCGCCGCGTTTGCCTCGTATCTACTCCGAGGAGCAACTGGCGGGGATCAAACAGTCAACGACGGCGCGCAGGCTGGCCACTGTCGAGCGGCTCCAGACGGCCATTGATGCGCTGAAAGAGAAAAAGCGAGAAATCTCAGTTCAGACGATCTACGACGAGTGTGGCTTACGCTACGCCGCGATCCATCGCAACCCAGAGGCATTGGCGTTGTTCCGGGCGAATAGCACTCATCTTGTGGCTGCAAAAAAGCGTAACAAGCGGAAGCCCCGCGAGGATTCGGGCACTGCGCCCTCCCCTTGCGATCCATTACTCAGCTACAAAAAGCCACAACTGGTAGCGCGTCTCCGCTCAGCCCAACAACAGCTTCTCGATATGCAGCAACAACAAGCGAGCCTAGTCGAAACTAGGCTCAAACAAGAGGCAAGGATTGCAGAACTGGAGGCTAAATTGGCGGTCCTGGAACCGTACCGAACTTTTGTGATGCAGATGCGTGCGCAAATGCAGCGGGAGGAGAACGGTCTTTTGAACGATCTGCCTCCCGACTTGTGAATTGGCCTACGCTGAGGCCCACCTGATTTGGAGCTTTCCCTCTATTTTTCGGGGCAGTTCCTTCGCACGTATCAGGTAATCTATGGAAGAGCCATCCGGCCAAAGGTAGGCAATGATTGATGGCAGTTCCCATGTTTTTTCGTGAAGCAATTCCTCCGCTCGGTAGGTAACGATATGAGTGTCACCAGTATCGTTGCAGAATGGCCCTTTCCATTTTTGTTGCGATCTCATTAACTGATATGTTGCTTCAGCAGCGTAATCTCGTTTGATTAAGGCGCTGGCTGGGAAATCGAAATGAGAACCTGAAAGACCATATATGCCTGACCGGGAAGAACGAGCGCGCTCTAACCATTTAGGTTGTGGCTCCTTTGGCATTTCCAGAGCCTCTTCTTCATCTTGAGGGCGAATGACAACGGAGCCAGCAGGAAATTGGAGAACAATCTCAACGCTTGTTGCTGTTGCGTTCCCTTCATTACGGAGTACGAGTTCAAGACAACAGCAGTGTCCATGTTTCTGTAGGTAGTCTCTCCTACAAGTTGTCTCAAACAGTTCGAGATACCGTGCGTATTTTTCTCGAAACTCCCGAATGTTTTCTTCAGATGTTTGGTGGGTGGCCTCTTTGAGAATACGCTCCAATCGTTGCCTTCGCTCAATCACTTGCACAGGAACAAACTGTGAGTCGAATGCTTGCGTAAGCACCTCACTATTCTGCCCCTTGGATCGCGAAGCAGTAATATATGATACAATTGTTCTTGTTGCATTCTCAAAAAAGCCAAACGTTAATTTTGGAAGCCGATTCTTGAGTTCCTGGAGTTCACGCTCCAGCCTTCGTCGTTCTAAGGCCTCAGTGGAAAAATCTGCCAATGGATCGATCTTTCCTTCTGGATTCACGACAGGAATCTTGAGCTGAAGTGCTTTTCGGCGGAGCGGAAAATCTCTTGTGATCAGACAGATCGTTGCTCCAGGATGAGCACTGCGGAAATCAAGGATACTGGCTAAAAGGCAATGATCACCTTTTTGAGAGCTGAGACCGAATGCTTTCAGGTCAATATCTGGCTCATCGAGTAACTCTTGAAGCTCCACATGTGGATTTTGACCGACTGGAACACGAATACCAGCTGTGTCTGTTGGTAATATATCGTCAAGTTTCGAGAGGATCTCTTTCGCGCGCTTTTGGCGACCTGGATTTTTGGGATCATCTTTATGACGATCAAGTTCCTCCATTACAGTTGGGGTTAACATGAGACAAATTTGCTGTGCTCCCAGCACTTTCGGCCAATCAACTGTGTCAAACCTCTGGAAATGCAGAAACGTGTTGGTATCCAGAAAGCAATGAGTAGGAGAGGTGCTGTCTTGCTCTTCCATCGAATGCCACGTCCTGGTAGACTACTAAAATGCTCACAATGAACGAACAGTTGTTCATTTAGGTGAGTTTACTCTTTTTCTGATGATGAGTCAAGAATTGCCAAGGTGGAGCTGTTTCAAAATGTTCCGGTTGAGTTCAACGTAACAAATGCTCAACACAGATGTTATCTCTGAGCGTAAGGAATCTGATTTGTGAGAGGTTAGATGGGCTGCAAAGTCTACTTCACCAAACGGACCATCTCCCAGCAGATCATGGCGATCTTCCGCCAGCAGACCGCGCTCGTTGAACCACTCAGCCTGGACGAAGCGTATCTCGACGTGACCGACGCTGTTCACACTCTGGAGGAAGCCACTCAGCTCGCACGGGAAATCAAGCGGCAAATTTGGGAACAGACGAACCTTACTGCCTCGGCGGGCGTCTCCTATTGCAAGTTCCTGGCCAAGATCGCCTCCGATGCGCATAAGCCCGATGGACTGACCGTCATCCCCCCGGAAGAGGCATCGGCTTTCCTTGAGGCCTTGCCCATCGAGAAGTTCTTTGGGGTGGGCAAAGTGACGGCAGCCAAACTCCGAGAGTTGGGCATCCAGACCGGGGCTGACCTGAAGCACATGGGTGAAGAGCGTTTACGCGACCTGTTTGGCAAGCATGGAGGCCAACTCTATCACTATGCCTGTGGCGTGGACGACCGACCGGTGGAATCGGTGCGTGAGCGCAAATCGGTTGGCAAAGAGGTGACGCTGGAGCGAGATATCCGCGACCGAAACGAGATGGAACGCATCCTGGAAAGTCTTTCGCTCCAGGTGGAGCAACGTCTGGCCGAACTGGGGATCGCCGGGAAGACGCTCACGCTCAAGGTCCGCTGGAGCACGTTCGAGTTGGTGACCAGGGCCAGTAGCCGTGAGCAGGGCTTCCAGCTGGCACAAGAGATGCTGCCCGTCCTCCGCAGGCAGCTTTCCGGGTTGGTCGATGAGACAAGAACGGTGCGGCTGCTTGGGGTCATTGTCTCCAGTCTCGTCTCCCCAAACGAGATGAGGCGAGCAAGGCAACTCGTCACGCCTTCCCTGTGGCAGGATGAGCATATGCAAGTATAAACATGGCACCTAAATCTCAGAAATGATAGCCATTTCACGTAATGCCTGATCTACGATCTGCTGGGTGCGAGGCTCAACTTTCGCTACCAAATCAACGTCTTTCTGTAGCTTTTGTATCTCACTCTGGGTTTCGTCACCATATGGGCTTTGTATCTCCTCGAAAATACGGTTGGCGCTCAGAAAACATGCAAAGGCCGTTGCTCTATCCTGCTGGAGAAAGAGTTCACCGATATTATGCAATGCCTTGGCTTGCCCTTCTCCATCTCCTACCTCTCTACTGAGAGCAACCGCTTGGCTTAGTGACTTCATCGCTTTCTCCGTTTCCCCTAATTTGCCATAGACACCACCTAAATTTTTCAGAGTTCTCCCTTCGCCCCAACGATCCTTTACTTCTTGCCGTATTGTCAATGCTTGCTCGTAGCACTTCTGGGCTTCCTTCATTTCATCCAAATACAGATGAGCCCAACCAAGGATGTTCAGTGTACTGGCTTCAACCCAACGATCTCCTACCTCTTGGTGAATAAGCAGAGACTGATGAAAATACTGCCGTGCCAATCTATATTCTCTCGAATCAAGGCAAATCTTGCCCTGATTGTAGATGACCCAGGCCTCCCCTCTCCGATCTCCTACTTCTCTATGGATACTTAAGGCCTCTTCACAATATCCCCGAGCTTTCTCATTCTCCCCCAAAACGTTACAGACCCGGCCCAAATACGTGAGAGCCCACCCTTCTCTTCCACGATCTCCCACTTCTCGTAAAATGGTCAAGGCCTCTTCACAATATTTTCGGGCTTGCTGCTTCTGTGCAGTACTGGGTACTTGCGCAGTATAGATGCGGCCCAGGCTATAAAGAGTCCAGCCCTCTCCCTCCCGATCCCCTATTGCTCTATAAATACGTAGCGCCCGCTGATAATACTCTTGCGCACGGTCCCAGTGTCCCAAACTATCATAGACCCGCCCGAGATAGTTCAGTGTTGTGCCTTCTCCTATCCTATCTCCTACCTCTATGGATAACTTCAACGCGTGTTCATAGCATTCTTGTGCTTTTTCCTTATTTCCCAGGTCATAATGCGCACGACCCAAATTGTTAAGTATCCCTCCTTCTTCTTTCCGATTTCCTGCCTCTCTACAGATGCTCAAGGCTCGCTCGAGATATTCGCGTGCCAGTGCTATTTGCCCCAGCACCCTGCAAACTTCCCCGAGATTACTGTAGATGTAAGGAGTTTGCGAAGAATCGGGGTGCCATTTGTTCAATGGCAAAAGGAGTTGACAAAGTTCTAGCAGAACAGCATTTCCTCCCCAATGTCTCAAGTTATCAAAAATCCCCTCTCTCTTCATCACCTCATACGCCTCCTGCCACAACTCGGCCTGGCACAATTGCCATATCGCCTCGATTAAATCATGCATATCGCTGATCTTGCGGCGCTGCTCTCGTGGTGGACAATTTTTCGCTGCTTGCTCCATATAATACATTGCAGCCCTGGCATGAGCCGCACGCAAAGCCTCTTCATTCGCTTGCTCGCTACTTTCATCGAAGCGGCTCTGAGCGTAGTTGGCGATGATGGTATGGAGCTGATAACGGCCTTCGCCTACAGCTTCGAGGAGCTGCTGGGTGCGCAAGGTCCTTAACGCCGGAACTAGCTGCCCTTTCGCAACATTGGCGACAATCACCTGAGCGGCCTCTAGTGAGGCAGGCTCACGATAGATCGAGAAAGCCAGCAGGAGTTCTCGTTGAACATAATTGAGTCGCTCTTGATAAATTTGATCGAGGAGATTGGTTGCGATATCACCTGACCAGAGTGAAGTATCTTCGAAAAGCGATGCCAGGCTCAAGTGATGATCATGCAAGAGCGATGCTAATAGCATCAGCGAAAAGGCGTGACCAGAGCAACGAGAGACGGCTAATCGTAATTCCTCACCGCTCCCTTGTACTCCCTGGTTGTGGAGCAAAGCTACGCCTTCATCAGGCTTCAATCCTTCGACGGGAATTTCTTGTAGACAGGTTGCCGGGTATTCACGTGTTCCTACCGGGCGAGGACGACTCGTGAGCAGGATGCGGCAACGGCATTGCTGCCTGTTGAGCATGTCGAGCCACTCGCCGACGCCGGGACGGTCTGCAAGGGCGTGGCCGGTATTCCAGTCAAGGAGGTTTTCAAATTGATCGATTACTACGAGGCGCGGTGTTTCAGTTGTGTTGAGCGCATTGAAGAGGGCTACGGCCTGGTTCTGTGGGGCCAGATTGCCTAAATCTGGCATCGGTTTCCCTACTGCTTCAAAGAGATTTCCCGCGAGGTCAGCAAACGTAACCGCAGGGTCAGCGGTGAACCAGAGCGTTTCGGCTTGAAATGGGCCGTTTTGCGCAAGACGCTGTTCTTCAGTGTAGCGATAGATTAAGGCAGCAAGCGTTGATTTGCCAATGCCACCAATACCGGTCAGAGCGATGGCAGTTACACCCGTCTGTGTTAACTTTGTATAGACGTCCTTGACGATCTCTTCGCGCTGCTGGATGGTACGTGGATCGATTGGGGGCAGGATGCCCACAATTCCACGATGCGCGGGTTTCTCGGGAGGGATTGACTGGGCTGGCAGCGGCTGCGTTACTGGTACATGGATGATAACAGGCTGTATCGCAGGAGTCGTTGGACTATCTTGCGAGGTTTGTGTGGCATGTGAGTGAGTCAGAGCATGCCCATGTTTCTCATTGGTTACAGGAAAGAGCCACTGGAAGAGGGCAATTACCAGGCTGAGCAGGGGTATGGCAAAGAGAATAGCGGCCTGGAGATTGAACAAACCGACAATTACAATCAGCACAACCGCGAGGAGGACAATAAAAACGCGGCTCCAGGGGATGTGCTTTATTCCTCGCTTCAACTGCCGAGATGTATCTGGTTGCGATTCTTGCTGTTGTGTTGTCATACTACAATCCCACACTGGACACCATAAGATCAGCCGTTAGTGTGATTATAGCATGTTTTCATATATACTACTTCATTTTCAGGGTCGGTGCATAGCTGAGTCATACAGCATTTGGTGAATCAATTTCTGATGGGGAATGTTGAGCCTGCTCAGCCTAAAAATGTACCTTTAACGATGCTTATCCACTGATAAACCTCGATCTTAATTACTATCACAGAAGCAAAGAGACATCGAATATCGGGGAGGGAACCCATACCGGGCGCACTTGCTACATGTAGTACCGATAGGAAGGATTAGGGATTTGATGCGGAGGGACTTCTGCCATAATGGTACCCACATCTCGGGCAAACCGGAGCGTAATGGGATACCCACTCGTGTCGCGCGCGGTATTCCAGTTCATACGCGAGAGTCCAAAGACCTCTGAAGCAAGGCGGAATCGGTCAGCTCCGTCCTCAGTAAGGAGTTGGATCGGCACTGGAATGTGCGGGCCAGGATAGGTTCCCCACTCGGGCACAAACCCGGTGGTAAACACGTAGGTAGCAGCGTCATTTACGGTACAGAGTAAGCCCCGCCGGGGCGGATAAGTGCCGAACTGAACCAGACGCAATTGTGGCCGCTGAGCTAAGGTAACTAACTCGACAATGGGAATATTATGCAATGCTTCTTTAAAACCGCGGCGCTCGGCATCGTCATAACGGGAAGTTTTGTGCAAGACGACGCGAGCGGGATCGTGCCCAGAGCGCTCGCGGTATTCAGCCAATACCTGGTTGGCAAGTGACGCGGCTTGCTCTTCGGGTAAATGTGTGTGGCGCTCTCTTTCCTCTGTCCAGGGCAGTGCCTCACCACGCAAGGCGAATCCATCGCCGTCGGAGGAAAAAGCTTGCGCCAAACTGGAATAGACGAGGTCTGTATTCTTTGTGCGCAAATGATGAAAGCTGATACCGACAAAGCATGTTTCTGGACCATCAATCTTGAGGCGCCAGGGGATTCCTCCCGCTTTATAGAACAGCGCGACGCTGACATTCCATGCGCGCGTCGCGGGGTCCTGGTTTGCCTCGCTATCCTGGAACAAGTTCATGGTCCCGATTTGAATAGGCATGTGGTAGAGCATCGCACGGGCCTTGAGCGCACGCCGGAAGTCACGAAACAGAAGATCCTCCGGTGCTTCCTCGACGATTACTTCTTCGAATAATGTGAGCTGGCCCGCTCTCAGCGCTTGCTGCTGCCGAAAGGCCCACTGGCGCTGTTTTGGAGTGAGGCGTGTGTTGGTCACAGTACGGCAGTTGGCAATGATCTCCTCTGGAAGGCAGCAAACGATGACATCCGGGCGTACATCGGCATTCGCTAATCGCTCTATTCCTCGACCATACAGATCGAGTATCGCCTGGAAGCGTGCAGTTGGCTCAAGAGCAAGATTTCGTCGTACGTCTTCGTCCGGGATTTCTATATTCCAGTTGGTCGCTGTTGCGAGTGTCGAGCGGAACGCGGCTTGGAAGCCAGGAAAATCAGGATACATGACCGTGTTGGTGTGGTTGGAGGCTATAGGTGCTTCAAAGCGCGTAAACCAGGCCTGGGCTTGCTCAATCATCGCACGAGGACCTACCAGGCCCACCTGCACCTGGGTTTTATGTGCGACTCCAAATCGCAAGCTAAATGGGCCATAGCGTGTCAACCCAGCTTTCGGGTCAGATGTTTCGCCAGTGCCGAACTCAAGAAGAGGTGTAGGCAAATCCTGCGCCTCAAGCGTTAGCGTCATCGGGAATTTCCTCCGAATCTGGATACATTTGGGCGATCAATTCGTCCAACTCCTCTTCCACCTCGACAAGTTCTGGCGCAGCGGTGACATCCAGCTCTGTAATATCGGGTTCTGGCGCAATCCCGCGTACCATGCCCGATGCGTACTGCGCTCGCACCTCGATGCTTTGGGAAGAGCCTGTATCTAGGAGAAAGTGATCGGTTCCCTGAGAGAGGACCCACAGCCAGAAGATCAAGTCGTTATGCACCTGCAGGTTGTAATCGCGCGCCGCCCGCCGAGTTGCCAGTGAGCCGACCTTGTTTCCTTCAACCAGCCTGGTCCAGCCATTCACCGTGAACACATAGCCAGGCAACAGATGAAGCACCCATGCATCACCATATCTATCAAAGCCTAAGCGAATAGCTTCATGCTCCCAGTAGCGCACTCTCTCTGTAGTCTTTGAGACTATTGGCTTGGTCACCGTGCGCGTTGCACGTCGAAGGCGAGCTTGGTAGGTGATTTCTCGCGGCCCAGTATCAGAGCGCGGAAAATAGGCGCGCTGACGCTTGCGCTCGACGATGAGACCTTGTGTTTTAAGAAAGCGGTACAAGCATTGGTTGAGCAGACGGACAAAACGGCGTTCGCCTTCCTCGCCGTTCATAAAATCAGTCGTAGCCATTGCTCTCGCATCATGTGGGTCGATTGTGCCGCAAAATGGGTTAGTGGAATCGCGCAAATCGGCAAACGTGTATAATCGAGTGTCGGCGAGGATGAACGGTGGAAGAAATGTATCACTTTTCCCCTCCCACACGTCAGCCGGTCGTCGAGCTGTCGTGCCCGCATGCCAAACCGTCTCCGGCCAGGTCAGTACTTCCAGGAGGTTGCTCATATAACGCGCCGTGATGATAAGCGGTGTTGCCATGCCGGTAGCCGCATCCACCGCTTCAGGACGGCGGAAGAGGACTACCTCAAATTTGGTGTTGTTAGCTTGCGGCCCGAAAGTGACTTTGCTCTCATTCTGATTCACCCACTGTTGGACATCTACCAGGCCAGAGCCAGCCTTGTCCATTGCGCCTGCACCATAGAACAAATCGGCAATTACCGGATTGCGATAGCCTTTGATTCCGCGTTTGCCTTGCTCGATCTCTGTCTGGAGCAGTTGCTCTACTCGCTGGAATACCTCATCGACCAAGCCACCGGGATTGATGATGCGGATATAATTTGGTTCGACCTCAATAACAATACGCTGTGCTTCCTTGTAGCTACGATGTACCAGCGCGTTGACGACAAGTTCCTTGAGGGCCAGGGGAGGATAGGGAAAGACATCTTCGGAAACTGGCCCCTTCAGACGGAAAGGCCGATTGATCTCTTCGAGCGCTTCTAGCACCTGATCCAATTGGCTCCATAGATGGCTTGTGAAGATACGCTCGGCCTCGCCTCCAACGTGCAGTGCAACCTGCGCCGAACGGATTCGGTTCAGAGGGTTCCGTGCGAAGAGAAGATAACCTGCCCTTGTTGGTAATGGATGACCATCTTGTTCACGCGCGAGATCGAGTGTGTATAGCCGGTCGATGAGCCATGCGCGGGTGACCGTGCTTGGAACAGATATTTCCATGCGACGGCAATAATCGATGATGCAGGTCTGTACGCGTGACCAATCCAGCTCATCGAGTGACGAGTCGGCAATGGTCGCCAAGTCGAATGTAGGTGCTTGGAGGTCCGATCCCTGTAAGATAGCTGGCACTGAGGAATCATCCTGCGGCTGCCGCTGGTGAAGAGTCGAGAGCTCATCGAGGAGTTCATCGAATCCGTTGATGGGAACGACTTGGAAGTTGCCTCCAATGGAATATGCGAATTCGTTGACCAGCGGATGCAAGCCCTTACCCAGGCTACCTTGTGTCGCGCACCAGAAAATTCCTTGGCGATAGTAATTCGCGTTTGCGGCATGATCAAGTAGTAAATGACGCATAATCGAGGGCTCTGCTCCCCGATAGCCTACGACAACGAGAGGGTGATCCCGAAGGAGAGGGAAAATTTGCGTAATGAGATTATCGTCTAAGCGCTGCACTTCATCCAGCAAGTTCTTATCCGAGTAATGCTCGATGGAACCATGAAGATAGATCAACTGAGGATACACTGGTGATGTCGAGAATTTGATGAGATCGGAGGGGGTTTTGATGATTTCAACGTGGTGAGGCCGCTGACGTGCACGGCAGAGATCTGGAAGAACGGCATCGAAGTTCGTCGTGAGGATTGTGCGCACGACATGCTGCGACATGAATTCAACCAACCGCTCGTAACCCTTGCTCGCTGGTACATTCGGATTGATGATACGCAGGAGGAAACCTTTTCGATCTTCACGCGGCTGTAGCAGCTGCTCTAGTACTGTTGAGTAGTTATCGGTAGGCGGCAAATCTCTGCGATACCACTTGTGACTTTGCAACCATGGGAACCAATCGCTGCGCCTGACAGCAGGATCGTCGGCAGATCGACCAAAGGTGCGGCAGTAGGCCCACTTGGCTGCACGCTCGACCAGTTCACCACTGAGCGGGATACCAGATTTCAGCGAAACGCCCGCGCCAAGCAAGAAGATGGCATCTGGGCCTCCTGAGCGCGTCAAGATAGAGTACAGATGTTCAACGCTAGTCTCTCGATAGTTTGACCCTCCACTCATTGGGGTCACCATATGCCTACCTTCCTCGTTGTTACAGCGCCTCTGCCACTCATTTTTTCTATAACGATGCAGTTCTTAGGCTCTATTTTCTTTGATGCTTGCCGTTATTTTCCAGTTATCCCAGTCAGATGCATGAGCTAACCTGATATGTTAGTCGAGCTGTCCTGGTTCAAGATGTATCGACAAATCGAAGTAGCATGTCAGCTTAAACAATCCGACCTCGCCCAAAACTATGCTAACGAAACAGTTTTGTGGTTATTTGCTAGGCTACGAGTATAGCTTGTCTACATTTATATGTAAATTCTCATAGGAATGCTGGGTCATTCAACCCCATACGCCTTCAATTCACTACATTTTCGGTTCTCCGAAGGAATAAACATCCGTGCCTTCCCTCCTCAACGTAATCAGTGCCATCAACATCATCGTAATCACTGTAATCAGCCTAATCAATTGGGTGCCCACGGGATGGGCAACGAGTGTGAGATTATGCTCAACTTTCTGCTGTAATACAATGCAGGAGAAGCCACTCTCAGAGCAAAGAGCACACAGGAGGTGCTGATGCGTCTGGCCATCCTCTCAGATATTCACGGGAATCCTCTCGCCCTGGATGTGGTGCTGGCCGATATCCAGAGCCAGGGCGAGGTGGATGCCTACTGGGTGCTGGGAGATTTCGCCGCTCTTGGCTACGATCCGGTGACCCCGCTTGAGAAAATTACCGCCCTCTCTCCTGCCAGTTTCACCCGTGGCAATACGGATCGCTATGTGGTGACGGAGGATCTCCCAGTGGCACCGGAGAAAGCACTGCAAGATCCCGCTCTGCTGCCAGAGGTCATCGAGGCGACAAGAAGCTTCGCCTGGACCAGGGGCTATGTCAGTGCTGCGGGCTGGCTGGACTGGCTCACGAACTTGCCGCTGGAAGTTCGTTTGACCTTACCTAATGGCACACGCTTGCTCGGCGTCCATGCTTCCCCAGGCAGAGATGACGGACCCGGTCTCCAGCCCAAGCACAGTGATGGCGAAATGGAGCGGCGGCTGGCTGGCTGCGAGGCGGATCTGGTCATCGTCGGGCATACCCATGTTCCGCTCGATCGTCAGGTGGGCAGAATCCATGTCATCAATCTGGGCAGCGTCAGCAATCCGGTCACGCCGGGCCTGCAGGCAACCTATGTGCTTCTGGATGCCGAGGAGCATGGCTACCGCATCCAGTTGCGGCGCGTCGATTACGACCGCGAGGCCGTCATCAAAGCCATCGAGCATTCACGTCATCCTACCCCCTCCTTCCTGATCGGGTTCATGCGCGGAGAACGAATTACCTCATCCGATCCTGGCTTCTTCCAAGCTGGCAGACGTGCCGAGAACCAGCAGAAGTACTAGACGAGAGTATACCTAAGCAGAAGGAGGTTCAGGGAGGATAATCACCAACTCTCCCACGTCTCTGCTTGATGAGACCACCCCGTTGCGCATCGCGTGGGGGTGCCACCCCACCAGAGACCATCATTCCCTTATGGCAAACTGAATAGCGTTTTCGGCTGCTTCAATTTCTTCATCTCCTTTGAAATAAGTAGGAGGATACTCCTGAAGAGCAGCAAGTACGCCAAAAACGCAAAAGGACAGCTTTTCAGTGAAAAGCCATCCTTGAACTGCCACTGACATGTTAACTGACTGGCGTCCAGCAATACACAAACTAGCCGAATGCGATTGTCGTATATGTGGGCACCAGATGCGCATGACAGATAGCAATAGCCGCCGCGTCCGCAGCATCGTCCGGCTGAGGGACTGCTGGCAGGTGGAGCAACTGGCGCACCATATAGCCGACTTGCTCCTTGCGAGCAGCCCCATACCCCGTCACCGCTAGCTTCACCGCACTGGGGGTATACTCGGCGATCGAGAGTTCCCTTTGCGCCAGGATGAGAATCGCGACACCGCGCGCCTGCGCGACCGCGATTGCCGTGGTCACATTCTTGCCGAAGAAGAGCGCCTCGATCGCTGCCTCCGCGGGCCGGTACTGGTCGATGATCTCGCCCAACTGCTCATAGATCTGCTGCAAGCGTCGCGGGTAGGACAGCGCCACCGGCGTCTTGATCGCATCGCAAGCGATCAGATTTAGGCCGTTTCCAGTTGCCGCCAGGACAGCGTAGCCCATGCGGCCAAAGCCGGGGTCGATGCCCAAAATGAGGCGTTCGTTGCTTTTCATCTTCTCTCCCCCTTTCACCAGCCCAGCTGTCGTTCGCGCATACTCATCCATACCCCCTGGCCGATAATAAGGTGGTCGAGTAGTTCAATCTGGAGCAGCTTGCCCGCCTGAACGAGCGCGCTCGTCACCTCGATATCCTCCGGGCTGGCCTGGGTGGTGCCGCTGGGGTGGTTGTGCGCGACGATGATGGAGGCGCTCTTGAGCAGGATCGGCAGCTGGAAGATTTCACCCGCCCGGACGACCGATGAGTTCAAACTGCCCTTGTAGAG
>WNGG01002604.1_pt1 | contig 20393 bp, 19 predicted proteins | sample 5400661 | NCBI WGS metagenome assembly WNGG01 (sample SAMN13153372, study PRJNA577476) | soil metagenome | isolation source: 100 cm soil or saprolite under Garry oak tree replicate 1 | place: USA:California | collected 2016-06-15
GCGTACCCACCGTCATTCGTGGTCCCGGTGAGATGCTGATGGAGGCAGTGGACGAAGTTGCCGTGACGGCATTGCGCGCACTGGCCGCAGTTCCCGCCGAGGTAGCCGACACCGACGCGCTGGCCGATTTTCCAGTTCGCCACCCCCGCTCCGAGGGCGTCGATGCGTCCGACCGCTTCATGCCCTGGAACGCGGGGGAATTCGGCGTTGGGGAGGAGTCCCTCGACCGCGAGGGTATCCGAGTGGCAGATGCCACAGGCTTCGACGCGGATGCGAACCTGACCGGGCCTTGGATCGAAGAGCGGGCGTTCCGCGAGCTCCAACGTCCCGCGCTTCGTCACCTGTACGACTCGATAACTCGACATGGTGCCTCTCCTTCGCAGTGATGGGTCGGTGCTGCGAGCCTCGCATGTGACGCTCCGCCGATTTCGGTGGATACGCCAACGCCAGGTGGATGTATATGACCGGTCGTCTTAAATGTCAAGACCCCGCTGCTCGCACGCAGTTCCTCGATTCGATGAGGGCTCTCCGTTGAAAAAATGGTGTTGACCGCCTCCCCGCCAGGGCCATCGTGTCGGCGGCCGCCTTGCGCCGGAAGACGACCGGTCATACACTATGGAGTCACCATGCCTCGCCCAAACGTTCGCAAGCAGCTCGTCGACACGGCGCTCGACCGGTTCCACGCACTCGGCTTCAACGGCTGCGGGGTTCAGGAGATCACCGACGCTGCCGGCGTTCCGAAAGGCTCCTTCTACAATCACTTCAAGAGCAAGGAAGCGATGCTCTGCGAGGTGATCGTCCACTATTGCGCCTACAGCCGCCTCGAGATGCTCGAGGACAAGGCCACGCCACCGCTCAAGCGCCTGCGCGCGCATTTCGAGTACCTCGCCAAGCCGTACTATCGGAACGGCTACGAGCGGGGCTGCTTGCTCGGAAATCTGTCCGCCGAGATCGCGGACACGAGCAGCGACGTCCGAAAAGCGGTCGACGGCGCGTTCAGGCGCTGGTCCGATGCGGTCGCCTCGGTGCTGCAAGAGGCGCAGGCGAAGGGCCAGCTGCGGAGCGAGCAGCGTCCGAAGGTGCTCGGGCGCTACATCGTGAGCTCGTGGGAAGGCGCCGTCTTGCGGATGAAAGCCGTGAAATCGCGCGCCCCGCTCGACGACTTCTTCTCGGTCACGTTCGGCCTGCTGCTGGCTTAGTGCCGTCAAGCCTCGCCTCGCTTCCTGCGCGCGCGCTTCTCGTCGGCCGCACCGTGGTCGAGATGAACCTACCGCGATCGTCGTTCAACGAACACTGTAACTGTCACACATGGGGGCATTTGTTCGCAGTCGACCGACTCGCGCAGGGACATCAGAGAATCCAGCCCGCTTGACGGAGAGGCCTTCGCTCACCATCTTTGCTCCACGTGAGCCTCCCGGGCGCGACGCAGCCGGCGCTGGACACGCGCATGGAGGGGGACCGAACGCTCCTCCTCCTTCGCCTGGCGCTCGTCCTCCTCGCCGCCTGGTGGACGGTCTCGCTCCCCGCCGCCGCGCTGCCGCACTGCTTCCTCGACTGGGTCAACCTCCCGTTCCACGAGGCAGGGCACCTGTTCCTCGCGCCGTTCGGCACGACGCTCCATGTCCTCGGCGGGACGCTCGGGCAGCTGGCGGTCCCGGCGATCCTGGGGGTCTACTTCCTGAAACGCCGGCAGCGTTTCGCGGCGGCCCTCTGCCTCTTCTGGATCGGGGAGAACTTCGTCGACATCTCGGTCTACATGGCCGATGCGCGGGCCATGGCCCTGCCGCTGGTCGGCGGCGGTGAGCACGACTGGACGCAGCTCTTCTACCAGTTCGGGCTCCTGGGCGAGGAGTCGGTCGCCACCGTCTCCTCCCTCACCCGCGGCCTGGGTGTGATCGTGATGGCGGCCGGCGTTCTCGGGTCGGTCTTCACTCTGAGGGCTGCGGGCGACGGCTCCAGCGATCCCACGTCCTGAAGAAGACGACGCGGATGTCGCCGCCGCCCCCCTTGTCGGGGATGGTCGAGGAGAACCCGCGTCCCATCCGGACGTCGACGAGGGTGCTCCAGGGGCCGGAGAACTCCAGCCCGACCCCTCCCCCGATCACGCGCTCGTAGCCCGGACCGAAGTCGTCGAGGCTCCGGATCCATCCCGTCTCGAGGCCGGCGTCGACGCGCATCGTGCCACGCAGCGTGAAGGCGTAGGCGGCCGCGGCGGTGAGCCCGCGATCGAAGTGGATGCCCGATCCGTTGAAGCCCCGGACGCGCGCCGAGCGGAAGTCTCCCAGCTCGAAGCGCGAGAAGCGGTCGAGGCTCTTGCCGTCGTAGCCCGAGATCGCCAGGCTGATCTTGCGCAGCGGTCCGATGTAGAACGACTTGAGCAGATCGAGCCCGCGGCGCGTGAAGTCGCGGTCGCGCGGATCGAACGGCTCGCGGGGTGGCGGGCTGGCGCCGGCGCAGCCGAAACCCCAGCAATCCCACCGGCTGCGCCGCGCCGCCTCGGCCCAGGGGGCGATGATGTACCCGGCGCGGTTGACCTCGAGCCGCAGCAGGAGCGACTCCTCGAGGGCGGTGACCGGGAGCGTGAAGTCGGTGCTGGTCTCCTCGTGCCGCCTGAAGAAGTTCATGTACGCGGCGCGCGTCTCGATCGTCCACTTGGCGAAGTGGCCCATCGGCAGGGCGAGCGCGGCGCGGGCCGACTCGGTGAGGATGTCGACGTTCTCGCCGGCGTCGGTCCCCGCCTCGCGCGCGTTCTTGTCGCGGCGCTTGAGACCGCTGAGGTCCCCCTCGACCGAGAGGGAGAGGGGCCGTCGATCCCCCTCGGGATGCGTCAGCCGAGGGTCGGTCCAGGAGGCGATGAGGAACGGCCCGGCCCAGGCGACGTCGACCTGGTTGCCGGTTCCGTGGAAGTCGAAGTCGAAGAAGTTGACGCCGGCGAACGGCGGCCCGGGGCTGCCGCCGATTCCCATGTTGATGCCCGCCACCAGGAAGACGTTGCGCGGCGTACTGACGCTCTGAAGCCGCTCCTCACCGCCGCTTCGATCGACCTTGTAATATCCTTCGCTCGTGTCCCGGAAGATCGGCAGCCCCGACGCGTAAGCGCCGCTCACCCGATCGCCGAACCCCTCCTGGTTGATGGCGAAATCGGAGTAGGTCGCGCCGCGCTCGACCACCAGGTTCTGGCCGAGCACCTCGAAGACCATCTGCCCCCGCACCTCGATCGGCAGCCAGAAGGTCCCGGACGGCGCGGCGATCGGCCCGAACTCGTAGGTGACGTGGTTGGACCGGAGCGGCTCCTTGACCCCGGTCTGCACCGCGTCCATCCGGACGCGGGCGAAGATCTTCGTGTCGATGTAGACGCGCCCCTCGTAGAGACTGCGGTCGGTCGCGAGGGGATGCATCGCGATCACGTAGCACTCCCGCCCCTGCACCTTCTCGCGGCCGAGGAGCGCGTACCGGTACCCCTCGTCCAGGACGATGTCGAGCGGCACCTCCTTGACCTTGTCGGGCTGCAGGAAGGGGAGGTAGGGCGGGTTCTTGCCGCGCCATCGGGCGCCGTCGACGTACATCTCGGTCTGCTGGTAGTCCTGCTTCCCGTCGTGGACGTAGAGACGGTTCTCGGTCAGCACATCGACCGAGGTGTCGAGGCTGGCGATGCGATAGTGGATGTTGATCGCGGCGCGCGCCTCGTAATGCTGCAGGCGCCGCGCCTGCGCCGCGTGGAACTCCCGCTCCCGGGCGATGATCTCCTCCGCCGTCAGCTCCGTCGTCGTCCCGATGCGCACGCTCTCCTGCAGCGGCGTCGCCTCGCTCATGACCCGGAAGCGGAGCACGATATCGTCGGCGCGGATCGGGACCGCGACGACGACGCCGGCCGGAACGCGGGCGCCGATCCTCCTCTCGGAATCGGACAGCGGATCGAAGAGCTCGAGCCATTCGAGCGGCGCCCGGGCCGCGAACCGTACCGCCTCACCCGGGACCGCCTCGGTCGCGCGGTAGACCATCAGCCCCTCGCGCCGCTCCGCTTCGAAGAAGGCGAGCGCGGCGATCACGGGCTTCGGCGCAGCTCCGGAAGGAGGCATCCCCCCGGCGGCGAGGGCGGCCGCGGGGTCGAACGGCAGGGCGGCGAACGAGGCCGGGCTCATGCCGGGCGAGAGCAGAGCGCGCAGCCTCGTGAGCAGAGCGCCGAGGCCCGCGGCCGCGCCCGCTTCCGGCGCGCGGCCTGCCCCCGGCCCGAGACCCGCCTCCGGCGCCGCGATCGCTCCGGTGGCGGCGGGCGCCGTTCCGGTCGCGGGCTCCTTCGCGGGGGCGGGCGCGGCGGGAAGCCCGAGCAGGACCACCTCCGCCCCGGCGGCGAGCGCGTCGAAGAAGGCGCGCGCGGCCGAGGCGCGCGGCGCCGCCGGATCGAGCCCGCCATCGGAGACCCAGAGAGCGGCGCGCGGATCGAGGCGATCGCGCAGGTCGGCCACCATCGTGAGGACGGGAAGACCGCGGGCCGCCAGGACGTCGAGGTAGGGTGCCGTGTCGGCCACGAGCAGCGTCTCCGCCCAGGCGGCGTCCTCGAGTCCGATCGGCCCCGACACGATCGGCGTTCCGGGCCTGACGGCGCGGATGGCGACGGCGGCCCGCTTGACGAGGTAGGCGTAGGCGCGCGCCGACAGCCTGTTCGGCGCCTCGAGGATCTGATAGGCGAAGACCCGGTCGGCCGCCCGCGCCGCGAAGACCGCCGCCTCGCCGACCCACGCGTCGAACGGGAAGGCCGGCGCCGCCTGGCTCTCCGGTCCCGGGACGGACCCCGCCCGCGGCGGCGACCATCCTTCCTCCGTCAGGCGGAGGACCACGCGCAGGCCGAGCTCCGCCGCCTCGTGCAGCACCGGATCGAGCCGCTCGGGCGACTCGAGGTCGGCCCGTCCGGCCCGCACCAGGAGATAACAGGGCGTGGACGGTGAAGGGCTGCGCAACCCCTCGAGGATCCCCGTGGAAGAGACCCCGGGCTCGGTCAGGGCGGGCTGGCGTGCTTCGACACCGATCCCGACGGGAGAGGTGCCGTGGATCTCCGGCTCGCCCGCCGTCGGGGCCGCCGTCTCGACCTGGCCCCCTGCGGCGGACGCGATCAGGAAGACGAGCGGCGTGATCCGGAGCAGGGTGGCCGGTGGGGTGCGGGCGGGGGGCGGCACGGGAGAAGCCTACCTCCGTTGGTGGGAGTCGACGAAAGAGCGCGGCGCACGAGCCGATCCCTGCCGGGTAGGCCGGAGGGCCATGGACTTCAGATCACCTCGTCCGTCGGCCCCTTGGCGTGGGTGACGATGGCGCCCGCCGGGGAGACGCCGTGCTTGCCGATCTCGTGCGCGAGGGCCCGCGCCATGACGCTGTGGCGTCGGCCGTACAGGAAGTAGATGCTGAGGCCGATCGCGAGCCAGATACCGAGGCGCATCCAGTTCTCCGAGGGGAGGGAGAACATCAGGAGGAGGCAGAAGGCGATGCCGAGGATCGGCACCAGCGGCACGAACGGCGCGCGGAAGGGGCGCTCGGCCTTCGGGTTGGTCCGGCGCATGATCAGGACGGCGGCGCACACGATGACGAACGCGAGCAGGGTGCCGATGTTGACCAGGTCGGCAAGCACTCGCAATGGGACGAGCGCGGCCACGGTGGCGACGAACAGCCCGGTGAGGATCGTCGCCTTGTGCGGCGTGCGGAACCTCTCGTGCACCGCCCCGAAGAAGCTGGTCGGCAGCAGCCCGTCCCGCGCCATGGCGAGAAGCACGCGCGCCTGGCTGAGCATCATCACCAGCAGGACCGACGTGATCCCGGTGATCGCGCCCAACGAGATCAGGAAGCGCGCCCAGGGGAGGCCGGCCTGCCGGAAGGCGTCGGAGACCGGCGCGTCGATGTTGATCTTGCTGTAATGGACCATCCCGGTGAGCACCGCCGCCACGGCGATGTAGAGCAGCGTGCACAGCACCAGCGACACGATGATGCCGATCGGCACGTCGCGCTTCGGGTTCCGGGCCTCCTCCGAATGCGTCGAGACCGCATCGAACCCGATGTAGGCGAAGAAGATGATGGCGGCCCCCGCCAGCATCCCGAGCGGCTCGCCCGCGAGCCCGTGCTGGCCCAGGACCGTCTTTCCGAAGAAGGAGAACCCGGACAGGCCGAAGGGGGCGAAGGGGTGCCAGTTCTTCGGGTCCACGTAGAAGGAGCCGACGACGATGACGAAGGCGACGATCAGGAGCTTGAAGATCACCATGCCTGCGTTGAACCCGGCGCTCTCCTTGATGCCGATCACGAGGACGGCGGCGATGACAGCGGTGATGAGGATCGCCGGCAGGTCGAACCAGGTGCCGGTCAGGGCCAGGCGGCCGGTCGCCGGGTCATAGTCGAACGGCGCATTCGACAGCACGCGCGGCAGGTGGACGCCGATCTGGCTGATGAAGTCCTGGAAGTAGTGCGACCAGCCGTGCGCGACGGTGGAGGAGGCGACGGCGTACTCGAGCAGGAGGTCCCACCCGATGATCCAGGCGAACAGCTCGCCGAGCGTGGCGTAGGCGTAGGTGTACGCGGATCCGGCCACCGGCACCATCGAGGCGAACTCGGCGTAGCAGAGCGCGGCGAAGATGCAGGCGATGCCGGCGACCACGAACGACAGCATCAGCGCCGGCCCCGTCTTGTCGTGCGCCGCAATCCCGGTCAGGACGAAGATGCCGGTGCCGATGATCGCCCCGACGCCGAGGCTGGTGAGCGACACCGGCCCGAGCACGCGGCGCAGCCGGTGCTCGCCGGCCATCTCCTCCAGGAGGAGCTTGAGCGGCTTGGTGGCAAAGAGCGGGTTGCGGTTCTGGGAGGCCATGCGGGGTCTCCTGCCGCCCATCAACGCGCGGCGCGATGTTCGCGGGTCGGTCGAACGGCGCGGCGTCCCCGGCGGGCGCCGCTCGGGCGCCGACTAGCCTATCACCATTGGGGCCCGCGACCACCCCGAAACCGATCCTCCCACACCGAGGGTTCCCGGGGGCCGCAACTTCTTCTTGACTGCGCCGGAGTTCCGGCGTAATTTCCGCGGAGCCTTACGAATGATCGGCGGAACGTAGTGCGCACTGTCCGGCATACTGAGGTCTGCGCGTGGTCGTCCGCACCTAACCACCTTTGCCAGAGGAGGCGATGATGGTAGGTCGTCTGCATAGAGTCTCGCTCGTGTCCAGAGTCTTGGGGATCGCCGCGATTCTCGTCACCGCGGCGCTGTTCGCGGCGGGCCCCGCGACCCGCGCGGCCGGCCCGGCCGCGGGGTCATCGTCCTATAGGAGCGTTCCCTCCGAGACGATGATCGGGGGCGTCACTCCGGAGGAGGAGGCCGCGCGGCAGGCGGCCCTCCACGATTGGCTCATGAAGGAGATGCCCGCCGGCGTCCTCGGCAGCCCGATCCGCCTCGCCCTCACCGAGCAGGAGCGGAGCGAGCTGCTGAAGCGTCAGGAGGCCAGGGGCGGACCGGCTGTGGTGGGGCGGACCAAGCTCGTCTCCGCGGTGGTCCGGTTCACCGGCGTGGACGCGGCGCTGCTCTCCGACGCCCCGCGGCGCGTGGGGCCCGGCCTGCTCCGCGCCACGCCGGACGGAGGGTTCGTCTGGGCGGCGGCCGTCCTCTCCGAGGGAGCCGGAGCGATCCGGGTGCACCTCGGCGGCCTGAACCTTCCCGATGACGCCGATCTGTTCTTCTTCAGCGCGGGCGGCCAGGCGTTCGGTCCCTACTCCGGGAGAGGCCCGAACGGCGACGGCGATTTCTGGTCGAACGCCGTCTACGGCTCCGAAGGCGTCATCCTGCTGCGGCACTATGGCCCGAACGGCGCCCACGACCTGAAGGGCCTCTCGTTCGTGATCGCCGACGTCGGCCACATCACGCAGCAGTTCGCCGCGGCTCCGCGCGCCGGCGTGTCGATCGAATCGTTCTGCAGCTTCAACGTGCCGTGCATCGAGAACGCCTCCTGCCACACCGGCACGCCGGCCGACCCGGCGAAGGGCGCCGTGGCGCTCATGCAGTGGATCTCGGGAGCGTTCATCTACACCTGCACCGGCAGCCTGCTGGCGGATTCGGACACCAGCAGCCAGATCCCGTACTTCCTGACCGCCAACCACTGCATCAGTCACGCGAAGGACGCCGCCAACCTGGAGACCTATTTCCAGTTCACCATCCCCTGCGGGAGCACCAACTGTCCCGCGCAGACCCAGCCGGGCGGCATCCAGCGGCTGGGATCGACCATCGTGGCGACCGGGACCGGCGGCGACTTCACGCTCTTGCAGCTGAGCCAGACGCCGCCCTCGGGCTCCGTCTTCCTGGGGTGGGACAGCGCTCCCGTCGCCTTCACGGACGGCGTCAAGCTCTATCGGATCAGCCATCCGGCCTGGGCGCCGCAGGCCTACTCCGACCAGCACGTCGACATCTCGGCTCCCACCTGCACGCAGTGGCCCCGCGGCGAGCGGATCTACAGCCGCACCGACACCGGGGGGACGGAAGGGGGCAGCAGCGGGTCCCCCGTCGTCAACGCCGCGAGCAAGGTCGTCGGCCAGCTCTCCGGGGCGTGCGGCACAAACGTGAACGACGACTGCGACAACGTGAACAACGCCACGGTGGACGGCGCCTTCGCCTTCTACTTCCCGTCGGTGCAGCCGTTCCTCGGCGCCGGCTGCACTCCGACGGCGGAGGTCTGCACGGACGGGGTCGACAACGACTGCGACGGCCTGATCGACTGCGCCGACCCGGACTGCGCGGGCAACCCCGCCTGCACCAGCACCTGCGGCTCCAAGGGCGCCGCCTGCGCGTCCGACACCGACTGCTGCTCCAGCAAGTGCAAGGGACCCGCGGGCCGGAAGAGCTGCAGGTAACCGGCGGTCACGACGACCCTGCACGAGCCGCACAGTGAATCGGGGGCGGGAGCGACCGGCTCCCGCCCCCTTTCTCTGCGGGCGCGAACCTCGACGACCTCCGGAGTCAGACGCCTTCGACCAGGATCATCCTGGTGACCGAGGCGCTCTGGCGCAGCGCCTTGGGCCCGCGGTACTCCTCCGAGGCCCACCACTCCCTGGCCCTCTCGAAGGTGGGGAACTCCAGCACGACCACCCGCTTCGGGCTCCACGCGCCTTCCAGGCCCTCCGCCTTGCCGCCACGCACGAGGAACCTGCCGCCATACTTGGCGATCGTCGGGGGCACGAGGCTCATGTACGCGGCGTATCGGACCGGATCGGTGATCTCGACGTCCACGATCACGTAGGCTGCCATTGTTCAGTCGTCCTTCCGGCTCATCGGCCGGCTCCCGGGGGATGGCGTGGTGAGGTATTGTACCCGAGCCCCACCGGGGGAGGTTGTTGCTTTATCGACACAGGGGCCTATCTTTAGGTGCTGGCAGGTCGCCGGGAGGGAGGTCACCGCATGCAGGACGAGATCCGGGGTGTGATGACGGCGATCCGGGGATCGCAGATGCTGCGGCTGCTGGTGATCGGCTTTCTGGTCCTGCTCCTTCTGATCCCGGCGGCGATGATCGGCGGGCTCGTTTCCGAGCGGCGGGCGACCCGCGAGGGCGCCGTCGAGGAGGTCACGGCCAAGTGGGGCAGGCTCCAGGTGCTGACCGGTCCGGCGCTGATGATCCCCTACGTTCAGCGGCGGACCGAGCTTGGCAAGGACGGCCAGAAGGTGGTGCGCGAGCAGACCCGCCGCATGACGGTCCTCCCCGAGACGCTGACCATCCGCGGTGAGATCGAGAGCGAGGTGCGTCACCGGGGGATCTTCTCCGTGCCGGTCTACCGCCTGAGGCTCGAGGTGTCGGGGCGCTTCTCGAGACCGAGCTTCTCCGACTGGAACGTGGAGGCGTCCGACGTCCGCTGGGACCGGGCCGAGGTCGGCGTCGGCATCACCGACGCCCGGGCGATCCAGGAGCAGGCCGATCTGACCTGGAACGGCCGGAGGATCTCCTTCCTGCCGGGCACGGGCACCTTCGACCTGCCGAGCACGGGGATCCACGCCCCCCTCGCCGGCGCGCCGCCGGCGCCCGCCTTCGAGTTCTCGTTTCCGCTCGTCCTCAACGGGAGCGTCGGAGTCTATTTCGTTCCGTTCGGCCGGGAGACCAGCGTGAGCCTCCGATCGAACTGGCCCGACCCAAGCTTCCAGGGAAACTGGCTGCCGGCGAAGCGGACCGTGACCGACACGGGGTTCGAGGCGTCCTGGAGCATCCCGTTCCTCGGCCGCAACTACCCGCAGAGCTGGGCGGAGGGGGCCAACATGAGCGAGACGGTCCAGGCCTCCAGGTTCGGTCTCGATCTGATCACGCCGGTGGACGAGTACCGCATGGCCGAGCGCAGCACCAAGTACGCCGGCCTGTTCATCCTCCTGACGTTCGCCACCATCTGGCTGATCGAGGTGCTCGGCCGGCTGCGCGTCCACGCGATCCAGTACCTGCTCGTCGGCGCGGCGATGTGCGTCTTCTATCTCCTGGAGCTGGCCCTCTCGGAGCACCTCGGCTTCGTGCCCGCCTACGCCGTCGCCAGCCTCGCGGTCGTGGGCCTGATCGCGTCGTACAGCCTCGCGGCGCTCAGGAGCCCCGGCCGCGCCGGCGTGGTCGGCGGCCTGGTGGCTGCCCTGTACGCCTACCTCTACGTGCTGTTGAGGAACGAGGACTACGCGCTCCTGATCGGCTCGGTCGGGCTCTTCCTGATGCTGGCCGCCGTCATGTACCTCACCCGCCGGATCGACTGGCACGAGGTGGGACGCCAGGGGCGGTAGGCGCGCCTCACCAGGGGACGCCGTAGTCCTCGCCGTGGTTGCTCGAGGCGCCCCACATCGTGCCGTGGCGGCGGTCGAAGAGAATCCCGTTGATCGGTCCCGAGGTGCGCTCGGCCGTCTCGAGCGTGTAGCCCATCCGGCGCAGCGCCTCGCGGACGCTCTCGGGGGTGGAGGTTGCGATCAGGAGATGGCCGGGGCGCGCCTCGTGCGCGCCGAAGGACGATCGCATCTGCTCGCTGTTGATGTTCGCCGCCTCGGCGGCCTGCTGCGGCGTCATCCCGAACTCCACGATGTTCAGGAAGAATTGCAGGAGGTTCTGGTCCTGCGTGTCGCCGCCCTGGACCGCGAACGACAGGAACGGCAGCCCGTCCCGAAGCGCCAGGGTGGGCGTGAGGGTCACGCGCGGGCGCTTCCCTGGCTCGATGACGTTGTAGGGACCGTCCTCGGGGCGGGTGACGAAGCTCTGCGCGCGCTGGCTCAGGCCGACGCCGGTGCGGCCCGCGATGACCGCCGGGATCCATCCGCCGCTGGGGGTCACGGACACCACCCACCCGGCCTCGTCCGCGGCCTCGATCGAGGTCGTGCCGCGGAAGAACTGCTCGTGGAAGGCGGCCTCGGTGCGGGCCGTGGCGGGCGGAGGCGTGCCGGGCGGGAGCCGGCGAGCGCCGGGCCCCGCGCTGGCAGGGGTCGCCTCCGGCGCCGGCGCGACGGTCCAGGTGGCGAGAAGGTCCGCGAACGGGTTCGTCCCGCCCTGATAAGGGTATGGGTCGCCGGGCTTCACGCTCGGATCGTTCTTTGACCAGTCGATCCGCGCGAAGCGGGCCTTCGCGTACTCCTTGGAGAGGAGTCCGCGCACCGGCTCCTCGGGCGGGAAGTACGGGTCGCCGTAATAGAAGTCCCGGTCGGCGTACGCCAGGTTCATCGCCTGGTAGAGGGCGTGGATGTACCGGGGCGAGTTGTAGCCCATCTCCTTCAGGTCCGCGTTCTCGAGGATGTTGAGGACCTGCAGCATGACCGGCCCCTGCTGCCAGATCGGCAGCTTGTACACGGTGATCCCCTTGTAGTTCGTGCTCAGCGGCTCCTCGATCCGCACCTTCCAGGCCGCCAGGTCCTGGAGAGTGATGAGCCCCCCCTCCTCCTGGACGGCGCGCACGAGCTCGCGGGCGATGTCACCCTTGTAGAAGCGATCGTACGCGGCGAGGATCGCCTCCTTGCGGCCCTTCCCCTGCTTCAGCGCCTGCCGCTCGGCCTCGACCAGCTTGCGGAGGGTGGCGGCGAGATCCTTCTGCATGAAGATCTCGCCCGCCTCCGGCGCCTCGCGCGCCTGACCCGGGTGCGGCAGGAAGACCTCGCGCGAGTATCTCCACTTCTTGATCGCGTCCTTCGACCGCTCGATGTCGTCCGCCGTCTCCGCCTCGATCGGATAGCCGTCCGCCATCTGGATGGCGGGCGCCAGGACCTCCCCGAGCGACAGGGTGCCGTACTCGGCGAGCATCGTCATGAGACCGCCGGCGGTGCCCGGGGTGATCGCGGCGAGCGGCCCGTACTCGGGCGGGAAGCGGTATCCCTTCGAGCGGAAGAACTCCGCCGTCGCGCCGGACGGCGCGACCCCCAGGGCGTCGATCCCGATCACCTTCTTGAGCCCCGGATGATAGATGAGGGCCTGCGTCTCGCCGCCCCACGACAGGACGTCCCACATCGTCGTGACCACGCCGAGCATCGCGCAGGCGGCGTCCACGGCGTTGCCGCCCTTCTGGAACATCATGGCGCCGGCCGTGGCCCCCAGAGGCTTGCCGGTGATCGCGATCCAGTGCCGCGCGTGGAGCGGCGGCTTCTGCGTCCGTTCGGCGTGCGCCGGAGCAGCCGCGAGCCACAGCAGCCCGGCGAGCAGGCAGGCTCGAGAGCGGGACCTCGTCATGACCGTGCCTCCTCGGGCCGCGAAGGCGCGCCCATCAATTGCGCCGCCGGTTCCGGGCGCGCTCCGCCCGCGCGATGCCCCGTCTCGACGCGCGTCGGAGCGTCCTCGCCGCGCGCTGCTCGCTGCGGTGGCCGCGGCGATCCTCGCGCGCGAAGCGCTTCCTCTTCGACGCCGAGCCGAAAACCTGGCTCCACTTGCCGTTCTTGAACACGATCTGATAGCCGCCGGCGAGGATCTGGAACGGCCTCTTGACCTTCTTCAGATGGTCGAACGGCACCGAGCCCGTCTTGTGGAAGTCCTCGAAGTAGGCGGGGTAGACGAAGTCGGTCATCGGGATGCCGCCGACGCGGAAGCTGAGCGCCTCGACCGGATCCGCGCTCTCGTAGGCGTAGATGGTCTTCGGGTCGGGGCCCGTGGTCATCATATTGATGGCCGGGTCCACCAGCATCTCCACGAGCTCGTGCGACGCCGACACGCTCACCAGGTCGTGATTCTCGAGCGTCGTCTTCACGAAGACCTTGGACTGGGGCAGCCCCTCGGGCGTGAGGTCATGATACGCGAGGGCGCCCGGCTGATCGGCGTCGTCGAGGAAGACCATCGCCCAGGCGCCCTTCACGAACCCCTTGGACTTGATCAGCTTCGCGGGCGTGCCCCACACCGGCGCCACGTGCCTGTCCACGAACGCCTGCATGGCCGCGATCAGCGCATCGAAGTCGACGCCGAGGGGCGTCTTCGCCTTGTTGAAGCAGACGACCGTGGGAATTCCCCCCTGGTTGAACGCGCCGAACGTCGGTCTTTTGATCTTCACAGCACGTCCATCGTCAGCGCTCGTCAGGCCTTCGACATGGGGAGAACGGCTCAGCCGACCTCGCGAGACGAGCAGGCCGGCATCGCGGACCCTTTGCGTCACCCGGATGAGGCGTCACTCTCGGGATGCCCGAGTCACAGGTCAGCCGGCTTTTCTGAGCCTGGCTACGTTGCGACGTGGCCGGGCGCTGGCCAGGTCATAGTTCGCTTGGAGGTTGACCCAGAACTCCGGCGTCGTTCCGAAGGCCTGCGCGAGCAACCAGGCCGTCTGAGGGGTAATTCCCCGCTTTCCGCGCACGATCTCGTTGATCCGCTGCACGGAAACGCCGATGTGCGCAGCCAGCGCCACCTGGGTCACCCCAAGGGGGGCCAAAAACTCCTCCAGAAGAACCTCGCCGGGGTGTGTTGGAATTCGGTTGATGGGCAACATGCTTCCACCTCTACCCGTGATAATCGGTGATCCGGACGTCGTGGGCGTCGCCGGACAGCCAGCGGAAAACGACGCGCCACTGATCGTTGATGCGGATGCTGTGATGACCCCTCAGGTCGCCGCGAAGAGCTTCGAGACGGTTGCCCGGAGGGCACATCAAGTCCTGAAGGCTGCGAGCCGCGTTCAGCATATCGAGCTTCCGCAAAGCTACCGACACGATATCGGGCGGCAACCTGCGCACGTGCTTGGACCTGCGGCCGTGGAACAGATCCTCCGTTGCCCGATCCCCGAACGAGACGACCATTCACCGTCCCCGGGACCCGATTCTACCTTTTTCACGGATACCGTGTAAACGTGGCGAGAAGCATGAGGGTCATTCGGGTCTGGGGTCGGGTGCTCATGGGATCTCCTTCGACTATTCGTCGGACGTGTCGGCAGGTTCACTCGGGTCATCCCTCTCGCCATTCCCGGTGTCGTTCGGCTTGTCCTTGGTCTCGAGCGCGAAGCGCACCAGGGGCGCCAGGTCGGGATCGCGTTCGTAGCGGCGTGCGAGGCCGCGCGCCAGATCGAAGATCGCCGCATCGAGAGGTGAGCCTCCGAACCGGTACCCGCGCGCCAGGCGGATCACGTCGTCCCGATCCGCAGGATCGACCGCCACGGCCACCCCTGCGACCTTCCGTCCGGGGTCGATGACCGTCAGCAGTCCGGCTTACGCCAGAGAGCGTGCGGCGTCCGAGTCGAGATCGCCCAGCGGCAGATCGAACTCGCGCCGGAATGTGCCGTCCGGGCCACCGGTGTCCGGAGTCGGGGCCCCATCGGGACGCGAGAGCAGGGGCTCCGGGAGCCAGCACGTCGCGCCCCCCGTGTTGGTCGCTCTCACCCAAACCTCGTCATCGCGCTCGAAATAATCGAGGATCCGGACGGCATCGCTCCCGGGAAGCCTGTGGAAGGTGGATGGGTCGCCTTCCGTGCCGGGAGCCTCGAAGCAACGGATCGACCGCCGGCTCGCCGGAGGAACGACACGGCGCGTCTCGGGATCGTCGGGATCGACGGGGGAATGCCAGGTGCAATCCGAGGGCCCTATGAACGACCTGGGTTTCGTGGAGCGGTCGCGCGACAGATACTCGATCAGCCCGCCGATGTTCGTCATGCCGCTGCCTCCGAGTTCCGGGTCCAGCCCATAAAGATCTGGCACGGCCGACGGGTCGTCGAGATTGAAGAGGGCGAGGATGGCCTTGGTCTGGAGCCAGGAGTCCTTCTCCGAGGCTGGCTCGTACAGGATCTCGGTCAGGGTTGGTACAAGACCCGGATGACTGAGACGCTCCAGGCCCTCGATCGCCTTGGCGCGGGACTCGGTGTCGTCGCGGGCGCGCGCCACCTCCAGCAGGCGAGCCGCGGCGGAGGGGTCGGAAAACGACGACAGCGCCTCGACGGCGCTCTTTCGGACGACCGGATCGGAGGCGCCGCTGAGGTCGAGCGCCGCCCCGAGCGCTTCGGCGGAATCGGGCCAGGTCGTCAGGGCTTCCAGGGCGTCGAGGCCACCTCGATATCTGCCGCGTCGCGCCACCCGGGTGAGCGTGGGGATGGCGCGGGGATCTCCCAGGGTCGCCAGGGCATGGATCGCCGCCTTGGCCATGGCGGGCTCGCCGGAGTCCGCGAGGGCGATGAAATCGTCCGTGTGCGTCTTCGATCCGTTCTTGGCCAGGGAGCCGATCAGGTCGACGCGCACCCACGAGCGAGGCTGCGCGACCCAGGCATCTTCCAGGTCCGGCAGGACGCTCGGGTCCGGATGTTCGCCGTACCAGCAAATCGCCACCCGAGCCACGTTGACCGAGCGGCTCCGCAATGCGTCCCGGAAGAGCGGCCACAGGTTGTCAACATCGACACGGGCGAGGTGGTCAAGCAGTCGGCTGGCGATCCAGTCGTCCTCCTCGATGCGGATGAGGTAGCGCAGGGACTCGACCGCCTGATCGATCGGTGGCTGGTCGGGGTCGTGCTCCCGATAGCTGAGAGGGGAGAAGGTCAGGTCGGCCTCCTCCGCGACGGCGAGGGGGAATGACGGGAGAAGCAGGGCTACCAGGATGGTCGCGACTCGCATGTGCCGGCGGGGGCGAGAGGGGATTCCGCTCATCGCTGTCCTCCTCTGGTTCAGAAGGACGGGCTTCTGGCGGAAAGGTACCGCGTGAATCGAGAGGGTCGAGGGGGAACGGATCGCGGGCGCGGGCGGCGGGCAGCGCCCGGCGCGGCTCGCGCTCCGCGCGGCGCTATCTCAGGAAAGCCACGGCGAATTGATGACGTGCAGCGCGAGGATCGTGACCGCGACGGCCCAGGCCCGGCCGCCGAACGAGCCGTCCTTGCGCGCTCGCGCCCAATAGTACGCCACTCCCGCCGCGACGACGGCCAGCTCGACGAACCACCACCCGGTCGGCAGCGAGCGCCACAGGCCGAGCCCGAGATGGCTCGACGATCCCGGCCAAAGAGCGAGATCCGGTGGATGCATCAGCGCGTCGAGGACGAAATGGGAGAAGACCGCCACCCCCATCGCGACCGCCACGGGCCGCCCGTGACGGGCGAAGAGCGCGGCGAACAAGACGGACCACAGCACCGAGGTGGCGAGAGAGTGCGACCAGTCGATATAATCGAGGGAGAACCCTGGGTGCACGCCGGGGACCATGGAGACCCGCTCGACGCCCGCCAGCACCAGGGGCCCGAAGAGCAGGTCGAGCAGGCCGACGCCGAGGAGCAGGCCCCAGGTCGGAGCCCTGGGCACGCGAGCCTTGATCGCCAGTCCCGCGGCGAAGTGGCCGGCGTACATGCGTCACCTCCCCCCGGGCGGCCGCCGCGGCGTGTCGAGCCAGGCGAGGATCGGCACGGGGATCACGAACGCCAGGAAGACGTAGATCGCGAGTCCGGTCGTGCTCATCTTCTCGGGTCCTCTCCTCGGATCCTCGGGGCGACTGGGACGAGACACCGCGATCCTACACGGAAGGGGCGCCCGCGTGCGTTCCGAGCGGCTCCTTCCTGACGAAACCGCTTTCAACGGCGGCGCCGCGCGTCGTCCGACGCGCCGGCCAGCTCCCGGATCCGCTCCCAACAGCGCCGGACCTCCGTCTCGGTCGTCCGGATGTTCCCGATGGCGAGGCGAATGACGTATCGGCCGCCGAGAACCGTGTGCGACAGGAAGAACTCGCCGGTGTCGTTCAGGGCGTTCAGCAGCCGCTCGTTGAAGACGTTCAGCGCCTCGTGGTCGGCCACGCCGCCGCTGTCACCGGCGCGCCCCTTCCCTTCCGTCCGGCCGCGGACGGCGCGGAAGCAGACGACGCTGAAGGGGACGGGGGCGACCCGCTCGAAACGGGGGTCCTGGTCGACCCACTCCGCGAACAGACGCGCGAGCCTCAGGTGCTCGCGCAGGCGCGCCCGGATCCCTTCAAGGCCGAAGTAGCGCATCACCACCCACAGCTTGAGGGCGCGGAACCGCCGGCCGAGCTGGAAGCCGGTGTCCATCAGGTTCCGCGCCTCGGAGGCCTCCGACGTCTTGAGATACTCGGGCGTGAGCCCGAACGCGGCGCGCAGGAGATCCATCTTGCGGCAGTAGAAGGCGCTCAGATCGAACGGCGTGAACATCCACTTGTGCGGGTTCACGACGAACGAGTCGGCCCTGTCCACCCCTTCCATGGCCCAACGGCACTCCGGCAGGATCGCCGCCGCGCCGGCATACGCCGCGTCCACGTGCAGCCAGAGGCCCTGGCGGGCGCAGAGGTCGGCGATCGCCGGGACCGGATCGACGCTCGTAACCGAGGTCGTCCCCACGGTCGCGACCACGGCCAGCGGCGCGTGCCCGGCCCGCCGGTCCTCCTCGACCGCCGCCGCGAGGAGGTCGGGCCGCAGACGATACTCGGCGTCGGCCGGGATCCGTCGCAGGTTCTCGTGACCCAGTCCGAGCGTGATCACCGCCTTGTCCACGGACGAGTGCGCGTGCTCCGAGCAGTAGACGCGGAAGGAGGGAAGACCGCGCCCGGCGAGGCCCCGCGTCCGGACCTCCGGAGCCTTCTCGTGACGCGCCGTGGCGAGCGCGTGCACAGCCGCGGTCGACGCCGTGTCGTAGATGACGCCCTCGAAGACGTCCGGCATTCCCAGCGCGCGCCGCAGCCAGCCGAGCGCCACCTCCTCCAGCTCCGTCGCGGCCGGCGACGTCCGCCACAGCATCGCCTGCTGGCTCACGGCGGTGGACAGGAGGTCCGCCAGCGCCCCAGGCGTCGAGAAGCCGCACGGGAAGTAGGCGAAGTAGCCGGGATGGTTCCACTGGGTGAGTCCCGGCACCAGGACCCGCTCGAAGTCGGCCAGGATGCGCTCGAACGGCTCGCCCTCTTCCGGGGCGGTGGCCGGCAGCTCCGCGCGGATCGCCCCGGGCCGGACGCGAGACAGGACGGGGTTCTCGAGCGACCACCGGAAGTACTCCGCGAGCCACTCCACGAGCCGGCGCCCCTCCTCGCGGAACTCGTCCGCGGGCATGTCTCCGAGCGATCTCGGCTTCATGAGGAGCGCCACCCGGCCTATGCCTTCCGCATCGGAGCGCAGAGCTCCAAGTCGTGACCGTCCGGGTCGGAGAAGTAGACGGACCTCGCCGGCATCCACGTGTGGAACACGGGCCCCTCGACGGCCACACCTCGCTCCCTGAGGGCCGTCGCTGCCGCCTCGATATCCACTTCCTCGACCGTGAAGGCTAAATGCTGCGTCGGCCAGGTTCTCTTGTCTTCCTGGAGCACCACCATCCCCGCTCCTCCCCCTGCCCTCAGGAACAGCGTGTTTCGGCGCTCGTCCCGGATGCCGACTTCGAGTCCTAGGATTTCTCGGTAGAACGCCTCGGACTTCGAGAGATCCTTGACACGGATGGCGACCTCGTAGAGACCACGAATGGGTAGCATGTCAACCGACCTCTTGGGCCCGTCCCAAATTCCCGACCAGAGCGCCTTAATCCATTAGAACCGCAGGCGACGGGCTGGCAACCTCATCAGAGCATGGGCAGTTCGTTCCCGTGAATATACACCTGGGGCCCCGGGGCGGGCGAGGGGAATGCCGGTGACACGTGCTGACGGCTCAGGTCGCGGGGCACGCCCGGCGAGATACGCGCAGGGTGGGTACGGTCCAGGTACGTAGGTAACAGAACAGCTCGGGGACATGAGTGACACTTCGGCGCCCAAACACGCTCATGCTCATTTACGCTTGCCCTTCTCGGATGGGAAAGCTTCGTTGACCCGTCGTTCATACTCGGTCAGCCTCTCGCGGATGCTCAGCGGAAGTCGATACCACGCGCCCCGCCCGGATTCAGTAGCCCGTAACTCCGCGGCTCTGAGAAATGAAATCCACACCGCGTTGTCGATCTCCGGATCCAGGTTTGGGATAGAGAGCATCTCATCGAGAAAGTTGACGATACGCGCAAAGCCTTCGGCGTCGTCTTCACTGATGGCGAGACGCGCGGCGCTCGCGAGGACATCCATCTGAGAATGGATCAGGCCAGCTTCAGCCGCGAGTTCGTCCTGCAATTCAGGCAATCGAGTCGTGGCGGCCGCCCGAAACTCGGCCTCACCGAACATCTTGCGTCGCGGCGGGGGCGGCCCAAATCCATCCACTCGCATCGTCTTCATACCTCCACAGCGGTCTAACGCTCCGGTTCAGGCGTGGTGGGCGAACCCCCAACGCGCCGGCCCAGCACCTCCCAACCCGCCTACCGTCGACTGCGACCGGTTGTCAGGTGTCTGGTGCGAACGGACCGAACGTCTTCTCTGCAAGTCCAACGATCCACTCGAGACCGGCGAGGTCCTTGTAGACGGGAATGCGCCCGCGATCCTCCGGGGTGGCCGGACGAATCGCTTGCATGCCACGCAGAACAAGCCAGTTAGAATTACCCCCGTGCATGTTCAGGAACTCACCAGGCTCAAGTCCATCAACGCTCAAGGGACGGATCCCGAGGATTTCCCCACCAGTCTCCCGAATGGTCGCGATGTGCATCACAGCTTGGTCGACGATGGCACAACCGTTGATATCCTCTGATGTTGGCGGGTGCCAACCACACCAATTCATCAGACCGCCAAAGAAGCACCTGGGATGACGTCTTGCGAAGGCGTGCCCTCCCCGATGTCCAATCTCGCGACCAAAGGAACGCCGCCTTACCATAACTTGCCACCATGGGTCGTCGACCTGCAAAACCCGACCACAGGCAAACCGTCCGTCCCGCAACGGTACCGACCAGAATTGTCCCGGTTCAAGGTACGCCGTTGAGTTCGGCACGAATGGGTACCGCGGCTTTCCCATGTCCTCTGTGATACCTCTCGAGCTTAGGCCACCTTCTATGAAGGTGCCGCTGTCAAGCTCCAAGATCAGTGGCGTTGGCGTCGACGGTGAGCCGCTTCTCTGCGCTTCGCTGGCAGCCTGCCGTGTGCGTTCGGGCCTGAGGCCGCGAACGACCTTCTATCCGTGCCGAC
>WNGG01003825.1_pt1 | contig 20392 bp, 18 predicted proteins | sample 5400661 | NCBI WGS metagenome assembly WNGG01 (sample SAMN13153372, study PRJNA577476) | soil metagenome | isolation source: 100 cm soil or saprolite under Garry oak tree replicate 1 | place: USA:California | collected 2016-06-15
AATGCCAGTGACCGTATCAAACCTTTGCGCTTTCTCATTACCGATGGCTCACGCCTTGGATACGATATCTTTACCACTCATCCAACCGGTAACAAACAGGAGAGACGCGCCTACGACCATTCAAGATTCAAGCAAGTCTTAGAAGGTCATGGTATTGTCTGCGAGTCACGCGATGACTATGAGCAAAAGGTGGCACGTTACCTCTTTGGCTTTACCGATATCAAAGAATTTCAAAAACTAATCACGCTGCTACTGGTGCTACGCCGCCCCAATTTGAGTACAGAGCTAAGTTTCTCGAAAGTCCATGACTTCCTGAAAATATCGTTGCGTAAAATCAGTAGTGAGACGACAAATCGGGTCATTGGCACGATTGAGCGTATTGATGCCATTCAAAGTGAGATCGAGCGTATTCAAGAGGCATACAATGCCACCGAACACCTACATGCTGCCCAACAGAACGTAGCCCTGGTAGATGCACAGCTTGCCGCATGTGAATACGTCGGAGCACAGCAGGCCGAGCAGAATGTCCAGCTCAAGGTCAATAAATTGCGCAAAGATCTCGCTACTGCAGAGAATGAACGGGACAAAACAGAGGCCCATGCACGAGCCTTACAGGAAGAACAATTCCAGGTCAACGGTCAGATCAAGGCATTGGAAGCCAGCGAAGGCTTACAGGTAGCGCAACAGTTGGCCTCGGTTCGCGCACGTGTGCAAGACACCCAGGCACAATTGCGCCTTCAGGAAAAGAACCTTGAGCGGGCACAACAGACGATACAAGCCAGCCAGCAGCATTTAGAACGCCAGCAGTCACGTTTCAATGAGGTCAGGACGGAAAGTGCAGCGCAATTGCATGAATTGAGTTCAGTAGCGGCTGAGGACTGTCACTGGGAGACGGCCGCCTTCCAATTAGAGGAGGCAGGCCGCCAGATTGCAGGCATCGAACTGAACGCTTCCACTCGACCGGAGCTACCCCAGCATATATCCTCTCTTTTAGAAGTACAGTCAGAGGAACGGATACACTGGCTACACCGGCTTGAGGAATTGCATAAGCGGCGTGAGCAGCTGGAAAGCAAGATACAGCATGCGCGTGAACTCGAAGCGATGCGCTTTCAAGATTTAGACGACACGGGTCGCCGTTTCTCGTCTGCGAAAGAGCAGGCCTATGAAGCCGAGCAAAAACTTGTCGCTATGTTGGAAGATCTTCGTTCTGCCGATGACACCAATGCACTGCTTTTTCTCGATGAAACCATCCAACTATCCGCCAACTCGGGCGATGACGAGGCACTGATAGCTCATGAAATCGAGCAATTTACTACCAACCTGGGAGGTTATCGTCAGGCCATCGATACTCTCGATAAGGATTTGACACGGCAGGTCGAGCAGTTGCAAAGCAGGTTAGCTGAACTACAGCAACAGATGGGAGGCAAGCTACGCGAAGTTGCCGAGGCAAAAGCCTTATATGAGCAGAAATGCGCGGAGCCAGAGTATCTCCCACAACATTCAGCACAACGCACGCTTGCACGTACAAAGCTTGCCGAACAAGGCATCACCGCCTTACCACTCTATGCGCTCCTCGACTTTGCGCCATATATTGATAGTGCAAGCGAGGAGGCAGGACGCATCGAATATATGCTGGCGGACGCGGGACTGCTTGATGCCCTGGTTGTAGCTCCTCATCAGCTAGCGGTGGCTGATGCATTCTTGAAAGCCGAAGGGCTGAGCGACTGCCGCTTGAATAGCGAAGCGTTGAGTCAAGCTGTTCGTGACAGGCAAGATGGAGAAACATTAGAGCATTGGCTACGCTTTGATACGGCAGTTGCCAATGATGGCACAGATTGGGAAACGACGACCGCCACTATATTGAGGGCCATCGGACAGTTTCCCCATGCCTCTTGTACCTTCAATAAGGATGGTACATGGCAGCACGGTGTACTACAAGGCTATGCCAGTGGAGGTACTGCCCAATTCATCGGGAAAGCCAACCGTCTGCGTGTCAAACAACGGGAACAAGAGGAACTGCACCAGCAATGGATACAGCGAGACAAGGAACTACAGGAGCTACGCGGACATATTGCGGAGAGCGATCAGCAACGTACCCAGCTACAAGAAACACAGCTACAGTTACGTAAAGTACTGACCATAAGTGGCATAGAGGAAGCCTACAGCCAGCTTGTCTCTGCCGGAGCGGCTCTGGACAATGCCAAAAGCAAGTACCAGCGAGCCAGGCAACAGACACAGGAGGCCATGCAGAACCGTAATACCGTACTTGCCCAGTTAGAGCGCGACAGCAACGGCATTAGTGCCTTAGCGGGCAATACCGGACAAGTACACACTGCATTGCTAGGAATGCACCAACTTAAGAATCAGGCACGAGCCGTCAGAATACAGCTTGCAGCCATTGCCAACAACTGGGAAGAGTATCGCCAGGCCGGGCTAGCCCTGGAAAAAGCTAGAGATAATGCAGCACAGGTAGCCGCTCTCTATGACTATGCTCGTAACCAGGCGGTGCAGGCCCAGGCAGAAGAAAAAGAACTGCGACACATCGCAGAAAAAGCTCAGGTAGAAGATTTGAGCAAACGGCTGCGCGAACTCCGCGAACGCAACGAACTGCTCTATACACAGATCAATGAGGAAAAAGAGCGGCATGCCCGCGCCGATGAACGCTCCAAGAGCATCGGTATGCTGCTTTTAGAGGCTGAAATTCAATTAACCAAAGTTCGTACAGAGCGGATTACTCGCCAACGTCACTTTAACACCCTGCTGAGCGCATATCCGGTGGAGCAACTGGCCTATGCCCAGGAGATCAGCCAGAGTGGCAATAGCCTGAACGCAGCCCAAGAACTGCTGGGAGGGCCTGTACCAGAGGCCGATGTTGCCGTCCAAAGAGACCTGCTAGAGAATAAACGCCGTACCAGCTACAATGCCCTCCTGCAAGTCTACAACCAGGAGCAACATCTCCTCCATGAATACGGCCCCAGCCTGGATGAACAAGAACGTGTAATTTTCTTGTATGAAAACAAGAGTACACCTGCGGCACTACTGGAAATTCTGAGTGACCGCATAGAAATGCAAAAGGCCTTACTGGGACAGAAAGAACGGCAACTCTTCGAAGATTTCCTGCTCCAGGAGATCGCAGAGGCCATTCGTACCCATATTCTTGAGGCGGAGGAATGGATACAGCAGATCAACGGTGTGCTGAAAAGCCTGCCTCTGATCGGTGAACACTACGATCTCACCTGGAAGCCTCCTCTGGAGTACGATCCCGCCAAACCCGGCAGTCATCTTGCTCGACAGTACAAACTACTGCGCAAGCCATCGCAGAGCTTGACCGATGAGGAGACCGAAACATTGATGGGAGCGTTCCGGCAAGAGATCGATATTGTGCGCCAGAAGCAGGAAGAAGACCCCGGCTTGAACTTCATGGAAGTGCTAGAACAAGTCTTTGACTACCGCGAGTGGTTCCACTTCGATGTCTGGATTACGCCGATTGGCGGCCACCGCCAGCGTCTCACAGATCGTCTGGCAGGCACACGCAGTGGAGCCGAACAGCTTTTTGCCCTATACGTACCGCTCTTTGCCGCCCTCGCCGCTGTATAAGACTGCTGCCCCCGGCGCACCACGCCTGCTCGCGTTGGACGAAGCTTTCGACAAAGTCAGTGTCGCCAATACACAGCGCATTATGGAGTTCCTTGTCTCACAAGATTTCCAGTGGATGATGACCGGACCACAAATAAGCGGGACAAGCGAAAAGATACCGGCCAGCGCAAGATATCTGATGATCCATGAGAAGGGTTCACCCATAGCCACTGCTTCGGCCTCCTTCTGGGCCGGAAATCAAGGCTTGCAGACGAAATGAGCAGCAGTACTTCGCCCAATGTCCAGAGAGCTGTACATTTCTTCAGGCAAGCTCACCTCTCGCGCTTGTTAAGCAAACTGCGCGAGAGGTACATCGAATTGGGCCGTGTCGGTGGACAGGTACTTTTAGAGGACAGTACTCCCGAAGAACGCCGCAATATCGCCAGTTTGCTTGGTAAACCACCCTACCAGGAAACGACTCTTAAGGTGAGATTAGCCGATGTGGACAAGGCCCTACGCCAGAGCGGGTTTGCTTGCGAGCTACCCGACGTACTCGACGCTTTCTTTCCGCATCAGCCTCTCATCACACGACCAGAACAGCGCACAGCACTCGCCGAACATCAGACCCATTTTCGTGCCGCCCTGGAAGCGCTTGTGTCAGAACTGCCAGAGGAGTCACAAGGACGTCGTTGGCTATTACAGGGAACACATGGACTAGACTGGCTCTTTGCCCAGTCCAAAAATCAGTCAGTACATGTACAGGCACAACAACTTGATGTGGTACGTACCGTTGCCAGAGCACTGAACGCTCTACCTTCGACAGGTACTCCTGAACGCTTAGGGCTCTTCGCCCAACGCATCGCTGGCGACCCACATTTTTTTGATGCCGACAGAACCCCTGGGCGGCTCCTGCGCTACGCCCTGATGGATTTGACGCAATTCGCAACGGACACAGACAACGGCAATCGGCAGACAGCAGACATCTATGCTCATGCTGGCTTATTGGTCGATACGCTTTCCTCCAATGTGGCAGTGTTTCATCTGGCTGGTGCGCTGTATCATGATGGCACTACCGATCCTCTATCACAGGCAGCAGGCGAGCGAGTACTGCTCTTACCCTTACGCCAGCTGCTAGAGTGGCAAAGCGTGACCTCTCCTACAACAGATATTTACTGCTTCGAGAATCCCCAGGTATTCGAGGAAGTGATTGCCGGATTGTCTCGTGCTTCAGTGGAAAGGCCGTTGCCAACCCTGATCTGTACAGCAGGTTGGCCCAGTACGGCAGCTTTGTTACTTCTCGATTTGCTGATGGGACAATCCCCAGTTCATCACTTCCATTACAGTGGCGATTTCGATCTGGCAGGCTTGAAAATAGCGGATTATCTGATGGAGCGTTATCCTCAACAATGTCATCTGTGGCGATTTGATGCCAATAGCTATCTGCAGGCCATACATAACAGAGGCGTGGAAGCACATGGTAAAGAACTTACAGCATTGCAGAGCTTGCCAGAGATATTCGCGCTGTTGGTTGCAACGATGCAGGAAAAGGGCAAGTGGGCCTATCAAGAGGGGCTCGCCCATCTCCTGATTGAAGATATCAAGCAGAACATGAGGCGAGAGAAATGAGTATAGTTAGAGGCGCAATTTCTTGCGCCCCAAAGTCTATTCTGCTTTACTATTGAGCATGACAACCTCATCGCCGAGATGCACAGTAGCGTCCCAGGTTATCTTGATAGCGTCCTTGACACTTTGGTGGGCCGGACAGCTAAGAGTATGACTTCTTAGTGCGCGTTCAGTAGCTTCACGAGTGTCGGGAGGGACGGTAAGGTCGTAGTGAACGGCCATGGACTCGATCTTGATAGTTTTGCCAAAGCCGACAATGCGGCCATCGACGGTAGCGGCATAGGATGAGCGGTCAAATTGAATCTTGCGCCCTGCCAGGGCACCGGCAAGTGTGCCGTACATTCAGCCAGCGACAGCAGCCACGATGTGATCGAGCGTTGAAGCGATTGGTGGCCCCTCTTTGGCACCGTAGTATTCACGTAGCTTTCCCTGCACGCCGTAGACCACAGGTTCTGGAACGTCACCGAGATAAGCGTTGCGGTAGCCATCCTTGTAGACCAGACGGGCATGCGAGATGTATTCAAAAGGTTCTGCCATAAGTGATTGTCCTCCTTTCGACTAAGCAGTCAGCTCCCTCACAAGCAATCCTCAACTTGCCGATGGCTCGACAGGAAAGCCTTGCTTGGCCCAATCATTGAACCCACCAACCATGCTCACCGTGTTGCTGTAACCCATCTTCTTGAGCGTCTCAGCCGCCAGCAGTGATCGCGCACCTGCTCCACAATGCACAACGATGCGTGCGTCTTGATTCGCGGTGAGTTCCGGCTTGGCATAAGGGGACGTCGGATCGGCATACCACTCCAACAAGCCGCGTGGTGCAAGCACGGCTCCCGGAATATGCCCCTTGTCCCACTCGGAGGGCTCTCGGACATCGAGGATCAGGTCCACCTCTCCACAGTCCCGTTGTTCCTTGGCCTGCGAGGCAGTGATCTCTGGGACAGTTTTGCGTGCTTCCGCAAGCATTTGGCTTGAGCTGAGCGGTTGATCGCTGTTCTGCGTTGACATATGCTTTTTCCCTTTCTTCTCGGTCACTTTTCAGATCACGAGAACATCTGATAACAATCTGCTACTTCCTACTATCCTCATTCTGCGTCTGCAAACGCCGTTGTCGCGCCTCATCTATAATTTTCTGCTCCTCTTCATTACCGGCGATAAGTGGTGGCACTGGGGTCGGCTTCCCATTGGCATCAAGAGCAACATAAGTAACGCGGCTACTGGCCACCCGGCGTATTTCGCCAGTGTAGAGGTCTTCGGCCTGCACATCCACTCCCACTTCCATGCTGGTACGCCCAACATAGTTCATAGAGCAATAGATGGAAATAACGTTGCCAATATAGGCGGGAGCAATGAAGTCGAAACGCTCGATCCTGGCAGTAACCACACTTTTACCAGAATGCTTAACCGCGACAATAGCGGCAGCTTCATCCACCATACGCATGATCACACCGCCATGAACATTTCCATGCGCATTGGCGTCTAACATTTCCATGAGGCGTCTGGTAGTGCTACGTGAATAGGCTATCGTTCGCCCCTGACTCACATCTATTTCAGGATGCGGTTTGCGCTTGCTTTTTATCTTTTCAATGGGATGCATAGGTACCTGCTTTCTAAAATGTGGTCAAATGTAGTCAAGCTACATTTTCCTGTTTAGTTCCTGCTTCAACGAGAGCAGTTTCACTTCCTCCATTGAGCAAGTCAGAGCTTCTCTCTCCACAAGCGTTTCGTGTGTCGGTAAAGCCTACCGCCACTGTTCTTAAATTGATAGCTGCATTCAAGTCCCGATCTATGGTCAGACCGCACGCCGAACATTCGTACACCCGTTCTCTCAAAGAGAGTTCAGGTTTGAGAGAGCCACAACCTGAACAGGTTTTTGAGGAGGGATAGAAACGGTCTATCACTACAACATGTGAGCCTTGCCATGGAGCTTTATACTCCAATTGCCGTCGTATCTCTCCAAAGTTGCTATCCGAGACGGCCTGGGCCAGCTTGTGGTTTTTAAGCATCCCAGTGACATGCAAGTCTTCTTGCACCGAGATAAACCATCTGCCAGCTTTCTCAGAGACCGTCGCACTCAAAACTTTAGCCGTGGGAGGAAGATAACCACGCTCTTTGAGGCGCAAGCAACCTAAGCGTGGCAACTGGATAGCATCAGCGTGCACATGAATTTTCTTTCCTTCTGGGAAACGAAATGAGCCGATAGCCTTGCCTTTCTTCTTGAACTTGGGAAAGCCCACTTTTCCTTTGAATTTCCCTTGCTTCTTGAGTGCGACTTTCCGAAAGAAGTGCTTGAACGCTGTGTCTAAGTCCCGTAGGGCTTCCTGGATGGCACATTTGGAGACTTCATACATCCAGGGATAATCGCTTTGTTTGAGAGTCACGAGTTCTTTGTGTAAGGCTGCAGCAGAAGGACGTTTGCCCGTGGTACAGTAGACTTCCTGAGAACGAGCTAATCCCCAATTGTAGGCAAACCTGGCACATCCCGCATGCTTCAGACAGGCGGTGCGTTGCTCGTTATTGAGGTCTAATTCGGTCTTGTACCCTCGTACCACTTTCACTGGCTGATCCTCCTAAGCACTGCTCTAAACACCAGACAACCTGGCTATTCATGGAACGTTTTTGCTTCTTGGCTTCTCGCTGTACCGCCTCTTTCAGACTTTGCGGCAGGTACAGCGTGATTTGTGGCTGTTTCGTACGCGTGTTCATACGTGTATTGTACACGAATTTTACACGAATGCCAAGCATCAAAACATGATCAAGTTCACCACATTTGAACACATGAGCAACGTATTTTCATCACTGTTGACTGTCTCTCATCTCTTGCGAGCAATGTCGCTTAAGCGAACTTGAACGATTGCGACATGGGTTGGAAGTAGGCTCGCTAGACAGCGAGATTATGCCATAGGCTACAGTTTGAGGGCATCTACAGCCTCCAGTACCTCGCTGGCATGCCCATCGGGCTTCACCTTATGCCAGATTTTCTGTACAATACCCTCTCGGTCTATAAGAAAGGTAGAGCGATAAACGCCCATATATTTCTTGCCATACATGTTTTTCTCACCGTAGGCCCCATATTCTTGAGCAACCGTTGCATCAGTATCAGCCAAGAGGGGATAAGGCAGCTGATATTTGTCTGCAAATTTTTTATGTGAAGATAGGCTATCCTTACTGATACCTAACACCACGATCCCGCGTTGCTGCATCTCGCGGTTGGCGTCCCGGAAACTACATGCCTCGGTGGTGCAGCCAGGAGTATCATCCTTGGGATAGAAATAGAGTACCACAACCTTACCACGAAGGTCGGCCAGATGCAGCTTGCCATCTTTGATGGCTTCATTGGAGCCTTCGACAGGCAATGTGAAATCAGGTGCTGGCTGTTGCTCTTGAATCTGTGTTGTATCGCTCATCAGAGTATCCTCCACTGTCATAAAAAAATGGTTCTGTTCGTCCATAAGGGGAGAGCAAATGACCTCTTTATTGTATACCATTCCGCACGATTGCACAAAAAGGATAAAAAGCGAGGGAGGTTCTTGAAAATCCCTCGCTTTTTATCCTACAAAGTGCCTACTTCAACGCAAGCATACGTTCCAAGGCAACTTTTGCCCAATAGACAGTATCTTCATCGACAGTCACTTGGTTAATGACCTGCCCTTCAAGCAGAGCTTCCAGTATCCATGCCAGATAGGCCGGGTGGATGCGGTACATGGTCGAACAGGGACAGACGATGGGGTCGAGGCAGAAGATGAACTGCTCTGGATGCTCTTTAGCCAGACGATGCACCAGATTGATCTCAGTTCCCACTGCCCAGGCACTGCCAGCAGGGGCCTTCTCGATCTGCTGGATAATATATTCGGTAGAGCCATAAAGGTCGGCAGCATCAACCACCTCACGGCGACACTCTGGATGCACGAGAATTTTGATGCCGGGGTACTCAGCACGAGCTTTGGCGATCTGCTGCACGTTGAAACGCATATGCGTAGTGCAGTAGCCCTTCCAGAGAATAATCTTCGCCCGCTCTAGTTCCTCCTCGGCATCATCAGAGGCCATTGGATCTTTGGGATTCCACACGGCCATCTGCTCGGTAGCGATACCATATTTGAGAGCAGTATTGCGACCAAGATGTTCATCGGGAAAGAACAGGACGCGTTTGCCTCGACTAAAGGACCAACGGATCACGGCAGGAGCATTGGATGACGTACAGACGATGCCACCGTTGCGCCCACAGAAGGCTTTGAGATTGGCAGCTGAGTTCATATAGGTCACGGGAATGACATCGGCATCCTCACCCAGCGTCTCATACAACATTTGCCAGCATTCCTCAACTTCGGCAATGTTGGCCATATCGGCCATCGAGCAACCGGCGGTAGGATTAGGCAGGATGACCTTCTGATGGGGTGCGCTCAGAATATCCGCACTTTCAGCCATGAAATGCACGCCACAGAAGACAATATAGTCGGCCTGTGGACGAGCGGCAGCCAATTGAGCAAGCTTGAAGGAGTCACCACGGAAATCTGCGTATTTGATAATCTCGTCGCGCTGGTAGTGATGCCCTAGAATCACCAGACGCTCGCCTAGCTGTGCTTTCGCAGAGGCGATACGCGCATCTAATTCTTCACCTGACATCTCTGCGTAGTATTGAGGAATGTTATCACTACGCACTGAGTGAGCATGCTGAGCACGGGTATGTTTGGAGAGCAGAGGTAGAACGCGCTCCTCTTTGCTTTCGGCACAGACGGATTGTAGGGCCATAGGTTTTCCTCCTTATAGATGGATGGGACAACAAACATCAGGCAAATTCCAGGGATACATCGAAATTGGGAGCAGAGTGTGTCAAAGCACCCAGCGAAATAAAATCGACACCAGTGGCTGCTACGGCAGCTAGCCGTTCAGGATTGGTGCCAATATTGCCAGAAGCCTCTATTAAGACGCGAGGTGCCTGCTTGCGCACCAGTTCAACAGCAGAACGCATGGTGGCTATACCCATATTATCCAGCAGAATGACATCGGCTCCAGCCTCTAAAGCCTGATGGACCTCGGCCAGTGTTTCACACTCCACCTCGATCTTGAGCAGATGTTGAGCGGTACGACGGGCTGCAGCGATGGCCTGTCCAATACCACCGGCAGCTTTGATATGATTATCTTTAATCAACACACCATCACTCAGGCCGTAACGGTGATTCTGACCTCCCCCAAGCAGGACGGCATCTTTTTCTAAGCTACGCAGTCCAGGGGTGGTCTTACGAGTATCGATAATGCGCACATGTGTCCCCTTAACAGCCTGCACGCAATGAGCCGTCAGGGTGGCAATACCGGAGAGACGACCAAGAAAATTGAGCGCAACACGCTCGGCACTCAGCAACGAACGAGCAGGACCATGTAAACGAGCCAGTTCCTGATCCGGTTGAACAACATCACCATCTGCTACCAGTAGTTCGATGGAAATGCGCTCGTCAAAGGTATAAAACGTTGCTACGACCACAGCCAGGCCAGCAATCACGCCCGCCTGACGGGAAATCATGCTGCCATGAGCCACCTGCTCCATCGCCACCGTGCTGAGAGTGGTGATATCGTAGTCCGCTCCGTCTTCTTCTAGGGCACGTTGAACTAGCTCTACAGGCACTTTACGCATGGGCAATCACCTCCTTTGCAGGAGCATACCCTGCTTCGGAAAGTGCTACGCGTGACAATACACAATGGCTATAAGAAAGCCTTTCGTCAAGCTGTGGATAGTCAAGTCGCCAGTGACTACCCCGGCTCTCATGACGTTGTAATGCTGCTGCTATGATCAGTTCAGCCACTTCCAGCATGTTACCTGTTTCCATCCACTCTATGCTCTCGGTTTGCATAGAGTTATGATGGGCACGAGTAATATGGCAACCGCTTGCTACTTCATGATGACCACCCACTCCATGATGACCGTTCCCCACTCCATGATGACCGCAAGGGTCATCACTACTATATACGGAGGATGGCTGTGACGTATCGAGAGATGAGGATAAGTGTGGTTTGGCTGCATTCCCTGATCTTATTGTTGACATCGTTTGTTTCAGTTCGTGTATGCGACGATTGGCCTCAAGCAAGCCTTCTCGATCACGGGAAAGCGAGACGTATTGCCACATAAGGCTGCGTACTTGCCTACGCATCTCTGCAACGGTAGTTTCGTGAGCTACATGAACGCTGTTAACACAAGCATGGGCTTCCTGAAATTGATGCTCTACTATGGCTATAGGAAAATCTTTGGCTGAAGAATATGGCTCCCATGTTCCATTACTTCCTGCCAGAGTGTCAGCAACGCGCAGTCCAAAGACCAGACCTTCCAACAGAGAGTTACTGGCAAGCCGATTTGCACCATGCACGCTGGTGCAGGCCACTTCCCCAACGGCGTAGAGACCGGGAAGAGTTGTACGGCTACAGGTATCGACCATGATACCTCCCATACAATAGTGGGCAGCTGGTGCTATGGGTAGCAGGTCTTGAGCAAGGTCCAGCCCATAAGTAGCACAAATAGCCGAGATAGTAGGAAAACGGGCATACATTTTTTCTGACGGTAGATGGCGCAAGTCAAGGTACTGGCAATCGGTTCGTTCAGCAAGCATCTCACTGAGAATAGCGCGAGCAACAACATCACGCGGAGCAAGCTCAGCTTGGGGAGAGTAGCGCGGCATAAAACGCTCACCAGCATGGTTGCGTAGATATGCCCCTTCACCACGCACTGCCTCTGAGATGAGATGTGAGCTACTCCCTGCAACCAGCACGGTTGGATGAAACTGCATAAACTCAAGATCGGTTAAGGCCGCTCCCGCACGCCATGCTAGAGCCAATCCATCAGCCGTAGCACCAGCAGGATTGGAGGTATGCAGCCATAGACCACCAGCACCACCACTAGCTAATACGATGGCATCTGCTGTAACTGTGAAAATTTGCCCGTTCCGGTCAATAGCCTCAAGGCCAACACACATGCCATCCTGTACTTGCAAGTTACTCACAAAGGTTTCTTCATAGAGCGTCACTGACGAACGTTGCTGTAGGGCGGCCAGAAGGGCACGTTCGATCTCTGCACCGGTGGCATCACCACCAGCATGCAGCACGCGCCAGCGACTATGGGCAGCTTCACGGCCAAGCAGTAATCCATCAGGCGTTGTATGTCCGTCGCCCGCTTGAGCACGATCAAACTGTACGCCCATTCGCATGAGCCAGTACACAGCCTCGGGGGCCGACTCTACCAGGATACGGACAGCTTCACCATTACAGAGACCTGCACCGGCAGTCAGTGTATCTTGAAAATGGAGTTCGGGGCTATCATCTGCTCCCAGGGCGACAGCAAGACCTCCTTGAGCATAACGAGTATTGCTTTCTCCTAACTGTCCTTTGGTAAAAAGGGCGACACGCATATGCTCTGGCAAACGCAAGGCAACCGAGAGTCCTGCGATGCCTCCACCAATGATGGCAACGTCATACATTTGGCGATATGCCATAATAAGAGTATCCTTCCTACATGACTAAGTGTATATTTTACACTATTAAAAGTGTTAAAAAAACACTTAGTCTCCAGCCTAAAAAAGAAGGGTGTGTTTCGTACACTAACTTTATCGGAAAGTATACTCAATATTTTGGGGAAAAGCAAGTGTGTTTTATACACTTTCCAGGGCAATCGCATTATCTGCAAGAGGGATCATAGTGATCACCATCCTTGCGGGTGATTGTAGGGGCGCAATTCATTGCGCCCTCTTGACACGCCAACAGACATCCTTCCTTGTGTGGACAGAGGGCGCAATGAATTGCGCCCCTACAGATGCCCGTCACGTTTCGCCTCAAAAGGTGGCTCATGGCCACATTTGATACTGGTGGCGAAGTCAACTTTCACGCTTGCGATCAAATGAATTCAAGCTCACAATGAGCACCTTTTTTGACTTCGCCACCAGTATCAAATGTGGGCAAGAGGCAAGAAATGAGGCAAAAACTTGTGTGACTTGCAGGATAAAGTGAGGCTGTTTCGGTTCTTGCTTCACAGACTGTAAATGCAAACTTTAAACTGGTCATTTTTATCCCACATTCCGCAGTTTCAACCCGAAAGATTATACAATTTTTCGTAGAGTGGCCCTAAGAGTTGCAAGATGAGACGATGGACAGGCAGCAGACGTAACACAAGGACAAATGAAGTGGCAGTTGTCTGGACATGAAGCAACTCCATGCCCTCAAAACATTGAAAGACCCAACGCATGGTGGGACGCGCTGTCGGCTTCTGCACTTGATCGGAAATGGTTTGCTGGGTCTCAGCCAACCGGGAGCGCAACCGAAACTCAGCCAGACGGTACACCAACAGGCAGAGCACCATGATGAAGCTGAGGGCCATAATGCGCTCCGGCTTTTTGACAAAGACCGAAGACGCCAGAAAGAGGGGGTCTTTGAGAAAGCGAAAGCCACGCTCCACGCCGCCCTGGTCTTTGGAGGTGCCGATGAGGTCCTGGTCGGAGAGGGCCGCTGACTCCAAGACGTTGGTGCCGACAATCCAGCACGCTTTGCGCAAGACTTCCTGCACGACCTGGAGGGAGTTGACGCTCACGGTGGCCACCAACTGCCACTGGTAGCCTGCCGGGCTGGCATCTTTGCGCGGACGGCCCTTGCCTGCATCCTGTGGATGAGCGATGATCTCGCTGTGGACCTCAAGCCAGAGGGGCTTGCCTTTCAGTTCGCGCTCCAACGCCGCACGCGCATCCGCTTCACAGGCAAAGCGGCGGTTGGAAAGATGCCAGCACGTGTGCTCCCACTTTTGCTGCGCTTTGCTCACTTGGCGTTGCATCGTCTGCCGCACGCGCTCGACGGAGGCCTGGGTGTAGATGACTACCCACCGTTCGCTGCCCTGGGGCAAGGTCATCTGGCGGCTGAACCAGGACACCTGGCCATCCTCCGAGTGCTGCCAGCGCTCGCTGCCTTCGGCCAGTAGCGCCTTGGCCGGAGCCAGCGTTTCTGAGACGCGGCTAATCCACTTCACTCCTCCCTGGTTTAACTGCCGCATATTCGCTTCACTCTACACCCCGTTATCCGCGACATACACACTCGCCTCCCCATCCGTTTCCCACAATTGCGTCTGGATGGCGTTGATTGTGGCTAGCAAGCTCACCTTGTCACTGCTGTTGCCATCCAGGGGTTGCAAGAAGAGTGGGACGTCTCCATCATGCGTCGTCGCCAGGGCTAACATCCACTGCTTGAGATCGTCGCGGTGGTCACGCGAGTAGCCATACGTGATGGCGATGAGCGCCGCATCAGATCCTGCCAACTCTTCTGCTTCCCCTGGCTGCTTGGTTCTGGGAGCCGCACCGACGTAGGCTCCACTCACCGAGAACGAGGTCGTATCGACATGTACCTGCTCGGCCTTGATCCCAAAGAGCTTCCGTGCTCGACTGGCAATGCCAGCAAACAGCTTGGTGAGATCGTGTGCGTATAACCAGTCCAAGGTGCGTCCCAAACAGTCATCATTGAGCATCTCAGCCGTGATTCCAGGTCCCAGCAAGTGTTCGACGGGTTTGTTGGCAAAGAACTGCGGCACCAAATACAATTGCCGATTGCTGAAGCCCAAGCCATTGAGCACCATGGCGACGGTCGCCGTTCCCACGCTCACCTGTTGGCGATTGGTGGGGTCTTGAGCATCTAGCGAAGCAGCCAAGCTGATCTCCTGGCATACCCCTGCCACGATGCCCAAATGATCCAGACGTTCATTGATGTAGCTCTCTTCTGCTGCCATCTCGAGTCCTCCTTGTCGGTAGACTCTACGCTAGCAAATTCCTCAAACTCTGTCAATCAAACTGCGGAATGTGGGTTTTATTCAATTATTCTGGTGATTTCTACCTTTGCTTCTTCCTCTCATTTTCCTTGTGAAGCCTATGACAAACCAGTAGATGTTTCTCCTTATGGAAAAGAAAGGGGCTTCTCTCGCCAGGATAATGATACAAAAATGGCCAGTTTAAAGGCTCATGGCCATTTCGGGGGCTTACTGCTTGCTTGTCTGGCAGTATATGCGTCAAGAGTGATATAGTCCTTTCCAGAAGCGTATTTCATCACCAAAAATGAGGTCGTGATGGAAGGAACATCCTTGCTTTCCCTACCAGAAGGGATGCTCGTTGAGCAGATCCAGATCACTGAAAACGGTATTGTCGTTGAGGTCGTTGTAACCACTCCCACATCGAGGTGTCCAGTCTGTTCTGAGCCATCATCATCGATCCATTGTCACTATCGCCGGGTTCTGCGTGATGTTCCCTGTGCAGGCCGTCGTGTCCAGCTTTTGCTGACCGTGCGCAAATTTTCCTGCCGCAATCCCTACTGCTCGCGCAAAGTGTTCGCCGAGCGTCTTCCTGCCTTTGTGGAACCGTGGGCCAGGATGACGATCCGCTACTGCCAGCAGATTACCTCCATCGGACTGGCAACCTGTGGCAAAGGAGGAGTCCGGCTCGCTACTCATTTAGGCATCCAGACCACGCGTCAGACGATCCTGCGCCGCATCATGGATCTCCCCGATGTCCCTCCTGCTTCAATCCTCTACCTTGGGATAGACGATTTTTCGTTTCGACGAGGCTGCCAGTTCGGTACGATCCTGGTGAACCTGGAGAGCAGGCGGGTGGTGGATCTCTTAGCTGATCGGGAAGCGGAAACCTCGGCGGCCTGGATGCGTCAGCATCCAGATCTAATGGCGGTCAGCCGGGATCGGGGAGGAGCCTATGCTTCTGCCGCACGAGTAGGCGCTCCCCAGGCTATGCAGTATGCGGACAGGTTCCACATCCTGAAAAATCTTCGAGAGTCGCTGGAGGGGCTGCTGGCGCGCCATCTGGCAGCTCAGTGCAAACAACAGACACAAGCGACGCTCGATGAACAGACCCCAATGTGGCAGTCTAAACGAGCAGTCAAGATCTCCCCAACGCTGGAGCGCCTGCAACAAAGTCGGCGTGAAGAGCGTCTGGCTCACTATGAGCAGGTGATCGCTTTGCGAAAGCTCGGCTTGAGTCAGGCTGCTATTGCCCGACAGGTTGGCATAGGAGCCAGTACGGTGCAGAGTTGGCTGGCTGTAGGCACGTTTCCCGAACGCAAGCCGCGTGAGCAGGGGAGCCGCCTTGATCGGTATCTGCCCTATCTGTTTGAGCGTTGGGAAGGCGGCAACCACAACATGGCGTGTCTTTTTCGTGAACTGGTGGAGCAAGGCTACAAGGGTTCTTATGAGAGTGTCCGTGACAACCTGATCCGTCTGCTTCCAGAGGGGCGAAAAATACCCCGAGACTCCCTATCGAAGACACCGACTCTCGCTCCTTCACGACAAGCTTCCTTCCTGTTTCTGCGGCGACCAGAAAAACTGCGCACCGAAGAGCAGGAAACGTTGGCCAAACTTCGTCAGCTTCATCTAGAGGTCGACCTGGCCTATGACCTGGTTCAGCAATTTGCCCAGATGTTGCGCACTCGCACGGGAGAGCACCTTGATGCCTGGCTTGACCTGGTAGCAAACAGCAAGCTTCCTGAACTCCAGTCTTTTGCCGCGGGAATTGAGAAAGACAAAGATGCCGTGAAAAATGGCCTCACCTGGTGGATCAACAATGGCATGGTCGAAGGCCATGTGACCAAACTGAAACTCATCAAAAGACAAGGCTATGGCAAGGCAGGCTTTCCTCTGCTCCGCAAGCGGGTGCTGCATGCACTGTAGCGTTTTCACCTCCCCTCTCCAGTTCATGCCCACACGGGATGGGGCGGGCCACATCTTCCTGGTGAGACAACCCGCTCCTTTGTTACACTATGGCCGAGGCTAGCTTCAGAACTGTTTCCCAACCATCCTTTCATCCCAAATGGGACAGGAGTTGAATATGTCATATCATCACTGTAAGCTTATCGCATCGGGAGTGGCACGACTTCATGGAGATCTGTTGCTCGTGCAACAGTCCTATCCAGGCGATCCGCGCCCTTACTGGGGACTCCCAGGTGGACAGGTTGAGCCAGGAGAAGAGCTACTTGCAGGTCTCCAACGGGAAGTGCTTGAGGAAACGGGCCTCACCCTGGTTGGAACGCCAACTATTGTTTTCGTGCTCCAGGTGCTTCGCGAGACAGAGGAGGGTATGCAGGAATGGCTCGCGTGTCATTTTGCTTGCGACGTGGCTGGCCAGATCAGCCCACACGATCCTGATGGCCTGGTCCTCTCAGCCCATTGGGTGGAGGAGCAAGCAGCCCTGGAGCACCTGGGGACGGACCCCGGATACGAGTGTGAACCATTGCGCCGCTGGCTCTGTGGAGAAGCAGCACCGGGAACCGTGTATACAGTCAAGGTCAAATAAAGCTGGTGCCCACTTTGGGAAGATATTGTTTGCTTTCTCTCCTCAAAGAAAACAAGCAGACAGTAAGCCCCCGAAATGGCCATGAGCCAAAGTTTGCATTTACAGAGACACCGCCATGAAGCCCTTGAAAATCGTTTGTTTCTGCGTCGATTGGTTCTCCTGTGCGCTCTGCTCCTACAGGCTCTACTTCCCTGTCACTCACTGCTGCTCTTGTTCTCCTCTTTTCACCGATCTGAGCCTTTTCAAATGTCACGTATTCAGGTATAATATAGATAGCATTCTATCCGACGCGTAGCACGTGCAGAGAACTTCTGACAACCGAGAGGAGAAGGAGGATGGATCCCATTACCGCAGCGCTGGTGGCTGCCGTGTCTGCCGGAGCCGTCAGCGGGCTCACTGAAGCCAGTAAAACAGTCATCACCGATGCCTACAGCAAGCTCAAAGCCCTCCTTGCCAGGAAGTTCGGGGGCAAGAGCGACCTCGTTCATGCCGTTGAACAGGTGGAGGCCAAACCCGATTCAGCTGGCCGCCAAGCGACTTTGCAAGAAGAGGTCGCGGCTGTCAAGGCAGAGCACGACCCGGAGGTCCTTCAAGCTGCCCAGGCGCTTCTCCAGGTGCTCCAGGCGGAAGCCGCCGAAGGAGGACAACACATTCAGACGGCCACCGGCAGCTACATCGCCCAGGCGGATCGTGGCAGCAGCGCCTCGGTCAACATTGGACACCAACCAGAGCGCTGAGAGCTGACTTTCTATGTCTGATGACCCCTCTGTCTCACAGCAGGCACAGGGCAGCTACATTGCCCAGGCCGCACAGGGCGGGACTGCCACCGTCAATGTGGTGCTTCCTCCCACCCCCGTGCAGGAGCAAAACCGCGTGCGATTCCTGGCACGGTTGCGCTACCAGTATGGCGAACTGTGGGAACAGTCGCTGCAGGGAGCCGCGCTGCTGACACTAGGACTGAACGAAAAGCCAGATGCGGTCCTGCACCACACAGGTCCTTTGTTTCTCTCGGGTCAGCGGCAAGAACGCCCGCTGCCTCCGGGCACCTCCATCGCCGAGGTGTACGAGGAGGCTGGACACGAACTCCTGATCTTGGGCGAGCCTGGGGCAGGAAAATCCACATTGCTGCTAGAACTAGCCCGAGTGCTCGTGGGGCATGCTGAACGGGATGCAGGGCATCCATTACCCGTCATCCTGCCGCTGTCCTCCTGGGCAGTGAAACAGCAACCGCTGGAGGAATGGCTTCCGGCGCAACTCTCCCTCCTCTACGATATCTCGCTACAGCTTAGTCTTGTCTGGGTGAACGACAACCAGGTCCTCCCCCTGCTTGATGGCCTGGACGAAGTGCCACAGCAGGTGCGTCGTGGCTGTATCGAGGCGATTATCGCCTATCGCAAAGAGCACCTGGTCCCCCTAGTGGTATGCAGCCGCAGAGCCGAGTACGAGGAGATCGAGCGGCCGCAGCGCTTGGTGTTGCACTGCGCCGTAGTGATCGAGCCCCTCTCCAGAGAGCAGGTGGAAACCCACCTGGATCAGGCAGGGCAGTCGCTGGCCGCTGTGCGCACAGTTCTGCGCGCCAATCCGGTGTTAGAGGAACTGGCCACGACCCCGCTGATGCTCAGTGTGGTAACACTGGCCTACGCAAACGCAACTGTGCAGGACCTGCCGCAGCACGGGTCAGCCAACGTGCAACAACAGCAGATCTTTGTCGCCTATATCGAACGGATGATCGAGCGCAAAGGGAATAGGATGCTTTACCCGCTTGAGCCCACCAAGGCGTGGTTGGGCTGGCTCGCCCGACAGATGCGGGTGCACAACCAGACCGTGTTCTATATTGAACGGATGCAACCAGATTGGTTAGAGAATCGACGGACCCGCCAGTTCCATTCGCATGTCGTCAATGGATTCATCTTCGGACTGATTGGTGCATGTTGCCCTGGACCACTCAGCGGACTGGCCCTGGCACAAGTGTTGCACTCCGAGAGCTTTCCCATTTTTACGCTGTTTTGTGGCCTGCTCAGTGGATTACTCTTTGGCCTGTTCAATGGATTGCTCTCCACAACAGAGGCAGTGAGAGGGCAGAACGGAAAGATACACTGGTCATGGAAGCGTATACGGGAATGGAGTGCGAGAGCGGTGGTGAATGGGTGGCTGGTAGGCTTGTTGGTAGGACTTCCAGACGGAGTTCTTCTCGTGCAGGAGACAGGCACTGGTGGCTTTGGGTATATCGCTGTGCTGGCTGCACTTTTATGGTTAATCGGTGGACTGATTTTTCTTCTGATTGATGTATTTCTTGATATACAAGCAGGGGAAATCAGGCCTGCCGAGACCTTTGCCTGGTCCTGGAGAGCCATGGGACGTAATCTCTTGAAGTTTGCGGGCTTAGGGGTACTTGGCTCCTTGCTCATCGGACTCCTGCTAGGGGGAGTGGACGGTGTGTATGAATGGATGTTTGGAGCGCAGGCTAGTATGAATGTGTTGTTGGATGGGTTAGCTCTCACGTGGACGTTTATGCAAAATTTTGCCTTCTTCATTATCGTGATTGTTGGGCTTCTAGGCATGGTAGCAGGTGGCTGGTCAAGCGATGTCATTGATGTAGGCGATCTCACAACACCGAATCAAGGGATACGCCGCTCCGCTCGTTCTAGCCTGCTTGTCGGGAGCGTGGGGATGACGCTCGGCGGAGTCATAGCAGGGCTGTTGGGGGGGATAAATGCAGGGCAGATGCAAAATCTGATGCAGCTCCTCGGCACCGGATTGATCTTAGGGTTACTGATAGGACTGGTCAGTGGGCTCCGCGTGGGTGGCATTGCCTGCATTCAGCACATGGTCCTGCGCTGGTTGCTACGAGAGGCCAATGCACTCCCCTGGCATGCCCAATCCTTTCTCGA
>WNGG01003553.1_pt1 | contig 20386 bp, 19 predicted proteins | sample 5400661 | NCBI WGS metagenome assembly WNGG01 (sample SAMN13153372, study PRJNA577476) | soil metagenome | isolation source: 100 cm soil or saprolite under Garry oak tree replicate 1 | place: USA:California | collected 2016-06-15
TACCCGCAGTGTGCGATCGCTCAAGCACAATGGACGCTATCTGTTAGCGAACCCTCGGCTGTCACAGATGGTTCGAGGGCTATGGACTTCGAGGAGAAGCAGCAAGAAAGTAATATTTGGGGCAGCAAGCGAAAAGACTGAAGATTTACTGATCCTCAAAGAGCTTATTGAGGCGGGGAAGATACAATCGGTCATCGATAGACGCTATCCATTGGAACACATTGCCGAGGCTCACCGGTACGTCGACACAGGACACAAAAAGGGAAATGTTGTCATCACGGTGGAACATAACAGCTAACCCTAACAAGGCTGTACTGGCTTATGATGGCTATTTTCGATATCTGCCCAGAAAAAGGGGTCTGAGCAGCACATCTTCTTCCCTCGGTGGCCCAGCGCTTCAAGATATCGTAAATGGTCGCTCGGGTGGTCTGCATAGAGGCGCTAATGGTCGAGACAGACCAGCCTGAAGCTGGGAGCCGGACAACGATTCGACGGCGTTGGTAGCCATTGGTGATCTCGCCAGAGGGAGGGAAGCGCCGGGTGGTGATCGACGGTGGCGGTAAAGACGGCGAGCACGCGTTGGACGGTATGATGGGAGGGACGCCTGCCAAAGCGCACCTAGCAAACGGTCGCGATTTCATGCGGGCGGAAGTCTGGGTGCTCAGCCAAGAGGCTCGACGATGAGTTGGCGCATGTCGGGAGGCAATTCGCGTGCATCCTCGGATGGAAGCACTGGCTCTTTGGGGAACAGACTGGCCATGCCTCGTGATTCAAACAGGTCGGCCTTCCGTTGGAGCGTTCGCTCAGCAGTTTCAGTCTCTCTGGCTCGTTGCGCCGCGCTCTCGTTGAAGAGGACCACCGGGCGAAGTTTTTCAGACAGTTGCTGCTCAGGCCAGAGGGTATATTGTTGAATTTTCTGCCAGTCATGCGTTCGTTCGCGACGAGGACGATTGGGCCTTCGCATCACAGATACCTCGCTGGATGACGTTTTGCCCCGTATTGTACACCATCTCAGCATGTCCAGACAAGCGGAGTGGCCCGCCAGTCCTTATAGCCGGTATCTGTATACCATCAGATCGCCAAGTATGCCCATATCTCGTGCGTTCACGCCAGCAAAGAAGTGACGAATCAAGCGTTTGTTCTCTTCTGATGACATCGATCTTTCCCTTTCTTCCTCAAAGCTCTGCCCTGGTTTCCCCTTGACCATCACCATCTCCATCGGTTGTCACCTGGAGCGGCTCACCAGGAGCCAGGATGCGCACGGTCGTTTCGGGAGCCAATCTGGCGGCGGCTTGCTGAAACTCCCGCAGCAGCACCTCGGGCGTACCAGCATACTTCAACGCCAGTGCATCCATGATCGGTCCCCCTGTAAAGGTATAGTGGATCGGCACAGCATAGCGGGGCCGGGCGATCCGGCAGAACTCCGCCGCATCCTGTGGGTTCATCACATCCTGCCTGTTGCCCAAAAAACGGATTTGTAAGCCATTGATGGCGAGCAGCGCCACATCGACCCGCGGAAAACGCTGAGGAATCTCGCTCAGTTCTGGGATGAGCAAGGTGTCGCCTCCAAAGTAGACGGAGAGTCCACCGGCTTGCAGCACATAGGTGATCTCCGGGACCCCGTGTTTGCCCGGCGCGGCGGTAACGGTGATGGGACCAAAGGTGGTGGTTTCCCATGCATCCATCTCGATCACGTTGGGAAAGCCAACCCGACGCGCCTTCTTTTCCGTGCCACGTTTGACCGCGATGGGCACCTGCTTGTCAGGGTACGCCTGGAAGGCTTGCATATCGTAGTGGTCATAGTGATCATGACTCACGATAACCCCATCAAGTCGAGGCAGAGCCTCCAGAGCGATGCCGTAGGGTTCACCGTGGTAGTAGCCAAATTTCTCCGAAAACCAGGGATCGGTCAACACCCGGTGGCCGTCGAAGTCGATGAGCACACTGGAGTGCGCAATGCGGGTAATGGTTAGAGTAGACATCCTTTTCTCCTTTGCAGTTCAGATCTTTCTTCTTCCGTTAATGAAACAATGACGACGTTTTCAAAGGGAGAGGATCTCTGGGTGCCTCTTGGGGTGAGGCACGGCCATGCTTCCCCTCATGGTTCACTTTCCTCCTCACCTCGGCGTCTAGCGAATGAACAATCCGATCCCAATGAGTACTGCCGCCAGGACACGAGGGACCGTATGCAGCCAATCTTTAGGGGTCAGCAGTGTCACACTCACGCCACTATAGAGACACACCACCAGACTGAGCAGGAGTATCAGTTGCGCCGCTTGAGGCGTATTCCCGGCCAGGAATGCCCCGATAAAGGTAAACAGAGCAGTAAAGTAGAGTCCCATGTTGGCGAGCAGCAAATTGAGCAGCAAGCGTCGATCCCAATAGGCGTTGGGTGCTTTCACCCCGGCGCGGATAGGGCGGATCGCTCCCAGGGAATACGCAATGGCATCCAGCAACATCAAAGCAGCGCCGACATAAAACAACGTAGAAGCGAAAAGATCCATGTGTCCCTCCTCCTCGCAGGTCTTCCGCGAGGTCTTCTGTCAGAGATCTGAAATTGATCAAAGATCGGAACTTCAGAAAAAAAAGAAGCTATGGGCCTGTTTGCCATGCATGCAAGAGATCCATGATGGACTGCTCCATAATCCGCCTGGCCCGCTGCTCGCCTCCAGCGATGCGCCCCATCATGGTCAAGGTAATCAGTCCGTGGGAGAGGCCCCAGATCGCATCAATGGCGGCATCCGGCTCTTCAATGGCTACATCTTGCCTCTGTATCCAGTCTTGCAACGTCTCACGTAGGAGAGCAAAGATGGCTCGTGCAGTGGCAGGAGTATCCGCATGTGAAAAGCTCACCCCTCCTAATCCATGCATGACTTGATAGAGTTCGGGACAGCGAAAGGCGAAGGTCCAATAGGTGTGTGCCATCGCGAGCAACTGCGCTTCTGGCTGCTCATGGTGCGCCTTAGCGGTCTGCATCTCAGAGAGAGCCTGCTCGAAGCCTTGAGAAACCAGAGCGATGAGAATAGCCTCTTTGTTGTCAAAGTACTCGTAGATGGTGGGTTGGCTGTATTCAATGCGCTCAGCGACTTTGCGGGTAGTGACCGCTTGCCAGCCCTCCTCGATGGCAATCTGACGGGCAGCCGAGAGAATGCTCTGCCGAATCTCCTGCCGTTCCCGTTCCCGTCGCTCCTTGATACCCATTACAAAACCTTTCTTTGATTTGATATTTATCATCTATCGGAATAATAGCATCTATCAGGATATTTGTCAAGAGGTTTCTCTGGAAGATCTACAGGAAACCGCTCACATGTACCATATAACTGTTGGTATATTCAAAAATCACGCACGCCGTCTCAAAGAGTGCTTGCGAAAAATAGCTCTAGAGGCTGTTCGCCGTCACCATCCCATTACTGAAATAACACAGCTATATGAGCGAAATTTTGATAGTTATATAGTACGTCGTACTTTTTCGTCAAAATCAAACCGGTAGGCCAGTTGACTAAAATCTCCCCTTCGGTTATATTCTCCTTAGCTTTTGATGCGTTGAGGAACGCATCACTTGCCCGAATTATCAGGTCATAAACCTTCGTCCTCTATGGGTGAAGGTGCCGTACTACGGTTGCCACGGCTAGCCTTGCTGGCCTACCTACCTTGATGCAGGAGAATATCCCTTTACCCGCCATCCGTGCTCTTTGCCAATCGGAACTTGGCTGGACTGATGAGCGTTGGGAACAGGAAGAGGAAGCCTACCTGGCATTGATACGTACATGTTATAGTCTCCCTGATCGTTCAACTATTCCAGAATGGCATAGCATGCTACTGGCAGCGGAGAAGGGAAAAAAGTGATAGCATCCCTATCTGTACCAGGCACACGCCTTCTACTCGTCCGCCACGGCGAGACCATCGCGAACCGTGAATATCGCTATATTGGTGTGCGCGATGACCCATTGAGCACACATGGACAAACCCAGGCAGTACAGCTTGCCGAAGCATTAGCTGTGTTGCCTGTCGCGGCAGTCTACAGTAGTCCTCTACAGCGTGCTTACCAGACGGCGCTAGCGATAGCGGCCCGACATACCCTTGAAGTACAAACAGTCGATGAGCTCTGTGAGTGTAGTTTCGGCACATGGGAAGGGTTGAGCCGAGCTGAGGTCATAGCCCGTAGCTCGGAAGATGCCCAACGCCTCTCTGCCTGGGAACGCGATACTGCCATCTCACCTCCAGAAGGGGAAAGCTTTGAAGCCCTGCGGCAGCGAGTGTGCACTGCTGTGAATCGCCTCGCACAGCTACATCCTGACCAGACAATTGCCCTCGTTTCTCATGTCGGACCGATCAAAATATTGCTCTGTGCTGCACTTGATGCACCTACCTCTTCTATCTTCCGCATCTTTCTTGATCCCGCGACTATCAGTGTGGTTGATTGGCGGGATAGAGGCCCTTCCACAGTACGGCTCATCAACAGCCACGCTCACCTCGGTTGGGAACGGGCGCGTTGGATGTAACAATTCTGAACGATAACTATAACTTTTGCTAATCATAACTTTTTACTTATATATAACCTCTCACTTATACTAATCCTCACAAGCTTCTAAGCAAAAACCTCCCATATTTATCATTCTCCATGTTACCCTTCCTTTATAGAGAAGGCGTCAGGTACCAGAAATGTTCTGGTGAGGTATTCAACTTTAGTTATCTCACAGTGACAGAGGAGAGGAACGCATCATGATGAGTAATGAATATATTATGATGAATGAAAATGGTAACAACGGGCACAACGGTAGCCATGGAACGAATGGGCATAGTAGGAGGAGACAGTACGAATACAATCGTGCTGTGGCAGAGCTTATGTCAGACTGGGAGGGAAATCTTCGTTGGAAAGGGATCAAACGGCCATACTCAGCAGAGAATGTTGTGCGCTTACGTGGTTCTATCCAGATCGAGTATACCCTGGCGCGATTAGGTGCGGTACGTTTATGGAATCTATTGTACAGTGAGCCATATGTAGCAGCTCTTGGAGCATTGACTGGAAACCAGGCGGTACAGCAGGTGAAGGCAGGCTTGAAGGCTATTTACCTGAGTGGCTGGCAGGTTGCCGCTGACGCAAATCTCGCTGGTCAAATGTATCCTGACCAGAGTCTCTATCCGGCTAATAGTGTTCCTCATGTTGTACGCAGGATCAACCAGGCGTTCCAGCGAGCTGACCAGATTCAGCAGGCAGAAGGCAAGGGAGACACCTACTGGTTTGCCCCAATTGTCGCCGATGCTGAAGCGGGTTTTGGTGGTCCCTTAAATGTTTTCGAGTTGATGAAAGCGATGATTGAAGCCGGGGCGGCAGGTGTGCATTTTGAAGATCAACTGGCTTCCGAGAAGAAATGCGGGCACATGGGTGGCAAGGTGCTCATCCCGACGCAACACGCCATCAAGCACCTGGTTGCTGCACGCCTGGCTGCCGATGTAATGGGTGTGCCAACCCTCATCGTTGCCCGGACGGATGCTAATTCAGCCACCTTGCTCCAGAGTGACGTTGATCCCACCGATCATAAATTCATTACAGGTGAGCGGACGTCCGAGGGCTTTTACAGGGTGCACCATGGGCTAAAAGCGGCTATCGCCAGGGGCCTCTCCTATGCTCCCTACTGCGATCTCATCTGGTGTGAAACCTCCGAACCGAACCTCAAAGAGGCTCAACACTTTGCCGAGGCGATCCATGAACAGTTCCCCGGCAAGATGCTGGCCTACAACTGCTCTCCCTCATTTAACTGGCGCAAGAAGCTCGATGGTGAGACTATCGCGAAATTCCAGCGGGAACTCGGCAGGATGGGCTACAAATTCCAGTTCGTCACCCTGGCAGGTTTCCATGCGCTCAACCATAGCATGTTCAAGCTGGCCTCGGAGTATCGCAAACATGGTATGCTTGCCTATGCCGACCTGCAACAGGCTGAGTTCGAGTTGGAATCGCATGGATACACTGCGACCAAACACCAGCGCGAAGTCGGTACAGGCTACTTCGACGAAATAGCGCAGGCCATCTCAGGTGGTCTCTCCTCAACCGCTGCCCTGGTAGGCTCAACCGAAGTAGAGCAATTCCATTGATGCTTGCCGATGTTATATACTGAATTAATTGCATCTGCAAGGGCGAGATTATACAGGTTAACAAACTCCTCCGGCCTGACCGTGGGGCCGATTATGCAGATTGACAAACTACCGCGGCCAGACCGTAGGCGCCGATAATGAATGTTCCCATTGAAGGTCGGGACTGTCATGCTGAGCGAAGCGAAGCCCTGAGCGAAGCGAAGGGGAAGCGAAGCATCTATCGGCCCATCGAGAGAGACCCTTCGCTTCGCTCAGGGTGACAACACTTTACCGATGTGGGTTGCTAAATTTCGTTATCGGCCATTCACAATGTACAAAGCACGAGCGAGACGAATACGCACATTTCCTATCCGAAAGGACATATTCCAATGACAAACCAGCATCCTTACCAGTATCCAGAAGGCATTGAGATTCGCGCATCAGTTACTCCTGAATATGCCGAGATACTGACCCCCGACGCTATGAATTTCGTTGCCAAACTGGCGCGCGCATTCGAGGGACGCCGCGAAGAATTGTTACGGAGAAGGGCGCAACGCCAGGCAGAAATCTCTGCTGGCAAACTGCCTGAGTTCTTGCCAGAAACCGAGCACATTCGTAACAGCGATTGGACGATTACCCCTGTCCCGGCAGACCTGCAGGATCGTCGCGTTGAGATTACCGGTCCGGTCGATCGGAAAATGGTTATCAACGCGCTCAACTCTGGTGCAAAGGTCTACATGGCGGACTTTGAAGACTCCCACTCTCCCACATGGGACGCCACCATCCAGGGGCAGATCAACGTGGGCAATGCTGTTGAGCGTACCATCACCTTCAGAAGTCCAGAGGGGAAAGAGTATCGATTAAACGATAAAATCGCTACGCTTCTCGTTCGTCCACGCGGGTGGCATCTCAACGAGAAACATGTGTTCGTTGATGGAAAACCCATCTCGGGTGGTATCTTCGACTTTGCCCTCTACTTCTTCCATAATGCTAAGCGTTTGCTCTCAAAGGGAACTGGCCCCTACTTTTACCTGCCGAAGATTGAGAGCCACCTCGAGGCCCGCCTCTGGAATGATATCTTTGTGATGGCCCAGGAAGAACTGGGTATCCCGCAGGGTACTATCAAGGCGACTGTGCTGATCGAGACCATTCTGGCGACATTTGAGATGGATGAAATCCTCTATGAACTGCGGGAACATTCATCAGGGTTGAACTGCGGGCGCTGGGACTACATCTTCAGCGCTATCAAGAAGTTCCGCAACATTCCCGACTTTGTATTGCCCGACCGCGCACAGGTGACGATGACGACGCATTTTATGCGTTCCTACTCCCTGCTCACGATCAAAACCTGCCACCGCCGCAACGCTCATGCCATCGGTGGTATGGCTGCGCAGATTCCCATCAAGAACGACCCACAGGCGAACGAGGAGGCCCTTGCGCGTGTGCGTGCCGATAAGAAACGCGAGGCCACCGACGGTCATGATGGCACATGGGTAGCTCATCCTGGCCTGGTTGCTATTGCCATGGAAGAATTTGATGCCGTCATGAAAGGGCCCAACCAGATCGACAGAAAACGTGAAGATGTCCATGTCACGGCTGCCGACCTGTTGAAGATACCGGGTGGCACGATTACCGAAGCCGGGTTACGCAACAATATCAATGTCAGCCTGCAATACCTGGATTCGTGGCTGCGAGGCACTGGCTGTGTCCCGATCAACAACCTGATGGAAGATGCGGCCACTGTTGAAATCTCCAGGGCACAAATCTGGCAGTGGATTCACCATCCCAAGGGTATCCTGGACGATGGACGCAAGGTGACGGTTGAGCTGTTCCGACAACTGGCTGCCGAGGAGCTGGCGAAGATCAAGGCCTCTGTTGGAGAGAAGGCCTATGCCTCGCGTAAGTATCAACAGGCGTATGAGATCCTCGACCAGATCATCACAAATGATCAGTTCGTTGAGTTTCTGACCCTGCCTGCCTATAAGTACCTGGATTAACAACCCTCTTCCCAGGATGACCATGAGTCAGCCAAATTTTAAAACAGACGAAAGCGAATCAGGTGGCTCTCATCGACTGGGACAGTGGCGGGTTGGGGCTCGCCATTCTTGACTTGGGACGACTCTTGCTGGAATGCCACCTTGATAGCGATCTTCCTCCTGATGTGCCCCTGGCATATTCAACCGGATGCCAGGCGTATTCTTGCTGTTGTGGATGGGTATGCTCAACAGCGTATGCCCACTTCTGTTGAAGTGGACGTCTTACTCGACGCGATTCGTTTTGGTGTTGCCTTTATCGGGGCTCTCCATTTGAGCCAGGTATTGCAAGAGATCCCACGCGACCAGGCATGGGTACGTGGCATGGAGCGACGTTGGGCACGCCTCCTAAATCGGTGGGCCGTGGGTTCGGAAATTGCGCTTCTTGCATCCAGACGCTTCGGACAGGTACATGAACAGAGATGATGTACTTTGAAGAACATACACAATGGTCATACCCGAACGAGAGACGGCTTCGTCAATGGCATATTCAGAACGTATGATGAGCAAGAAATGAGTTACAAGTCGAGATAACAGGACTTATCAGAAGCTCACCCTGTGGTATACTTCCATTAATGCGCAAAGAGCGCAGCCGTATCGGGAAAAAGGACTTCCATTAACAAGGAGCTCCTGTTATGTATCATCTCCCAAAGGGAACCGTCACGTTCCTCTTCACCGACATCGAGGGATCCACCCACCTCCAGCAGCAGTTAGGCGACCGCTACGCCGAGGAGTTGGCCGAGTTGCGCCAACTCCTCCGTGCGGCGTTCCGCGTGTGGAACGGCCACGAGGTCGACACACAAGGAGATGCCTTCTTCGTAGCCTTCGCTCGCGCTACCGATGCCGTCTCAGCAGCAGTGGATATGCAACGTGCCCTGGCTGCCCATGTCTGGCCGAATGGTGTGATCGTGCGTGTACGCATGGGTCTGCATACTGGCGAGCCCTCTCTTGGGCCCGAAGGCTATGTCGGCCTGGACCTGGTTCGCGGCGCACGCATTATGAGCGCCGGGCATGGTGGGCAAGTGCTCCTTTCACAAACGACCCGCGACATCGTCGAGCATGACTTGCCGGATGACGTGAGCTTGCAGGACCTGGGAGCGCATCGACTCAAGGACCTACAGCACCCCAGCCACCTCTTTCAGCTGGTTATCGCGGACCTACCGTCCGATTTCCCGCCGCTCAAGACCCTGGACACACACTCCAACAATCTGCCGATCCAGCCTACCGCGCTGATCGGACGTGAGAAGGAAGTGGCTACGGTCGAGCGCCTGCTGAGCCGTGAAGACGTCCGCCTGGTTACTCTCACTGGTCCCGGAGGCATCGGCAAAACCCGGCTGGGCTTGCAGGTGGCCGCCGAACTGACTGATCGCTTCCCCGATGGCGCGTATTTCGTGAACCTGGCTCCCATCAGCGATCCCGAGTTCGTCGTGTCGGCCATTGCCCAGGCGCTTGCTGTCAAAGAAATCGCCGGTCAATCGCTGCTCGACCAGCTGAAAGCGTGGCTGCGTGAAAAGCAGCTTTTGATCTTGCTGGACAACTTTGAGCAGGTGGTTGGTGCCGCAGGCAAGGTGGCATCGCTTCTGGCCGCCTGTGTGAACCTCAAGATGGTCGTAACGAGCCGCATGACGCTCCGTGTGCAAGCCGAACACGAATTCGCCGTTCCCCCGTTGGCATTGCCCGATCCCAAACACCTGCCCGATCTGGGAACACTGTCGCAGTACGAGGCGGTGGCCCTCTTTCTCCAGCGAGTTCAGGCGGCGAGGCCCGAGTTCCAGGTGACCAATGCCAGCGCTCCCGCCATCGCCGAGATCTGTATCCGCCTGGATGGGTTGCCACTGGCCATCGAGTTGGCCGCCGCCCGCATCAAACTGCTGCCGCCACAGGCGCTTCTCGCTCGATTGGGTCAGCGATTGGAAGTATTGACAAGTGGAGCACGGGATGTCCCGGCACGGCAACAAACCCTACGCGATACTATCGCATGGAGCTACCAGCTGTTAGATGCTGCCGAGCAGCGGCTCTCCGTGTTCGCAGGTGGCTGCACCTTGCAGGCGGTGGAGGCGATCGGTGCGGTATTTGGTGATACCACGGGACAGGTGTTCGAGCGAGTGGCTTCGCTCATCGACAAGAGTATGCTGCAACAAACCGAGGAGAAAGGGGAGGAGCCATGCCTGCTCATGCTGGAGACGATCCGCGAATATGGACAGGTGTGTCTCCAGGCATCCGGGGAGGAAGAGGTCATCCGGCATGCACACGCTGCCTACTACCTGCGGCTTTCCGAGACGGCGGAGCAGGAGATCGAAGGACCACAGCAAGCCCTCTGGCTTGAGCGGTTGGAGCAGGAGCATGACAACCTGCGCACGGCCCTCTCCTGGTGGCTAGAGCAAGGGGAGGCCGGGCAGAGCACTGGGGATGGGTGGGAGATGGCTTTGCGCTTAGGTGCAGCGCTGGAGCAGTTCTGGATGATACGCGGTTACTACAGCGAGGGACGCACTTTCCTGGAACGCGCGCTCGCTGGACGCGAAGGAGTGGCTTCGGCGGTGCAGGCAAAGGCGCTGGGCACTGCTGCATGGTTGGCCATCAATCAGGGCGACACGGACCGCGCAGAGGTGCTCTGCCAGCAGAGCCTGTCACTCTGGCAAGAGCTCGGAGACACCACTGGTATCGCGCTTTCCCTCCAGCGGCTGGCAGTGGTAGCCTGGGTGAGGAACAACCCGACGGTGGCCCGCTCGCTCATGGAGGAGGCCCTGGCCCGCTGGAAAGAGGTGGGCGACAAGAAGCATATCGGCTGGGTGCTCACCTGGCTGGCGTATATGGCCGCTCAACAAGGCGAGTATGCCAGGGCACTGGCCTTGTGCGAGGAGAGCCTGGTGCTCTACAGGGAGCTTGAGAGCAAGATAGGCATTGCTGGCTCGCTGGGCAGGCTGACAGAGGTCCTCTATCTCTCCCAAAGCGATCCTGCGCGGGTACGTTCTTTGCTCGAGGAAGCTCTTGCGCTCTCCAGGGAGGTGGGTGACAAGCTGGGGATTGCCCACGGCCAGCGCTTTGCGGGACAGCTCGCTCTCAGTCAGGGCGACACTACCACGGCCCGCTCGCTCATCGAAGAGGCCTTAGCGCTCTTCAGGGAAATAGGGAATCGGGAAGGTATGGCCTTATCGCTCTCCTTGCTAGCAAGGGTAGAGGCAGGCCAGGGGGATCGTGCGGCAGCACGTACCCTCTACGAGGCGAGTGTAACGATGGCGTCTCAAGGCATGGGCGACAAAGGGGCGCTCGCCTCTTGTCTGGAAGGATTGGCGAGCCTTGTCGCGGCACAGGGGGAGCTTGTACGGGCAGCACGCTTCTGGGGAGCGGCAGAGCGCCTGCGTGAGACCATCGGTACACCTAACCCGCCCGTTGAGCGTGCCGACTATGGGCGGGCAGTGGCCTCCGCACGCGCCCAGCTTGGGGAGCAAGCCCTTGCCACACCAGGACAAGTGGCACTCCCCACCCCAGGAGAACTGTCATCGTCTCCGACAACAGCATCTCCTCCACCATATCCTGACGGACTGACGGCCCGGGAGGTCGAGGTGCTGCGGGTAGTGGCACAGGGACTGACCAATGAGCAAGTGGCCCAACGCCTTGTCATCAGTCCCCGCACCGTCGATACCCACCTGACCTCGATTTATAGCAAGATCGGGGTCTCCTCTAGAGCCGCCACGCGCTACGCCATAGAACACCACCTCGTCTGACACCCTTGGACCCACTGCAAGCTGCTGAGCCTTCAGGCCGATAGGGGGTTCCGAAGTGGAATGTCCAGGCAACCATCACTGACTAACGACAGCGTATCTGGAGAGGACGATCAGAACTGGGACAACAGCTGCTTGCCCAGTCCTGCGAGTATTGTGGGGCTACCGACCACATCTAGGTACATCATATTCAGGCCATGAACAGTTTACCATGCCGCGCAGCCCTGTCAAGGCCAGGCCTCTACGAACTCTTTGCACTGATGCTGCGGTAAAATGCATCGCGTAATGCCTTCTCGCGTGGATCGTCCAGTATCCCCGCCCCCTGCTTGTTCGTGACGTAAGCATAGCCAACCTGGGCACCAGGATCAGCGAAACCAAAGGAGCCACCGGAACCGGGAGCGCCGTACGCTTCATCACTGCTGCCAAAGTGATAGCCGGGAAATGGCTTGAGGAAACCGAGTGCCCAGGCCATGTCCATATGCAAAATTACATCGCGCCAACCGCCCGGTGCTGGTGGTTGTGCTTGCGCCTGCAATTCGCTCAGGGTCTCCGGTTTGATCCCCAACTCGTGTCCACCAGTTGCAAAGACACTATACGCTCTGGCCATACTGCGGGCGTCCCCAATACCGCCCGCTGAAGGGATCTCAACGGACCAGTAGGGAGGCGTGTTGAAGACCAGATTCGAGCGTATACCGGGGATTACCGTGCGCAAGGTCAGCGATCCTGGTGTGAGCGCGCCGAGCATCATGCCGCGTGGCATACCCAATAATTTTTGGAGCATCGGCGGCTCAGTCATCATAGCAATACGCTCGACAGCAACATCCTGTGGCACACCGATGTAAAATTCCAATCCTAACGGTCGGGCCAGCTCGTCGTGAAAAAACCGGCCAAGCGTGCGACGTTGTGGATCGGTGCGGCGAATGATCTCGCTCTCGTACCACCCTAGCGTGAAGGCGTGATAGCCATGACGCGTACCGGGTTCCCACGCGGGTGTAGCACGCGCCAGGATCGCCGCCAGCACTTCAGGATTCGCCAGGACTGCCGGGGGCAATGGTTCGTCGATACTGGAGAGACCTGCCTCGTGAGCCAGCAATTGGCGGACCGTGATATGCCCCTTGCCGTTCTGCGCAAACTCCGGCCAGTAGCTCGCGATGGGCGCATCGTACTCGAACAGACCGCGCGAATGAGCCAGGGCCATCGTCAGCCCGGCGAGACCTTTGGTGGATGAGAAGACGAGCACCATCGTATCTTCTTGCCATTGCAGCGTCTTGTGTGGATCACGATAGCCGCCCCACAGATCCACGACCTTCTCTCCACGATAATAAATGGTGCAGGCCGAGCCCAGTTCGCCACGCTCTGTGAAATTGCGTGCAAATGCTATTTGTACAGCCTCAAAGCCAGGGGCCACGTCGCCATGAAGAGGCGCATTCGTTGTCACACGTGTCTTCATGATTTTTACCTTTCCCTCCTGTGCATACACCTATCTGGTGTCAGGATGTGCCAGCTTCCCCAGCATATCCTGACACCAGATACTATGGGGATACTGCTCGTTTCATTGCCTCTACCGTCTGATCGGAGTAACGGGCAATCGCTGCCCGGTCCAACTCTTGCCAGTGTACCAGCAGCCAGCGGTCACTGGCGTTGTCGAGTGCTTCAAGCCAGGTAAAAATCAACTCGTCGGGCAAATCTGTGCGGATCATGCCGAGCTGTTGACCGCGCTTCATAATGTTCATGGCCCACATTTTGATCTGGCTGGCGAGGGTTGCCAGCGGCTTACGTTCCAGTGCCGCGGGTGAGAGCTTGCCAGCTGCCCTGATGGCTCCGAATAGCCAGGGTTGCTCAAATGAACGCAACAGCGGGCGACGATGCAGTTCGCTAAAGATTGGCCAGAAACTCTCTGCCGTCAATGTGGTCGTATCGAGTTCACGATCGATTAATTCCAGGCGCTGCACACAATACTCTACCGTGGTGGCGAACAGGTCGGCCTTATCCTCAAAGTAGTAGTAAGCCGCACCCTTGCTCATTTTCGCGTTTTCCAGAATGCGATTAATCGAGGCGTCTTCAAAACCGTAATCGGCGAATTCCTGGGCTGCTACATCGAGAACCCGTTCGCGTCTCTCCTGTGTCAGTTTGTCGAAGCGCGGAAATGGCATAGTTGAACTCTCTCCTTAGACCTGTAAGTTGGACTCACTGGTCTAATTGTAACTGACTCTTCCAAAAATGTCAAGAAGTATCTAAACGCTATCAATAATAGAGAGCCACCTTCTCTACGGGATTCTCCGTAGCAACGCTTCTCATCCGTTCGTTTCAGCACCCCACAGATACGGAGTGGATTCACGGAATTCTCCCGATGTGTTTTGCCTCTCGGCCACGTACACTGTGAGTAGAAGTTCACCTTGGTGAATACCCAAAAGCAAGCACATCAGCTAGACAGAGTTTTTGTTGCTGTTCTTGTGAACTACTCAGCTCGCAATAACAGCATATAGGTCCCCGATGATGATTTTTACCAATCAAAACCAGTCCTGTCATGCCTCGCCTCGCGAAGCATCTGTCTGCCCATCGCGATAGACCCGAAGCTCGCGCTCAGGGTGACAAAACATTGCCGATCTTGGTCGGTAAATTTCATTATCGTGGGACAAAGAAGGAGCTACTCACATGAGCAATCCGATTGAACATGCATCGAACACAGGTATTGGTGGTCCTGGTTTTGTCTCGCTTCTGGTTCGTGATGTCGCGGCCGCGGCAGACTTTTATGAGCACAAGGTCGGTCTCAAGCGCGATCCGCTGGTATTTCCAGGAGCGGTCGCGTTCCTGAGCACCTCTATCCCGTTCGCGGTTACCCAGGCGCCTCCGGGGGTGAACCTGGACAGCCTCCCTACTCCTGGCCTCGGCATCGCCCTCTGGTTCAAGGCGACTGACGGGCAGGCAGCGTACGACGCCTTGAGCCAGGCGGGCGTCACCATCCTCAAGCCACCTTATGATGGGCCGTTTGGCCGGACGTTCATGTTCGCCGACCTCGACGGTTATCCTATCACCGTGTATGAGCAGGATGAGCCTATTCTTGATCGTTTACCACCAGCACGGTAACATACCCCGTGTCTGAGATGAGCTCAGGCCAAACGTTTGGCCTGAGCCACGCACTCACTTTTTCTATTACCCATTTCGACCAGAGCCAACACTGTTGCGCTCTCAGATTGGAGCACATAATGAAGACAACTCATCGCGGAAGACCCTTGATTACACTGATCGTGACCTGTCTTGGGACCTTTATGGTCCTTCTGGATGGATCGATAGTCGCCCTGGCCCTGCCGACGATCCAGTCCACCCTCCACGCGAGCCTTTCGGACCTCCAGTGGACCGTTGATGCTTACACTCTGCCTTTTGCTGCCCTGTTGCTCACTGCAGGCACCCTGGGAGATCGCTTCGGGCGCAAGCGCCTCTTCCTGGCAGGGCTGGTGCTGTTTCTGCTCGGCTCGACGCTCTGCGGGCTCGCACCGACGCTGGGCTGGTTGATCTTCGGTCGCGTGGTGCAAGGAGTTGGTGGGGCCGCACTTTCGCCAGGCAGTCTCTCCCTGCTGGCAACGGCCTTTCCCGATCCGCGCGAGCGCGCGAAGATGATTGGCGTCTGGTCCGGCATTTCTGGCCTGGCGCTTGCTGCCGGGCCGCTGGTTGGCGGCCTGTTGATCGGGGTAGCGAGCTGGCCGGCGATCTTTTTTGTCAATCTGCCCGTTGGCGTGATCGCGCTCATCCTGGGATGGCAGGGTCTCGCCGAGTCACGCAACCCTGCCGCCCAACGCATCGACTTGCCGGGCCAGGTGCTGGTCGTCAGCGGGCTAACCTGTTTGATCATGGCTCTAATCGAGAGCTCCTCTGCCGGGTGGACCTCTCCGTTGATCCTGGGCCTGTGTCTTGGCGCGGGAGTACTGCTGGCCGCGTTCCTGCTGGTGGAAGCCCGCGTGCGCGAACCGCTGCTTCCCCTGCACCTGTTTAGGAGTCGCGTGTTCTCGGTCGCCAATGGGGGTGGCGTGGTCCTGGGCTTTGTCATCCTGGGGGTCGTCTTCTTCCTGGCACAGTACTTCCAGGCCGTGCAGGGAGCGACAGCGCTTCAGGCCGGTCTACAGACGCTACCTATTACCGTGGGCACCTTTGTGATCGCTCCCTTTGCCGGCCAGCTCACGGCCCGCACGTCGCCGCGCCTGCCAACGGTGCTGGGAGCTTTGCTGGCCTCTGGCGCGCTGTTCCTGCTGCTGAACCTCTCTCCGACCTCCAGCTTTGCGAGTCTCTGGTGGAAGCTCGGCATGCTCGGGGTTGGCATTGGTTTCATGTTTTCCCCGTTGACGGTGGCGGTGCTCTCCGCCACACCTCAAGCACGCTCTGGTCTGGCCTCCTCCATGGTGAGTACTGGTCGCCAAATCGGATCTACCTTAGGGGTGGCTGTGCTGGGGGCCTTCGTCTTGCAGCAATTTACCGGCAACATTGCCTCCCAGCTTGCGCAACGAGGCGTTCCTGGGTCGATCGGTACGACGATTGCCAGCAAGATTGCCAGTGCCGGCGCGCAGGCCAGCCAGGTCCCGCTGCCGGGGCGGCTTGCGCTTGCTCATGTGTCGCTGCACCAGGTGATTAGTCAGGCCTTTGTTGATGCGCTGCACGGGTCGTTTCTCATTTCCGCCATCACCATGCTGGTGACCGCTCTGCTCGTGCTGCTCATATTCCCGTCGAAGCAGCCTACAACGACGGCGAGCGTTGAAGCAGCTGGCGCGGGCGTTCCGACCGGCGCTCGCGAGGTACAGTATGAGATGCTCTAACAAAGGTCGAACATGATGTATCTCTGTACCTTGCACACCCCTCTGTACCCACAAAGGGGTGTGCAACGAGAACAAAGAAAGGAAACACCCATGATTGCGCTGAGCAATTCAATTCACATCTATGCCCGACCTGACACGAAGGAGCAATTTCTGGAATTCTTTACCAGCATTCTCGGTTTGGAAGCCGTTACGAGTTCGGATGCTGTGGGGTCGCCGGAACCGATTTCCGCCTTCGAATTTGCGAACGGTGCGAGTCTGAGCGTGGAGTTTACGGAGGACGCGCTCTCTGATCAGCAGGCACAACGGGGAGCGTGGCTTGAGTTGAGGACGGATGATGCGGTAGGCCTGCAACAGAAAGTGCAAGCTTTCGGACTCCCCAGAGTGGTTCACCCGTATACGCCGTTCTTCTATATCCAGGCACCAGGAGGCCAGGTGTTCAGGATCGTCTCCAGCAAAGAAATATGAAGATGGAATCGACAAAATCATTTCGAAGTTTTCCTGGAGACAGCTTACCCATGAAAAGAGGAATGTTCCCTGGAAAAACAAACAGGGTAGAACTGTTTAAATCAACGGTGACATTACCGTTGCTCATAGGATACTATAGAAATCAGAGATGGTCTTCCGGGGGTTCTCAAAGCTTTAGCGCCTGAGCAAGCAGCTCGCTCTGAGAAGAGCGAAAGTGGTATATTCCTACAGCAAACTTGCGGACACAACTGCAACCTCAGAAGCGGGACAAGCCACCACCTCTTGACTCGTCTGCTCATTGATCAATCTCCATCAAGGAGGTTCCTATGACGACAACAGCATGTACACATCTTAATCAGATTCGAGAAGTCACTCCTGGTGCCAATGGCTGCGAGGATTGCCTCAAGACAGGAGATACATGGGTCCACTTGCGTCTCTGCCTTATCTGTGGACACGTTGGCTGTTGCGACTCTTCAAAGAACAAGCATGCAACGAAGCATTTCCAAACGAAGCATTTCCACACGACCCATCACCCGATTGTACAATCCTTCGAGCCAGGCGAAGACTGGAGATGGTGTTATATTGACCAGGTCGTGATGTAGGTGTCCGTATCGCCGAAACATTTTTTTCACCAGGAGGTTCACATGAGCACGCATAGTTGTATCATCGCTCCCCATCTGAAGGATGCGCTTTCCACGGCAGAAGGGGGTAAATACGGAAGGATGTTTCCCGGTCTTCCCAGCCCGCAGACCGACGAGACCATACTGTTGACGCTGGGAAAATCTGGTTCCGTCATGGATGCCGCATCAAGACCTGATAATACAGGTGCATCGACTGACAATCCTCGCATTCCTGCGGGATGGACCTTCTTTGGTCAGTTCATCGCGCATGACATCACTGCTGATCGCAGCCTGCTCTTGCATCACGCTCGGCTGAATGAACTGCGCAACTTCAGAACACCGCGACTCGATCTCGAATCGCTGTACGCCGCTGGACCCATAGGCAGCCCCTATCTCTATGATCTCGATGATCCGGACAAGTTCTTGCTTGGCATCAATGATCAAGGGGAGATGGAAGACCTGCCCAGAAACCGTCAGGGACGGGCTTTACTGGGCGATCCACGAGATGACGTTCACCTCATCATCTCGCAGCTTCACCTGGCCTTCCTCAAGTTTCATAATGCGGTTGTCGACTCCCTGAGAGCGAAAGGTATGCCGAGTTCAGAGGTTTTCAGCCAGGCCCAGCGCCTGGTGAGGTGGCATTACCAGTGGATCGTGGTCCATGAGTTCCTCCCGCTCACCGTGGGTGAAGACCTCATGCGAGATCTTTTGAGCACCGGCTTGAAGTTCTACGCGTATACTGACCAGCCCTACATTCCCGTCGAGTTTGCAGACGCCGCGTATCGCTATGGTCACAGCCAGGTCAGGTCAGTTTACACGCTCAATGACGGTGGGGCAAAAGGGCAAGTCTTCCCAGACTGCGCTGGCACGTGCCCTGTTCCCCATGACCGAGCTGTGGACTGGCCTTACTTCTTCCATATCGATAACAAGCGACCACCGCAAGCCAGCAAGCGGATCGATACCGTGCTCTCCCATTCGCTCATTGATCTGCCTACCTCGGTAGTCGGGAACACGGAGATTCCCGAACAGCACTCGCTGGCCTATCGTGACCTGGTGAGAGGCGAAGCACTCGACCTGCCATCAGGCGAAGCTATCGCTCGAGTCATGGGCGTCGAACCACTTTCTCAAGACGAGGTTGGCTTGAGGACCATGGGTTGGAAGAGCGAGACTCCGCTCTGGTATTACATCCTGAAAGAGGCTGAGGTGCGCCACAGAGGGGAGCGCCTGGGAGAGGTTGGAGGTCGTATCGTTGCCGAGGTCCTGCTTGGACTGATCGATGGAGACCCCAATTCCTACCGCAACGCAGAAGCTGAGTGGAGGCCTGAACTGCCGAGCTCACAAGCGGGACACTTCACGATGGCTGATTTGTTACATTACGCCGGTGAGGCATGAAGAGAATTTGCTTGGCTCCGCAAGAAGGAATCATTACAGAGCGAATACAGGTAGAGTACCCAGGCTATGCCAGCCGCACTTGGCGGCTCGTTCCTTTTCTCTGTTGAAATGAGTGGGCGCATCCACTCTTTGAGAATGTCTGAGGGGCTGACATCCGCTCATAACCTCCAAGGGTGCAGGGGGCGGAGCCTCCTGCCGGGGTTTGGGGTGTCCCCAAAGAACTTCTTTTTTCTTTCTGCCGCCGCAGGCCGCAAGTTATGAGTGGATTTCAGCTAAAGGGGACTTGACTTTTGATTATACATAATCGCCGAGGGCCTTGAACCCGCTGAACCTCTGTTTCTCTGCGGTCGCTTTGCTTCATAACTGTGCACAGAATTCAGAACAGGTTCTATTTAGCACATCAAAATATATAATCTTCTACTTATGCAAATCATCATAAACGTCAAAGTGATACTCTAGAATATCCTAAACTCAACATGCTATACTTACCTTTTATGAGAGATACCTTCTCCCAAAACATGCATCAGGCTCGTAATTGCTCTGATAGCATCAGTCTGTTGCAATAGTTGCGTTTTCAGATCAAGAAGGTATGGAGTGTACAAAGATGTACAAAAGAATGTACAAAGACGTACAGGCGCAAAGGAGCGGCCATTGTATACGATCCGTATCGTTATCCGCAGTTTTGGCGAGCACGCCGAGGTGCTGCCAGAGGAGCTGGAGATTGCAGAATGTGTCATCGAGGAACGCATCAGTCTTCTCCTGCTTGAGCTTCTTGGAACTGTCATTGTAGACTATATCATTGTTGAGTATGTTCCTCCTCAAAACAAGGTCATTGATGTTCTTCCACCTGCTGCGTGAGGCCACCCCTCTGCAGCCCGTTGCACCTCTCCAGGGCAGGGGCAAGGGACCGGGCGACCGCAAGGGTCGCCCCTCCCTCTGCTACAATTCCAGGCTTTTCGACTCGACAACTCCTTTGACGTGTTCCACGAAACTTGCCAACGGCCTTGAACCGAGATTCTCGTTCGTGCGCAGGCGAACAGAGACGGCATGCTCTGCTGCCTCTTTATCGCCAACCACCAGCATGTAGGGGATCTTCTGCAACTGCGCATTGCGTACCTTGGCATTCATGCGCTCGCTTTTAGCATCTACCTCAGCACGTATGCCCGCTGCCTTGAGTGCTCCCAACACCTGGTTGGCATACTCAATATGGCGGTCAGCGATAGGGATAATCATCGCCTGCACTGGAGCGAGCCAGGCAGGGAAAGCTCCCGCGAAGC
>WNGG01002605.1_pt1 | contig 20385 bp, 16 predicted proteins | sample 5400661 | NCBI WGS metagenome assembly WNGG01 (sample SAMN13153372, study PRJNA577476) | soil metagenome | isolation source: 100 cm soil or saprolite under Garry oak tree replicate 1 | place: USA:California | collected 2016-06-15
TCTCCGCCCCCCACCATTGACAAAATGTCTTCGAGCGCTCTGCGCTCCCGCGGCCATGCGAACCGGGCCAGCGCCTGGGCCGGCTGCAGCCACTCCGCTCGGTCGTGCTCAGGCGAGACCCGGGGCTCGGCCGCGGGATCGACGAAGGCCACGAACACGGGGATCAGCGCCACCTCGTCCACGCGGTGCCGGTAGAACGACTCCAGGCGGCTCGCGTTGTAGAGCCGCACGGCGACCAAACCGGTCTCCTCCTCCAGCTCGCGCAGCGACGCCTGCACCGGAGTCTCCCCCGACTCGATCGTTCCATGCACTGTTTCCCAGGATCCCGCGCAACGACCGTTCGCGCTGCGCCGCAGCGCAAGGACCTCGACCCCGCCGCCCGCTCCGGCCAATCCCCCCCGTCCCCCGCCCGCCGGCCGCCGCAGCACATACACGTCGACGAACGAGACCCGCGCCTCGGTCACGGCGACCACGCGGCGAACTCACGCAGCAGCGCGAGCCCCGCCGCCTGAGACTTCTCGGGGTGAAACTGCACACCCAGCACGTTGTCGCGTCCCACGATCGTGGGGAACGGCGCGCCGTACTCCGCCTCGGCGAGGTCGCCCTCGGGCGCCACCCGGTCGGGGTGGTAACTGTGGACGTGATAGAAGAAGGCCGCGTCGCCGCCGAACGCCCGCGCCAGCGCGCGATGCGCCTTGCCGGGGCCGGTGAGCCGCACTCGGGCCCAGCCGACGTGCGGCACGGGGAGGGACGTCCGAAACCGGGACACCCGGCCCGCGAGCAGACCGAGCCCCGGGATCCCCGGCGCCTCTTCGCTCTCGTCGAACAACAGCTGCAGCCCGAGGCAGATGCCGAGCAGGGGGCGGCCGGCCCGGGCAACCTCGTCCAACGCCCCGCCGAGGCCCGTCTCGTCGAGGCGGCGCCGGGCGGGTGCGAAGTGGCCCACGCCGGGGACCACCACGCGCGCGGCGCGGCGAACCGCGTCCGGGGCGTCCGTGAGCTCCGCGACGGCGCCCACCGCCTGGAACGCGCGTAGCACGCTCTTCACGTTCGACGCGCCGTAATCGACGACCGCGATCACCTAGAGAGACCCCTTCGTGGACGGCACGTCGGTCACGCGGGGATCGAGGCCCGTGGCGGCGCCCAGCGCCCGCGCGGCCGCCTTGAAGACCGCCTCGACCACATGGTGGGCATTCTGGCCCCGGAGCAGATCCACGTGCAGCGTCAGGGCGCCGTGGATCGCGAGCGCACGGAAGAACTCCGGCGTGAGCGCGACGTCGTAGTCGCCGAGCTTCTGCCACGTAGGAGGCTCGGCGTGGTACGCGACGTAGGGGCGCCCACTCACGTCCACCACCACGCGGGCGAGGGCCTCGTCGAGGGGTACGGTGGCCTCGCCGTACCGGCGGATGCCCCGCCGCTCGCCCAACGCCCGGGACAGCGCCTGCCCCAGGACGATCCCGACGTCCTCGACGGTATGGTGCTGGTCCACCTGCAGGTCGCCACTGGCGGCGATCTCGAGATCGTAGAGGGCGTGGCGCGCCAGCGCTTCCAGCATGTGGTCGAAGAAGCCGATTCCCGTCTTCACCTCGGCGCGGCCGGTGCCGTCGAGGCACAGGCGGACGCGGACGTCGGTCTCTCTGGTCTTGCGCTGGGCTTCGGCCATCCGGGCCATCACGTCCTCCCCTGGAAGATCGCGTCGAGCGCGCGACCCACGGCCTCCACGTCGTCCTCAGTCCCCGCGGTGATCCGGAGGCATTCCTCGAGTCCCGGCGCGCCCGACACGTCGCGCACCAGGATGCCGTGCTCGCTCACGAGCCGCGCGAACACGTCGGCCGCCGGCCGCGCCTCGCAGCGGATGAGGACGAAGTTCGCGGCGCTGGGAAAAGCGCGCAGGCCCGGCACACGCGCCAGCAGGCGATACAGGAGGTCGCGGCTCTGTTGTACCTGACGGGTGCGCTCGGCCAGGAGCTCCGCGGCGTCGAGGGCGGCGTGCGCCGCGGCCAGGGTCACGCGGTTGACGTTGTACGGCAGTTTCGCCTTTGCGATCTCCGCCGCTACCGCCGGGTGCGCGAGCGCGTACCCGAAGCGCAACCCCGCGAGCGACATCGCCTTGCTGAACGTGCGCAGCACCACCAGGCGCGGGTGATCGGGGAGCAGGGGGATGGCCGTCGGCCCGCCGAAGTCCTGATAGGCCTCGTCCATCACCACCAGGGCCTCCGTCTCGGCGAGCAACCGCTCCACCGCCCCATCCGGGAACGGCGTCCCCGTAGGATTGTTGGGCGAGTTGACCACGACGGCCCGCGCCCTGGCGTGGCATGCGGCGCGCGCCAGCGCGTCCACGTCGAACTCGAAATCGGGCGTGAGCGGCACGGGGACGTGGCGTCCGCCGTACACTGCGGCGAGCAGGCGGTACAGGCTGAACGTCGGCACGGGCGTGACGACAGGCGTGCCGGCGCCCACGGTGACCGAGAGCGTCGCCTGGATGAGCTCGTTGGAGCCGTTGCCGACGAGCACGCCGTCCGCGACCCAGCCGTGTCGCGCGGCGAGGCGCTCCAGCAGCTCGGTCGGCGCGAACGGAGGATACCGGTTCCACGGGGCGGCGCGCACGGCGGCGAGCACCGCTTCCTTGAGTGAAGCGGGGGCGTCGAACGGGCTCTCGTTCTGATTCAGCTTGCGGGGCGCCGCCGGCGCGGCGAGCGTGTACGCCGCCTGCGCGCGGACCTCGGGCTTGATCAGGGCGAGCGCGGCTTCAGCCGAGGGAGCGGCGGGACGCACGCGGCGGGACGGGAAACGGGAAAGGGGAAACGGGAAACGTGGAGGCGGCTAGCGCCGGCGGCCCAACACTGCTTCCAGCCGCGCCGAGAGCGCGCGCGCACGGAATGGCTTCGTCAGGAAGTCGTCAGCGCCGAGCTCGAACACGCGCACCTCGTTGTCCTCGTCGCCCTTCGCGGTGAGCACGACGACGGGGATTGACGCCGTCGCCGGCCGCGAGCGCACGTGCGAGAGGACGCCGTAGCCGTCGAGCCCGGGCAGGTTCAGGTCGAGGACGATGATGTCCGGGCCCACGCGGTCTATCTGATCGAGCGCCTGCACCCCGTCGCGGGCTTCCGCCACGACGTAGCCGTCCCGCTCGAGCAGGTCGCGCATCACCTTACGCAGGCTGTCCTCGTCGTCCACGAGCAGCACCTTGGGCGCGGCACCGCCGTGCCGCCACGAGAGGCGCGGCGTCGCGGGCTCCTCGAGCAGCTCGAAGTTCCCGGTGAGCGCTTCGCTCTGCGCCGCGCTTGAGCCGGCCGGCGTAGCGAGCCCCCCGGGCCCCTTCCCCCCTGCTGCGCCCGCTCCGGTCGATGGGACAGCGGGCGAGGACCCCGCGGGCCCCCTGACCCAGCCGCGACCGCCGGACGCGGGGGCGGCGGGGGGTTCGATGCCGTCCTCTTCCTGGGGGATGTCCACGACGCGCGTCAGCTCGTCCACCGTGGACTCGCCCCGGAGCACGTGGGCCAGGCCTGACTCCCACAGGGACTTCATGCCGCCGCGGCGCGCGGCCGCGGCGATGTGCTCCGCCGTTTTGCCCGCGGTGATGAGCCGTTCGACCTCCGGCACCACAGTCAGCACCTCGAGGATCGAGAACCGCCCTCGATAACCGGTCATAGCGCAGTCCGGGCAACCCGCTGCCCGATACAGCGGCGTGCCCCTGGGGATCCATTTCGTCAGCCGCTCGGAGGGCGTCTCCATCCACACCTCTTTGCACGTCGGGCAGAGCTTTCGCATCAGCCGCTGCGCCAGCACGCCGCGCAGCGCGGCGGCGATCTTGTACGCCTCCACCCCGATGTCGACGAGCCGCGTCACGGCGTTGGCGGCGTCGTTGGTGTGCAGGGTCGAGAGCACGAGGTGGCCGGTGAGGGACGCTTGCACGGCGATCTGCGCCGTCTCGGCGTCGCGGATCTCGCCCACCAGCAGCACGTTCGGGTCCTGCCGCAGGATCGAGCGCAGCGCCGACGCGAACGTGAGGCCCGCCTTCTCCTGCGTCTGCACCTGTACGATCCCCGCCATGCGGTATTCGACCGGGTCCTCGACGGTCACGATGTTCACGCCCTCGCCCTTGATCTGGTTAATGCAGGAGTAGAGGGTGGTGGTCTTGCCCGAGCCGGTCGGGCCCGTGACCAGGATGATCCCTTCGTGGTTCTCGAGCAGGCGCTTGATCGCCTCGGTCTCATCGGTGTTGAGCCCGAGCGAGTCCAGCGACTTGACCGTGGCGCGCGAGTCGAGGATTCGGATCACGACCTTCTCGCCCAGCGCGGCGGGGAGGGTCGAGACTCGCAGGTCGATGGGCTGCCCGTTCACCGCCACGCGGGCACGCCCATCCTGGGGACGCAGCCGGTCGGCGATGTCGAGCTGCGACATGATCTTGATACGGGAGATCAGGGGGATCCCGGCCGCGCGCGGGATCTTCATCACCTGCCGCAGCACGCCGTCGATCCGGTAGCGGACGGCGACCCCGCCCTCTTCCGGCTCGATGTGGATGTCGCTCGAGCGGGACAGGATCCCCTCGGAGATGATCAGGTCCACGAGCCTGACCACCGGACGCTGGCTCGCCTCCTCCGCCGACGCCGCGATCTCATCCGGCGCCACGGCCGGCGTGACCGTGAACATCTCCCCCGATCCCTCCATCCCCTGCAGCACCTTGTCGAGGGCCCGGTCGGGGCGGTAGAGCTCGTCCAGCTTCTCCGTGATCTTGGCGGGGGCGAGCAGGAAGCTACGGATCTCGCGCGCCGTCGCGAACGCCAGGGCTTTCTCCGCGTCGAGGTCGAACGGGTTCGCCGTCGCCACCTCCAGGAACGAGTCGGTGACGCGGAGCGGCAGGATGTGGTAGCGCCGTGCCAGGGCTTCGGGCACCTTCTCCTTGACCGCCGGGTTGACCGCGTGGACGTCGGCGAGCTTGAGGCGAAACCGTGTCGACAGTGCCGTGAGGATCTGCTCGTCGGTCGCCACCTTCTCCGCCACGAGGGCCTGCCAGAGGGTCTGGCCCGGGGGCGCCTTCGCCCGGAGCTCCGTCAGGCGCTCCGGCGTGAGCACCCCCTCAAGGGAGAGAGAGTGGACGAGCCATTCGTCGGGGAAGGGGGTGTCGGCCATCGTTGATTAGACAAAGGTAGCCGGGGGCCCGGCCCAGTCCAGCCCGGACCCTTTCACAGGATGGCCCAGAAATCGCGTGCGACATCGAACGCGAGGCCCAGGCGTCGGCTCTGGCCCCCGAACCCCGCGTCCAGCCGGAAAAACCCGAGCCACTCGAAACCAAGCCCGATGGTGACGCGGGCCCCAGGCGTCGCCGCCCAGGGGGTGCCGGCGATCGGCCGGTCGGCCCACCCTGCCGCGACGTACGGCGCCACGGTGATGGTGCGTGGGGTGCGCGCGTAGGGGCCGGGGCCGAAGGATACGAACGGCACCGGGGCGCGCCACTCGACGTGTGCGAGCGCGACCCGGGCGCCGCCCCACTGTCGGAACGCGTCGCCCAGCAACGTTCCCCGTCCCCCGAGGACGAATGCGCGGTGCGCCGGTAAGGCGGAGCTCGCGATGCCGCCTTGCAAGCGGACCAGCACGCGCGTCCCACCCGCGGGAAGGAGCACGTGCCCGGTGCCCGAGAGCCGCAGGTAGCTCGCGCCGCCGTCCAGCCGCCCGGCCTCCGCCACCGCCTCGTAGTGCAGGTCGTGACGCACGGCAAAGCCCTCGGAGCGCCGACGCAGCGCCAGTTGGGCGAGATCGACGCCGGGGCCGCCCAGCGGCGGATTGGGACGGAACGTACCGGTCGCCGGGTCCGCTCGTACCGCGAGCGAGCGGATGCTCTCGCGCCCCAGCGTTGCGCTCCACTCGCCCCGCACGCCCGTGCCGCGGCGGTAGGCGAGGCGCGCGCCGTCCGCCAGATAGTAGTCGCCGTAGTCCGCGCCGAATTCCTGGGAGGAGAACGAGTTGAGAAGCGGCGCGATCACCGGCACGTCGCTCACGTCGCGCACCTCACGGAACAGGCTCGCCTCGAGCGACGTGCGTCCCGAGTGCTCGGCCGCGGTGAGGCTGCCCTTCGGCCGTCCGTCGGCGAATCCGTAACTTGCGATCCCGCGCAGCTCGCGCCGCTCGCCGCCGCCGCGGAGCACCGCCCCGGCACCCAGCGTGAGCCCTTCGACCCGGTTCGCACGCACGAGATCGGACAGACTGCGCACACCGACGCGACGCGGCTTCAGTCCCGTCAGGGCGCGTCGGCCGGCGATCTCCTGCACCTCCGCCCGGACCCGCTCGAGGTCGTTTTGCCGGACCGGCTCGGCGACGTCCTGGATCGCAGCCGAGAGCGGCTCCCGCCACGGGAAAGAGTCGCGCTCGGCCTTCGGCAGGAAGGTGATTTCCTCCCCCGCGAACCACCTCTGCGCGAGCCCCAGATTGAACACATAGCCGTCGATCTCCCAGCGGCCCCGGATGATTCCCCGCGCCGGGACGTCGAGCCAGGTGGCGCGCCGCCGGATCTCGATCTCCTGGCGGTAGGGAAGCCACCAGCGCGCCTCTTGCAGCGCATTGTCGAGCACGATGCTCACGTCCTCGAGTTGCGGGTCGAGGTACGCCTTGGGCGTGAAGTCGAAGGCGAGGCGTACGAGGTCCGCCGTTTCCGCATCCACGTAGAGGGTTCCGACGATCCGCGCCGCGCCGAAATCCTTGGGTCGCACGCGCAACGGGACCACGCGCACTTCGCGCTGGGAGAAGAAGATCGTGGTGGTATCGCCGAGGGCGTAGTCGTACAGCTCCGGCCCGCGCGGGGAGAGCGGGTGCGGCACATCCCGCACCTCGTCCCCCTCGCCCAGTCGGATGGCGGAGCCGAAATTGTTTTGGAAGATCCCGAAGTGGTCCCGGTGATAGTTGATGTCGGTGGGGAAGTCGGCCCGGTCGCGCCACGCGACGACGCGCTGCTTGCTGCTCCCCGGGGCCTTCCAGTACACTTCCAGCTCCAGCTGGTCCGCCTTGATCAGCCTCGGGGGGTCGGCGAGCCCTTCCCCGAACTGCCCCAGGAAGAAGAGGAAGCCGTGAGCCTGGGCCTTGTAGTCGCGCAACCCCGTGTCGGCCGCGGCGCGGGCGCGGCGCAGGATCGCGCGCTGGGCGAGGCCGGCGGCCGCCTCGGAGTTCCAGCCTTGCGCGGCGGCGCCCGGAGCGATGGCGAGAAGCGCCCAGAGCATGGTAGCGACACGGCAATGCCGTGCCGCTACGACCCGTTCATCGAGGCCCACCTGTCGATCCATCACCCGTTCCCGTCTTCGATCGCGGCCACCGACCCCGCAGCCATGCCGGCCGGAACGCCGCGATGACCGATCGGAGCGCCGAATTCCTGGCGCGAGCGCAGCAGGGCGGGATGGTCCCGCTCGTGCGCGAGGTGGTGCTGGATGCTGATACCCCGCTGGCGGCGTTCGTGAAGGTGGCCCGGCCGCCGTTCGCGTTCCTCCTGGAGTCGCTGGTGGGCGGCGAGCGCTGGGCTCGCTACACCTTCCTCGGGACCGAGCCCCGGGAGGTGTGGCGCTACCGAGGCACGGCGGTCGAGCGCTGGACTCGGGACGCCGCCTGGAAGCGCGCCGGCGAGACCGACGACCCGATCGGACACCTCGCCCAGCGGATGCGGGAGCTTCCCGCCGTGGCCGTTCCCGGGCTGCCCCGCTTCACGGGCGGCGCCGTGGGCTACCTCGGCTACGACCTGGTGCGGACCATCGAGCGCCTGCCCCACGCCCCTCCGGACCCGCTCAACCTCCCCGACGCCGTGATGATGATCGCCGATACGCTGGTCATCATCGACAATCTGTTCGGCCGGGCGATCGTCGTGACGACCGTGGAGGTGCCGCGTAGCGCCACGCCCAGCGGCCGACTCCGGCTGTACGAAGCGGCGGAGGCGCGGCTCGACGAGATCATCGGCCGCCTGCGCGCCCGGCACGACCTCGCACCGCTCGCGTTGCCCGACGCCCCGGCGGCTGTCCCGACCGCGTCGTCCTACCCGCGGGAGGCGTTCGAGCGGGACGTGGCGCGGATCCTCGAGTATATCCGGGCGGGCGACACGTTCCAGACCGTGCTGTCGCGCCGCCAGGAGGCGGTGGTCGCGGTGGATGCCCTGCTCCTGTACCGCTATCTGCGGGCGCTCAATCCGGCGCCGTACCTGTTTTACCTCGCACTCGAGGATGTTGCGCTGGTGGGCAGCTCCCCCGAGGTGCTGGTGCGGGTGGAGGGAGGGGAGGTGACCGTCCGGCCGATCGCCGGCACGCGGCCGCGGGGCCGGACCCAGGAGGAGGACGGCGCGCTCGCCCGCGCCCTGCTCGCCGACGAGAAGGAGCGCGCCGAGCACATGATGCTCGTGGACCTGGGGCGGAACGATGTGGGCCGGGTGGCGCGGTTCGGAACGGTCCGTGTCAGCGACCTCCTGACGGTCGAGCGCTACTCGCACGTGCAGCACCTCGTGAGCGAGGTGCGCGGCAAGCTGCGCGAGGGCTACGACGCCCTCGACGTGTTCAAGGCCTGTTTCCCTGCGGGCACGGTGACCGGCGCTCCCAAGGTGCGGGCCATGGAGATCATCGACGAGCTCGAGCCCGAGCGCCGGGGGCCCTACGCCGGGGCGGTGGGGTACGTGGGGTGGGGCGCCGCGAGTCTCGACACCGCCATCGCGATCCGCGCCGCCGTGGTGCTGAGGGACCGGGTCCTCGTCCAGGCCGGCGCCGGCATCGTCGCCGACTCCGACCCGGCGCGCGAGTTTCTGGAGACGGAGCACAAGGCGCAAGCGGTGCTGAAGGCGTTGGCCCTGGCGACGGCGGCGGGATGACGGGCGCCGAGGCCGGCGCATATATTCTGGATTCCGTGTTCAAGCTCTTCAGCACGACGGGCGAACAGTCGATCGACCTGAAGCCCGGTCGCACCGTCGTAGTGGGGCGCGCCGTCACGAGCGACGTCCCCATCTACGATCCTACGATCTCCCGCCGCCACGCCGAAGTCAGTCTCACCGAGGGCGGTGTGAAAGTGAAGGACGTCGGCTCCTCCAACGGCACCTTCCTGAACGGCGCCCGGATCACCGAGGCGATCGCCGGCGAGAACGACGTCATCACCTTCGGCAAGGTGGCGTTCCGGGTGAAGGAAGTGACCGCCCCGGCGCCGCGCCCCAAGGTCGTGCCGCCGCTCCCCTCGGAGTTCGGCGCGAAGGCGGGCAGCACGATCCTGCGCCAGCTGCCGGTCACGAACTCGGGCGGCGTGCCCGCCATCGTCCTGGACAGCCCCGCGGGACCGTCGCACCTCAGGGTCTCGGCGCCGTCGCTCGAGGAGCGGCGCCAGAAGAAGCTCGAGCTCTTGCTCGAGGTCTCGAAGGAGCTGTCCAGGCAGCAGGAGCTCGACCGCCTGCTGGACAAGGTCGTGGACTTCACGTTCCAGATCATGAACGTGGACCGGGTCTCGATCCTGCTGCTCGAGGAGGCGACGGGGGAGCTCGTGCCGAAGATCTCGAAGGGGCGCACGGCGCAGTCGGCCGCGTCCAAGCACGTGCCGCAGTCCATCGCGCGCCGAGTGGTCGAGGACCGGGTGGCGATCCTCTCGGACAATACGCCGGCCGACGAGCGCTTCAAGGGGAAGTCGATCCTGATCCAGAGCGTGCGCAGCGCCATGTGCACGCCGCTCATGGGGACGGCCCAGAAGGTCCTCGGCATCCTGTACGTGGACAATCTGACTGCGGCGCACTCGTTCGCCGACGAAGACCTCGAGTTCCTGATCGCCTTCGGCTCCCTCGCCGCCGTGGCCATCGAAAACTCGCAGCGCTCCGAGCGCCTGCGGCACGAGGCGCTGGTGCTCTCCAACTTCCAGCGCTACTTCGCGCCCAACGTCGCTGCCCAGATCGCCCAGCAAACGGGGGCCGTGCAGCTGGGCGGCCAGAAGCGCCCGGTGGTGATCTTCTTCTCGGACATCCGTGGCTTCACGGCGATGTCCGAGACGATGAGCCCCGACGACATCGCCACGCTGCTCACCGAGTATTTCACCGAGATGGTGGAGCTCGTGTTCGAGCACGGCGGCACGCTCGACAAGTTCATGGGCGACGCGATGCTGGCGCTGTGGGGCGCCCCCATCGTCCACGAGGACGATGCCGACCGCGCGATGCAGTGCGCCTTGGACCAGCTGACCGCCCTCGAGAAGCTGAACCGGAAGTGGAAGGACGAGGGCCGCCCCGAGCTGGGCGTCGGGTTCGGCATCAACTTCGGCGAGGTGTTCGCGGGCAACATCGGCTCCGACCGCCGGCTCGAGTATACGGTGATCGGAGACGCCGTGAACACCGCCAGCCGGCTGTGCGCCAACGCGGGCCGGAACGAAATCCTCATCTCCGAGCCGTTCTACCGCGAGCTCAAGCACCCCCCCGGGGTCGAGACCCTGGAGCCGATCCAGGTCAAAGGGAAGGCCAAGAAGGTCCCGGTCTATCGGGTGAAGCGGTAAGGCAGGCCGAAGCGCTCCAGGAGCTCGAGCGCCAGCCTGAGCGGCAGGCCCATCACGCCGAAGAAGTCCCCACGGATCCCCTCGACCAGCGCCGCCCCCTTCCCCTGAATCGCGTAGGCGCCCGCCTTGTCCATCGGCTCTCCAGTGGCGACGTACGCGGCGATCGCGTCCCCGGACAGCCGCCGAAACGTCACCTCGGTGACATCGAGCGCGTGCTCCAGCCGCCCGTCGAGCGCGACCGCGACGGCCGTCATCACCCGATGGGTGCGGCCCTGGAGCCGCCCCAGCATCGCCTCCGCTGCGGCGGGGGTGCTCGGCTTCTCGAAGATCTCGCCGCGCAGCACCACGGTCGTGTCGGCTGCGAGCACGAGCTCGCCGCGCTCGCGCGCGGCAACGACCCGCGCCTTCTCGCGCGCCAGCCGCACGACGTACGTCTCGGGCAGCTCCGTGCTCTCCCGCGTCTCGTCCACCCCGGGCGCGACGACGCGGAACGGCAGCCCCAGCATCTCGAGCAGCTGCTTCCGCCGGGGCGAGCCGCTCGCGAGGACGAGGCTCATTTTTCGAGCAGGAGGGTCACGGGCCCGTCGTTCACCAGCTCCACCTCCATCATCGCCCCGAACTCCCCCGTCTCCACTTTCAACGCCCCCCCACCCTTCTCCCGCAGCAGCGCGAGGAAGCGGTCGTACAAGGGGATCGCGATCTCGGGAGGCGCGGCGTCCACGAAGCTCGGCCGCCGCCCCTTGCGCGCATCGCCATACAGAGTGAACTGGGACACCACCAGCACCGCCCCGCCGACGTCCGCGAGCCCGAGATTCATCTTTCCCTCGGTGTCGGCGAAGACGCGCAGGCCGAGGATCTTGTCGGCCATCCAGACGAGCGTCGCTTCGGTGTCGCCGGGCGCGAAGCCAGCCAGCACGACGAACCCCACCCCGATCTTCCCGGCCGCGCTCCCAGCGATGCGCACTTCCGCGCGCGACACGCGCTGGACCACCGCCCTCATGCCCCCCCCCTTCCCCACCCCCCTAGTGCGGAGTGTGGGGTGCGGAATGCGGAGTGTATCGTTCGGGTGTCACGCTGGCAGGCGGTCTCCGCGGATCGACCTCGGCCCTGCAATTCCGCACTCCGTACTCCGCATTGGATTCACTCCACCGTCACGCTCTTCGCCAGGTTCCGCGGCTGATCCACGTCGCAGCCTCTGCGCACCGCGATGTAGTAGGCCAAGAGCTGCAGGGGCAGGACGGTGAGGACCGGCGTGAGCAGGTCGAGAGTCTCCGGCACTTCGATCTGGTGGTCGGCGAGCCTGGCCAGACCCGTGTCGCCCTCCGTCACCACGGCGACCACGCGCCCGCCGCGCGCCTTCACCTCCTCCACGTTCGACACGACCTTCTGGTACACCGCGTCGCGCGGCGCGAGGAAGACGACGGGCATGAGGTCGTCGATGAGCGCAATCGGGCCGTGTTTCATCTCGGCGGCCGGGTATCCCTCGGCGTGGATGTAGGAGATCTCCTTGAGCTTGAGCGCGCCCTCCAGCGCCACGGGGAAGTTGTAGCCGCGGCCGAGATAGAGCACGTTGGTGGCCCGCATCACGCGCTCGGCGATGCGCTCCACGTCGGCGGCCTTCGCGAGTATGCGCTCGACCAGCTCCGGGAGCCGCAGCAGGGCCCGCGCCACCTCCCGCCCCTGCAGGATCGAGAGCGCCCGGACGCGGCCCATCGTGAGCGTGAGCAACGCCAGCGCCACGATCTGACTGGTGAACGCTTTCGTTGAGGCCACGCCGATCTCGGGGCCGGCGTGCAGGTAGATCCCGCCGTCCACCTCGCGGGCGATGGTCGAGCCCACGACGTTCACGATGCCCAACGTGCGCGCGCCGCGCCGCTTCGCCTCGCGCAGCGCCGCCAGGGTGTCGGCCGTCTCGCCCGACTGCGAGATCCCCACCACCAGCGTCCGCTCGTCCACGATGGGATTGCGGTAGCGGAATTCGGAGGCGTACTCCACCTCTGAGGGAATCCGCGCGAGCTCTTCCATCATGTATTCGCCGATCAGGGCCGAGTGCCAGGACGTGCCGCAGGCGGTGAAGACGATGCGGTTCACCTGGAGCAGCTGCTCGTCGCTCAGGTTCAGCCCGCCGAGCCTGGACGTGCCCTCCTCCTCGAGCACGCGACCCCGCAGCGTGTTCCGCAAGCTCTCCGGCTGCTCCATGATCTCCTTCAGCATGAAATGCGCGTAGCCGCCGCGCTCGATCTTCGCGAGGTCCCAGTCCACGCGGCTCACCGCCTTCTCCTTCTCCGCGGTGTCCAGGTCGACGATGCGGTAGTCGCCCGGCCGCACCACGGCGATCTCGCCGTCGTCCAGGTAGACCACCGAGCGCGTCTGCGCCAGCACCGCGGAGGCGTCGGAGGCGATGAAGTTCTCCCCCGACCCGATCGCCACCAGCAGCGGCGAACCGCGCCGCGCCGCCACGATCGTGTCGGGCTCGCGGGTCGAGACCACCGCGATCCCGTAGGTGCCTTCCACCTGCTGCAGGGCGCCGGCCACAGCGCCGACCAGTGCGCCGCCCTTGGCGTGCGCCTCCTCGATCAGGTGGGCCAGCACCTCGGTATCGGTCTCCGAGCGGAACACATGGCCGCGCCTGATGAGCGCGGTGCGAAGCAGCCCCGCGTTCTCGATGATCCCGTTGTGGATGAGCGCGAGAGTCCCGCCGCAATCCGTGTGCGGGTGCGCGTTAGCCGTGCTGGGCGCGCCGTGCGTGGCCCAGCGCGTATGCGCGATTCCGGTGTGGCCGGGCGGCAGGTTCTGGCCGAGCTCTCTTTCAAGGGCGGCGATCCTACCGGGGGCCTTGTGCACCTCGATCCGACCGTCCTCGACCAGCGCGATGCCGGCCGAGTCGTAGCCGCGATACTCGAGCCGCTTCAGCCCCTCGAGCAGCAGCGGGGCCGCCGGGCGGGCACCCGTGTAGCCTACGATGCCGCACACAGCTGCCGTCCTTCTTCCACGAGTCGCTCCGCCTCGGCACGGGTGGGCGCCTCGGCGATGAGCCGGATGATCGGCTCCGTGTTGGACGGCCGCACGTGCAGCCAGCGGTCCCGCCAGGCGAGCCTGAGGCCGTCCTGAGCGTCCGCCGCCGCATCGGCGTAGCGGCGCCGCAGCGCCGCATACACGGGCTCGAGCGCGGGCCCGCGGGGCACCTTTGCCTTCACAATCGTATAGCGCGGCGCGGCGGCCACGAGCGCGCTCACGGGCCGGCCGGTGCGGGCGAGCCACTCGAGCGCGAGCGCCGCGGCCACGGGGGCGTCGCGTCCCACGTGCAGCGCGGGATATATCACCCCGCCATTCCCTTCCCCTCCGATCACAGCCGCAAGCCGCAAGATCGCGCGCGCCACGTGCGCTTCGCCGACCGGGGTCCGCACGACCTCGGCTCCGCATTCACGGGCCGCGTCTTCCACGACCAGCGACGTAGACAGATTGCAGACCACCACACGGTTCCCGTTTCCCGTTCCGCGCTCCCCGCCGAGCACCGCTCGGACAGCGAAGGCCAGCGTGTAGTCCTCCCCGATCGGCTCGCCGCGCTCGTCCACGATCGCCAGGCGGTCGCCGTCGGGATCCACGGCGAACCCGAGATCGGCCCCGGAGCGCCGCACCAACCCCGCGAGCTCGCCGAGGTTTTCCGGCACCGGCTCGGGCGCCCGGGGAAACTCCCCGTCCGTCTCGAGATGGATGCCGGCGACGTCGCATCCGAGCCGCTCGAGCAGCGCGCGCATGATCGGGCCTCCCGCGCCGCGGACCGCGTCGAGCGCGACCTTGACCTGCTTCGCGCGGATCTCTGCGACGGCGAGGCCGGGGAGCCGGAGGACGCCTTCGAGATGTCGTGTGACCGCGCCCTCGTCGGTCCTGACGTTCCCCGCCTTCTCCCGCCCCTCACCGCTCTGGACCGCCAGCTGCTGCAACCGGACCGCGTCCGCGCCGTCGAGAAACACGCCGTCCGGACCGATGAACTTCAAGGCATTCCACTCGATCGGGTTGTGGCTCGCGGTGATCGCGATCCCGCCCCCCGCCCGGTGGTGCTCGACTGCGAGCTGGATGGTGGGGGTCGGGGCGAGACCCACCTTGACCACGTCACACCCAACGGACGCGAGCCCTGCGACGACGGCCGTCTCGAACGCGGGGCCCGACTTACGGGCGTCCCGCCCGACCACCACGAGCGGCTTCCGCTCCCTGGCCCAAAGGCCGAAGGCGGTGGCGTAGCGGGTCACGACATCCTCGGTGAGGTCCTTGCCGACGATGCCGCGCACGCCGGACACACCGACCATCAGGGTGTCGGACATGCGCGCAACGTAGGAAGGTGGGGAACGCGCGTCAATCGGACGCGCGTCAACCGCCTCGGACCTTCACCGCGGAGACGGGCAGGCGCAACGGACGGACCCGGGGACTGGCCACGGGCAGGGCCGTTATGTCGGGGAATGCCGCAAGAAAGGCATCCACCACCCTGGGGTCGAATTGGACGCCCTTTCCCTCCTCGAGCTCCCGGATCGCGTTGTGCACCGACAGGGGAGGGCGATAAGGGCGCGCGCTGGTCATGGCGTCGAACGAGTCGGCGACCGTGACCACGCGGACCTCGAGCGGGATGCGGTCCCCCTTGAGGCCGTCGGGGACGCCTTTCCCGTCGAGCCGCTCGTGGTGCGACCGGACGATCGCGAGGGCCTGGGGGGCGTCACGCATGAGGGGCTCGAGGATTCTGGCCCCGATGACCGGGTGCTCCATGATGTGCCGGTACTCGGCCTCGCTGAGCTTGCCCGCCTTGTGCAGCACGGACTCGCTCACGCCGATCTTGCCGATGTCGTGCAGCTCCGCACCGAGCGCGATCATGTCGCCCACGTCCGGCACCAGGTCCAGCCGTCTCCCGATCGCGACCGCGTAGTTCGTGACGCGGACCGAGTGGCCGCGGGTGTAGGAGTCCTTTTCCTCGAGAAAGTGCACCAGGGCCTGCAGCCGCTCGAGCGACAGCTCCTCGATGCGGCGGGCTTGTTCCTGCACCCGCCGCTCGAGCTCCTGCTGGTACATGCGGTTCTCGAGCAGCAGGCGGCGCTTGTCGAGGGCCTGCGTGACGCGCGCGCGCACCTCATCGGGGTGGAAGGGCTTGGCGATGTAGTCGAAGGCGCCGAGCTGGAGGCATGCGACGGCGCTCTCCACCTCCGCCACGCCGGTCACGACGATGACGGCGCTGTCGGGCCAGCGGGTGGCGATCTCGCTCAGCAGGGCTTCGCCGTCCATTTGCGGCATCCGCAGGTCGGAGATGACGAGGGGCACCGCCTCCCGCTGCATGATCTCCAGCGCCTCCGTTCCGGAGCCCGCCTCGGAGCAGGTGAAGCCCTGTCCTTCGAGCAGCCGCACCAGCACGCGCCGCAGGCGGGGTTCGTCGTCCACGACGAGGCACTTGAGAGCGTTCGGTTCAGGCATACGTCCGCCTAACGTATAGATCGCTTGCCCGGCGCGAAAGGCGCCTGTACGTTCCCGCCATGACCAAGGTGCTCCCGGAGGACCCGAAGCTGAGGTTTGGAACCCTGGCCGTGCACGCCGGGCCGACCCCGGATCCCCTCGCGGGCGCGGTGATGGCGCCCATCTACCAGACCTCGACGTACGTTCAGGCGGGCCTGGGGAAGCACAAGGGCTACGAGTACGCCCGCACGCAGAATCCGACCCGCGAGGCGCTGGAGCGGAGCATCGCGGCGCTCGAGGGCGGCCGCCACGGCTTCGCGTTCGGCTCGGGGCTCGCCGCGCTGGACGCGGCCCTCAAGCTGCTCTCGGCCGGCGACCACGTCGTGTGCGGCGAGAATGTGTACGGCGGGTCGCACCGCCAGATGACGCACATCTGGGCCCGGCTCGGCCTGGCGTTCACGTTCGTGGACACGGCCGACCTACAGCGCGTCGCCGACGCGGTCACCCCACACACCAAGATGGTCTACGTCGAGACGCCGACAAACCCGATGATGCGCCTGTGCGACCTCCAGGCTGCCGGCGAGATCGCGAGCCGGGCGGGCGCATTGCTCGTCGTGGACAATACGTTCGCGACTCCGTACTTCCAACGCCCCCTCGAGTTCGGGGCCGACCTCGTGCTCCACTCCACGACCAAGTACCTGAACGGCCACAGCGACATGGTGGGCGGGATGCTGGTCGCGACGCGGGACGACCTCGCCGAGCGGCTCGCGTTCATCCAGAACGGGTCCGGCGCGGTGCCCGGGCCGTTCGACTGCTGGCTGGCGCTGCGCGGCGCTAAGACGCTCGCCCTGCGGATGCGCCAGCATGACGGCAACGCCCGCCGCATCGCGGAGTGGCTGACCAGGCAACCAAACGTCCAGCACGTTTATTACCCCGGCCTCCCCTCACATCCCCAGCACGACCTCGCCTGCCGCCAGATGAAGGGCTTCGGCGGCATGATCTCGATCGAGCTGGGATCGATCGAGCGCGCCAAGCGCTTCGTCGAGCGCACCAAGTTGTTCGCCCTCGCGGAGTCCCTGGGCGGCGTCGAGAGCCTCATCGGCCATCCCGCCACGATGACTCACGCCAGCGTGCCGCTCGAGATGCGGCGGGCGATGGGTCTCACCGACGGCCTGGTGCGCCTGTCCGTCGGCATCGAAGACGTGGAGGACCTGGTCGCGGACCTGGATCAGGCTCTCGTGGCGGCGGGGTGAGCGCGAAACAGGCGCGCGCATGCGGCGTAATGACGGTATACTCTTGTGAATAGGAGCGTTGTATGAGCGAGCCCACTGGTCTCCCCGCCGCGCGCCCGCGCAGGATCCTGACCCAGATCGCGGCCGTCGCGTGGGAGCACCCCGCCGACCGCGCGGCGCTCCAGGCGCTGCGCGCCGTGCCCGGCTTCGACGAGGTGGTGAAGAAGGTGGTCGGCTTCCTGGGCGAGCGCGGGATCCGCCTCCTGTTCCAGGCAAACGCCGTGCGGGTTGGGCCGACCCAGTTCCCGCGGATGAACGCGCTCTACGCCGACGTGCTGACGACGCTCGACTGGCCGGAGCGCCCCGAGCTGTTCGTCTCCCAGACGCCCTTCGTGAACGCCGGCGCCTACGGTATGGAGCGGCCCTTCATCGTGATCAACTCGGGCGCCCTCAAGCTGCTCGACGACGACGAGATGCGCACCCTGCTCGGCCACGAGCTGGGCCACGTCATGAGCGGTCACGCGCTGTACCACACGCTCCTGGTCCTGATCGTCAACGTCGGTCTCGGCTTTCTCCCCTTCCTCGCCGGGATGGTGCTGCTGCCGATCCAGCTCGCGCTGCTCGAGTGGTACCGCAAGAGCGAGCTGTCCTCCGACCGCGCCGGCCTGCTCGCCTGCCAGGACCCCACGGCGTCGATGCGGATGTTCCTCAAGATGGCGGGCGGCGGCGACATGAAGGAGATGGATCTCGGCACGTACCTGGAGCAGGCGAAAGAGTACGAGGAGTCCGGCGGCGCGCTCGACCGGATGTTCAAGATCCTCAACACGCTGCCGCAGTCGCACCCGTTCAACACCCTGCGCACGGCCGAGCTCGATCGCTGGATCGAGGGGGGCCACTACGAGCGCATCCTGAGCGGCGATTACCCGAGCCGCGGCCCCCAGGCGGAACAGCGTCCCCTCGACCAGGACATCGGTGAGGCGCGCGACTACTACGTGAAGGAAGCCAAGGCGGTCGTGGACGACGTGGTGGACACCGCCAAGCGGGCCGCGCAGGCGTTCACCGACGCGTTCAAGAAGAAGTGAGGATCCTGGTCGTCGGCGGGGGCGGCCGCGAGCACGCGCTCTGCTGGGCGCTGAAGCGCGACACCCCCGAGGCGGCCCTATTCGCCGCTCCCGGCAACGCCGGCACCGCCCAGCTCGGCAGCAACGTTAAGATTCCCGCCACGGCGGTGGACGCGCTGGTCGCGGCCGTGCGGGAGCACCGCATCGACCTCACCATCGTCGGCCCCGAAGCGCCGCTCGCGGCCGGGCTCGCCGACCGGCTGCGCGCGGCCGGCCACGCCGTATTCGGGCCGAGCCGGGCCGCCGCCCGAATCGAGTCTTCCAAGGCATTTGCCAAAGACCTGATGCGGCGCGCGGGGGTCCCGAGCCCCGAGAGCCGGAGCTTTACCGCGCTCGAGCCGGCCCTCGCCTACATCCGCGCTCGCACCGAGCCGCTCGTCGTGAAGGCGTCCGGACTCGCGGCAGGCAAGGGTGCGATCGTGTGTGACACGCGCGAGGAAGCGGCCCGCACGGCGCGCGCGATGCTCGCCGAGGGCGCGCTCGGAGACGCGGGCCGCGAGATCGTGGTCGAGGATTTCCTGGAAGGCGAAGAGCTCTCGGTGCTCGCGCTCACTGACGGCGAGCGCATGCTCGTTCTCCCGGCGGCGCAGGACCACAAGCGTCTGCGCGACGGCGACACGGGGCCGAACACGGGCGGGATGGGCGCGTACTGCCCGGTCAGCTTCGCGACCCCCGAGCTGCTCGAGCGCGTGCGCCGCCAGGTTCTCGAGCCCACGGTCCACCAGCTGGCCGCGGAGGGAGCGCCGTATCAGGGAGTGCTGTACGCCGGGTTGATGCTCGCGCCCCCCGACGGGACCCCCTACGTCCTCGAGTTCAACTGCCGCTTCGGCGATCCCGAGACCCAGGCGGTGCTGCCGGTGCTGCCGCGCGGCGTGACGCGACACCTCGCCGACATCGCGGCGGGCGGGTGGAAGCCCGTCGAGACGTACACACCCGCGACCGGGGCGGCGGTCGCCACGGTACTCGCCGCGCCCGGCTACCCCGAGAAGCCGGAGGTCGGCGCGGCGATCCTCGTGCCGCGGGACGTCGAGCCGGGGACGCTCCTGTTCCATGCGGGTACCTGTCGGGACCCGGACGGCACGCTGCGCGTGCACGGCGGGCGAGTGCTCACCGTGACCGGGCTGGGTGAGAGCGTGTCTGAGGCCGCGGAGCGGAGCGCCGCGGCGTGCGAGCGCATCGCATTTCAGGGGAAGACGTGGCGGCGCGACATCGGGTGGCGGGAGATCCAGCGTGCCGGAGCTGCCAGAGGTTGAGACGATCGTCCGGGGGCTGGCCCCGCGGCTCGAGGGCTACCGGATCGCGCGCGCCCGCCTGGCCAAAACGGACGTGCTGCGCCGGGTGTCGAAGCCGCGCCTGCTCCGCACCCTCCGGGGCAACACGATCGAGGAAGTGATCCGCCGCGCCAAACACGCGGTGTTTCGCCTGGCGAGCGGTCACAGGCTGATCGTGCAGCCCCGGATGACGGGCTCGCTGGTAGTGTACGATCGGGCGCTCACGCGCGACGAGGCGAAGTACGCGGTGCTCACCTGCACCATCGACGACGGCCGCTTGCTGGTGTACCGCGACGTGCGCCGGCTGGGCACCCTGTGGCTGCTCGACCAAAAGGGGTGGGACGTCTACACGAGCCGCATCGGCCCCGAGCCGCTCGAGGAGACGTTCACCCCCTTCGTGTTCGCCGACCGCTTGAACGGCACGCGCACCGCTATCAAGAAGGCGATCATGGACCAGCGGCGGGTCGCGGGGGTGGGGAACATCTACGCCAACGAGGCGCTGTTCGAGGCGGGGATCGACCCCTCGAAGCCAACCAACAGGCTGTCGCTCGAGGAGTTCGCCCGGCTGCACGCCGCCGTCACGGGTGTGCTCGAGCGCGCCGTCAAGTCCTCGGGCACGACCGTTCGCGACTATCGCACCGGAACCGGGGAAGAAGGTCGGTTCCAGTTCGAGCTGAAGGTGTACGGCCGTGGCGGCGAGCCGTGTGTCGCCTGCGGCAAGCAGCTCGTCACGACGCACGCTATCGACCTGCGGGCGACGACGTTCTGCCCGAATTGCCAGAGATGAGGAGATAACCCGTTGAACGACGTCAGTGCCTTCGCCAAGCTGTTCGATCACTCGATAGTCCGGCC
>WNGG01013480.1_pt1 | contig 20381 bp, 21 predicted proteins | sample 5400661 | NCBI WGS metagenome assembly WNGG01 (sample SAMN13153372, study PRJNA577476) | soil metagenome | isolation source: 100 cm soil or saprolite under Garry oak tree replicate 1 | place: USA:California | collected 2016-06-15
AAAAGGGCGAAAAGGCGAAAAGGGAAAAGGGCGAAGAAGGCTGGTAGGATACGAGGGGTTCCGTGCCTTTCCCATGCCCTTCTTCTCCCTCGCCCGCATAGCGGGAGAGGGCCGGGGTGAGGGCCTTTTCCCGCTGCAGTCCTACCTTGTTACGATGCCTGGCGCAAGATTTCTTCAATAAGCTGCTGGTGTTCCGGGGCGCCAATTGACTGGATTGGCGTAGACCGCTGCCGGTGATGCGCTTTCTTAAGCACGGCGATCCGCTGCTGTGCCTGTGTCACGCGCTGCGGCAGCAGCGAGCCGTTGCCCAGCGCCTGCAGACAGGCGTCCCACGCCGCCAGGGCCCGCTCGGGACTGTGGCAAATCAGCAGCAAATCGGCTCCGGCACGGAGGGCGTCTACGGCAGCCTGCTCCACCGTGCAGTGCCGAACGATCGCCCCCATCTCCAGATCATCGGTCACCACCACGCCCTGAAAATGCAGCCGGCGGCGTAAAAGCCCCTCGATGACCAGCGGTGAGAGTGTGGCCGGCAGGTCGGGATCAAGCGCCGGGTAGAGGATGTGCGCGGTCATCAGCATGTCCACCCGTTCGGCGATCGCGTGGCGGAAAGGGTAGAGGTCGATACGCACCAACTCATCTTCGGCACGCTCGTCTCGCGGCAGGTCATCATGCGAATCCACTCGGGTCGCGCCATGACCAGGAAAGTGCTTGCCGCAGGGGATCACTCCTCCCTCGCGCAGCCCGCGTGCCAGCGCGCAGCCTAGAATCGCAACCAGGTGCGGATCCGCAGCAAACGCGCGGTCGCCAATCACGGTGTTGTGCGGGTTCGTCAAGACATCCAGCACCGGCGCGAAGTCCACATCGATGCCGACGCTCCCCAGCTCTCGCCCCATTGCCTGACCTACTCGGCGGGCGAGCGCGGGCGAGCGGGCATGGCCGAGACTGGCGGCTGACGGGAAGTGGGTAAATGGCGGAGCAAGCCGATGAACCCGGCCGCCCTCATGATCGAGGGCGACGAGCGGGACGCTCTCAGGGAACAGACCGTGGAGCTCACTGCACAACGCAGAAAGCGCGTCCAGGTCAGTATAGTTCCGGCGGAAGAGGATCACTCCGCCCGGCTGGAGCTTGTGGAGAAGCAGGCGTGTGTCATGATCCAGAATGGGATGGGGAAGGCCAACCATGAAGAGCTGACCAAGGGAGTCTGGGACGTGCATGGGGTACATAGTAGCAGGGATCGGAGAGCACGGAAGGCAGCGGAAAAATCCCCACTGGACAAATGAAAGAAAAGTATGCTATTTGCACGCCCGCGGTCACCTCTTGCGGGTCGCACTACACCGCGATACTCCGTAGGAGATTGAAAAGAGAATAAAAGATAAGCTCCCTGGCAGGAGGAGGCCGCGATAAGACCGCTTGGATCCACAGTACTGGACCGAGACGGACGGCAGCGCAGGTTGAGAGGGGAAACGGGGACAAAGGGAAAAGGCGAAGAGCCTCAGAGTACGCACGGATCGCCTGGGCAACCTTTAGACCCGTCGTCTACTTTTCCTTCCCTTGCAGGCCCTCCGGTTCGGTCCCGAGGAGGGCTGTTCCATGCAAGCTAATGCGCCTAAGGTCACCGTCCCGGAAATCCAACGCCTGAAGGTGGCGGGACGGAAGATCACCGCGCTCACCGCCTACGATTACCCTTTCGCCCGCATCCTTGATGCCTGTGGCATCGACCTGTTGCTAGTCGGCGACTCGCTGGGCACGGTCGTACAGGGGGGAGACACCACCTTACCGGTCACCATGGATGAGATGGTCTACCACCTCAAGCTCGTGTCCAGGGCGAGGCCGCGCGCGCTCGTGGTTGGGGACATGCCGTTTCTCTCCTACCAGGCTGGTATCTGCGACGCCATTGCTAACGCCGGCCGGCTGCTCAAGGAGGGAGGCGCTGAGGCGGTGAAACTAGAGGGTGGGGTGAACGTAGCGCGGGTGATCAAGGCGATCGTCAACGTGGACATCCCGGTGATGGGCCATATCGGTCTGACCCCGCAGTCGGTCCACCGCATGGGTGGGTTCAAGGTGCAGGGGAAGAAGTCTGGCCGCCAGCCTGGCGCGCGGGAGCGCCTGCTGGAGGATGCCCAAGCGGTAGCCGAGGCTGGTGCCTTTGCTGTCGTGCTCGAAGGGGTGCCTATGGACCTAGCCCATGAGATCACCGAGAGGCTGCCGATCCCGACCATTGGCATCGGCGCCGGACCCTCCTGTGATGGGCAGATCCTGGTGATCCATGACCTCCTCGGCCTGACCGACCGGTTTGCGCCCAAGTTCGTGAAACGCTACGCTGATCTGCAAGGAGTGATCTCCCAGGCGGTGAGTGCCTACATCAGTGAGGTGCGGAGTGGGGAGTTCCCGCGGGATGAGCATTCGTTCCATTAGGGATTCGCAGCCGTGGGTTGGGGGGTAGCCATGCAGATCATCAGTCACATCCCTGAGATGCAGCACTGGTCAGAGGCCAAACGCCTGGAAGGGAAGAAGATCGCCTTTGTGCCCACCATGGGATTTCTGCACGAAGGCCATTTGAGCCTGGTACGCGAAGGGAAAAGGCGGGGTGACGTGGTCGTGGTGTCGATCTTCGTCAACCCCATCCAGTTCAACCAGCAGGCGGATTTTGCCACCTACCCGCGCAACCTGGAGCAGGACTGTCACCTGCTGGAAGAGGTCGGCACCGATGCGCTCTTCTTCCCGGAAGCGCCGGAGATGTATCCCGAGGGTTTTCAGACCGCCGTTGAGGTGGACAACGTCAGCCGGCCGCTGTGCGGCGCGTTCCGGCCCGGCCACTTTCGTGGGGTGGCCACGGTCGTGGCCAAGCTCTTCAATATCGTCAAGCCGCACGTGGCTCTGTTTGGCGAGAAGGACTTTCAGCAGTGTGTAGTGATCAAGCGCATGGTCAAGGATCTGAGCTTTGATCTGGAAATCCTGCCCATGCCCACGGTACGCGAGCCCGACGGCCTGGCGATGAGTTCGCGCAACGCGCGCCTGAGCCCGGCTGGACGGCAAACCAGCCTGTGTTTGTCTCGCGCCCTGAGTCAGGCGCAAGGTTTGGTGACCCACGGAGAACGGTGCGCAGCCACGATTCTCCAGGCCGTGCATGAGACGATGACGCGTGAAAGTGGGATGCGGGTTGAGTATGCCTCCCTCTGTCACCCGGAGACCCTGGAGGAAGTGAGCGAGGTCTCCGGCCCCTCCCTCCTAGCCTTAGCTGCCTGGGTGGGAGACGTGCGGCTGATCGACAACTGTGTTATAGAATGAGCACTCAGCTGAGAAGCCTGCACCGCCTTGCGCAAAGGAAGAAGAGCAACGCCCCGGAGGGGCGTGCGACTGATAACCGGTGGTGTGACCACCGGCAGGCTATGCCCTCTCTCCCCTGCGCCCTGGAGGGGCGCGAGAGAAGCAGGGGGAGAGAAGACACTCAGTGGCCGACAGGGCCTGCACCCCTCCGGGGTGCAGAGGAGAGAAGGGTGAGGGGTCGCGTACTCCGGGGGTTGCACCCCCGGTTAATATCCACTGCCCCTTTGGGGCACTGGCATGAGGGAGTCCTTCACTTTTCAGACGGCCTCTCGGTATTTTTGCTGAGAGCTGATTGTTGACTGCTAACCGTTTTTTTATGGCAAAACCCGCGACAACAGACGAGAAGACGATCTGCCTTAACCGCAGAGCCCGGCACGATTACACTATTGAAGAGACCTATGAAGCCGGGTTGGTCCTGACCGGGGGGGAGGTCAAATCGCTGCGTGCCGGCCGCGCCAACCTGAAAGACAGCTACGGCCGGATAGAGAAGGGCGAAGCGGTCCTCCTCAACACCCACATCAGTAGCTACGAGCCGGCGCATTACTTCAACGTCGATCCGACCCGCACCCGCAAGCTCCTTATGCACAAGAAGGAGATCATGCGCCTCATGGGCAAAGTGCAAGAGCAGGGGTTGACCTTGGTGCCGTTGCGCCTATATTTCAAGAAGGGCCGTGCGAAGGTCGAGCTGGCCCTGGCCCGTGGTAAGAAGCTCTACGACAAACGCGCGACGATCCGCGAGCGCGAGGTCAAGAGAGATATTGCGCGGGCGATGCGACGGCACAGTGAGTAGCGAGAAAGAATCCTGTTCCTCTTGTTCCCTACTGGCCGTCTTCTCATAGGGGGGCGATCTGGGTTCGACGGGGGCTGGAAAGCCAAGGCTGCATGCCGGGGATCTGTCATACCCGTAAATCCGGCAGACTGCAAATTTAGCTGCAGACAACGCTGAATACGCCCTGGCTGCCTAATCGCAGCCAGCGTCTTACCGGTCCGTGCCCGTAGGGCCGGCTAAGGCGACGCAAATCGGGATAGGGCCTGCGCCATGCCGGGGGGTGCAGGGCCGAACCCTTGCTCGGCTGGCCTCACGGAATCCCGCTCATGGGAGCCTGGGAGGCAAGAGCAAAACGTGAGCTACGCATTGTAGAGGCTTTCGGCAGACCACTCTCGGACGCGGGTTCGATTCCCGCCGCCTCCATCATTGAGAGAGGCCCTCACACAGGTGAGGGCCTCTTCTTTTGTCAGGATCAACTCAGTTCAGAGACGTGGATCGACCGGCTCACTTTCCAGGGCCAGTATACCGAAGACGCATTCGTGCACACGGTAGAGCGGTTCCCGACGGACGAAGCGCTCCAGCGCCTCAATGCCGAGCGCAAACTCCCTGAGCGCCAACGAACGCTTGGCCGCTAACCCCCGCGCGCGCAGCCGCTCTAGGTTCTCGGACGCGGTATATTCTGGGCCGTAGATAATCCGCAGATATTCCCGCCCCCGGCATTTCACAGCGGGTTGCACCAGGCCGCGCTGCCCTTTGACAATGAAGTCGCATGGCTTGACTACCATGCCTTCGCCGCCGCGAGCGGTGAGTTCTTGCCACCACTGAACGCCTGCCTCCTGACTCACTGGATCAGTGACCTCCACTACCTTGTAGGGTGTAGCAAGAAGCAACCCTTCGTCTGCGTGGCAGAGGTTCGCGAGCGTCTCCAGGTGCCACGTGTGGTCCCTATTGATATGCACCGCGCCCTCCGTCGCGAGCAGGTGAAACGGCGCAAGTTTGAGGTCGGTGATGGAGCGAACCGGCCAGCAATAGCGCCGATACGCATCGATGTATTGACCAGCCCTCTTCGCTCGTTGTCGGTAGCGGTCGAGCAGCACCCGGACCTCAGTTCCCCGCTCGTCTGCCTCTGCCTGTTGCAGCAAAGTAACCGCTTCGCTCAGTGCAGCACCAGAGGCTGCTCCCACCGCAGCATATTGTTGACGCAGCAGTTCCTGGGCTTTTACGGACCAGGGCATGAGTTCACAATCCAGACAGATCCAGTCGGTGTTGAACTCTTGCCATATCCCCGTGGTGTCCAGCGCCGCTTTCACCCGCGCCAGGAGTGCGGCCTCCAACTCCTTGTCCTCGAAGAAACGCCGTCCAGTGCGGGTGTAGCAGATACCGATCCCCTCATTGACTATGCCGAAGCGTTTCCGGGCCACCTCCTCGTCTCGGCATACGATGACCACCGCACGCGAACCCATGTGCTTCTCTTCACAGATCACGCGGGGCACCCCATGGTGGCGGTAGTATGCAAACGCTTCTGCCGGATGCTCCAACAATCCCGGCTCCTGTGTGGTCTCAGACGGTGACATGGTCGGCGGGAGATAGATCAGCCACTTTGGATTGACGGCGAACCTGCTCATAACTTCCAGCGCCGCAAGCGCATTTTCCTCGTGGATCGTGATGTTGCGGTGCAGCCGAGTGCTGATGATGCGCTTCCCCAGCACATCCTCGATGTCGAGCAGGTCCTCATACTCCCGCTGTGTGGAGAAGGAAGAAGCCTGGTCTGCTGTGGCGAGAAACGGTCGAGCTGGTTGATAGTAGACACGAGCAGCACGGACAGAGACCAATTCTTTTTCCGGGTAGCGGAGAGCAGTCAGTTTGCCGCCGAAAACACAGCCCGTATCAATGTTGATCGTGCGGTTGTGCCATTCGGGCTCGGGAGTGGGCGTATGTCCATAGATCACTATGGCATTGCCACGGTATTCCGCCGCCCAGTTATAACGGATGGGCAAGCCGAACTCGTCCGTTTCACCAGTCGTTTCGCCATACAGCGCGAAGTCGCGCACCCGGCCGGAAGCCCGTCCCTGTAGTTCCTCTTTCATGCCAGCGTGCGCTACGACCAATCGGCCATCGTCAAGGACATAATGGCTCACCAGGTGATCGAGGAACGTGACCACCTGCTCCTTGAACTCCGCAGGCTGCGGCTCCAACTGCGCCAACGATTCCGCCAAGCCGTGGGTAATCTGTACGTTCCTGCCTTTGAGCTTGCGCATCAGCTTCATGTCATGATTACCAGGCACGCAGAGCGCTGTGCCCGACTCAACCATACTGATGACCAGGCGCAGCACTGCCGGAATCTGCGGGCCGCGGTCAACCAAGTCTCCCAGAAAAACGACCTTGCGTCCCTCAGGGTGGCGAACCTGGAAATGGGGGCCAGGGGTCAGGGGTCGGGGGTCAGAGGAAGAAAGGTCGGTATCATCTCCCGCTGTGACGGATGAAAGGGTAGGGTCCACGTCATAGTCGAGTTTTTCGAGGAGTGTAACCAGTTCGTCGAAACAGCCGTGGACATCGCCGATGAGGTCGAATGGTCCATGTTCGTGCTTGCGGTTTGTCCACATGGGCCGGCGCTCCATACCGGCCGCCTCAACTTCCTCGGGTGAGGACAGGACGAAGACATGCCGGAAGCCTTCTCGTTCCAGGCCGCGCAAGGAACGCCGTAGTTGCTGACTTTGCTGGCGGATGACGTGCGGGCCGAAGTCACGGTCAGGGCGCTGACGGTTTCTCTCCTGGCAAAGCTTCTCAGGCAGGTTGAAAACAATCGCAGCCGGCAGGCAGTGATACTCGCGAGCAAGTGTCAAAAGGGGCTTGCGCGCCTCTGGCTGGACATTGGTCGCGTCCACCACCGTCAGCTTCCCGGCAGCCAGCCGCTTCGCAGCAATGAAGTGCAGGACTGCAAAAGCATCCGTAGTTGCTGCCTGGCTGTTTTCATCGTCACTGACCAGTCCCCGGCAAAAATCCGACGACAGCACCTCGGTGGCCTGAAAATGCTTGCGAGCAAAAGTCGATTTGCCGGAGCCTGAAGGACCGATGAGCACAACCAAAGAGAGTTCAGGAATAGTGATTTTCATGGCTTGATCGCGTATCGTCAAGTCTCAACTCTTCGCGTTGATTAAGGCCATCTCCTTGTTTAGCCTGTCAATCGCTCGCTGCGCTGCGAAAGTGCCGATTTGAGATAAGGCCGCTAAATCTGCTTCCAATCCTTCTGCATCACCAAGATGAAGCCGGGCACGCGCTCGCTTGCCAAGCATATAGACCCATTCGTAGCTACCGAGATCGTATAGCTCCATGGCTCGTGCGGTAATGATCAGGAGATTGTTCCAGTCCTGCTGCGACGCGTAAACGTCCGAAAGTACTTTCCAGGCATTCACATAATTTTCGTTTATCTGTATTACTCGTTCCGCAACTGCCCGCGCCTCATCATATCGTTCCTGATGCTCATAAATGTCGGCTTGCAAAGTAAGCGCCTCAAGGTGATCTGACTGCTCTGCTAAAACACTGCTGATGATTACAAGCGCTTCAGTGTAGGCCTCCGCCCAATGTAGCCCGCGAGCAAAATCCAGCTGCGTTTGGATTCGCTCCTTACCCTGCAAGACATTTTTGACCAATGACTCAAATGCTGACTGAACACTGAAGAACGCAAGAAGACCATTCTCGGTAGAACGAGGATCACCAGCGAGCGTTGAAAGCGAAAGCGACAAACCACCATGATAGTGCACCCAGGTGTCAAATGCCTTCAACTGTTGTGGATAGGTTTGCTCTAGGTATGGAACGACATACTGCTGAATCCATTCGTGCTGTCTTCTCTCTGCGTAGATTTCAACCTTCTTTTTATCATCGGCCAGCCAGCGTCCTCGTGCTATCCGGGCTGTATAATCATAGTGATGCGCGACCTCGTGAATGAAGGTTGAGAGCATCCGCAACCGCAGGTACAGTTCCCACATCTCGCGTTGCGGCATGGCTAGGTCATAGACATATGCCATTACTCGTATCCTTGCCTGACTCGGGGTGTAGTAACCCAGCAAATACCCGAGGAAGACCCCCGGCCAGGCTGCGTAGCCGCGCCGCCCGGTGAAAGGGTCAGGTGCCCCGCCAACTACGCCTTTGGGAAGCAGGCGCATCACGTTGCGGATGTCATCAACAGTTGCGGGATAGTGAATGAACTCACCCTCATCGAGGGTACGTATTGGGATAGATTCTGGCGACGTTGCAAGCGGAACTACATCTACTTCGCGGCGTTCCTTCTTGACCTGTTCTTTGATGCACCGTTTGTGGGCAAGTTGTTCGCGCAAGCGTTCCAGTCGAAGGTGACGTTGCTGCGAATCGGCATAGTCGAACCGCTCCTCGATTTCGAGTTCTCGCCTTGTTCTATGGATGCTTCTCGACATACGTGAAGATTCCCATCTGCGTCGGTGCCCCTACAAGCGAATCTTCTGGTCCTACCGGCAGAAAACGCACGGCATAGCCAAAGCGTTGCGCTGTCCTGAGCGCCCACGCCTGAAACTCATCGCGAGTCCACTCGAATCGGTGGTCTCTATGCCGGAACTTCCCCGTCAGGATCACAGTGCCTGGTCGAGCGCACTCAAACAGCACACGCTCAAAAGCAGTAAGGCGGGACGGGTCCAGATGCTCGATGACTTCCATCACTATAGCCGCGTCATACCCTGTCAGGCGCTTATCACGGTAGGTTAACGAGCCTTGCATTAACGTGATTCGTTCTTGCTGCTTGGGAGGAAGGCGATCCAGGTGCAACCGCTCCTGGGCGATCTCCAAAGCGCGGTGGGAGACATCCAAGCCCACGATCTGCTCAAAAGTCTTGTCTTTGAGCAGCGCCTGCAGCAGCTTTCCCTCCCCGCACCCGAGATCAAGCACCCGTTTCGCCCCCTGCTCTTTGAGCACGGCTACGACCGCGCCCAAGCGCTGTTCATTTAGGCTGAGGCGTTCCTCAATGACTGCTTCCTCAGTTGCCTTGAGCTCTTCTACGCTGTCCAGGTCCGGACTGTCTTCTGCGAGCAATCGAGCCAGGGCCTGGCGGGTGAGGCTGCGCTGATGTTTGAGATAGCGGTTCACGATCAGTTCTTGCTCCGGGTGAGAAGCCAGCCAGTCACCGCCATGGCGCAGCAGTTTCTCAACCTCGTCATCGCCCACCCAGTAATGCTTCTCATCGTCCAAGACAGGGACAAGAACGTAGAGGTGCGTGAGCAGGTCACTTAAGCGACAGGTCGCTTCCAGGGTGACAGTGAAATAGCGGCTCCCTCCCCACTCTGGAAACTGCTCATCGAGAACGTAACCTTGGGCGGTCACGGTATAACCCAGCGGCTCGAAGAGTCGCCGCAAGAGATTGTCGCCGCCCCTGCAGGGGAGTACCGCTAGCCTCGCTTGCAAAGGGATGACCGTGTCAGTCAGTTCTGGCCGGTCTTTGCTCCGTCCCCCTAAGGCCGAACCAAAGACCTGCGCGATGGCGACGCTCAGAAACGAGGAGGCGACGTAAGGACGATCATTGACGTACTGCTCCAATGCATGTCCTTCTCCGGCTGGTCTCCCGCCGCGACGGACCAACCCCACCGGGTCAACATCGAGCAGCAGGGCGGCCGTGCAACGCTCAGGACTGACCTCGGGATAAAAGACGTGTGCTTGACCAAAGGAGAGCGTGAACGACTGCATCCGAGACGGGTTCTTGTGGAGCAGGTAGCCCAGATCCGTTGCCGGTGGACGGGTACTGGTAATGGTCAGAAGCATCCGTTTCCCTCATCACTCATCGCTTTGTTTTCTGAGAAACTCCACCACCGCTTTTGCTACCTCACCCTCCTGCCCCCAGAAGAAATGGTCTGCGCCGGTGACCGTGACCAATGCCTTGGGTTCGGGCAACTTGGCGAACAGACTTTGCAGGCCGGGGAGTGGGGAGAAACTGTCGCGATCCCCGCTGATCAGCAGCTTGGGCTTGGCGGTAGTGAGTAGAAACGAGGGATCGCCGAACCCGAGCGGTAGGGCCACACCAATGAGCGTATGCACGCGCGGGTCCGCTACGCCGGCGCGCAGCCCCACTATGGCGCCAAATGAGTAGCCTGCTACTGCCACGGTCTTGACTGCTTGGCGGCTCAGCAGGTAGGTCACCGCGGCCTTCACATCCTCTATCTCCGCCTCACCGCCTCCATGCTCACCGCCACTCTGTCCCACCCCGCGAAAGTTAAAGCGTAGCGTTGCCACCCCGGCCCGCTGTAACGCCTCGGCCAGGGCTGAGACAACATTGTTCCGCATCTCTCCGCCGTAGAGGGGGTGCGGATGGCAGAGCACAGCGCCGACTGAGGGCGCTTGCGGGGGTGCCCACAACAGACCTTCAAGCGTGATATCGCCAACCGGAAACGTCACGTGCTCTTCCATGTGTTCCTCCTTTGCTGCACACGGCCAACTTACAGCCAAGCCCAAAATCACGACCCAAAAGACGACCTCTTTCACCCTTTCCCCTTTTCGCCCTTTCGCCTTTTTCCCCTTTCCCTTACTAGAGGGAGATCTCCATCCCCTCCAGCCGGGCGATACTCCAGCGGGTCGCGTACCAGAACACGCCAAGGGCTAGTGACAGGGCGAGGCCGAACGAGCTCAGGATACCGCTCCACATGGCCGCCGAGAGCGGCAGGCACCGCAGCTTGCTCATCAAGAGCACGTACACCGGCCAGGCTTCGAGCACAACGACCGCGCCGATGAAGAAGATGCACAAGACCATATAGAGTACCCCGCCGAAGCCGGCAGCGATCTTAGCGCTGTGTTCGGCGGTGAAGTTGGGGTAGGCGATCCCAACCGCCATGCCCAGGGCGACGATGCCGAAGGTGAGGACGAATAACGTGACCGCGGAGAGCACCATCATGAACGTCGAGACATTGAGAAAATGGTTGGTGACGCCGACCAGCAGCTCCCCCAGGCACAGAAGCGGCAGTAACCCCACCCAAAACTTGCTCCACCATAGACGGTGCAGGGGCACCGGCGCGCTCTTCAGCACCCAGAAGGTCTTGCCTTCCAGGCTGAGCGCGGGGAAGACGAAGCGCACCGCGATGGCGGCAATGACAAACCCCGCCAGCGCCAGGTTGAAGAATGCCACGATATTCTGCAAGTAGAACGAGCCCACTGCGCCTCCACCAAGGGGCAAGACGCTGAAGTTATAGACGTAGACCACGATCAGCGCCAGGAGCATGAAGAGTTGGGACCACTGCCCGGTGTCGCGAAAGAAGGTCTTCAAGTCCTTCACGACGATCACGCGGAGGTGAGAGGGAAACAGTAGTGCCACACCCTGGACGACCGTGTCCCACCAACGCCTGAGGCCACGCCGCCGCTGGCCCTCCTGCGCTTTCGACCAACCGAGCGGGTAGAGCACAGTCGCCAGCGACGAACCCGCCACGAGCAGGAAGAGGGCGGTGCTCAGGAGCAGCAGATAGTGAAACAGCGCGTCTCCGTCTTTGAGTCCCAGGAATGGCAGCAACACCTCAGTTGCCCAGGTGCTCGGCAGGAACGGCGAGGAGGGGGCTCGCATTGCCGACAGGAAGGCGAGGAAGTCGGAGAACGCCTCCGGGTTCACCAGCTTCTCGGGTTGGAGCAGGCGGAAGAACAAGTAGAGAAGACTGAGGAACAGGGTCGAGAACACGAGCAACATGTCCTTACCCCGCTGCGCCGGCAGGGCATAAGCCAGGACCATGGTGACGATCACACCCAGGGCCGCGGGGATGATGAGAAAAGGCACGATGGTCAGCAGCGTCATTAGGTAGTATGCCGGCCCGCTGCCATGCCCAATGCCATAGGCAAGAAAAACCGGTCCGCTGAATAAGAGGACCATCCACGACGAGTCAATCAAGGTCTCAATGAACTTGGCAGCGAACAGTTGCGCAGGCGGCACCGGCGCGGGGATGAGGAGGAGCAGATCGCGCGACAGGAAGAAGGTGGAGAGTCCGGTGATCACATTGCTGAACAGCAGCAGAGCAAAGAAGGTGAGAAACACGACGCTGAGGAGCTTCTGACTCAGGACCGGGCCGAGGTCAGGAATGGTGCGAAAATAGCCCAGGATACGGTGGAAGAACCAGAAGGCGCCACCCCAGAACAGCACAACCAGTGTGGTTAGGACCAGCGCGCGTATCCGCCCGCTGCGGTCCAGACGACGCACCCCGTTGCGTAGGGCGAGCACGCGGGGGATGAGGAGGAGAAGCCAGGGGACCTGGCCAATGGAAAAGCCGGGCCGAAGCCTGGCGCGTGGAAGCACTTGTCCCCTTGTCCTATCCCCTGTCTGTTGCATGTCAGGCTCGCAGCGCCTCGATCACTTCCAGCATATCGGGTGCGGCAGTCAGTTTGAGGAAAATATCTTCAAGCCGGTCTTCGCCTCCGGCCTGGCGCTGCAACTCATCCATTGTGCCCAGTGCGATTAACTTGCTGCCGTGGATGATGCCGATGCGGTCGCACAGCTCCTCGGCTACCTCCAGGCTATGGGTGGACATGAAGATAGTCTTGCCCTTCAGCGTCAGCGAGCGCAGCAGCGCCTTGAACAGGCGCGCGCCGATCGGATCCATGCCGACCATTGGCTCATCGACGACCAGGATCTGGGGATCGTGCAGCAGCGCAGCGGCCACGACCAGGCGCTGTTTCATACCGTGGGAGTAGGTCTCGACCAATTCGTCACCCCAGTCGGACAGGCTGAAGAGGTCGAGCGACTCGTCTGCACGAGTCTGGCACGTTTTCGTGGGTACCTGGTAGAGCCCACCGACAAAACCGAGAAACTCGCGGCCAGTAAGCTTCTCGTACACAAAGGGCCGGTCCGGTACGAAGCCGCAAATGGCTTTGGCCGCGAGCGGGTTCACGGCGAGATCCTGCCCGCCCAGGATTATCCGCCCAGCCGTGGGCTTGAGCAGCCCCATCATCATGCGAATGGTGGTCGTTTTCCCCGCGCCGTTCGGACCCAGGAAGCCAAAGATCTCACCTGGGGAGATGTTGAGGCACAGGTCATGCACGGCGAGGAATGAACCAAACTGTTTGGTGAGGTGTTCGAGCTGAATCATGCGCTTCCCTTTGGGAGTGGTGAAGACTAAGGACTGAGGGTCGAGTCAGGACTCGGTCGATCTCGCTCAGTGCTCAATCCTTGTAGTCCACAACCTCCATCCCCAGCTGGCCGATGACTTTGAGCAAGGCCAAGTGTTGTTCGGGCCCCCCTTCGACGAATTTGACATGGGTCGCGTCGGCGGGAAACTGATGAAACACCGGGTCCACTGCCACCCACTGCCCTAGCCACACCTCAGCCCAGGCGTGATAGTAGAATGCGCCGTCGACATACACCACGCCCGCGGCCACCCGTGCCGGCAGCCCAGCAGCACGGGCCAAGGCGGTGAACAGCACAGCGTGTTCGTTGCAGTCGCCTTTCTTGCTCTCCAGCGTCCCTAGGGCAGTGGGCATACCCACGGTGGGGGTTTTGTCCAGGGCTGTGTACGTCCAGTCTAGGAGTCGGCGCGTCGCTTGCAGGGCATCTCGCTCGGTGCCGAGGATCTGCCGCGCCTGGGCAACGAGGCGCGGATGGGTGCTCTGTAAAAAGGGTGTGGGTGCAAGGTCAGGAGCGAACTCGGGGTTCGTCTGCGGCAGCAGATAGGTTGCCAGCGTGGACATCTCCTCTCTGGTAATGGTCAGAGTGTTGTCCTGCTGCTGCTGGCGTGGGGGAAAGGCGAAGAGAGGGGCATCCGCCGGCCCTGAGAGTCTGAGACGCAGGTGCGTGAGTGCCCGTGGGTCCGGCAGAGTTTGGCGCACAGGGATGGCTGCCGAGGTCACTAGGTCGAGGGGGGTACTGTCCTGCCACCCGCCGCCCAGGGCGTCCTCCTGGCTCTCCCGTAGCAGCACCAGGCCGAGCGCAGCTTCTTCTTTGACCACGTTCCCCTCTTGATCTAGCCAGGCATGGACCGTGGTGCCGGCAAAGCGTTCGGCGACTTTAGTCACTGTGCGTTTTTCGCCATTGAGCGAAAGCGTCTCTGGGCCGAGGGCGGTGACGCTGATCGTGTCGGTGTGCAGGGAAAGGGGGTTGAAGATGCTGAACCGGTGTTCCTCACCCGGCTGTAGGGCAATGCCGCGCAACGCCATTTGTGTCGTGCCAGGTAGGTAGAGGGGCTCGTGCAAGGGGAAGGAAAAGGGCGACGTTTCTCCGGCGCTGATCATCTGCCCGCGCAGTTCCTGGCCTGCCACTTCGCCGGTGACCTGAAAAACCACGCCCGCACTGAGTAGACGAAAAGAAAAGCGGGTCAGCGTATAGCGCTGGTCAGTGTCGGCACGCACCTCGGTGTAGATGGTTTGGAGGGTATTGAGGACCTGGAGCCGCATCCGCCACTGCTCGTCCCACTGGTAGCCGGTGTCGGTTGGGGTCAGCCGCCGCTGGAGATAACCGATCTTCTGCGCTTGCTGGTAGATGCCCATCCATTCTTCCTGCGCCTGGGGTGCGGACGCGGCCGGAAGCGCGAGAGGGGAGAGCGGCGGTTGGGGCTTGGGAAGAGTGCGGTGTACGAGCAGGCCGACCATGACCAGCCAGAAGAGGACAACGGCGAGATTGACGAAGCGTTTCATGCTATCCCTTTGCCCTTGTCTTGGCGGAGACCTTACCTTACTGTGAAATCGGTTGATACGGCAAATTTCTGTAGTGGCTGACTATGACTCAGTATACACCTTCTTCATCCCTAACGGCTGGAACGGCGCCCCGCTTTTTGGCCGACCGTATGGTAGGTAAGCTGGCCAAATGGCTGCGTATCCTGGGGTATGACACCGTTTCCCTGCCCCAACTCTCCCCTGAGGGGGTGATGCGCGAGGGCAGGCGGCAGGGACGGCTCATTCTGACGCGTGATACCCGGTTGCTCCGCCGAAAAGACGCGCCGCCCTTCGTGTTCGTCCGCAGCGACCGCTTCCGCGAGCAACTCAAGCAGGTCGTTAACACCCTCCAGCTCGACCCGCAGCGCGCGCTCTTCACCCGCTGTGCCGAGTGCAATCAGGTACTAGAGGAAGTGGCGAAGGACGAGGTGCGCGATCGCGTGCCGGAGTATGTGTGGCAAACGCAGCGCGAGTTTCGCCGCTGTCCGGAGTGTCACCGCCTCTACTGGGGGGCGACGCACAGGGACCATGTCCTGGCTGAGTTACACCAGCTCGGGCTAGTCGAAGAAAAAGGGTCTAGCGTCTAGAGTCTAGGGTCGAGAGTCAGGAAGAAGAAGAGTCGTAGCCCGGATGAAATCCGGGGACTCCCCATTCCACGTCCTGGAGTCCGCGGAGCCTGTCCTGAGCGCAGTCGAAGGGCTTCATCCAGGCTACTTTGCTATCAGACAAAAAAAGAGAGGCTTGGTGCTCCCATGTTCTTACTTCTCTATGCCTATCCAGTCCCTAGCCCCCAACCCCCAGCCCCTATGACCGACCAGTATTGGCTCTTCTGGGATGGGGACTGAGGGTTCTGACGGCGGGCGGTCGCTTGGGTCAAGCGACGCGACACTACTGACGCGATCCGGGCGGTGCCTTACCAAGAGGCGCCGCGGCCACCAATGACTGACGCCCTGGCGCGGCACTGCGCCACAGCGGTCCACGTCATCACGCCTGCAGGGGTGGTCCTTTCAGCCGGCCGGGCGAGCCTGTGTGTCCTCGGTCTGATCGGCTATCCGCGTTTGGCCCGGGTTTTGGCTGTCCCCCCGCTTGTCTGGCTGGTCGAACTGGGGTACTGGATCGTCGCGCGCAACCGCCGCTTTTTCGGCTGCTTCCTGTTTCGGCATAGGTCTGGCTGAACAGAATGTGCGTCTATATGGTGGTCGCCTCAAGGGCCCAGAAGTTTGGATAATCGGTCACGAAACCCGCATCGTTCACCTGCAGTTCGGTAACGAACCTGCCGCCCGCACTCTCGTATCGATAGGTCGCGACATCAATGCGGTGGTAGAGCTGATCGAGCGGCTCGAGGGTGAAACTTGGGAAGCCAAGCCAGGCCGCCTGCACCTTTGCTTCTTGTCCGACGGTCAGACCCAGGCGGCGAATCGGCAGCAGGTTGGTAGATGGGCTGAAGCCAAGATCAAGGTCAACGCAGCCCGCTACTGCGGGACACTCCGTTCCGTTGAGTCGCCAGCGGCGAGCAGAATCAGCAGAGAGCGCGATCTCAACGGTCTCGTTTCCGACCCAGCCTGTAACCCGTCCGGACCAGGTCTGCCACTCCGAGTTACAGACCACCAGGTAATCCAGCTGGCATGGCTGCTGATGGTGTGTAAATACGGCCGTTCCGGTTAGATGCCACAAGGAATCTTGGAAGAACAGGCGGGCGGACTCATGCCCCGGCTGGTCCAGTCTGCGCCAGAGTATCGATTGGTCTGTCTCGCTCTTCTTCTCAACAGGCATTGGCTCTCACCAAATTATACACCCGAAAGCGCCACCGCGTGGTGTTGCAGCGTGGGAGACCTTAGACTTTTCCTAACTGTCTGAGTGCCTCGTACAGCACAATCGCCGCAGCGTTGGCGAGGTTGAGGCTACGCACGTGCGTGCTGAACATGGGGATCGTGTAGAGGGAATCGGCCAGAGCTGTACGGATCTCGTCTGGCAACCCACGGGTCTCGCTGCCGAACACTAATAGATCATCGAGAGCATAGTGCACTTGAGTGTACGACCGGGTCGCTTTGGCGGAAAAGGCAAGGAGCCGCCCGGGCGAGCGACGGTGCAAAAAGTCGCCCCAGTGGGGGTAGTAGCGCACGTCCACGTGTGGCCAGTAATCGAGGCCCGCGCGTTTGAGATACCGATCCTCCAGCGAGAAGCCCAGCGGACCGACGAGATGGAAACTGGTATTGGTGGCCGCGCACAAGCGCGCCGTGGTTCCGGTGTTGGGCGGAATCTCGGGTTCGACAAAGACGATGTGCATAAAAAGCCGTCGGCAATTAGCCCTCAGCTGTCAGCCTTTCCTTTTTTTGACTCTAGACCCTAGACGCTAGACGCTGGACCGGTATCGGATAGGTGGTGTTGCCGAGACGCAGCAGGAACGAGTCAGTCGCCGTATCTTCCTGTACGTGTGCAGTGAGTTGGTAGTACGCCGGGCGCAAAAAGCGAGCGGTGTGCTCCCGGCCCTTGACCAGACAGTACAAGACCTGGTCCTGACCAACGTAGAGGGTAGGGGGGTCAAGGGCTTCTTCGCTCTCGTCGTTGAGTCGCAGGGTAAACCCGCGCTCCGGGTCTCCGGTCACGCGGGTGACCACATACGGCGCGTCCTCGATCTCGACCGCGACCTGTTAATGCGACGGTTCTGGATACGCTCGTCATTGGCGTACCACCAGCCGTCTTTGCCGAAACTGATCTTGCGGGTCGGATCAATCGCCCAGAAACCGGCTTTTGGCATAGGCGTTCATTTCACTCTGAGCCTCCTTCGACTGCGCTCAGGACAGGCGTGTCGAAGGGAGACCAGAAGGTTTCTCCGTAGCTTTTTTGTGCTCTTCACTGTCAACAATCAGTGTCACCGGCCCGTCGTTGACCAGATGTACGGCCATCGCCGCCTGAAAACGGCCGGTGGCTACGGGCACGCTCTTGCGTCTCAGGCTTGCAACGAAATATTCATACAAGGGCAAGGCTTTGTCTACTGCGGCGGCGGCGGTAAACGACGGCCGGCGCCCCTTGCGGCAGTCACCGTACAAGGTGAACTGCGAGACGACCAAGATCGAGCCGTTGACCTCCAGGACTGAGCGGGCAAACTTGCCAGCGTCGTCGGGAAAGATGCGCAGACCGATGATTTTCTCGCTCAGATAATCGGCATCAGTCTGAGTATCGTCCGCAGCAATGCCCAGGAGCACGACCAAGCCGTGCCCGATCTGGCCTGTGCATTCCCCCTGGACACAGACACGTGCCTCGCTGACGCGTTGAACCACTGCGCGCATTGCCAATCCCGCTCGCTACCTCCGATTGTTAACCCAGCCACAGACAAGAGACAAGGACTCGCCTGGCATCGCTGCGGTCTCTGCGTTATGATTTTTCGCATGTATCCTGTACTGCTGCGTCTCGGGCCGATTACGATCTACAGCTATGGCGTGATGATGGCCCTCGGGTTCCTGGCGGCAAATTGGGTGCTGGACAAGGGGTTACGGCGCCAGGGGAGGGATCCAAACCTGTCCTCTACCCTTATGCTGTGGGCCGCGGTCGGCGGCCTGCTCGGTGCCCGGCTGCTCTTTTTGCTCGAGCAATGGCACGCGTTTCTTGCCGACCCCTGGCCGCTGCTCTTCACCGGCGCTGGATTCACCTGGTATGGCGGGTTCATCGGTGGGTTCGGGGCGGTGACTTGGTATATCCGGCGTCACGGCTTGTCCTGGGTTGAGGTGATGGATGCGGGCGCTCCGGCGATTGCGCTCGGTCACGCTATCGGCCGCATCGGCTGCCACCTTGCCGGTGACGGTGACTGGGGGCCGCCGACCACTTTGCCTTGGGGCGTCGCCTATACGCGGGCAATCGTCGGCTGGGATTTCCCTCCTGGTGTGCGTGTCCATCCCACTCCGCTCTACGAGATGATCGCCTACTTGCTGGTCTTTGCCATTCTGTGGAGTCGCCGTGCTGCCCCGCGTCAGCCTGGGTCCTTGTTCTGGGGGTATCTCCTCCTCAGTGGGACTGCTCGCTTCCTGCTCGAATTTGTCCGCGTCAACCCGCCGTTTCTCTTTGGACTCTCAGAGGCGCAGGTGATCAGCGTCTTCCTGGTTGCGGTCGGTGCCTTCATGCTCATGAGACGGGAAGAGCAACCCGCGGTGGCTGCGCCTCTTTCCAGACTGGCCCGGGAGAAGCGGCGGTGAGAAAGGGGTTCGTGCTTGGCTTGGTGGTGGTCGTCTGTGGTGTCCTGCTGCTGACCCGGACCCCTGCGCGGGCGCCGCTTCCCACGCCGGCCCCGGATTTTCTCTTGCCTGACCTGCAGGGCCAGGTGGTGCGCCTGTCGCAACTCAAGGGTAAGGTCGTGCTGCTGAACGTGTGGACAACCTGGTGTCCGCCCTGCCGCAAGGAGATGCCGGCCCTGGAGGCGCTCTATCGACGGCTGCAAGGGGGAGACTTTGTCATGCTGGCCGCAAGCCAGGACGTAGATGGCCAGAGCACGGTCCTGCCCTACCTGCGGGAAGGGGGGTTTACCTTTCCTGTGCTGCTTGATGTGCGCGGCGAAGTGGGGAAAAAATATGGGGTCACTGGCTATCCCGAGACCTTCATCGTCGACCGCCAGGGGAACGAGGTCTATCACCACATCGGCTACAACGATTGGTCTCAGCCGGCGGTAGAGACCGCCTTGCGTCGCTTAATTGATCAGGGCGTGTGGGTCGGGTGGATGGATGGGAACACTGTCAGTGAACAGACCCCGCTCGCGCAGGATAAGAACAAGGTGAAAGGTGAAAGGTGAAAGGTGAAGGCGGTGGGAACCCTATACGTAATCATCGGCACGATTACGATTCTGCGGGCACGACCCACAGCCCGGTTGGGTGTGGCGGGCCGGCCAGAGCGTGCGGCCGATATAGAGCACGGCCGTGGCGACAACTGTCAGGACGAGAAGCGTTTGGATATCCACTTTTCACTCCTTCATAATTTGCGCTCCCCATTCCGCACTCCCCATTCCACATTCCGCATTTATGAGAGCCTACTCCCTACCTGATAGACCACCAAGGCGCCCAGGTACGCCAGGCTCGTCATATACGCAAACGTAAACACAGCATACCCCCAAGATCCGGTCTCGCGTTTGATCGTCGCTAGGGTCGCGCCACACTGGCAGCAGAGGGCAAAAAACACCATGAGCGACAGGGCGACCGCCGGCGTGTAGACTGGCCGGCCATCCGGCCAGCGCTCGGCCTGCATCGCCTCGCGCAGTTCCACGCTGCCTACATCTCGCGCGCTGCCAAGATTGTAAATGGTCCCGAGCGCAGCGATGATGACCTCGCGCGCCGGGAAGCTGGCCAGGGTAGCCATACCGATCTTCCAGTCCCAGCCCAGTGGGCGGACAACGGGCTCGATCACCCGTCCGGCCTGCCCCAGAAAACTCTCTCTGAGCCGGGCGCCGGCTTCTTCACTGTCGAGGCGGGCGCTCTCCTCAGTCGAGGCTGTTGCGCGGCGGGCACGAAACTCCTCGGCGACGCGCCCTTGATTGGGGTAGTAAGACAGCGCCCAGACCAGCACGGTGGTGGCGAGAATAATGGTCCCAGCCCGTCTGAGGAACGCCCAACTGCGGTCATACATGCGGAACAACACGACCCGCCAGGCTGGCACCTTGAAGGGCGGCAAT